>Ga0335069_10014276_pt1 | contig 11132 bp, 7 predicted proteins | sample Lox_Sample_11_FD_206714 | JGI IMG/M metagenome (GOLD analysis project Ga0335069, IMG submission 206714) | Soil microbial communities from Loxahatchee National Wildlife Refuge, Florida, United States - Lox_Sample_1.1 | ecosystem: Environmental > Terrestrial > Soil > Wetlands | place: USA: Florida... | reverse complement strand
CATTTCGTGCCGATAGTCATCCTTCAAATGGTTATAGGATGGCAACGTGTCGGTATAAACGGAGCTTCCCGATTCAACGTGCTTGCGGACTATAGTGTCCAGAGTTTTCTTCCTTCTGTCGCGTACCATCGATGTCCGAATCTTCCCATCGCGCTCAAGTATCCTGAGTACCGGGGTCTTATCCTTCCCGCTCGTACCAGTGATGCGCCGCTCGCGGACGTTCTTATGCATATTCCGCGCCTTGCCTCCGACGAAGGTTTCGTCAACCTCTACTTCGCCCCCAAGCTTTCCGCCAGTCTCAGTATCCTGCAAGGCCAACCGGATGCGCTGGAGCATGAACCAAGTAGACTTTTGAGTGATTCCGGTAGCGCGGGAAATTTCATAGCTACTAACTCCATTCTTGCAATTGGCGAGCATCCACATCGTGAGGAGCCACTTGTCCAAACCAAGAGGGCTGTCCTCGAAAATGGTTCCAACCTTAATGGAGAACTGCGCCTTTGCGTGCCGGGTCTTGCACTGCCATACGCGGCGAGCCGGGATAAACGACACATCGGTTCGGCCGCAAGTCGGGCACACCACCCCGTTAGGCCAGCGACGCTTCCCAAGATAGGAGAGGCAATTATCTGGGCTAGAAAAGTAGATTATTGCTTCTTGCAGGGTCGTAGGTTCGCTCATGGTTTCGCTCCTCACAAGAAGAACTATACCAGAGCGCCTTTGATGAGTCAAGTAATTTATTGCCCTTATTTGGGTACGCCTCGGCAATTGCCGCAATCACGTGTTGCTTGCCACCTTTGAACGATCTTGGCCCCGGGTTGAGGCACTCCTGAACGCGGGAGACCGTGTCATCGAGTTGAGGTAGTGGCGAGTGGTAAGAGCAAGGGCAGGTGGCGAGGCGCAGAGTCCAAATTCCAGGGTCCGAAGTCCGGGGTCGCAAGGGCAGTGGCTAGTGGCCAGTGGAAAAACCAACGATCGAAACTCGAAAACCCCAATCACCTGGCATCATTCACAAATCGCCGGCGAGCACGCGCAGGGCAAGGGCCTTAACCTTGGCCACCGCTTCCTGTCTGTTCTTGCCATAGACAAGGGCTCCAGGGAGTGGTGACTCGCCGGATTCGGGGGCGCACCGCGTGATGCGACTTCACGCCCGGGCCAACACGATGGGTCCCTGAGTCGCCGCGCAGTCAAATCGGGTCGGGGAAATTGTGTTCCGGGTTGGTCAGGTGTATCTTATCAAGGGGCCCATCCAAAGACGAAAATCCTGACTTCAATGAAGAACTGCCCGACATGCCAACTCAGTTATCCCAACAAATTTGCCGTGTGTCCTCAGGACGGGACACCCCTTGTCCATCAGGATTTGTGGTCCGATGGGGCAGTCATCCGTGGAAGGTACCGTCTGATCAGCAAAATGGGGGAGGATGACCTCGGTGCTGTGTACAAGGCGCTGGACCTGAGGTCGGATAAATTGCGGACGCTGAAGGTTATTGCCCCCGAACTCCTCTCCGACGAGCTTTTCGTCAAACGGTTCAAACACGAAGCGTCCATGACCCGCCGCCTGCGGCACCCCAACGCCGTCCTCGTGGACGACATCGACGAAGCCGAAGATGGCCGCCCCTTCATCGTCATGGAGTTCATCGCGGGAAAGAGCCTGAAGGACCTGGTCCGTGCGGAAGGCCCGTTGCCCTCGGCGCGCGTGCTGTCCATCATCAAGCAAATCGCTGCGGCACTGGATGCGGCGAACCGGCTGGGGATGATTCACCGCGACATCCGGGCGGATAACATTGTGCTGGTGGATACTCCCGAGGGCGAGATCGTCAAGGTTCTCGACTTCGGCATGGCCAATGTTAAAGAGGCGCGCAGGCAAAGAAGCGCCAGCCTGACTTCAACGGGCGCCGGCGTGGTGATTGCAACGCCCGAGTATATGTCTCCAGAGCAGGCCATGGGGAAACGAGGCGAGGGGTTGGATGGCCGCGCTGACCTATACTCGCTCGGCGTGGTGATGTACGAAATGCTCACGGCGGCCCCGCCCTTTAAGAGCGACAGCGCGATGGAAATGCTCCTGGCCCACATGCAGCAGCAGCCGGCGCCGATTCGCGTGGCGCATCCGGAACTGCAAGTGCCGGGGAGTGTGACAGACCTCACCATGCGGCTGCTGGAAAAGGATCGCGACAATCGTCCGGCTTCCGCCGGCGTGCTCATCCAGGAGATTGAGAAGGTCGAGCGGGACATGGGGAGGTCCTCCCCGGTTCGGGTCCTGGCATCGGAAGATCTTATCTCCACAGATTCGAGTCAGGGCCGGGGCGGCGGCGATCAAGACACGGAAGTATTCGCGCCCACTGCTCAGCCCGCGCCACCGCCGATGCGGCCAGTGGCCCCTCCGAGGCCCGCGCCACCGCCGCCATTGCCACCGTCCCCGGCCACTGGATCTCTCCGGGGAGGGGAACATCACGAAACACCCCAACCGATGGCCGTCGCCCCAATGCCTCATCGCCCGACTGTGGCAGCTAAGCCCCAGGAGAGTGATGCCGCCGCCGAACCCCTCAGGCTGTCGCTGGCTCGTCCCCGCCGAATGTCAAAAGGCCATGCATCGTGGTTTCTTGTTCAATTCTTCGTTCCCCAAGACCGTTCACGCGCCCAAGCCGCGATGGAGAAGACCTTTGGCGCCGAGCCATTCCAGGAGACAAGCGCCACGACCGAGCTGGCGGCGGGTCTGATGCTTGAAATCCACCTCTCGTCCCCGGAGATCGAGTTTTCTGACCCGGTGATTACAAAAATCGAGTCCCGCGGTACCAAGGCAACATTCTGGGGGAAGCCTAAGGATACCTGTAATCCCGGAAATCACCCGGGATTGCTGAGCATTAGGGACGCCAGGACCCGGCAGGAATATGAGTCGATAACATTTTCAGTCGAAGTCGTCGATTACGCGTTTTATCACGTCTCCCGTCCTCTTCTCGCCAAGCTGGCATCCGCCACGGCCGGCCTGGGGGCTGTTGCCGCGTTCGTCCTCACTTTCCTGGGCCAGATCGACAAGACGTTTGGCCTTGCATCGGGGACCGCCGGAGGTGCCGTCGCATCGTACCTATTCGGAAGAGTCGCCTATACCTATCACCGTCCAAGTACCACAACGGTGTGGAATCTGTGAGAGCGGCGCACTTCAAGCGCGGCTCACGCAACTCTGCAAAAACCCTCGAGCCGTCCGGGCGGCGGCTGTGACGAGCCTGGAAATATAGTCTTTCAATGCGGCGGGGCTGGGGCGGAGAGCGCAGGGGTTTTCAACGACAAGATGTCCGAACCATTAAGGATATGAGGCGATTCGGCCAAGATGTCTATAAGAGTATGAAATAAAAGACCATAATGGGATTGCCGGGAAGAGTTTTGAGGGCAAAGACAAAATGTCGGCCACACGAGGAGGGGTCGGACCTATCGCACGGGCACATCCGAGAGTCTCGACTTTGCGCTGCCCGTTACCGGCGTGTTCCGAGAAATCCACCCCACGATTCAGTCCCGCGCGGCGGGATCGAGGGGTGCGAGGCAGGGGAGGGCTCCGGCTTCCCACGGGAACAGCGGGCGCTCCCCTACCCATTGCAAGTCGTGACAGTTGACGCTTCTCTCGCCTATACCGTCAGTTTCCACGGCGCGCGGTAATCGCGGCCCAGGAGCTTCTGCGCGGCGGGACTGCCCTTGGTCAGCTTCTGGCTGGCGACGTCCCACTCGATGTGCTCCTTCGCGCGCAGAGCAACGTTGCCCAGGATGCAGCCGGCCGAGCTGTGATATCCGTATTCGATGTCCGACTGCGGCTTCTTGCGCGTGCGGATGCACTCCAGGAAATTAGCGACGTGCACCAGCAGGCCGTCATCCACGCGCTCCATCCGCATGGAAGGCGCCTTGCCCTTTTCCCTACGTTCTTCCTGCCCCATCGAAGGCCGGTGGACTTCGCGATAATCGGCTTCCGCCAGCGGTTCGGGAAACACTTCAAAGCCGTCACGATCGAGGAACATCGTGCCGTCCGTGCCGTGGAACTCAATTCCATAGCCGTGCTTGTACATGGAATTGCCGTTGCACTCGCGGTTTTCGTAGGTGGCGATGAAGTCGGCGTACTCCCAGGTGATTTGCAGTGTGTCGGGAGTCTCGGTGTTGTCCGCGATGTAGTGTTTTGAACCCATGGCGGTGATGCCGGTGGGCCCTTCCGTCTTCATGGCCCACTGCACGATGTCCATCAGGTGGACGGCCCAATCCCCCGGCCAGCCATTGGCGTAATCATAGAAGTAGCGGAAGGTTGACCAGCGATTTTCCGCCACGCCGAAACGCTGGAAGTTATACGGAACCTTGGGCGCGGGGCCCAGCCAGAAGTCCCAATCCAGCCCGGCCGGAGGGTCGGAGTCCGGATAGGTTCCCTGGCCCTTCGGGTAGGTGTTGCCGTAATTCCACGTACGCACAAAGCTGACCTTGCCCAGCAAGCCTCCCTGCACCAGTTCCACGGCCTTCTGGAAGTGCAGGTTGGAGCGCTGCCAGAGTCCGACCTGAACGACGCGGTTGTTTTTGCGCGCCGCCGCCAGCATCTTCTGGCCTTCTTCCACGGCCACGCAGATCGGCTTCTCCACGTAAACGTCCTTGCCCGCCTTGCATGCTTCCACCATGGGTAGCGCATGCCAGTGATCGGGAGTGGCCACCAGGACCACGTCGATATCTTTGTCGGCCAGAACCTCGCGAAAATCCTTAACGGCTTTGGCCTTTCCACCCGCTGCTGCCAGCCCTTTGTCAAGGTTGGGCTGATAGACATCGCACACTGCCGCCACTTCTACCCCGTTCTTGATGAAATTTTGCATGTCGTCGATGCCTTGGCGGCCCGTGCCGATGACCCCCAGCCGGATGCGGTCGTTCGCCCCCAGAACTTGCCCCGTGCTGAACCCCGCCATCGACAGGCTGACGCCTGCGGTCGTGAAGGTTGCACGCTTCATGAAATCTCGCCGGTTAATCTCTTCCGTCATGTTTCTTTCCCTCATTTCCTTCTGACGTTAAATAGAATGTTCCAACTCGCCTGCAAACGCTTGACGTGGCGTTTATATCGGGAAGTGCGACGAATTTCAAGCATCTTTCGCGGGTGGCCCGAATTCTTGATGACCTTGCGCGCGGAATTGCGCCTGTGCGACTCAATGCGCGCACCAAAACCCCCGGCCTTGCGGCGCGGAGCCATGTGAGACAGGGGACAAAACGGCGGGGGGGACAGCGCACCATGACAGAAAGCCGGCACTGTGGCAAGAAGGCCACGGTCTTGCCCTGCGTCAATTTGTTTTCTGGTCTTTGAAATGCCGCAAAGCGAGTTTCGAGAAATGGGGCATTGGTCGCACCGCCATCCCTTGACATGACAAGATGTCGCCCGGCAGGGATTTATTCGGTAAAGATGTCGTGTGCGCCCAAGCGCAGCCGTTCAAATTATCCGCACTCACAAGGCGCTTGTTCGCAACCCTTTGGCGCGAGGGTTGCTGAAGTATCGCCGAAGCGATTAGGGAGACCGACTATGGCTGCACCTGCCTTGTGGTTCGGGAGTTTCCTCGCCAAGTTCTCACCCCGCGTACAGGAGAAGCTGTTTGCCCTTGCCGAAACCTTTCGTTTCAAGGCCGGGGAGGACATCTTTCGTGAGGGTGACCCCAGCCTTTACCTCTACATCGTCAAAACCGGCCGCGTAGCGGTGGAGTTGCACGTTCCCTCCCAAGGGCGGCGCAACATCTACACCGCGGGCGCGGGAGACGTCTTCAACTGGTCCGCGGTGGTGGAGCCTCGCCTGGCCACCGCCTCCGTTCGCGCCGTGGAAGACACCGAGGCCCTGGGCCTGAAGGGCGGCGCCCTGATGGACCTCTGCCGCGAGGACCCCGAATTGGGGTTCGAACTCTACCGCGCGATTACCGAGGTCATCGCGGCCCGCCTGATCGCCACGCGTCTCCAGTTGCTGGATATTTTCTCGGTGGGTGAGAAGTAGGAGCGAACTTTCCATGACCCCAAGCCTCCCGCGGGTTGCCGCCAGCGTCGTGATTGCCAAGCCGTCGTTGCAGAAGGTCTTCGATAACCTGAAGGTGTCGGGCTTCTCCCTGGTGGCGCCCACGGTGCGGGAAGGCGCCATCACGCTGGACGAGATCGCACAGATGAGCGAACTGCCGGTGGGCTGGACGGACCAGCAATCGCCGGGGAAATATCGCCTGAAGCACACGCGCGAACCCCAGTATTTCGCCTACAGTTGCGGGCCGCAATCGTGGAAGCAATACCTGCACCCCTCCCGCCTGAGCCTGTTCACGGTGGAAAAGGAGAACGGCAACTGGCGGGTGCAGCCCACGCGCAATCTCAGCCCGCGCTATGCCTTCATCGGCGTGCGCGCCTGCGAACTGGCGGCCATCGGCATCCAGGACCGCGTCTTCATGACGGGGGAATTCCGCGATCCCCACTACGCGCGCCGCCGCGGGCCCATCTTCATCATGGCCGTGCATTGCACGCAGTCGGCCTCCACCTGTTTCTGTGTTTCCATGAAGACCGGGCCGCGCGCCACCGGCGGCTTCGACCTGGCCGTCACCGAGCTGCCCGACAATTTTGTGATGGAAATCGGCTCCGAGGCGGGTTCGGAGATGCTCCGCGACACAGCGTGGGAGCCCGCCACCGCCTTCGACCTGGGACGCGCCGCGCAGGCCTGCCAACGGGCCGAGCGCGAAATGCAGCGCCAGATGCGCACCGACGATCTGCCGCGCCTGCTCTACGACAACCTGGAGCACTTGCGCTGGGACGAAATCGCCACCCGCTGCCTCTCCTGCACCAACTGCACGCAGGTCTGTCCCACCTGCTTCTGCGTGACGGTGGAAGACCACAGCAACCTGACGGCCACGGCGGCGGAGCGGACGCGCGTGTGGGACTCCTGCTTCTCTCTCGATTTCTCCCACGTGCACGGCGGCAACATCCGGCCCACCATCCGCTCGCGTTACCGGCAATGGCTGACGCACAAGCTGGCCTCGTGGATCGACCAGTTCGGCGTGATCGGCTGCGTGGGCTGCGGGCGCTGCATCACCTGGTGCCCGGTGGGAATTGATATTACGGAGGAAGTTCAGGCAATTCGCGGGAAGGCGTAAGCCGACAGAAAGACAAGTCAAAAGTCAAAATGCAAAAGTCAAAAGTCAAAAACGGACTCCCGCCCTCGGAAAAGCGGGCCTTTACTTTTGCCTTTTGCGTTTTGCCTTTTGCCTTTTGACTTCGCTTTTTGCGAATTGCGGACACCTATGAGCGCCTCAGCCACAGTTATTGATCCCCGGTCCCCTGCGGATCCGATGCTCCCCTTTCCGGCGGTGATTCAGGCCGTCAAGCCGGAAGCGTATGGTATTTCCACGTTCTCCATGGCCTTTACGGACCCTGCCGAAGCCGCGGCTTTCCGCTTCTTCCCGGGGCAATTCAACATGCTCTACCTCCCGGGCGTGGGAGAGGTGGCGATTTCCATCGCCTCCGACCCGGGTGAGCCGCAGGTGCTGGGCCATACCATTCGTTACGCGGGCGGCGTAACACGCGCCATCGGACGCCTGCGCGTGGGTGACACCGTGGGCGTGCGCGGCCCCTACGGCAGCGCCTGGCCGGTGGAGAACGCGGTGGGGAAGAACCTGGTGCTGGTGGCGGGCGGCATCGGGCTGGCGCCGCTGCGCCCCGTAATTCTCTCCGTGATGCGCCAGCGCGATCAGTACGGCCGCGTCCTGCTGCTTTACGGATCCCGCACCCCCGCCGACCTGCTCTATAGCGAAGAGATCGGGCGCTGGCGCGAGGGCGGCATTGAGGTCCACATCACCGTCGACCTGGCGGACGAAAACTGGAAGGGCCAGGTGGGCGTGGTTCCTCAGCTCTTTTACCGCATCCGCGTGGACCCCAAGCAGACCATGGTGATGACCTGCGGTCCGGAAATCATGATGCGTTTTGTGATTTACGAAGCCCTGGCGCGGCGCATTCCCAAGCAATCGATTTTTGTCTCCATGGAACGCAATATGAAGTGCGCCGTGGGGTTCTGCGGGCACTGCCAGTTCGGGCCTACGTTCATTTGCAAACATGGCCCGGTGCTGAATTTCGCCGCCATCGAGCCGTTCTTCGGCAAGGAGGACTTTTAGTATGTCCTCCGTATCGCGTGCCATGTCCGCAAATGTAGGGCCCAGCAGCGCTGGGCCGGGTCGAACGCTGTTCGGCCCTACACTGCCCGCCAGCCCCGGCAGGCCGGCACTCCGCGGCAAGGAGGACTTCTAGAATGGCCCCGGAATCGCGTCCCAAACTGGCGGTCTACAAATTCTCCTCCTGCGATGGCTGCCAACTGGCGTTACTCAGCCTGGAAAATGAATTGTTGAGCCTGGTGGGGGCGGTGGAAATCGCCTACTTCCTGGAAGCGCGCTCCCAGACGCTGGAAGGTCCCTACGATGTGACGCTGGTGGAAGGCTCGGTGACCACCGAGGAGGACATCGAGCGGCTGCACAAGGTCCGCGAGCAGTCGAAGTACCTGATCACCATCGGCGCGTGCGCCACGGCAGGAGGCATCCAGGCCCTGCGCAACTGGGCCGACGTGAATGAATTCGCGCGTGCCGTCTATGCCACGCCGGCTTACATCAACACCCTGGAGCAGTCCACGCCGATTTCCACCCATGTGGCCGTGGATTTTGAATTGAACGGCTGCCCCATCAACAAGTACCAGATCCTGGAAGTTTTGACGACGCTTCTGATGGGGAACACGCCGCACCTGCCGCGCCACTCGGTGTGCCTGGAGTGCAAGCGGCGGGGCACCTCCTGCGTCATGGTATCGCGCGGGGTCCCGTGCCTGGGCCCGCTCACGCAGGCGGGGTGCGGAGCCATCTGTCCCGCCTACAATCGCGGCTGCTATGGCTGCTTCGGCCCCATGGAAAGTCCCAACCCGGAATCCTTCTCGAGTTACCTGCTGAAAAACGGCACCCCCCGCGCCGACCTGATCCGCATGCTGCGCGGCTTCACCGGCTATGCGGAAGCCTTCCGCTCCGCCGGCGACAAGCTGGCGAAGACCGCACCGTAAAGCAGGGGCCAGGAGTCAGAAGTCAGGAGACAGGACTTTGTAGCGCCGGGTCTTTAGCCCGGCACCCAGGCGCCCTGGAGCTCTCGCGGTAGTGCCCTGCTGAAGACCCGGCGCTACATGGACTTCCACGGCTGTCGCACAGCGAGCTCAGCCCTGTGACTCTTCCGCATCTCCCGATAAACCTCAGGTACCCCGGAGTTGCCAATTCCCGGCGCACACGAAACCGTCAAGGCAGATCCATGGCCTGGCAGCGGAACCCCACGTCGGAGTCCCTGACCCCCGGTTCCCGCCTGCTGCGGAACGAAACGCGGATGTCCCTGGGACGGCCGATCCAGGACCCGCCGCGCAGATCGTGGGCGGTGCCGCTGGTGGGACCTCCCGGGTCGCGGGGCGGGCTGTACTGGTAGAAGTTCGGGTCCCACCAGTCATAGATCCACTCCGCCACGTTCCCCAGCATGTCGTCCAACCCAAGGTCATTGGGGTGTTTCTGCGCCACCTCATGCATGCTGTTGCCGTTCTCGCTCAAGCGCTTCTCGTAACCGGCCTCGTCCAGTTTTCGCAATAAGCTGAGGCTGTCCAGGTATTGACTCCCACTGTTGTTGGCATACCAGGCAATTTCATTCAGTCGGTCATAGCGTGCGGTGTCGCTGCCGGCCCGCGCCGCGTACTCCCACTCGGCGTCGGTGGGCACGCGTCCGCCCGCCCAACCGCAATAGGCCTGCGCTTCATCCCACGTCACATCCACAATCGGCATGGCGTCATCACCCCAGCCAGGGTTAAGCGGCCGCCCGCCAATGGCGGGCTCCGGCGGCATGGGTTTTCCCGTGGACGCGGCGAACCGCTTGTAGGCGGCCACGGTCACTTCCGTCTGCCCGATCCAAAAGCTATTCGTGAGCGCAATTTGATGCGGCGGCTTTTCAAAATCGTAACACTCATCGTCGCCGGGCGAGCAGCCCATCACAAACGTCCCGTGCGGAACCCAGACGTACTTCAATCCGTCCACGCGGTTCGCCCTCACTTCGCCTTTCTTCGGCCCGCCATGGAAAAGATACACGACGCCGGCCGCGATGAGAGCCATCGCCAACCCCCCGAGCAGGAAGGGTTTCATCCTGCCGGGTTGCTCAGGATTGACCTGGAATGCCCGCGACCGGGCCGCGGCCGGCGAACCTGCCGGGGTGCGGGTCCCCGGCGCAGGCGCACCGGCGCGGGGTCCGAATACGGCTCCCGTACCCGCCATGGCAAGCCGAGCGTGGTCGCGAAGACAGAATTCGGCCTCGTCCGTGTAGGATTGACGGCAAACCGGGCAGACTTTCACGCGGCCCCCTGCAATCGCCAGATTCTATCAGATAGTCCGGCGCGGGAGAATTCAAGGGTTGAAACCGCGGTGGAGCATTCTGTAATCGGATGCTGATTCGAGGGTGGATGTTTCCATGTGAAGAACCGCGGAGTCGCGTGGGAAGGCACCACGTCCTCAGGCCCGGCAGGGCCGGCAGAATGTGGCCCACGGCGACAGCCGTGGGAAAGAAAACTATTCGTAATTGCTTTTTGAGCCCCGGCAGGGGCGAAAGACTCTTCTCCTCAAACTACAAAGCGCGGGTCAAACTCAACCCCATGTTTCTTGAGCAGTGCTATGACCTCTTCCTGATATGTCAACTTTCAGTACGGGCTTGCCCCTTAGGTTGGTGATGATGCCACCCCTGTACGCGTAAAGGTCGGACTTCATCTCCGGGCGAATAATCGGCTGACGATCCTTCGTACTGAACAAGGCATGGGTTAGCAGATTCGTGTAGGTGTGCGCCAATTCTGTCGCCCCTCCCGGGGTTCCACCCTTCCCTGACTTGCGCGTTTTTCCCATGGCTGTCGCCATGGGCCACATTCTACCGCCGCTACGCAGCTTAGATTCGGCGGATTATTTTTGAAACCGTCTCCAACGCAACGATCCATCTTCACCCTTCCTCAGTCGCTGGACAAGTGCCAGTTGACCGCTGCTCACGGCCGCAGCCCAAAGCAAGACATGTTTTCATGCGGCGCGCTCGCGCCCATAAAGAAATAACAACCTCTCCGAGGGGAGAGGTCGACGGCATGGCCG
>Ga0335069_10014275_pt1 | contig 11132 bp, 13 predicted proteins | sample Lox_Sample_11_FD_206714 | JGI IMG/M metagenome (GOLD analysis project Ga0335069, IMG submission 206714) | Soil microbial communities from Loxahatchee National Wildlife Refuge, Florida, United States - Lox_Sample_1.1 | ecosystem: Environmental > Terrestrial > Soil > Wetlands | place: USA... | reverse complement strand
CGTGGTTTTACCGGTAATTTTTGGTGACAATTATGATACCAGTTGGATGCTGGTGCCGTTCAACGGTGATGCGGAAGTTGGGCTGGATTATCTGAGCACCAAAAAGATACCGCCTGACAATGTTGATTGGGACAAATTGCTGGTGGCCGAATAGAAAGGTAGTTAAGAGCATGACTGCACGACAATTTTTCAAACGCCCATTGACCGGCGGGACAGAAGCGCCGACAGAAGCGCCCCAGACGGCACCCCCTGAAACAGCGCCGACCACGCGCCCCAGCGAGCGCCCCAGCGCCCCAGACGCGCCGCCTGACCCATGGCGGCGGCGGGATGTCGATCCGGGCGAAGAACCAGCCCCCAAGGCAGCCTACGGCATGGATCAGACCTATACTGATTCCGATGCCCGGCGCGTGGTTGCCAATCTTCTGGAAGACGAAAAAGGAATTTGATGTCCAAGGCCGGCACCATTGTCTTCTGTTTATTAGAAGATTTTACGCCAGAACGGCTGTCAGTGTTGGATTGGGACAGCGTGCGGGCGAAAGCTATTTCTATAGTACAGCGGCTGGGCGCTTCCATGTTGCATAATTTGACGCTGGAAGATGTTGCGCAGTGGGCTTACGGCAACGCATGGCGTGATCAGTATCGTAATCAAATTGATCCAACCGTGAGGGATATATCGGACGCGTGGCTGTCTTCTGAAGCGCTACAACTTGTGACGCCAACGCCTGAAGTGTTACAACAGATTATGGCGGTTCTTCCGCAGGAGGAAGAGGAGCATCTACCAAATGCCTAAACCATTGGCCAGACGGATTCTCACCGAGGCTCCCATCGACTTTGGTGGTCAGCCCGATTATATCGACCCGGAGAAAAAGCGCCGGATCGAGAGCGGAGAGCACCCTTATGGTGCGGATTTTCCCGGCGATGTGGCTGCTTCGGAAGGCTACCCGGAAGTCATCCGTAAAATTCAGCACTATACCGGAGTTCGTCCCCGCAGCCGGGCGGATGTCCAGCAGGTGATGAGTCAGGCAATGCAGTCAGTGATGACGGCCATGCGCCTTGAGGAGGAACACCGGGACGAACTGCAACAGCTTGCCGTCAATCTGGTGCTCGACCTGCCGGAATTTAGGGGAGCCAGACAGGCGATTCAAAGCGGTAATCTGCGGATTCAGGCGGAGTTGACGGAAAATGTCACTTTGAGTCGGGCACATCTTGAGCCGGAACCGGATGATCCGGAACGCACCGACCGTCAGATACCGGAAATTGCACAGCAACTGGGCGATGAAGTTCACAAACGGCGCTTCGTGAACATGATGATTCAGGGTAACGCGATGAACAAAAATTACGCGTTCCATCTGGTCGCCGACAATTTGAATCGGATCGATCCCCGCCTGCTCAATCTGTACGGTACGATGGTTTCAGTCGGTGAGTTTGCTTACTGGGCTATTCCCGAAAATCACTGGAAGGCATTCATGAGCCAAGCTCCAGCCGGCGGCAGTATGCACCTTGCCAAAGATCATGACGGCGTGCCGTTGATCCGGGCGCAGGCGGTTGTTTTTCCGGTCTTGGTGCAGGAAATCGTCAAGGGTCTGATGGAATACCTTTCCCATGAAGACGATGTTGATCCGGAGACGCGGCAATATGTCCGGGGTAAGGCGGACACGCTGACCGACGAACAGTGGGATGTAATGCTTGGCCCCGGCGCTTGGCGGCGCTTCTTGCGTGCTTTCGGTGATACCGAGGAGGATCAGGCCATGTTGCCTTACGTTTACGATCACCTGATTCATTTGCCGCCACGGGAATTCAAGCGGGTTGTCACCGAAGTCGTGCGCGGGACGCCGGAAGGTCAACGCTACATTCGTGACCTCGTTCAGAAATTGCGCCAGCAGCAGGGTTAAGCCGGTCTGGCCGGTAGCAGGGTTTCTCTTTTACAAACCGGACAGTTGTATACGTGGTAAGAAATTTCTCCCACCACGACGCCCCGGATCGGATCGGTTTTTATCCGCGTTCCACAGTGGCCGCAGCTTCGTCCCGGCAGTTCTTTCCGGTCTTTCAAGGGCGTCTTGGTATCCGGCGGTAAAGCCGCTTTAAGTTCAACCGGAGCGGTTGTTCCAGTGACGGTGGGGGTGCAGTATACTGAAGGGGAATTGGCTGGTAGATAGCGTTTTACCAAGAGGGCAATAAGGACGATCAGCAGGCCAACAAAGGCGATTAGCTCAACCAGCGCCAAAGCCGCCAAAGCCGCTAAAATGGGTTCAAGATACTGCATAAAATTTGTTGTTTACAATTTAAAGCAATTGCATACAATTAAGCCGACACTATAAAAGAACGGCTTTATGAAACGATTGAGCAGGCTTTTTGGCGCTTCTCAAGCCACCGGGCAAAGTGGCTTGGAACCACAGTATGAATTTGTTACGCATCATTCGCTTGCCTGACCTTATGGAAGCAAATACGCGCATACTGGAACTTCGTCGGCTCCTCAATCAGCACAACTACAGTTATTACGTCCTCAATGCCCCGCAGATTTCCGATCAAGAATACGACGCCCGCTTCGCCGAGCTTCTCACCTTGGAACGCAAATATCCGGAACTGGACGATCCCAATTCTCCCACCAAGCGCGTCGGTGCAGCCAGCGGCAGTTCCTTCGCCAAGGTGAGACACGAGCGTCGAATGCTTTCGCTGGACAACACCTACAACGCGGATGAAGTGTTGAAATTTTTTAAACCCGGAGAAGATATTTTTGTTGATCCAAAAATTGATGGCCTGTCACTAAAGGTCATTTACCAGCACGGTAAACTCGTACAGGCGATTACGCGGGGCGACGGCGAACAGGGAGATGATGTGACGGCCAATGCCCGGACGATTATGACCTTGCCTTTGGTGCTGTCTGAGGAAATCGAAATCGAAGTCACCGGCGAAGTATACATGACGTATACAGTCTTTAACCGCCTCAATGCCGAATTGGAAGCTGCCGGCGATGAACCTTTTGCCAATGCACGCAACGCAGCAGCAGGAACCCTCAAGCTGAAAGATTCCTCTGAGGTTGCCAAGCGTCAGCTTTCTTTTGTTGTTCATGGGTGCCTGACCGAGATCAAAGGCATCCGGCGGCATAACCAGTTGATCAATTATTTGGAGACATTGGGATTTCAGTCTACGTTTCAATTGCCGACAACCGGTGAAAAAGGACAGGTCACTTGCCTGTACAAACTTGGTGATAAATCGGATTTGGAACGTCTCATCCAAGATGCGGACACCAACCGGAAAATTTTGAATCTCGCCACCGATGGACTGGTTTTCAAAGTTGACAGTTTGGACAAACAGCGGGAACTGGGAGAAGGTACCCGCTCGCCAGAGTGGGCAGTGGCTTACAAGTATCCACCAGAGCGCAAGCCGACCGAATTATTGGGTGTGACGATTCAGGTGGGCAAATCCGGTAAAATTACTCCGGTAGCTGAACTCAAGCCGGTTGCTTTAAGTGGTTCAGTTGTTCGCCGGGCAACGCTGCACAATCAGGATGAAATAGCCCGTCTGGGTGTTGACGTGGGCGACATTGTGTACGTCGAGAAGATGGCTGAAATTATTCCCGGCATTGTTGGCGTCGCCAAATCAACCCATGTTCCTGAAAAATTTTGGCGGATGCCCGAGACCTGTCCTTGCTGCAAGACCAAGCTGATACGCCCGGAGGGAATGGTTGATCATTACTGCCCCAATTGGGACTGCGATGATCAGGTGTTTGCCCGGCTCAAGCACGCGACGGGTAAAAGTGCGCTGGACATTGCCGGCTGCGGTGAAGCGATGATACGTGAATTGATGCAGCACGGCGTCCGTAAACTTTCTGATTTTTTCACCATCAAAGACGTTAAGTTTTTTAAAACCGCAGCGCGCAAAAAATTCTTGGAGGGCCGCGAAGCCGCCAAAAAGCAGCCTTACTGGAGAATGCTGCACGCGCTGGGTGTCGACGGCTTGGGCAAGGAGCGCTGTCAGGAGCTTACCCGCTGGCCGACGCTGCTGTACATGCTCAACGTGCAGACGGCTGCATTTGCGCTGGAAGAACAGTTGAAAGCCGAGAATCGAAAGCCGACGGAAGCCGAGAATGCGCAACTGAACAGTTCGCCTCAAAGCGTTTTGGGAAAAGTTGTGTACAAGTCCCTCATAAATTTTTTAGCCATCCATCACGAAGAAATTGATGCGTTAATAGCGCTGGGTCTCCCGTTTGAAATGAACGAGGAATCCGGCGGGAAACTTTCAGGCAAAGCTTTCGTCATTACCGGTACGCTGCTTTCAGGCAGCCGGGATGAGGTCATCCGGCGAATTGAAGCGGCGGGCGGTGTGGTGAAATCCAGCGTCAGCAAGAAGTGCCAGTTTCTGGTGCAGGGGGCTGACGCCGGTCGTACAAAAACCGAAGCCGCAGCAAGGCTGGGAATCAAGGTCATCACCGAAGAACAGTTGTACGGGATGCTCGATGTTCCGATGCCAAAGCTTGAGCCGATCAATCCGTTCCGCGAATTCTAACCATCAAAAATAAACATTATGTATACACCAAGATGCACTGAAACAGGCTGTCACTGGACAGGCTTACCCAAACAAACCAAGGCCGGGGCTGAACAGGCCGTGCGTATGCACGTCGGGCGTGTTCACAGCCACACGATCCGCATACCCAAACATCGACCGGTTGTTCCGGCAACGACGATACCCGGCAGCCCGGCAGATGTTCCGCGCAAGAAACGCCACTATACCCGCCATCAGCCGGCAGCCCCGGCAGCGGCTGCCCCGGCGGTTGCGGCCCCGGCTAATGGCGTGGACGTGCGGATCAACTACTGTAACAAGTGCGGTGCTTCGATTGAAGCGCAGGCCGAAGGCCATGTGCTCGCCGGATTGATGCGGAGCAACCCCAAATTGCGGGCCAGAATTGAAAAACTTTTGCTGAAGTTCGCATAATCCAACCGTTTAACGTCCATCGATAAAACAATATGAAGACAGGCAAATTCAAAGAAGCAGCCGTGCGGCTGCACACCCACACGGTTGTTTTCAGGACCGGAAGCGACGAGGACATTGCGGCCCAGCTTGCCTTGGCGGGACAGAGCACCAAGGCGATCATGCTGGAAACCGGCCTGACGCAGTGTCAGGTCATTTACCGCCTGCATAAGGCCGGCGTGAAACGGGCGGATTTTCGCAATGGTACCAGCATGGTTGCGCAGAAAACGCTACCCTACATCCGAAGGGTGGCGGCCCAGCAGGTGAAGGAAAAAATCGCACCAAAATTTGCGCCGTTGGCAGTCAGCCGTTTAAATCAGTAACAGCGGCGGGTGTTTACGCCGCAAAAGATTTTTTAAGAAAGTTCTTGCATACGCGCCGGAAGGTGTGCTACCTCTTATGACACTCCGGCGCGTGGTGCGTTGGAGTCAACGAATGATTTAACTGGAGAATGCGGATGAACAGGTTATCAACCAAGCCAGTGATGCAAAGCCCGATTACGGGAAGAGGGTATAATTATGCCCTCAACCATGATTGGGCGAAAGCCTGTGTCATATCGTTGTCCGTCCGTACACAGGAACCCAGTCTGGAGGTAAGCAGGTAACGGACGTATACTTTGACGAAAAATCCTGCTTACCAAAAAGTAAGCAGGATTTTTTCGTTTTACAGTTTATGCTCCGCGAGGAGCCGAGAGCCGGGCCGATAATCCGGTAAAGACCACCGTGAAGGTCGGACAAGCGAGGGAAACTTGCTCCGGCGGAAAACCTGTGGGTGCATCGAAAGATGCGATAGGGTGTTTATTCACTAAAAGGCCCTGACCCCGTCCAGCGATCTCTGGCTGGGGGGTCAGGGTACTTAGTGTTGTATGAAAATTGCGGCAGCCGCCGTGCGTATAGGGCGCACCATCTACATCGGATCAACCCACTTTGAAGCATCAAGAAAATTTATTGATTTGCCCGGCACGCTTGAAGCCGAAACCGAGGATGGTTATGTGACGGACACAGGCCGGTTTGTTGATCGCGAAGAAGCTTTCCGAATTGCCGTTGCTAACGGTCAGGTCTGTAATGAGTTTGCTGATGCCAGACGCAACATGAATTTTTACGGTACGAACCGGCCACGGCTCGAATCCAGCGTCATCGAGAATTATGCGACCTTTCGTACCGAACACGATTTTATTTGAATGCCCGATGGTGTAATGGAAGCACGTCAGTCTCTGGAACTGAAAGCGCAGGATCGATACCTGAACGGGCAGCCAATTTTACCGTTGCATGGCTGGCACGGAAACTCCCAGCACCGGGCTGGTAAACGTGACTTGTGAGCGGTTATGCCACGGTTTTTGCAGGTGTAGCTCAATGGTAGAGCGCGGCCTTGCCAAGGCTGACACGGCGGATCGTTACCGCTCACCTGCTCCATTTTCGTATTTAGGGCATGAACTACGGCTTTAAAAAACCAACTTTGGTAAACGAAACCAGCGACGGCAGGAACATCGTCCTGCTGGAAGACCTCGTATACGTGGCCAAGAATGGCGTTCAGTACCTCATGCCGACCGGCTCAAAATCAGACGGAGCCAGCACGCCCAAGGCCATCTGGAATCTCATACCGCCTTTTGGCACCTATTGGATGGGAACCGTGCTGCACGATGGCGCGTACCGCAACGTCCTGCAAAGTTTGAACGCGGACGGCACGCGGTCTCCGGTCACATTGACCCGAGACCAAAGCGATGATCTGCTGCTCGAAGCCATGGATTCACTGGGAGTTGAAATGCTGCTGCGGGATGCCATTTACGAAGGTGTTCATCTGGGCGGTGAAATTCCGTTTGATGATGACCGGCGGGTAAAGCTCGCGGTTTATCGGGCGTCACTTTCAAAATCAGTTTAAGTGGGGCAGTAGCTCAGCCGGTAGAGCGCCTGATTTGCAATCAGGAGGTCATGGGATCGTTCCCCGTCTGTCTCCACCAATTTATGGGGGCTTGGTGATATTTAAACAGCACGCCGCGTCCGGTTTACCGGTGAGCGCGGAAGAGCGGGATAAAAGCCCGTGGCCTCCATCAATTTCTCCAGTGGCTGAAGCCTCTTTGGTGGGGGCAAAAGCACGTCCCGTAAGCTTGGGACGGTCTCGTAGTGTGGGAAGAGTATGGCAAACGTAATGTGGCTAAGGCTGATTAGGTAGCTCGGTCAGCTAACGTCGTTTACGGGAAGTGCCAATCAAACCAACCCGTATTGCAGGTAAAGCCCTGCTTTGGTGTCGAAGTCGAAGTGCTATCGATGGAGCCAAATGGCCGAATACTCATAAAGACTCACGTTTGCGACTGTGCCGGGTGATACCCGGCATCTGGAGAATTCATTTGGGGCCGTAGTTCAACTGGCAGAACAGTGCATTCGCATTGCACAGGTTGTGGGATCGTTGCCCATCGGCTCCACCAAAATTTGGGGTCGTAGCTCAATTGGCAGAGCGCCGCGATGGCATCGCGGAGGTCAGGGGATCATACCCCCTCGGCTCCACCAAAATTTTGAATTGACAGAAAACCCAACCCGTATACACTCCCAACATTATGGCAACCAAATTACACGAACTTTTAGCCGTTGAAACCAGCCTGAAACAGCAGGCCGAAAAATGCCGTTCGGATCAGGCCAACACCTTTGAAAAGAAGCGGCATCTTTTCGAGGAAAAACACGTCGTCTTCAAGCCCGATGCGGAGGGTGCTGTGCCGCAGGATGAAGCCCAGTCTTCCTTGCAGACGACGGTCGCCAAGGAACTGGCGTGGATTCAGGGCCACCTGACCAAGGCGCTCGACGCTTCGTTGCAGGTTGCCGAGGCCAATACGCGGGCGAAGGCCGACATCGTGCTGGATGATGACGCCGGCACTCTTCTGGCCAAGGATGTCCCGGCGACGGCGTTGCTGGAGCTTGAAAAGCGCTGCACGGAAATCCAACAGTTGATCGCGGCGATTCCGACACTCGACCCGGCCAAGGGTTTCGTGGCGGATGCCCAGCGTGGTCCTGATATTTACAAAGCCCGCGAAGTGATCAGAATCCGCACGCAGAAGCAGTCCAAGCCGATTGTGCTGTACGACGCTACACCGGAACACCCGGCGCAAACGCAGTTGCTGGCCCTCGATGTGCCGGTGGGCAAGGTCGAGGAAAAGGAGTGGTCTTCGCTGATCACCCCGGCGGAAAAAGCCGAGTTGCTCGACCGGATTGAAACATTGACGCGGGCCGTGCGCCGGGCGCGCTCGCGGGCCAACGATGTGGAAGTCGACCTGAACAAGAAGATCGGCAAGCAGTTGCTGGGCTTCGTGTTCAGCGGTAAAAAGTAATTTCGGGTGCGGCGGCCTGTAAAATTGATTTTACGGGCCGCTCGCCCAAGCTCAAGGTGATGGTTAAAATTAAGGCTCAATGTCAGGCTATCACCCGAAGGCTCAACCGTAGCGCACGCAGTGCGTTACACAATAGCAAGACGTGACCTGACAGGTGTTGTCTAACAAACCGGAGTCGCTGGTTCAAATCCAGTCGCGGCCCCCATAAAATTATGGCCGCGTAGCTCAGCGGTAAAGCGCCGGGATTAAGCTAAGGACAGCAAGCTGTTGGCGATCAAAGTTCAAAAACGCCTTGGTATAAAACTTAGGCCGGGGAGCGTGGAAGCCCCCCGGCCTTCTTATTTTTAGACGGGTATTTAGGGCATGAATCCGATTTTGCGCCGGGTGATTGGGTTGCAAGAGCACGAGGCCGAGGACGGCAAGATGCTTCAGCCACAGGTTGTATACATGACTCCGGACATGCTTAACAAGTCCGGTCAAACCGATCCGGGTGCGCGTTGTGGCAAGTGCATATTCTTTAACACGCCCAAGAGTGAGTGCTTCGTCACAACGCCGCCGGCTTGCAACGGCGAACATGGTGTTTGTGCCGCGTTCATTGGCGGTAAGACCTTCCTGAAGGAAGAGGCCACCCCGCTGGAACTGGTGCCCAAGAAAGCGGTTGGGTATACGGAAGATGGTCCGACATTCTGCTCGATCTGTGAATACTGGAAAGGCAAAACCAAGGATGATCCGGATGCCGATCCCAACGAAAAAGGGGCCTGCGAAAAGGTGGCCGGGGAAATTTATGCTGGGGGATGCTGCAATGGATTTGAGCTTTGTTGATGCGGGCATATACCGTATATCCGTTTGGCATTGTTACAGTTGTAGCACATAACCTGTAAAATTGGAGGATAGCCTTGAGTTTTCATCAGTCTATAAAAACGATAGCCCCCTTTCGTTTTTAGTTGGCGGCGGTGTGCTGCGCCGTCATTGTTGATATGGTCGAGTGTTAAAAAAGCTTTATTCGATTCGCCGCAGCATACACATTTATTTCCATAGTGGGCGAGAACTTCGTCGTATAATTTACGTCGCCATTCTTGATGACGTAGTTTGGATTGTACGGCGCAGGTTTCACAATACTTTTTGTTTTTAGTTGGTTTGTTTTTGCCACATATAATGCACAGGCTTTTACCTTCCAAAATTTTTTGTCTACGCTGTTTTTGAGCAAGGTGTTGATAGCGGCATCGGCTGCACAGTTTTCTTCCTTTGGAAGGACGATGGCCACAGCGGCACAGCCCTTTAATTTTGAAAAGCGGCCTACGATTATCCGTCATAAGTGCTAATTTATTGGAATAGAACTGATTTTTACGGAGGGCGCGTTGGCTGCGCAGGCGAGTCTCCAAAACTTGCACAGCGGGGATCGTCACCCCGACTCCGTGCCATTTTTCGAGCGGCAGGGTATCCAAACTGGTGAAGGAGACTGACTGTAAATCAGTTGCCTCGTGCTAAACATGTGGGTTCGACTCCCTCCTCTGCCACCATTTCTCCAACTAGGGAGGACGGTAAACAGTTCGGGGCGGAAGCTCTGGCTGTCGCACCTAGTGTACCGCAGGTTCAGCCAAAGCGATTGGAGCGTGGGGACTCATAATTCCGGTGGACAGGTGTAACGTTCGCCTAGTCCAGCGTTCCTGCGGGGAGAATGTATTTAGGCCATGAGTTTAACGACCGATCCAAAAGACCCCGATCTGGGATACGGCGCGGATACCAAACCAACGCCACAACAGAAGAAATACCTCGTACTGTCCGAGGCGGAGCGCGCCAAAGGCTTTATTCGTCCGGTGCGTCAGTCGTACATCCACAAAACCTGCCACAGCAAAACGACCATGGCTTTGGCCATTGCCGAGACGTATGCCCGCGACCCCAAGTTTTATGGGGCGACCTATTGCTGTGCCTGCGGGATGCACCTGCCGGTTTCAGAGTTCACGTGGGATGGCACGGATGAACTTGTCGGTTCTTAATCGGCATGGTTACAGCACCAACCGCAGTTCCCTTACGCGTCGACATTGCCGGCGGCTGGCTCGACGTTCCCCGTTTTGCCCGGTCTGATGGTTATATCGTCAATGTGGCGATCTCGCCGCTGGTCTCCCTGACCGAGTGGCCCTATGAACGCTTTTCCGGGCTGGGTGGCAGCGGCGCGTGGCAATTGCTTAATGGCAAGGACGCGGTTGAATCTGAACTGAACAACAACGTCGGCTGGCAAGACCCGGCAATTATCGCGGAGACCGGGCTGTGCGCGTGGAAAAGCGGCCCCAAGCCCAAACTGTGGATCAAGGTCAACCCGGAGTTTATGGCCGGCAAGCTGGCGCTGTACTGGACCGGCAAGCCACACGTCAGCGCGAACTTTACGGATTGGCCCAGAAATTATGATGCCATCGTTTCTGCCGGTTATGAGGCTGAAAATGCGGTGCGTTATCAAACCTTTTACGGACTGGTTAGAGCGGTGCAGCGATCAAAGGCGGTACAGCTTGCCGAGGGCATGGCCGCTTTGCCGGCTTTTGGCGAGTGCGCCTCGAAATACTGCGGCAGCGGCCACGGCGGGTATGCCGCTTACTTTTTTGAAACCACGGAAGATAGAAACAAGGCAGTTCAGCAGCACGGATTGCTTCCCGTGGAACCATTTTTAATGGGACGTTAGCTCAGTTGGTTTAGAGCGCTTGCCTGTCACGCAAGAGGTCACGGGATCGAAACCCGTACGTCCCGCCATTTACCCCAAGGAAAGTGCCGCAACAGATGCCAGATAGGCAGAATCGGAGTAACGCATCTGCCGGTGCTTCTGCCGCTTGGGGAACTTTTGATGGGCCGAATGGCT
>Ga0335069_10014274_pt1 | contig 11133 bp, 10 predicted proteins | sample Lox_Sample_11_FD_206714 | JGI IMG/M metagenome (GOLD analysis project Ga0335069, IMG submission 206714) | Soil microbial communities from Loxahatchee National Wildlife Refuge, Florida, United States - Lox_Sample_1.1 | ecosystem: Environmental > Terrestrial > Soil > Wetlands | place: USA... | reverse complement strand
CAGGGGGCGACGGTGTGGATCAACGGCCGCACCGAGCAGCGGGTGACGCACGCGGTTGGCGAACTGCGCGCCGCGATGGCCGGGGCCAACGTGCAGGGCGTTGCCGCCGATGTCGGCACCGCCGCGGGCACGGCGCGGCTGATCGAGGCGCTGCCGGACGTCGATATCCTGGTCAACAACGCCGGCATCTTCGAGCCCAAGCCGTTCGAGGAAATCCCCGACGGGGACTGGCTGCGCTTCTTCGAGGTCAACGTGATGAGCGGCATCCGGCTCACCCGCCACTACGTGGGCGGCATGCGCCAGCGCAACTGGGGCCGGATCATTTTTGTCTCCAGCGAATCGGCGATCAACGTGCCGGTGGAGATGGTGCATTACGGCATGACCAAGACCGCCCAGCTCGCCGTCTCCCGCGGTGTCGCGGAGACGCTGGCCGGAACTGGGGTGACGGTGAACGCGGTGCTGCCCGGCCCGACCAGGTCGGAGGGTGTGGCAACCTTCGTCGATCGGCTCGCCCGCGCGCAGGGCATCAGCTTCGCGCAGGCCGAGGCGGAGTTCTTCCGCACGGTGCGGCCGACCTCGCTGCTCAAGCGGTTCGAGACCGTCGAGGAGGTGGCGAACATGGTGGTGTTCCTGTGCACCCCGGCGGCCTCCGCAACACATGGGGCCGCGGTGCGGGTGGATGGCGGGGTGGTCAAGACGATCATTTGACTCCGCAACGGCGATTGCGTCGGGTCTCTGGTGATGTTCGCCGAGAGCGTCGCGGAGCAAGCAATCATGCTCACCGGGACGTGTCCCGGCCGTGGCCTCGGCCTCCCCCGGCCTCGCCCGGGCAGTTGCCAGCTTTCGGTCTGTTCTGCGGCCTGGGCGAGGCAACAGGAATGGGGGGTAGGCCTCGACGGCAAACGCGGCGGTAGCCAGACTGCCACTGGATGGCAGCGTCCAATGGTGGCGATCGTGCGCGTTTTCCTCACCGGCGCAAGCGGCTTCATCGGCAGTTCCGTCGGGGTCAGGCTGACAGCAGCCGGCCATACCGTGCGCGGACTGGTGCGCGACCCGGCGAAGACGGATGCCGTCCGCGCGCTCGGCATTGAGCCGGTCCTCGGTACGCTCGATGACGCCGAGATGCTGACGCACGAGGCGCAGGCGGCCGAGGCCGTCGTGAATGCCGCGAGCAGCGACCATCTGGTGGCCGTCGAGACCCTCATTGCGGCGCTGGCTGGCTCGGGGAAAGTCCTGATCCATACCAGCGGCAGCAGCATCGTGGCCGATCAGGCGATGGGCGAACCATCGGAGCGCGTCTTCGACGAGGCGAGCGGGTTCTCCCCCGCGCCGGAGCGGATGGCCCGGGTGGCACTCGATCGGCGCATGTTGCAGGCACCAGGGCTGCGCGTGACGGTGCTGTGCAACAGCCTGATCTACGGCCACTCGCTTGGGCTGCGGGAGGCCCGCAGCGTACAAGTCCCGCGCCTGGAGGCATATGCCCGGAAGACCGGGAAGGCTCGTTATATCGGCCGCGGCCTGAACCGCTGGTCGACCGTGCATATCGCGGATGTTGCGGAGCTTTACCTGCTGGCGGTCGAGCGGGGCGCGGCGAGGCTTTTCTGCTTCGTCGAAAATGGCGAAGCCGCGTTCCGCGATTTGGCCGAAGCGATCGGGGCGGCGCTCGGATTGGGACCAGCGGACTCGCTCGCGCCCGAAGCGGCGATTGCCGAATGGGGGCGAATACCGGCAACTCTCTCGCTGGGATCCAACAGCCGCGTGCGCGGACGGCACGCGCGGACCCAGTTCGGCTGGTCACCGCGGCATGGTTCCGCGACGCAGTGGATTCGGGACGAGATGGTAGCGCAAGAGCAGTTCCGAGGCCCTCACCGGGGCGATCAGTGATACCCCCAGCAAGCGCCGCGCGCTATCCGCTCCCCGGAGTTTCCACACATGGGCTTATGCGGCAGCAGGCAGCACATGGCGTGGAGCGGAATTCAACAATGCTGCACCACAGAAACGCGCTGCTACAGACTAGGGGAACCTCGAAATGCAGCCGACAGCCGCGCGCGGGGTGCGTGTTGGCACGGGATGCTGCGGAGCTAATCCTTCGGCAGCGCTATCGGCAGTGTTCGCAGCAGGTGGCAATGGGGGCCGCATCGGCCATCACAACCCTCTCGCTTCATCTCGCTGCGCGCGTTGGCGCGCGAAGCTGCGCGCGCCTCGGCGCCCTCGCAGCGGGCTGGATGCTGCTCTCGGTGAGCGCAGCGACGGCCGACCCGCCAGAACGCTCGGCGCTGCGGCCTCCGGTGCTGCCAGCTTGCATTTCGTCCTCCTTCGGCTGGCGGCATGCGGTCGGCCCACACATGCCGGCCGGGTTCCACAACGGTGTCGATCTGCCAGCGCCGGCTGGTGCGGAGGTGCGCGCCGCCGCCGCTGGCACGATCGCCGCGGTCCGGCGCCACGGTCCCGGCGGAGTATGGATCCTGATCTACCACCCGGACGGTCGCAGCACGCTTTACGCCCATCTCGGCACGTTGCGTGCGCGCATTGCGACCGGCCAGCGCAATGTCGCCCCTGGCGAGCCATTGGGCCGCGTCGGCCGCAGTGGCATTACCTACGGCACCCACGTCTTCTTCGCCGTTTTCGAGGACGGGCACGCCGTCGATCCCGAGCCTCTGCTGGACGTACCGCGCTGCAACCGCCTCGCTGCAGGGAAGCCGCCGTGACCGCGCGTGCGATGGCACCAGCCGTGCCGACGCCGGGTTCCGAAAATAAAGACTTTCGCACCAAAATTAGACCGCTGATATCACGGCGCTTTTCCGTTGCGGAAATCCGGTGCATAGCCGGAGCATGGTTTGCGGCTATGCCCGCGTCTGGATCGACATGCGAGACATGACCAACCATTGCGTTCAATTTATGGCCGCCGGCCGCGAGAAGGAGTTCCGCAAGACCGAAAGGTTGCCGCGGAAAGGATTCGCAGTTACTGCGGAGAGGGGGTTGGGGAACGGGAGTTCTCGTCCACGTACCAACTCGCACCAGGGCCACGTCGCCTCCCGTGTAGGCGTTTGCGGAGTTCCTCGCCTATGACCGGCAGCAGCTTCGTTTCCCAGTCCCGGATGGCCTCGTGGCTCACCTCGATGCCGCGCAGCAACAGGATCTCGCTCAGATCACGCAGCGTCAGCCGATAGCGCAGACGGCAGAATACCACGAAGGCGATGACGTCACTGGGCAGGCCGGTCCGGTTTAGCACCCCACCGCTGGTGGCGGACGGTGAAATACGAGGAGGTCTATATCCGGGCTTACGACAGGGTTGCTGAGGCACGCGCGTCGATCGGCCGGTATCTCGACTTTTACAACGCCGGACGACCGCATTCGCAGCATGGCAAACAGACGCCGGACCAGGTCTGGTTCGCCCACATGCCGCCACTGGCAGTGGCGGCATGATTGCGCCGCGCCCTGGCGGGGCCCACTCCGGCCGGCCTACGGCTCGGCCTGCGTTCACCCCGCCAGGGCGCATCAATCGGAAACGGGAAACCGCGGGACAATCCACTTATAGAAACCGGAACGGTGTCCGAGAGAACCGGACCACCTTTCATGGATCGGCTTACTGCAGAGTGCTCTTGGAATGCCGCTCCTGATCCTTGATATTGCAATGCGTATTGCAGCCGCAGCTCGCGCGGTTTTTGACGGCCGGTCCCGGCAGCAGCAGGGCGTCAATCTGATTCTGCGGGATGAACACCGCATTGCCGACCTTGATGGGCGTGAGGAGCCCTCGCGCGATCCAACTGCGGATGGTCCGCGGGGCCCGGCCGAACATTTCGGCCACGTCGAACACCGCGTGCAGGCGCGGCGTTTGCTCAGAGATCGTCATCTTCTATCATCCTTTCGTTCAGCCGCCCCCTTTGGGCGGCTCACGAACGAAGGACGCCGTCACGACTTGGCGGGGTGAACAGCGCGTCGTGCAGCTCACATGCGGCGGGTGTCTTAAATCATCAAAATGCGAAGGCCTGGCGATGAGCGTCGCCTGTGGCATGGGCGACGGGCTGCGGGTCAGGATGATGCTGGTGGACAAGTTCCAGGACAAATCAACCATTTACCGTACCGCCGTCTTCGAGCGCGGCGTGAACTGCCGACAGCAGACCGCGTGACGCGGCAGCGGGCTTGGCGTGCCCTCCCGCCCGCGCCGGTGATTGCCCTTCGTGATCCGCAGCCTATTGAGCTTGCCAATAGACCGATGTCTCCAAAGCCGGTCGTGGCTCATATAGCCTTGCTGTCGTTCGGGCAGCATGGAGGGGAGGAAAACATGTCAAAGCCGATCGGGGTGGGAATGCTCGGCGCCGGGTTCATCGGCATGATCCATTCCTATGCTCTGCGAATCCAGGAACTGCTGCGCACCCGGCCCAGCCTGTCGCCGAAGCTGGTCGCGCTTGCTGACCTGGACGAGCGGGCGCGCGGACGTTGCCAGGAACGGTTCGGCTGGCAGGACGCAAGCGCGGACTGGCACGACGCGGTGGACGCGTCGGAGATCGGCCTTTTCATCAACTCCGGGCCAAATCATCTCCATCTGGAGCCGACACTCGCGGCCGCGCGCATGGGCAAGCACGTGTTGTGCGAGAAGCCTTTGGCGCAGGACGCCGACACGGCCTACCGGCTCTGGTCCGAGACCGCGCGCGCGGGCGTCGTGCATCAGTGCGCCTTCGTCTTCCGCTTTATCCCGGCGTTGCGGCTCATGCGCGAGATCGTGCAAAGCGGCCAGATCGGCGAGGTGCTTCAGTTCCGCTCCAGCTACCTGATGTCCACCGCGCTCGAGCCCGGACAGAAGATGAGCTGGCGGTTCGACCGCGCGGCCGCCGGCTCCGGTGCGATCGGCGACCTCGGCGCGCACCACATCGACCAAGCGCGCTGTCTCGTTGGCGAGATTGCCGAGGTCGGAGCGCTCGGCAAGACGCATGTGCCGGAGCGCGACGGGCATCGCGTCGAGGTGGACGACGCGTTTGTGGCGATCGTCCGGTTCGAGAGCGGCGCGATCGGCACGATCGAAGGCAGCCGGATCGCCTGCGGCTACGGCCATACCGGCCGAATCCAGGTCGACGGCACCAGGGGCTCCCTGCAATTCGATGTCGAGCGGCTGAACGAATTGCAGATCGCGGACGGCATCGGTTCCGGGTTCCGTACGATTCAGGCCATCCGTTCCGGCCATCCGTTCGCCGACGTCTGGTTCGATGCCGGTATCCAGGGCAGCCATCCCATCGGCTGGATCGAGTGCTTCGCGCATCAGGTTCATCACCTGCTCGGCGCGATCGCCGGGGAGCACGCCGCCGCGCCGGTGGCCGCGACGTTCGAGGATGGCTACCGTGCCGCCGAGGTATGCGAGGCCATGCTGCGGTCCTGGAAATCCGGGCGGCGGGAGTCGGTGTCGTACCGGACTCCGTCCGTCTGACGCCGGCGGCTTGACTCCGGCCGGGGCACGGGCACAGCCTTCCCCAGTCGATCAAACAACGAACCACAAATCCAAAAGGGGAGGCAAACATGAGCATCCGTGTCCGCCGTTTCGGCGCTCAAGCCGCGGCGACTATGATCGCGACCGGCGTCATGCTCGGTCTGGCGTTCACACCCGCCCCGGCGCAGGAGAAATTCACCCTCGGCTACTCAACCGGGTTCCTGCAGGATCCCTTTCAGGTGATCCAGGCCGACAAGGTGATCTCCGAAGCGAAGGCCGCGGGACTGAAGACGCTGCCGGTCGCCAACGCGGCAAACGATCCGGGCAAGCAGATCGTCGATTTCCACAACCTGATCTCGGAAGGGGCGCAAGGCATCATCATGGTCGCCCGCGACAGCGACGCGATCGTGCCGGCGCTCAATTTCGCGGAGAGCAAGCATGTGCCGGTGGTCGCGATCGACATGGGCCCGGCCAGCGGCAAGGCGGTGATGGTGGTGCGTGCGGACAACATCCGCATGGGTGCTGATGCCTGCGCCCTGACCGGCAAGGCGCTCGGCGGCAAGGGCGTGGTGCTGTCGCTGATGGGCGACCAGGCCACGCTGAACGGGCGCGACCGCACCACCGGCTTCGCCGAGTGCATGAAGAAGGATTTCCCGGGCATCCGGGTGATCCAGCAGCCGACCTACTGGCAGGCCGAGAAGGCCACCGCGATCGCGCAGACGATCGTGACCTCGACGCCGGATCTCGGCGCGATCTACATGCAGAGCGACGCAGTGATGCTGCCCGGCGTGCTGAACGTTCTGAAGTCCGCCGGCAAGCTCAAGAAGGTCGGCGAGCCGGGGCACATCTTCCTGGTCAGCATCGACGGCACGCCGTTCGCGCACGAAAAGATCCGCGAAGGCTATCTCGACGCCGCGGTCTCCCAACCGCTCAACCTCTACGTAAAGTGGGGCCTGTACTACCTCGAAGGCGCCAAGGCCGGAAAGACGTTTGCCGCTGGTCCGACCGACCACGACAGCCGCGTCGTGATGTTCAACGGTAACCCGATGGACATGCTGCCCGCGCCCGTCGTGACCAAGGCCAATGTGGACGACCCGAGCCTGTGGGCGAACAGCGTGAAGCACTGACGCCTCCCGGCAACCGGCGGCGCGGCGGAGATGCGTGAGAGGGCGGCGCCCCCGGACGCGGCATCCGGGACCGCCATAGCCGAGATGCTCGCCGTCTCGAAGCGCTTCGGCCGCAGCCAGGCGCTGGCGGACGTCTCCATGCGCGTGCCCGCGGGCGATTCGCGGGCGCTCGTCGGCCGCAACGGCGCTGGCAAATCGACGCTGGTCGGGGTGCTGACCGGAATGCTCGCGCCGGACTCCGGCCGCGTCCGCTTCGGCGGCGAAGACGCGCCCGGCCTTGGCGAGCGGCAGAAATGGCGCGACCGGGTGGCCTGCGTCTATCAGAAGTCCACGCTGGTGCCGACGCTGACCGTCGCCGAGAACCTGCTGCTCAACAGCCAGCCCGTCGGACCCCTGGGATTCATTCGCTGGGGCGCGGTGCGGCGCGAGGCCGAACGCGTGCTCGCCGGATGGGGCATGGAGCTGAACGTGGAGCAGGAATGCGCCCGCCTGTCCGTCGAGCAGCGGCAGATCGTCGAGATCGCGCGCGCGCTGATCCAGGGCGCCCGCTTCATCATTCTGGACGAGCCGACCGCCGAGCTGGAAGGACGCGAGGTGCGGCGGCTGTTCGACCGCATCGCGCACCTGCAGCGGACCGGTGTCACGTTCCTCTACATCTCCCATTATCTCGAAGAGATCTACGAAGTCTGCCGGAGCGTGACAGTGCTGCGCGATGGCCGCGTGGTGGCGGAGGGACCGCTGGCCGCGATGCCGAAGGAGCGCGTCGTCGCGGCGATGGTGGGCGAGGCCGGGCGGTCATCCCTGGCGCCCAGGCGCATCGCGACCGCAGAAGCCGCGGCGAAGCCGGTGCTGGAACTGCGCGGCGTCACGATCGAGGGGGTTGCCGCCGATGTCAGCCTGCGGGTCGGCGCGGGCGAGTGCGTCGGGCTCGCCGGGCTTGCGGGCTCCGGCAAGGGCGAGATCGGCGACGCGATCGCCGGCCTGATCACGCCCGACGCCGGCAGCATCACGGTCGCGGGGATCGAACTCCGTCCGGGCGATGTGGGCGACGCGCAGCGCAAGGGCATCGGCTATGTGCCGCGGGACCGCCACGCCCGCGGCATCGTGCCGCTGCTCCCGATCGCCGAGAACATGACGATGACGATCGCCGACCGGCTCGGCCCCGCCGGCGTGATCGTGCCGGCGCGGCAACAGGACGCGGCGGCGCGGATGGTCCGTTCGCTGCAGATCGTCGCTGCCTCCACCGAGCAGCCGATCAAGGAACTCAGCGGCGGCAACCAGCAGAAGGCGGTGATGGCGCGCGCCCTCGCCTCCGGCCCTCAGGTGCTGGTGCTGCAATATCCCACGCAGGGCGTCGACATCGCCTCGAAGGCGGCGCTGTTCAGGATCGTCGAGCGGGCGCAGGCCGGAGGCACGGCCGTGCTGGTGATCTCCGACGAGCTGGACGAACTGGCCGTCTGCGACCGGGTGCTGGTCATTTTCAAGGGGCGGCTCGCGCGCGAATTCGCAGCGGGCTGGGACAGCGAGGCCCTGGTTGCGGCGATCGAGGGGATCGGACATGACGAGCAAACGGGTTGAGGCTCTGAGCGACCGGCCGGCGCCCCCGCTGTCGCGCCTGCCGCTGCTTGGCTTGCGCGAGCTGACGCTCGTGCCCGCGATCGTGCTGACGGTCGTGATAGGAGCGCTCGTCTCGAACGCCTTCCTGACCGCCGACAACCTCCTGAACATTCTCCAGCAGTCATCCGAACTTTCGGTCGTCGTCATCGCCGAGACGCTGGTGCTGCTGGCCGGGCGCTTCGATCTGTCACTCGAGTCCGTGGTGGGGCTGGCGCCGATGCTCGGCGCGTGGTTGATCATCAGGAACGTCGAGGTCGGCGGCTCCGGTATCGGGCTTGACTGGCGGCTGGCGATTGCGGTGGTGCTGCTCACCGGAGCCGTGGTCGGTGCAGTCAACGGCTTCCTGATCGTCCGGCTGCGGCTGAATGCCTTCATCGTCACGCTGGCGATGCTGATCCTGCTGCGCGGCGCGCAACTCGGCACGACCAGCGGCAAGACGCTGTTCGACCTTCCGGACGGGTATCTCTATCTCGGCTCAGGCAAGTGGGCAGGCGTGCCGGTGTCGATCTGGGTCGCCGCCATCCTCTATCTGGTGTTCGGGCTGTTCCTGCGCTTTCACCGGCTTGGCCGCGCCTTGTACGCGATCGGCGGCAATGCCGAGGCGGCGCGCGTCGGCGGTATCCGCGTCGAACGAGTGCTCTGGGGCACGTTCATCGTGGCCGGCGTGCTGGCCGCGCTCGCCGGGCTCATGCTCACCGGCCGGATTGCCTCGGTCGTGCCGAGCCAAGGCCAGAACATGATCTTTTACGTGTTCGCAGCGGCGGTGATCGGCGGAATCAGCCTCAATGGCGGCAAGGGGCGGCTGCTCGGCGCGCTCACCGGCGTGCTGCTGCTCGGCATCCTGCAGAATGTGCTGACGCTCGCGGAGATCCCGGCCTTCTGGATCGACGCCGTGTATGGCGGGATCATCCTGGTCGCGCTGGTTCTGAGCCGCGTCACCGGCGGGCAGGCGGAGGAGACCTGAGGTTACGCGTCGAGCAGGTCGGGGCGCGGAACCACGGTCGCCTTGACGCAGCGCATCGCGCGGGCGCTTGCGATGGCATCGGCGATCCCAGCCTCGGTGAACGGGAAATTCGTCTGCATCTCGCGAAACGGATAGCGGGCGCGGGCGCGGGCGAGCATCACGATTCCCGTCCAGATGTCGTCGGCGGTGAATGCCCAGCTCCCGATGATCGTGATATCCTTGGTGCAGATCCGGTGCCAGTTTGTCGCGATCGGGCCGGCGTCGGTGAACTGGCCCATCTCGATATAGGTGCCGCCGTCGCGCAGCATCTCGATCCCTTCGGGCCCGGCCGAGGGGTGTCCGCTGCAGTCCATGACGACGTCCGCGCCGTACCGGCCGGCCAGCGCCCGCACGGCCGCGATGCGCTCGGCGCCAGCAGCGTGCCGCCCGATATCGACGGTGGCGGCCGCGCCGAAGCGGCGGCACAGGGCAAGGCGCGGCTCCTCCGGCGCGCCGGCAACGATGACCTTGCCCGCCCCCATCTCCAGCGCCGCCACGACCGCCAGCACGCCGATCGGGCCGGAGCCCTGGATGACCACGGTCGCACCCGGCCCGAACTGATCCATCTGCTGCGCCCGCTTGAAGCCGCGGATGCAGGAGGTGAACGGCTCCGCGAGCGTGCCGAGCCACAGCGGCATCTCATCAGGTAGGCGATAGACCTTCGTGCCGGGCAGCATCTCGAGATCGAGATACTCCATCTCGGCCCAGCCTCCCCACAGGTGCGGCGGCTTCTCGAACCCAAGGTAGCGGCCGTAGTACACCGGCGTCAGGCACTTGTTGGCGTGTTTCGGATAGTGCCGGCACCAGTCGCACTGCCCGCAAGGCATCAGCGGCGGGATCATGATCTTGTCCCCGGTGCGCAGGCGGTTCCCCATGCAGTCGTGGGCGAAATCCGGCCCGATCTCCTCGATGACGCCCGCGACCTCGTGGCCGAGCGTGAACGGCCAGGGCAGCGGCTTCGGCCAGCGGCCGGCAAGGATGTGCAGGTCGGTGCCGCAGACCCCGCAGGCCGCAACCGTGAACAGCGCGGCCTTGCGTGGCACCGACGGACGAGGAACCGTCCGGATGACCGGAGGCGCGCCGGGGCCGTCGAACGTCGCGACACGGATCTGCTGCGTCGTCGTCATGGCCGCGCTTCCCATCTGCCCAGTCCCTGCACCCAAAAGGATACCACGCCGCCAACCGGTATCGATGCGCACATCCGCCGGCGCCTAGCGGTATGATGCCCGGCCTGCGGCCGCTTGCCGGACGGCCGCCCAACACGGAGGAAGCGACCATGCGTCTCGGGCTTTTCATGATGCCACTGCACGATCCCAGTCGTGACGAAGCGCATCGCCTTCGCGACCGGCGTGGTCAACCTGCCGCAGCACCACCCGGCGCAGGTCGCGGGCAACGTCGCCCTGTTCGATCACCTGACCGAAGGCCGTTACATCATGGGCGTCGGACCGGGTGGTCTCGGCTCCGACTTTGAACTGTTCGGGACCTTCGAGAAGAGCCGCAGCGAGATGATGGCGGAGGCGATCGACATCATCCACGAGATCTGGCGGTCGGATCTGCCCTATCGTATCCACGGCAAATACTGGGATGTCGTGGTGGACACGCAGGCGCAACCGCATCTCGGCATCGGTCCGATGCTTAAGCCCTACCAGAAACCGTTCCCGCCGCTCGCCGTCTCGGCCATGAGCCCTGCGTCATCCACCGCGCGGCTGGCGGGCGAGCGCGGCTGGGGCCTCGTGTCCGCCAACTTCACCCCCGCCAACCAGGTGCTGAGCCACTGGCATGCCTATGCGGCAGGCGCGTCGCAGGCCGGCCGGCGGCCGGACCGCGCCATCTGGCGGGTCGCGCGGAGCATCCTCTGCACCGACACCGATGCGCAGGCGGCGGAGTATCTGGCCGACGAGACATGCAGCCCAGGCTGGTACTACAGGTACCTCCGCGACAATCTCGCCACCTACAAGATGACC
>Ga0335069_10014272_pt1 | contig 11134 bp, 8 predicted proteins | sample Lox_Sample_11_FD_206714 | JGI IMG/M metagenome (GOLD analysis project Ga0335069, IMG submission 206714) | Soil microbial communities from Loxahatchee National Wildlife Refuge, Florida, United States - Lox_Sample_1.1 | ecosystem: Environmental > Terrestrial > Soil > Wetlands | place: USA: Florida... | reverse complement strand
ACGGCCATCGGCAGGTGTATCAGCGTGCCGATGGTGTTGATGGCGGCGTTCCGGTGCGTGATCATGACGCCCTTCGGGCGCGCGGTGGTCCCGCTGGTGTAGTTGATCGAGAGCAGGTCCCGCTCGCCGATCTCCGGCCGGGTGAAGCCGGGCCCGGCGGCGGCGATCGCCGCCTCGTAGTCGAGCCAGCCGTCCCGGCTGCCTTCCAGGGCCACGAAGTGCCGCACCCCGGGCATCTGGTCCCGGACGTCGTCCACCGCCGCGAGGTATTCCTCGGCCACGCAGACCACGCTGGCGCCGGAGTGGTTCACGATGTAGACGAAATCCTCCGGGGTCAGCCGGTAGTTGAGCGGCACCAGGACGGCGCCGATCTGCGGCACGGCATAGAAGGATTCGAGCTGCTGGTGCGTGTTCGGCGAGATCGTGGCCACGCGGTCACCTTGCGCCACGCCCAGGCCCTGCAGCGCCGCGGACCACCGGTCGCAGCGGTCGAAGAACTGCCGGTAGGTCAGCCGGAGCCCGCCGTCCACGACCGCCTCCCGGTCGGCGTGCAGCCTGCGGGTACGGCGAGCGAAGTCCAGCGGCGACAGTGGTGTTTCCATGCTTCAGAGTGTGGCAGGCGCCGCGGCCGGGCTAGGGACGAAGGTCCTGCCCGCGCGGGGCGGGCGAGAGCTGGCTGGTCTGCCAGACGAAGTCGCCGGTGCTGTCGCCGAGCGGGGAGTTGCCGTTGGCCAGCGTCCAGGGGTACTGGGCTGGGTGTAGGACCGGACGGTGGCGGCGGCGCCGCCAGCAGGACCGCGCAGGCCGCGGCCGCCAGCCGCGGCCGCCGCCTGGCGAAGGCCATCAGGCCCGGCCGCCCGGCGTGCTCTGGTAAGCGAGTGTCGTAAGAGGCGGATGATGGCCGTCGGCTGCGGTCAGGCGGCACTCCGCTTGCGGCGACTGCCGCTGGGACTGGGACCACGCCGGAGAGCAGATCGAGGATGACTATCTGGTCATCGTTGACTACGGAGGGTGCTATCGCCTTGTGGTCACGGTCACCTGCGTCCCGGTGGACGCGCCGCGGGATTTCTTGCCGAACTGCCCCGCGTCTGGGGAGTCTTTCTGGCATTGTTGTCCGCCAGCGGTACTTGCGCGGCGGGCCAGGCGGCGCACCAGGTCAGGTGCGGCGGGTCGGCGGCGCGGCCTGATTACCGCGCAGGCCCGCGGCCGCAATGCCGGGTTTTCGCCGGGACGGCGGCTGCATCTCGCGGGCGTGGCCCGACGAAAGGACTGCCTTGTCGCGACACCGGACCGGGGCTCGCAGCGGTCGCCGCAAGCGGGGCCTGATCCGGCGTTTCGGCATTGTCTTCCCGGCCGCCGTCATCGCCTTGGTGGCGGTCGCCGGAGTGGCGGTGGGCGGCAAGGTACTCGCGCCGGGATCGAGTGCGTTCAGCGCCGTTCAGGCCATCGAGATGGTGCCGGGCAGCCACACCATGGCCGCGCTCGAAGCCGAGCGCGCGCAGCTGATCGCGATGACCGACGCGGCCCACACGCTGGTCGTGGTGGCCAAGCCGAAGCTGGCCTCGCCCGCCGAGGTCGCCGCGGCCAACCCGGGCACCAGCACGAGCAGCGGAACCGGAACCGGCGGGATCGTCTACGTCACGTCCACGCCGCCCGACCCCGGTACCGCCCAGTCCATCGCCTACAACATGATGGCCAGCTTCGGCTTCAGCCCGAAGACCTTCTTCGGCTGCCTGGTGGACATCTGGAACCGGGAGAGCGGCTGGCGGTACGACGCGGAGAACGCCAGCGGCGCGTACGGCATCCCGCAGGCGCTGCCGGGCTCCAAGATGGCGAGCGCGGGCGCGGACTGGCAGACCAACCCGGCCACCCAGATCAAGTGGGGGCTCGGCTACATCAAGGCCATCTACGGGGATCCCTGCCATGCCTGGGCTTTCGAGGAAGCCAACGGTTACTACTGACCGGCGCTTACCATCGGGGTTCCGGCGTCACCTGGGCAGCGTCACTTGGGCAGGGGGGCGAAGCTGCGCAGCTCCTCGTCGAACGTCGCCTGCATCTGCTGCCACATGCTGGCCGGCGCGGTCGCGTACAGCGCGTAGGACTGGTTGTCCTGGACGAACAGCAGGTCAAGGGCCTCCTGCTCGACGCCGTTCTTCATCCAGGTGAACTTCCAGAACGCCCCCGGCGTGTTGCGGATGGTGAGCGGCTGCAGGTTGTACCGCTTGTAGCCGGGGAAGTTCGGGGTCGACTGACCCTCGATGTACTGGGCCTCTTCCAGCATGTTGCCCGGGTAGGTGTGCGGCGTCAGGTCGACCAGCATGTTGATGTTCGTGCCCGGATCGATCAGCCACGTCTGGTACGGGCCCTTCTGGATCACGGTCCAGCTGGCCGGGTAGTTGATGGTGAAGCCGGCGCTCTCGCTGCCCGACGCCGGCTTCGACAAGTTCCGGTAACCGGCCGGGGGCGGCCCGGTGAGCGGCTGGTTGATCGCCGTGACCAGCTGCGCGGCGGGCAGCGTGCTCCCGCCGACGGGCGTGGTCGACGCCGGCGCCGACGTGGATGACCCGTTCGACGGCGCGCCGGAATGGTCCTGATGGAGCAGCACGACGGTGGCGGCTCCCGCTCCGGCGCCGATGATCGCCAGCGCCGCGATGGCGGCCTTCCACCACAGGCCGGACCGCCGGCGAGGCGGCGGCTCGTACCCTGGCCCGGCCCCCGGCCCTGCCCCGGACCAGGACGCCTGCTGGGACGAGGAGCCTGACCACGGCGCCGGGCCGTAACCGGGCTGCGGCTGGTAGGCCGCGCCGGAGCCGGGCGGGGACGGCGGCGGGGCGGATCCGGACCAGGCCGGACCCGAGCCCGGCCGGGCCGCGGGACCCGGCCGGGGCGAGGGGTCGTACCAGGACGAGAAATCGGGCGGGGGCGATTGCTCGTACCGCGGCGGGCCGGCCGGAGGCGGCTGAGCCGGCAGCACCGGCTGCGGCGTGGTCGGGGCGGTCTGCGCGGCCGAGGCCTGGATCCCCGGGATCCCCTGACCTCCCGCGGGCGGGCCCGTGCTCGCGGCCGCCGGGCCCATCGTCTCCTGCTCCGCCGAGGCGAAGTCCACCGAGGTCTCCAGCGGCTGGGACGGCCGTGGCGGAACCGGTCCCGGCGGTACTGGCCCTGGCTGTGCTGGCCCTGGCTGTGCTGGCCCTGGCTGTGCTGGCCCTGGGTAGGGCGCGGCCGGGCGGGACGACGCCGACAGGGCGGTGGCCTCGTAGCCGGGCGGCGTGTCCGGCAGCCGGTTCGTCAGCAGCGGCAGTACGCTGGTGATCATCCGCGCGGCCTCGCTGGCGTCCGGCCGGTCCACGGGCTCCCGGCGGAGCAGCGCGGCGATCACCGGGCCGAGGGCGCCCGCCGTGGGCGCCTCGGGCGCGTCCTCGTTGATGATCGCGGACATGGTGGTGATCGCCCCGCCGCGCTTCTCGAACGGCCCGTGTCCCTCGACCGCCGCGTACAGGGTCGCGCCGAGTGACCACAGGTCGGAGGCGGGCGTGGCGTCCTCGCCGCGGATCCGCTCGGGGGCGGTGAAACCCGGCGAGCCCATCACCATGCCGGTCTGGGTGAGCTTGGGGTCGCCCTGGAAGGTGGCGATGCCGAAGTCGGTCAGCACGGCCCGGCCGTCGCCGCCGATCAGGACGTTGCTCGGCTTGACGTCGCGGTGCATCACCCCGGCGGCGTGGGCCACGCTCAGCGCGGAGAGCAGCTGCCTGGCCATCTCGGCGGCCCGCCGCGGCGACAGCGGGCCGGAGGTCGCGAGCACCTGGTCCAGCGACCTGGCGCTGACCAGCTGCATGACGATCCACGGGCGGCCCTCGTCCTCGGCCACGTCGTAGACGGTGACCACGGCCGGGTGGTTGAGCCGGGCGGCGGTCTTGGCCTCGCGCAGCGTCCGCTGGTAGGCGGTGGCCCGCTCTTCCTCGGTGAGGGTATCGGCGATCTGGACTTCCTTGACCGCCACGTCGCGGTCGAGAAGCTGATCGCGGGCACGCCATACGACACCCATCGCACCGCGGCCGATGGGGGCTTGCAGACGGTAACGGCCGGCGATCACCCGCCCCGTGTCTGCCGATGGGTGCATAGCCGGACCATACACGGTGTTGGCTGAAAGGTCTCTGGGGGCCGGCTAAGCATTGATTAAGCGTGGTCAGATCGTAAGGTGCTGTGCTGTCCCCGTTCGCCTCCGGGCGCCCTTAAGCCGGCTCCTTCCCTCGTCGCTCGTCGCAGGCTCCTCGCCCCTGGGGTGGGCCCGTGGGGAAAAGGGAGTCCAGTCGCCGCCGCGCCCTTCGGCTCGCGGGGGAGCTCACGGGTGCGCTGTGATCTGCAGCACAGGCCCGGACGGGTCCGCGAAGAAGTCGTTGCCCTTGTCGTCGACCACGATGAACGCGGGGAAGTCGCGGACCTCGATCCGCCAGACGGCCTCCATGCCGAGTTCGGGGTACTCGAGCACGTCGACCCGGGTGATGCAGTCCTGGGCCAGCCGCGCCGCCGCGCCGCCGATGGAGCCGAGGTAGAACCCGCCGTACTTCTTGCAGGCCGCCGTCACCGCGGCCGAACGGTTCCCCTTCGCCAGCATCACCAGCGACCCGCCCGCCGCCTGGAACCGGTCGACGTAGGAGTCCATCCGGCCCGCCGTGGTCGGCCCGAACGACCCGGACGCGTACCCTTCCGGGGTCTTGGCGGGCCCCGCGTAGTAGACGGGGTGGTCCCGCAGATATGAAGGCATCGGCTCGCCCGCGTCCAGCCGTTCGGCGATCTTGGCGTGCGCGATGTCCCGCGCCACCACCAGGGGCCCGGTCAGCGACACGCGGGTGCGCACCGGGTACCTGGTCAGCTCGGCGCGGATCTCGGCCATCGGCCGGTTCAGGTCGATCGCGACGACCTCGCCGTCGTCTTCGCCCGCCGCCAGGTCCGGCAGGTACTGCGCCGGGTCGGTCTCGAGCTGCTCGAGGAACACCCCGTCCCTGGTGATCTTGCCGAGCGCCTGCCGGTCGGCCGAGCACGACACCGCGATGGCGACCGGGCAGGACGCCCCGTGCCGGGGCAGCCGGACCACCCGCACGTCGTGGCAGAAGTACTTGCCGCCGAACTGGGCGCCGATCCCGATCCGCCGGGTGATCCCGAGCACCTCTTCCTCAAGCGAGCGGTCCCGGAACCCGTGCGCCGAGGCCGACCCGGAGGAAGGCAGCGTGTCCAGGTACTTGGCCGATGCGTACTTCGCGGTCTTCAGCGCGAACTCGGCCGAAGTCCCGCCGACCACGATGGCCAGGTGGTACGGCGGGCACGCGGCGGTGCCGAGCGAGCGGATCTTCTCCTCCAGGAACGACAGCATCCGCGCGGGGTTCAGCACGGCCTTGGTCTCCTGGTACAGGAACGACTTGTTCGCCGAGCCGCCGCCCTTGGCCATGAACAGGAACTTGTACTCGTCCCCGCCAGTGGCGTAGATCTCGACCTGGGCCGGCAGGTTGCTGCCGGTGTTCTTCTCCTCCCACATGGTCAGCGGCGCCAGCTGGGAGTACCGCAGGTTCAGCGTGGTGTACGCGTCGTAGACGCCGCGCGAGATGTGCTCCTCGTCACGCCCGTCGGTGAGCACGTGCTGGCCGCGCTTGCCCATCACGATCGCGGTGCCGGTGTCCTGGCACATGGGCAGCACGCCCCCGGCCGCGATGCACGCGTTCTTGAGCAGGTCGCGGGCCACGTAGCGGTCGTTCGGGCTCGCCTCGGGGTCGTCCAGGATGGACCGTAGCTGGCTGAGGTGGGCGGGCCGCAGCAGGTGGGCGATGTCGTGCATGGCCGCGGCGGTCAGGTCGGTGAGCAGCTGCGGCTCGATCTCCAGGAAATTTCGGCCGAACGAGCTGCGATCCGCCACCCCGTCACCGGTCAGCCGCCGGTAGGTGGTGCCGTCCTGGCCCAGCGGCAGCAGGTCTGAATAGCTGAACTCCGGCACGGGACCCTCCTCGGTGCTTGCTGGCGGGGAGCCCGCTTGCCTGGCGGGCTGTCCCGCTGTTCAGCTTAGGCGCGTCCCGGCGTCCGGCGCCCGGACCCCTCGCGCCTCCGCGGAAACCTGCACCCCACTGATTCCGAAGATCCCGGGCATGTACGTATCCGGAACCGGTGGCGATGCGGGGGATGTTCGGCAGAAACAAGACATGTGTCTTGCTGGTCACGACTTGTACATGTATCGGCAAGCTTGTATCGTGACGCTATGCGGCGGCGCCGCGCCGTGCGGTGCCCCCGTCCGCGCGATGTACGCTAAGCACGCGGTGCCCCCGTCCGCGTCCGGCTGAGCTGCGGCGCCGCCGCCGTACTCTCTTCGCGTTCCCCGTTCTCATTTCCTGAGGCCGCGTTCTCGTTTCCCGGGAATGCAATCCTTTGTGTCGCACCCGCGAGCCAAGTCCTGCGCCGCGACTGCGTCTGCGAACCAGTTGGATCCGCGCTCGCTGTACTGGGGTTACCTCCTCGGGGCCGGCGCGATGATCCTGGGCGGCGTCGTCGCGGCGTTCCTCGCCGTCGACGCCGAGGGCAAGTCCCTGGAGGACGTCGCCAAGCCGCTCTCGGTCATCGCCAAGCCCGCCGCGACCATCTTCCGGTCCGGCGGCCACGGCCCGCTCCCGTCCGCCGGCGACTGACCGCGGCCGATCGAAGAGGGATCGCTCCCCCTCCCCCCTTGGACCTGGGGGGAGCGATCCCTCGATCATGGACACCGCCCGGCTCGGCGCCGCGCGCCGTGATCGGCCGTTGCTAGCTGCTCCAGGGGTGGAGGCTGGGCCAGAGTCCGGCGCGCTCGATGATGCGGTTGTCGATGCCCATCGCCACCACGATGGTGTTGGCCGAGGATCCGGCGTTCACGCCACCCCCGGCGCCCACACCCGAGGTCAGCCTGCCGCCGAGGCTGTGCCAGCCCGGGGTCACCCCAGCGGTCGTCCCGGCGAACTGGTTGTACCAGACGGCATTGTCGGTCCCGCGGGCGAACACGATCCCGGCCCCCGGTACCGGGCTGGCCGCTCCCAGGTCACCGCTGACCCCGCCGCCCAGCCACCGCCACCCGGACCAGTGGGTGCCGTCAGTGCTCTGCGTGACCCACACCGCCCGGTCGGTCCCGACGGCCAGCACGTACAGCGTTGCGCCGACCTTCACCGTGGCCGGCCCGCTGCCCGCCAGCACCCGGCCGCCCAGGCTGCGCCAGGTGGACGTCCTGTCCCAGACCGCGCCGTCAGTGCCGCGGGCCACCACGGCGCCGTCGGTCGCGCTCGGCCGCGACGTCAGCCGGCCGCCCAGCGACGTCCACTTGGCGGGCAGTCCCATGCCAGCGGTCGGCGTCTGCCACAGCGCGTTGTCGGTGCCGCGGCCGAAGACGCCCCTTTGGTATGCCGCACCCGGGCCGCCGATAAGCCGGCCACCCAGTGCGCGCGTCCCCTGGTATGTGCCTGAGTCCGTCCCGGTGTAGTAGATCGAGAACACGTCGAGGTCGACCGCGGCCGCCGGCGTGTAGCCGGGCATCGGCGGTGCCGGTGCGGCGGCCAGCCTCGCCGGCGCCTCCCGGGCTGTTGGGCTGGCACCCGCTTGGGGCGCGGCAGCGGCCGGCGCTGCCCCGGTAGCCATGGCGGCGATGGCGGTAAATACCGGCACGGCTACCCGCCATCGCCTGGCAAATCCGATGGGTGCCCGTTTCATCGCGATCCCGTCCTTCCCCCTCCCGGCACGGGACGTATCCTCCCGTTATCCGGGAAGCGCTCCTAAAACGGATCCTGCTTTAAGCAGACCACCATCTGCCTGCGCCGATGTAGAGGCGAAAGGTCGGCCGGCGGCGGGCCTTAGCCATGTCCGTAATCGCTGAGAAAGAGGCGAAGGCCCGTCATCGGCGGACCGAAGGCCACCTGTTGAATCTCCGCACCGTCTCCACCGGATCTGCATCCGTACGCCACAGGCCCGTCCGGCGAATCGCCAAAGCCGGGAGAACCCGGTCCGGGTCAGCGCGAGTCTGCGGAGCCGGGAACCCCGCCGGCGGGCCCGTACCTGGTCTGCTCGCCGATCAGGGGTGAGAAGATCACGAAGTAGGCGGTGGCCCGGTTGCAGGCGACCGGGATGTTCCACAGCACCGCGACCCGCAGCTTCGATGCAATCCGGCCCCCTGAGCGCCGGGCGGCCCAGTAGAGGCGCGGCAGCGCCCCGCCATCCCACCGGGTGACGGGGCGCCTGGTTTGCGGCTACCGGGCCGCTGCAGTGAGCATCGCGTCCACCCGGGCCGCGGTCGCGTCATCGGCCTGCCGGATCTCGCCGACGAGCCGTGTCCACATCGCGTGCAGCTCGGCGAGCATGGCGTCTATCGCGTCCATGGCGGTGTTCGCGACCCGGCGCACCTCGGGCTGGGGCCTGGAGTCGTCGCGGTCCTCCCACTGGCCGAGGGCGATGGACAGCACGCCCATCGGGTCCTCCAGCTTGGCGTAGACGTCGTACGGGGCGGGAGTGGTTGCGGTGGTCACGGTTCCTGTCCTTCCCTGCGTAGGTTCTGGGCCGTCGGACAGCAACCAGCGATGCCGAACGGTCACCAACGATGACTGGTTAAACCGCAGGTCAGAAGCGGAATTGCGGGCAGTGGCGCACGTCAGCGCCGTGCCGGGATCAAATTTTGGTGAAGTGGTGGAAGCACTCGTAGTAGGGGTCGGTGGAGTGGGCGAAGTGGGCGGCCTCCGAGCGCTTCACCGCCAGGTAGGCCGTGCTGCGCAGCGGCCCGAGCAGGTCCATCATCATCTCGTCGGCGGCCAGCGCGTCCAGGGCCGCGTTGAGCGAGGCGGGCAGGCGGTGGGTGCCGCTGACGGCCCGCTCGCCGTCGGTGAGGGTGGCCGGGTCGACGTTCACGGCCTCGCCTGGGTCGAACTTGCCGCGGATGCCGTCCAGGCCCGCGTAGATGAACGCGCCGAGCGCGAGGTACGGGTTGGCGCTGGAGTCGGACGGCTTGAGCTCCAGGTTGACCGAACTGCCCGGGTCGCCGCGCAGCGGAGAGCAGATCCTGATCGCGGCTTCGCGGTTATCCATGCCGTAGCAGGTGTAGGCGCTGGCCCACATCTGCGGCGCGAGCCGGCGGTAGCTGTTCACGCTGGCGCAGGTCAGCGCGACCAGGGCGGGCAGGTGGGCCAGCAGGCCGCCGATGAAGTGGTAGCCGACCTGGGACAGGCCGTTCCGGTCGGCGGGGTCGGCGAACGCGCTGTGGCCGGCCGGCGCGCCGTCGGGTAGCAGCTCGGTGAGCGAGGCGTGCAGGTGGGTGCCGTTCCCGGCCTGGTCGGGGATCGGCTTGGGGGCCAGGCTGGCCCACAGGCCGTGCCGGAACGCGACGCCGCGGACCGTCTCCCGGTACAGCACGTGGTTGTCGGCGGCGCTCAGCGCGTCGGCGTGCCGGATGGAGAGCTCGTGCTGGCCGTGGCCGAGTTCGGGATAGTAGTGCTCGACCTCCAGGCCCTGCGCCTCCAGCGCCGCGACGAGCTCCATGGCGAAGTCGTGCCCCTGATGGAAGCCGGTGGCGGAGTAGCACAGGCTGTCGTCGATGGGGATGAGCCGGTCCGGGATGGTGGGCGCGGCGGGGGAGGATTCGCGGCGGCCGACGGTGAATTCCGGCTCGAACGCGGCCTGCATCGCGTAGCCCTGGCCGGCCAGTTCCACGACGGCCTGCTTGAGGAACGTCCGCGGGCAGGCCTCCCAGGGGGACCCGTCGGGCTTGACCAGGTCCGCGAGCATCGCGCCGGCCCCCGGCGCGTAGGGGAGCGTGACGAACGTGTCCGGATCAGGCACGATCCGGACCTCGCCGACCGGGCCCATCCCGGCCACCGGCTGGAGCTGGTCCAGCATGGACATCGCCATCATCGCCACCGTGTGCCCGATGCCGCTCGTCATGCGTTCCCGGAGCCGCGCCGTGCCCGCGGCCTTCCCGCGGATGATCCCGCCATGATCCGCGTACAGGAAGCGGACCAGTCGGATGTCCTCCTGGCTGGTCCGCCCCAGTACCGTTTCAATCGCTCCGTCTGTCATGCCCCATGGGTAGCACGTTCCGCCCCGCCGCGTACAGCTGACTGCCAACATGCCCGAGCCGGGGTAGATAATCTGATCCATGAGCCCACGGCCGTCACCTCGCGATTTGCGCGCGTCCGATGCTGACCGGGATCGCGTGCTGGCCATGCTCGGCGAGGCGATGAGCGACGGCCGGCTCACCCAGGACGAGCACGCCGAACGAGTCCAGCGCGCCTTCTCGGCCCGGACCCTCGGCGAGCTCGCGGAGCTGACCGCGGATCTGGCCGTGCCGTCCGCGCAGCCGGTGCGGCTGGACGGCGGCCGGGTGATCACCGGGATCTTCGGGCCGGCCCGCCGGGACGGCCGCTGGGTGGTGCCGGAGAACCTCACCGTGACCGCCATGTTCGGCGAGGTCGAAGTCGACTTCAGGCAGGCGATACTGCAGGCCAGCCGGGTGCAGGTCTACGCGACGGTGTTCGGCGGCCGGCTGCGCCTGATCGTGCCCGAGGGCGTGTCGGTGATCGTGAGCGGGCACATGGTCCTGGGCCGCAAGCGCGGGAGCACGCCGCCGCCGGCCGGGCCGGGTACGCCGGTGATCGAGGTCAAGGCGCTGGTGCTCGGCGGCGAGCTGACCGTCCGCACGCCGCCGAAAAGCCGCCGGTTCCGCCTGTTCAGCCGGAACTGACCCAGCCGGAACCGGCCCAGCCGGAACCGGCCCAGCCAGGCAGCCAGGCTCAGCCGAAGTTGACGGCGGAATAGGCGCGGAGCTTCCAGAGCTGATGCTCGCTCTGGATCCTGCGGATGGTCCCCGACCGGGACCGCATCACCAGCGAATGCGTGGTGGCGCCGCCGGCCCGGTACCTGACGCCGTCCATCAGCTCGCCGTCGGTGATCCCGGTGGCGGCGAAGAACACATCATCGGAGGCCACCAGGTCGTCGGTGGTGAGCACGCGGTCCAGGTCGTGCCCGGCGTCCAGGGCGCGCCGTCGCTCGGCCTCGTCACGCGGTGCGAGCTGGCCCTGGATGACCCCGCCCAGGCACTTGAGCGCGCAGGCGGCGATGATCGCCTCGGGCGTGCCGCCGATGCCGAGCA
>Ga0335069_10014271_pt1 | contig 11134 bp, 9 predicted proteins | sample Lox_Sample_11_FD_206714 | JGI IMG/M metagenome (GOLD analysis project Ga0335069, IMG submission 206714) | Soil microbial communities from Loxahatchee National Wildlife Refuge, Florida, United States - Lox_Sample_1.1 | ecosystem: Environmental > Terrestrial > Soil > Wetlands | place: USA: Florida... | reverse complement strand
AGCGTCTCCGGGAAGGGCCGGCCCGGCCGGATCTCGGCGCGCAGCCGGGCGAGCAGCTCGTCGAAGACGCCGGTGGCCGCCTGCTCCAGCAGCTCGGTGCGGTCGCTGAAGTAGAGGTACAGCGTGCCCTTGGCGACGCCGGCCTCCTCGGCGATCGCCTGCATGGAGACGCCGGCGATGCCCCGCCGTGCCAGCACGTGACGCGCCGCCTTCAGGATGCTGTCGCGCCGGAACTCCTCGACCAGGGTTTCCTTGGTGCCCACGTTCAATCCTGTGAATGTCCAGTCAGTCGACTGACCGACCGGTCATCCTAACACGCCGGCGGCACCCGTGGCCGGCCGCCGCGCGGTCCGGGCGTGTTACGCTGGCAGCGCCCGGCCATGTTCATCCCCATCGGCGACGCCCCGAATCCGCGCGGCACGCCGGTCGTCACCTGGCTGCTGATCGCCGCCAACGTGGCGGTGTTCCTGCTCGTCAACCTGCCGCTGGGGGCACGGCGGCCGGACTACGGCGACCCGGCCTTCCGCGAGTACGTGAACGTGATGGCGCGGCAGGTGGAGAGCCGCGCCGAGCTGCGGCAGCTGGTGGCGCACGCCACCGAGTACGATCTCTTCGCCTTCGAGCACGGCTTCCGGCCGAACGCCCCGCGGGCCCTCAGCCTGCTCACCTGCATGTTCCTGCACGGCGGCTTCCTGCACCTGGCCGGCAACCTGCTGTTCCTGTGGATCTACGGCGACAACGTGGAGCGCCGGCTGGGGGCCGTGCCCTACCTGTTCGCCTACCTGGCGACCGGCGTGGTGGCGACGCTCGCCCACGCCCTGGTCTTCTCCTCGTCCGAGATGCCGCTGGTGGGCGCCTCGGGAGCCATCTCGGGCGTGCTGGGCTTCTACTTCGTCTTCTTCCCGCGCAACACCGTGCGCATGCTGGCCTTCCTGCCGCCGTTCCTGATGCAGGTGTTCGTGTTGCCGGCGCGCTGGGTCCTGGGCGCCTTCGTGGTCCTCGACAACCTGCTGCCGTTCCTGATCTCGGGCGAGAGCGGCGTGGCCCACGGCGCGCATCTCGGCGGCTTCGTGGCCGGGGCGCTCGCCGCCTGGGTGCTGGAGCGCCGCGGCGAGACGGGCGGCCGGACGATAGAGGTCGAGCCGAGCCCCTCGAGCCTCGAGGGGGTGCGCGCCTCGCTCCAGGCCGGCCGGATCGGGGAAGCCGCCCGACGCTACTTCGCCCTGCCGTCTGCGGTGACCCGCGGCGCCATCGCACCGGGGGAGGCGGTGGCGATTGCCGGCTGGCTGCGCCGCAGCGGGCACCCGGAGGCGGCTCTCACCCTGCTGCGCCGGGTGGTGCGGGATTTCGGGAGCGGCCCGGAGCTGGGTGAGGCGCACGCCCTCGCCGGCGCCATCCTGCTGGAGGACCTGCAGGAGCCGCCAGCGGCGTACCAGTACCTGCTGAGCGCGCTGGAGCTCGGCGTCTCGTCACAGACCGAGGCGCAGGTGCGCCAGCACCTCCGCCGCATCGACGAGATGCAGAAGCGGCGCCTGGGCCGGCTTCACTCGCCGCCCGACTGGTCCTGATCCCCGGGGAGCGCGCCGGTCCCCCGCAGCGCCGTCTCCAGGAAGCGTCGTGCCTCGTCGTGCACACCCGGCTGCTGGCTCTCCCGTGGCCCGGCGACGTTCAGCGTCGCCACCCTCTGCCGTCCGATCCAGCGGCGCAGCGCCGAAGGATCGGGGTCGCGCCCGAGGTCGAGGATCAGCAGCGAGCGCCCCAGCCGCCGTGCCAGAGCGACGGTGAGGGCGGTGCCACCCGCAGGTCGGCCGCGGGTGAGGACGAGGGTCGCGTCCGCGTCGCGCACGTTCCACGCCGTGCGCTGGGCGAAGTCCGCTGACGGCGTCTCCCGGAGCGGATAGCGTGGCGGGATGGGGCCGTCCTCCGCCCGGCGCCCGCGCGGGCACCAGCCGCCGCAGGGCAGTCCCAGGGCGAGCGCCGCGTCGAGCGCCGCGCGGTCGACACCGGTCTGCCCGCCGGAGACGATACGGAGCACCTGGGGAGGAGTGTATTCTGCGCGGCGGACGGGAGAGCGGCGTGTCCCACGAAGAGCTGATGCGTCTCGCGCTCGAGGAGGCCCGCGCGGCCGCGGCTGCCGGCGAGGTGCCGGTGGGGGCGGTGCTGGCGCTGGACGGCCGCGTGATCGGCGCCGGTCACAACCAGCCGATCGGTGCCGTGGACCCGACCGCCCACGCCGAGATCCTCGCCCTGCGGGCAGCCGCGCGGGCGCTCGGCAACTACCGCCTGTGCGGAGCCGTGCTCTGCGTCAGCGTCGAGCCGTGCCTGATGTGCGTGGGCGCGGTCGTCCACGCCCGCATCGCCACCGTCGTCTACGGCGCGGACGACCCCAAGGGCGGTGCCCTGCGCTCGATCCTCGATCCCCGCACGCTGCCGCTCAACCACCGCTTCGAGATCGTCCCCGGTGTGCTGGCGGAGGAGAGCGGCGCTTTGCTGCAGGCGTTCTTCCGGGCCCGGCGGGGGTGAGGCCCCCCGAACCGGGGGCGCGAAACCCTCGAGGAGGCTCGTACGGCTGCGGTTCAGACGGCGGGCTCGCCGACGTGCAGGGCCACCCGCGCGGTCCGGCTTCCGCACTCGGCGAACCAGCACTCGCCCTCGCTCACGAGGTCCCACTCGACGATGTAGCGCCCCGCCGTCTCCGGCGCGCGGAGGTTGAAGAGGAAGCGGACCGACTCGCCGGGCGCCACGATCCGGGGGACGGGGATCCGCTCGCCGTCTCGCCGGACGACGAGGCCGGCGCTCGTCAGCAGGTGGTGGCTGAGATTCAGGTGCGGCCAGGACGAGCCCGGCGGCAACCAGTCCAGGCGCCCGGTGTTCCGGGCGAGGACCTCGACGACGACCGCCTCGCCGCACCGCACCGAAGCGGGCATCCGCGCCTCGAGGGTTGCCTGCCAAGGGGGCGTGGCGGGCCGCTCGGGCGCCGCTTCGACGCCGTCCAGCAGCCGACCGGGACGGCCCCGGGGGCGGGGCGCGCCGGCCGCCGGCCCCGGCACGAGGGGCCTGCGCTCCCGGCCGGCCGTGGAGTGGTAGTCCTCTGCCGAGCCGAGGGCACGGTAGACGGCGGCCTTGGCCTGGCGCTCGGCCTCCGACAGCACCAGCGCCTCGTAGTGGAGGATCGCCGTTCGGTCCTCGTGGGCGCCGGGCCCCATGACCCGGTAGCCGCTGTGGATCCGGCCCGTGTGCCAGACGCGGGCGGGGTGGTTGCGGAACAGGCGAAGCTGCCAGTCCGGATACCAGGGGGCGGCGTGCAGGTAGGCCGGCGGCGCGAGAGCTGCGAGGCACCGGCGCGGGAACCAGTAGTGGCTGTAGCGCGGATCGGTCACCAGCTCGCCCAGCACCGGGGCGAAGGCCTCGTCCAGCCCTTCGTCCTCGTCCAACGCGAGGATCCAGTCGCCGCTGGCGTGGCGGAGGGGCAGCAGGCGGGCGCGCAGCGGCGGGCCGACGTGCTCGAAGCGGAAGACGACGTCGGCTCCCGACCGGGCGATCGCCAGCGTGTCGTCCTGCGAGGCGGCGTCGACCCCGATGACGATCTCGTCGACGACGGCGTCCAGCTCCCGGAGCAGCCGGGCGAGGCCGCCCCGCGAGGTGTGGGCGAGGATGCAGGCGGAGACCGTCGGCCGGCGCCCGCTCACGCGCGGGGTGGGTCGCCGAGCCCGATGCGCCGCCGCGCCTGGGTGCAGGTGGCCACCGGGCGCCCCATCGCGCGCGCGATGCCGACCACCCGCTCGACGAGCGAGAGGTTGGTGGCGGGGCACTGCTTCGCGGTGTCGAGGAAGAGGTTGTCCTCCAGCCCCACCCGCACCTGGCCGCCCATGGCGACGGCGAGGGCGTTCATCGGGAGCTGGAAGCGGCCGATGCCCGCCGCCGCCCAGGTGGCCCCCGCGGGGAGGGCGGCGACCAGCTGGGCGAGGTGCAGGGGTGTGGCGGCGAGGGTGCCGAGCGAGCCGAGGAGCAGGTTGAAATAGAACGGCTCCCGCAGGACCCCGCGCTCGATGAGGTAGTGGGCGTAGTCCAGCATCCCGACGTCGAAGATCTCCAGCTCGGGCACGATGCCGCGCTCCCGCATCCGGTCGGCCAGCGCCCGGATGGTGCGGGGCGCGTTCACGGAGGCCTCGCGGGGGAAGTTCATCGAGCCGAGGGTGAGCGAAGCCATGTCCGGCTTCACTGCCCCGTCGAGGTCCAGCACCTCGCCCCGCTGCTCCGGATCCTTGTAGAGCCGGCCGCTGGTGGTCACGCACACGACCATGTCCGGCAGGGCGGCCCGGATGAGGGTGATCGTTTCGCGGAAGACCTCCTTGCGGTAGGTGGGTCTCCCCTCGGCGTCGCGGGCGTGGACGTGGACGACGGTGGCGCCCGCCGCGGCGCAGCGGCGACAGTCCTCGGCGATCTCCGCCGGGGCGAGGGGCACCGCCGGGTTGTCGGCCTTGGTCGGCACCATTCCTGTCGCCGCCAGGTTGACGATGAGCGGCTCAGCGGTCATCGGCCGCCCTCGGGCAGCTCCTTGACGACGCGCGCCGGGACCCCCATGACCTCCACCCGGTCCGGGACGTCCTTGGTGACCACCGCGCCGGCGCCGATCACCGCCCCCTCGCCGACGCGGATCCGGTCGAGCACGACGGCCCCCATGCCCACGTACGTCCCCGGCCCGATCGACACGCCGCCGGCGATGTTGGCCCCCGGCGACAGCGTGACGTAGTCGCCGACGACGGTGTCGTGGCCGACCAGGACGCCGCGGTTCACGATGACGTGGGCCCCCAGCCGGGTCTGGGCCGACACCACGACGCCGGCGCTGACGAAGGACCCGCATCCGACGACGCTGCGCCGTGAGACGCGCGCCGTCGGGTGGACGACGGTGGCGAACCGGAAACCCATCGCTGCGGCGGCCTCGACGAACGAGCGCCGCTTCGTCGTGCCGAGCGAGCAGAGGGCGAGGTGGGTTGCAGCGAGCGGCGCTGCGTCCTCGAGCCAGACGATCGGGCGGCCGAGGAGGGTCCCCGTCGTCCTGGCCCGGTCCCAGTTCTCGACGAAGACCGAGACCTCGAGCTCCCCGCACTCCTCGACGATGTCGGCCACCTCCGGGGCGAAGAGGCTCGTGCCGAGAATGGCCAGCTTCTGGCGCGGGTGGCGGGCGCCGCGGGCGCTCCCCGTCAGCCTCGTGCGATCGCCCCGACTCACCAAGCTGCCTCTCCTCCTGCCGCCGAGCGGTCGGGATTCTACGCCAGGCGCGCTGCTGCGCGAGTATCCGGCGAAGGCTGCACTGGCGGCTCTCGCCCGGGAAGGCGGCGCGCGGCCCGCCATGCCCACGGCGGAACGGATGTGAGGCCGGGCGAGCCGGATGCGCGCCCGAGGGTGATATCGTCTCGATCTTCCGAACCTCGACTCTGGCGTCGATCCTCCGGCCAGCGGCGCGCCGCCGGAATCGGGGGATCGCGCCCCGGTGTGGCAGAGACGGGAGAATCCGATGAGCTCGAGCCCGACGCCGTTCGCGGCATTCTACGAGGCGTACCTGGAGCAGCACCGCCATCCGCTCAACCGCCTGCTCCATCTGCTGGCGAAGGTGCTGGCGCTCCTGGCGCTCGCGGCCGCCGTGCTGCGAGGGAGCTGGCTCGCTCTGGCAGCGGCGCCGCTTCTCGCCGTCCTTCCCTGCTGGCTCGGCCACCTGATCTTCGAACGCAACCGGCCGACCTCGTGGACCCGTCCCGGGGCCAGCCTGCTGGGCAGCCTCAGGATCCGGCTCTTCCCCAGACCGGCCGCGGAAGGCAGCAAGCCCTACTACAGCCTCGCCTCCGACCTGTGCATGTGTGCCGCCATGCTCGGCCTTCGTGGCTCCCGCGGCTCCGCGGCGACCAGCGAGCGCACGTAGTCCTTGGCGGCGCGCAACTGGTCGTGCAGGTGGCTGTACCAGAAGCGGCCGCTGCGCCCCAGCAGGTCCAGGTTCCCGACCGCGGCCAGGGCACGCATCAACGCCGCGAGCCGCGGCGCGTAGTCGCGCGCGTAGACCGGGTAGGCGTTCGCCAGCAGGTGGTGACGCCACTCGAGGACCCGCCGGCAGTCGATCAAGCCGACTCCCGCGAGCTCGCCGACCACTCGCTCGGCGAGCGCCTGGTCGGAGAGCCCGTGCAGCTCGTCTCCGCTCGAGCACGGCACCTCCGCCAGGAGCCCGGTCTCCCCCGGCGGCGCCATCGGCCGCCAGCGGTTGCGCGGCTCCGACACGCGGGAGACCGCGAGCCGCGGGTCGGGCAGGTAGATGGTGGCGTTGTCGCTGAGGCGCTCCTGGTCGAGCCGCAGGAAGACCAGCCGCAGGTGGCGGAAGCGCAGCCCGGCGGCCGCCTCGCGCGCCTCGTCGGGGAGCGCGCTGCCGAGCCAGCACACGACCTGGCCGAGCGGCAGGGTGACGACCACCCGGCCCGGCACTTCCAGCTGCGGGCGACCGGCGAAGCGCACCGCCCGGATGCGGCCCCCGTCGCAGTCGAAGCCCGTCACCTCGTGGTCGGGGTGCAGGCTCGCGCTCGGCAGCATCGCGGCCATGCTGTCCGCGATCGTGCCGTAGCCGCCGCGCGGGTAGAGGAAGGAGCCGTCGAGGTGAGCGCTGCGGCGGTGCGGCAGGAACAGCTCGAGCATCAGGGCCGCGAGGCCGAGGCCGGAGAGCCGCCGGGTGGCCACCTCCGGCGACAGCTCGCTCGCCGGCAGACCCCAGAGCTTCTCCGAGTAGGCGATGAGCAGCGGCCGGCCGAGTCGCTCGCCGTAGAGGTTGATGGCGCGGTCGGCGAAGCTCCGCTCGGGCCGCGGCCGCAGGCGCCCGCGCAGGAGCTCTCCGCCCACCACCAGCGCGGAGAACAGGCCCTGACTGCGCAGCCAGTCGAGCGGGCTCGGGGGAAAGGCCGTGTAACGCCCGCCGTGCAGGATCCGGCTCGGCGCCTCCACGCGCACCAGCCTGTCGTCCGTCCAGGCGCGGAGGTCGGCGGTGATCTCCGGGTCCCGGTCGTGGAAGCGGTGCGCCCCCGAGTCGTAGCGATGGCCACCGCAGGCGAAGGTGCGGCAGAGGCCGCCCAGGCGGGCCGAGCGCTCGAAGAGCTGGAATCGGATTCCCGCCCGGTGCGCGTAGAGCGCGGTGGCGAGACCGGCGGGGCCGCCGCCCAGCACGACCAGCGGTCCGGGGAAGGAACCTGGGGCAGACGGCGAGGGGAGCATCGCGGTTCGGCCTCCTGGCTTTGCCGACGGAAGCGCGGAGTCTCCCACAAACGGCGGCGCGATAGAAGACCGGACGGTCAGGAGTCTCGATCCGCTGCCAGCAGTTGCCGAAGCGCCTTCGCCAGGTCCGTGATACCGAAGGGCTTGGCGATGAAGTGCACGCCCTTGTCGAGTATGCCGTGATGGGCGATGACGTTGGCCGTGTACCCCGAGGTGAACAGGATCTTGATGCCGGGGCGGAGCGCCTCCAGCCGCTGGCGCAGCTCTCTTCCGCTCGTCCCCGGCATGACGACGTCGGTCAGGACGACGTCGATCCTGGGCGCGTCGGCCTTGCACAGCTCGATCGCCTCGTCGCCAGAGCACGCGACCACCACCTCGTAGCCCAGCGACTGCACCAGAGCCACCGTGATTCGACGGACTGATTCCTCGTCTTCCGCGACCAGGACCGTCCCGGCTCCGACGTAGTCGAGCAGCTCCGCGACCTCCGTTTCGGGCGCGCCCCTCTCGAGCGCGCGAGGCAGGTAGATCTTGAAGGTCGTGCCCCGACCGGGCTCGCTGTAGACGTTCACGAAGCCGCCGTTCTGCTCCACGATCCCGTGGACGGTGGCGAGGCCCAGACCCGTACCCTTCCCCATCTCCTTCGTCGTGAAGAAGGGCTCGAAGGCGTGCGACAGGGTCTCCTTGTCCATCCCGGTCCCGGTGTCGCTCAGCGCGAGCAGAACGTAGTCACCCGGCCCGGCGTTGGCGTGCTGGCGGCGATAGCTCTCGTCCAGTCGGACGTTGGCCATCTCGATCGTCAGCTTGCCCCCGCTCGGCATGGCATCCCGGGCATTGACGGCAAGGTTGAGAAGGACCTGGTCGATCTGCGTGGGGTCGACGTTGACCAGCCACAGGCCCTCAGTGCTCTCCACGCGCAGCTCGACGTCCTCGCCGATCAGGCGCGACAGCCCACCCGCGAGACGAGTGACCAGAAGGTTGAGGTCGGAGGGAAGCGGAGAGATCACCTGCCGGCGCGAGAAGGCCAGCAGCTGGCTGGTCACGTCCTGCGCCCGGCCGGCCGCGCGCTCGATCTCGTCGACGTAACTCACGAGGCGGTTGTCGGTCGGCATCCGGCGCCGCAGCAGCTCGACGAAGCCCATGATCACGTGCAGCAGGTTGTTGAAGTCGTGGGCGACTCCGCCGGCGAGGCGGCCGACGGACTCCATCTTCTGCGCCTGGTAGAGCTGGGCCTGGAGGTTCGCCCTCTCCTCGTCGAGGCGCTTGCTCTCGGTGACGTCCTCGTAGGTGCCCAGAACGCCGACGATCCGCCCTTCGCCGTCGCGCAGGGCGACCTTGCTCGTGCGCAGGCACAGCCGTGTCCGGGAGGGTGTGGTCTGCGGCTCCTCGTAGCCGACCCGGGGAACCCCGGTGGCGATCACCTGTCGGTCGTCCGCTCGATACAGCTCAGCCTGCTCCTTCCACGCCATGTCGTAGTCGGTCTTGCCCAGGAGCTCATCCGGCGAGTCCAGTCCGGCGTCGCAGGCGAAGGGGCGGTTGCAGCCCAGGAAGCGCCCGTCGGCGTCCTTCCAGAAGACCCGCACCGGGATGGTATCGAGAACGAGCTGCAGCATCCGGCGGGACTCCTCCAGGGCCGCCTGCGCCAGCTTGCGCGCGGTGATGTCGCGGGCGACAGCGTAGATGACCTTGCCGGCAGGAAAGGAGCGCCATTCGATCCAGCGGTGGGAGCCGTCCCGGGCGCGGTAGCGATTGACGAAGTTGAACACCTCCTTCTGCTCGCCGAGCCTCTCCAGCGCGAGGCGGGTGGGCGCCACGTCATCCGGGTGGACGAAATCCAGGAATCGCCGTCCTTCCAGCTCCCCGACGCTGTAGCCCAGGATGGTTTCCCAGGCCGGATTCAGGCGCCGGAAGCAGCCGTCCGTGTCGGCGATGCACAGGAGGTCGAGAGCGCTCGTGAAGTAGCGCTCCAGCTCAGCCGTCTTGTCCCGCAAGGCCTCCTCGGCCCGCCGGCGCTCGGTCACGTCCAGGAGCTGTCCGATCGTCTGCAGCTCTCCGCGCGAGTCCCTGATCACGGCCGAGCGGATCTCGGCTCGCCTCGTCTCGCCGTCCTTGCGGACGATGTTGAACTCGTAGCGGCCCGGGACTTCTTCCCCTGCGCGTCTCCGCAGGTAGTGATCGCCGACCAGCGAACGGCTTTCCTCGTCCAGGAAGTCCCGGAAGTCGCGATCGATGATCTCCGCCTGCGGCCGTCCCAGCATGCGGCACAGCTCGTCGTTGACGTAGGCGAACCGGAAGGCGTCGCTGACGATGACGATACCGGTGGGTGCATTCTCCACCAGGGAGCGGAACTTCTCCTCGCTCTCCTGGAGGGCGGTCTCGGCCTGCTTTCGTGCGGTGACATCCCGATCGATCCCGCGGTAGCCGAGCAGCGCCCCCTTTGTGTCGAAGAAGGGGACGGCGTTCGTCTCCAGCACGACGCGGCGTCCGTCCTTGTGCTGGTTGACGTTCTCCAGTCCTTCGAGAGGCCGGGCGGCCGCCGCGACCTCCTGGAACAGGCGACGGACGCGCGCCGCCTCGTCGGGGGGCATGAGGTCGAACGGCGTCCTGCCCACCACCTCCTCCGCCTCGTAGCCCAGCAAGGCCCGGACGGTAGGACTGGCGTACGTGTAGACACCCCACCGATCCGTCTCCCAGACCCAGTCGCCGCTCGTCTCCACCAGAGAGCGGAAGCGCTCCTCGCTGGTCCGCAGCGCCTCCTTTGCCGTCGCCGCCTCCACCACGGTCCCCGAGAGCGAACAGGCCATCAGGACGATCACCGCCATGTAGCCGTACTCGATCAGATAGACGAAGCGAAAGAGGCCGGCGCTGACGAAGGTGTCGCTCAGCACGGTCCCGGAGAAGAGGCACAGGACCAGCAGCAGCGGCAGGTCCTGCTTCCGTCGCCGGCTGCGGTAGGCGAGCACGGCCAGGCGCAGCAGGTAGGCGACGACGAGCAGCCCGAGCAGCGATTGCGCCCTCGTCACCACCCCGGATGTCGCCTCGTAGTACGTGACCTCGAGCCCCGCCGGCAGGTGGATCCGCTTGATCGATGGCTCGCTCACCACCAAGGTCAGACCGCTTCGATCGACGCACTGGACGGCGGCGAAGAGGGCATAGCCGGCCGAAAGCGCCCGCAGCACCCGGCGATCGCCCTGGCGAGTGTGGCCGGCGACGAACCAGATGAAGGGGATGGCGACCAACGCCAGAGCGGCGAACTGCGCACGTTGCCACCGCGCGCCCTCGGTCACCGACGAGGCGCCGTAGAGCCCGGCACACAGGACGTCGTAGACGCCGATCGCCAGACAGCTCAGCCCGAACGTCAGGTACTCGCGGTTGTCCTTCCGCCGGAAGGAGACGAGGAGCTGGGAGGAGGCGACGTAGAACGCGATACCGGCCATGACGACAGGGGGGATGGCCTGCGCCTGCATGATGGGCACCTCGCCGCCATCAGGTCGTGGCGGACGCATCATACGGCCGAAGCCGGCCGACGCCTTCCGGCCCGGGCTGCTCAGGCGCGTCTAGTGGCGGAGAGGGTGGGATTCGAACCCACGGTACCCTTTCGGGGCACAACGGTTTTCGAGACCGCCCGATTCAACCACTCTCGCACCTCTCCGCGCGCCGTGGTCGGGACGGCAACAGCCACCCATTGTAGTCGATGGGTCGGTCCCCTGGCATCTCGGGCGGCGGGGTCGACCGCGAGCGAGCCGTCAGATCACGATGGTGAGGATCCCCCTCGCGGGGCTGGTGGACTTGAGCGCGCGCCCCTTCACCCACAGCTGGAAGACCTGCTCGTGGTCGCTGAGGTTGGTGAGCACGATCGCGATCTTGCCGTCGGGGTTGCGGAAGGCCG
>Ga0335069_10014269_pt1 | contig 11135 bp, 8 predicted proteins | sample Lox_Sample_11_FD_206714 | JGI IMG/M metagenome (GOLD analysis project Ga0335069, IMG submission 206714) | Soil microbial communities from Loxahatchee National Wildlife Refuge, Florida, United States - Lox_Sample_1.1 | ecosystem: Environmental > Terrestrial > Soil > Wetlands | place: USA: Florida... | reverse complement strand
ACCTTCCGTTACGAGGCATTTTTGTTTTTCGCACCAACAGCATCGAGGAAGCGCAGGATCTGACAAATACCGATCCTGCGGTAAAGTCGGGCAGATTGAAAATCCAGTTGTACCAATGGAAGTTGCCGTACGACGCATTTCCGAAGAAGAAGTAATCAGCGCTTGTTCAAGCGATTACGAAATTCGCCGGGGATGAAGTCGTCGCTGGAGTAGTTGTGAACCTCGTGGCAGTGAGGACACTCGAAGCGGCCGGCGGATTCGTGGGGAACGAGTTGATCGGTGCTCTTTCCGGACGTGGACTCACGTGACTTTACCGGGAAGCGCTGCAGGCAGGTTTTGCATTCCACCAGCCAAGCTAGTGCCATGGTCCTAGAGCTTAATGCATCTCGCCCATGACCGTTAAAGCATGAATCGCGTGGGTTACGTTATCGGGCGCTGGCTGCGCTCTTGAGGAGCGCCTTTTGCGCCACGCTGCGTGCTTCCGCTGAGAAATTTGGGTCTGCCAGCACAAGTTCAAGAAGGTCGGCGCAGGAGGCCGCATCGAGGATCAAGGCGACGTGGAGCGCCTTGGTGATAAGCCTGGCTTTCGCGGGCGAATTCTCTTTGATCAGATTGCATATCCCCTCCAGGCAGGCCGGATCCAGGGAAAACATGATCTCGTCCAAGGCCGGGTCAAGGATGCTGACCGGGAGCCTGGGAAGAAGCTGAGCATAGGCGCGGATACGTTCCGGCAGACGGCTTTTTTGCAGAACCTGGAAGGCGGCCTGATACACACGCTCATCGGCATGCGCCAGCAGCGGCGCCACGTGTTCAACCAGATCGGGATCGTCCATTGCGCCCAGTAGCTGGCACGAATTGCGTACGTACGTCCAATTTTCATCCCGCAGGCGCCGGATCGCGATGTGGATTCCGCTCTGGCGAAACTGGCTGGCCAGACGCATCAGGCGGATACGTTTCGGGGCATCACGCTCGCATTCGAGGTGGTCGAAGACGGTTTCCATGGCGGCCGGAAACTCTCGAAAGAGCAGGACCGCATCGCGCACTTTGTTCGAATCCTCGCGGCTTGCGGTGCAGAGTTCGATCATTTGGTCGATCGCGTCTGGAGGAAGAAGCCCTTGAAATATGGGGCAACAACAAGCAGCGTGCGCTTCGGGATGGTTGGCAATGATCGCGTTGAATGCGGCTGCGATTTGCTGCATCGTCGCGAAATCTTCAGACTGGCGGGCTTGCGCCGCGAGGTCGGCGAGAGCGGCGGCCGCCAACCTGTGCCGTTCGGGTGATGTAAGGCTAGTTTCTCGCAAACTGGCCGCCAACAGATGCGACGTTTTCCGTAGCAGGTCAGGTTGAAGATTCTTGGGTATTGCCTGCAGAAAACTTTGAAGGGATTTTGCTAATCCTTGTTGGTCGCCGTTCCTGATCAGAGTTGCGCAGCAATGCTCTAACAGCTCCATCGCGTCATGAAGTTTATTCTGCGAGCTGAGTTCCTTAACCACCCTGACGAGACGCTGGAAATCCCGCGGAACGAACTGTTCCAGTTGCATCAAGGATGCCTTCTGTTGCTCTTGGGGCATGACAGCGAACAAGACCTCTTCTCGGATGGCCGTTGCCAGCCGCGGCGGCAGCTCCTGTTTCTGGAGAAGCGAAGCCAAGTTGCGCAGGATGCGCTCGGCCAACTCGCCCGTTGGTGTTGATCGCGTGACTTGGCTGGAAGTATCTTGCGGTACTTCACCGATTCGCGAGGCCGTAGAACCCGATGAGCTGCCTGGTGCAGCGAAACCCGCCTCGTCCCCAGGCGATGCCATGCCCCGACCTGCGGTCCCTGACCCTCCGCAGCCTGGCGTTAGAATGCCCGACGTTGCAAAACCGCCTGCGGGGTCTGCATTCCCGGGATTTGTGCCTAACAAGTCGGCGAGTGAGAATCCAACCGGCTGCGCAGAATCAGGAGATGCTGCCCTGGCCGGCCGTGTATCGGGAGCTGAGGCTGATGCCTCAACTACTCCCTTGATGACATCCAAAAGCTCTTCCTGCAGCGGGCCGCCTGTGTCCTCAATACCGGCCGACTTGAGCAGCGCCTCCAAACTTACGCTGACCAATCCCGGGCCGGCTGCCGCCTGCCCGCCTTCCGTGCTGCCGGCACTCTTGCCGACGCTCTTTATGAAGGACTCACCGCTGACCCTCAGTCTTACGTCGCCTTTCTGTTCTTCTTCTTCCTTGCGAGCGGCGATGATGTTGATATGAGCGACCGATTCGGCGCGCAGATATTCTTCGATCCCCCGGCGTGCAGTGATGGTTTGTGGGGATGCGCAGACGATCCGAATCATGTCCTTGAAATCGGAAAGGGTTACGCCCGCGCTAAACGTGACAGCGGCGATGCCGCGCCTTTTGAACTCGCCTTCCAAGGCGGTCAGCGAATGGTCGGGTGTCAGCAGGTCTTCGATCAGGAGACGGCCGTCGGAGAATCCAAATGTGAAGGGACAAACGATTCGCTGCAACTGCTCCAGGTCTGCGAATGCTCGTTGAAGGTTACCCTGAACTGCCTGGTGCTCCACCGGATAGATTCTGGCGACGCTGACGACCATCTGCAGACTTCGTCCGAAGCTCAAGCCGCGCGCCTTTGTCTCGTCGCCAGCCACCATGGAAACAACCCTGCCAGAAGTGCATCTCCAGTATGGCTGCTGCCGCCTTCTCACCTTGTGATTGGGGTCACGAGTTAATGTTCGAGTCTGAATCTCCTCGCCCGCGTTCGAAGCGGGTGCGGAAAGTTTCGCCGGGACCAGAGCACTTCACTGATGTTTGACGATGATGAGCAGCACACCTATAATTAACCTGCCATTCCGTATACCGGAAATTTTCTTGGAGGCCGCACAGGACTGTGGACGGCCTTGCCTGAAAGCGATTCGGAGTTCCCGGAAGGATCTCTAAGGAGTTCAGAAACAACCACATGAAACGCACCCTTGCTCGTTTTGTACTGCCCCTGGCCTTATTGTCCGTTACCGCACTTGCACAGACAGGCGCCGCTGCGCCGTCGCCCGCTGCCGGTCCCGCAAACACTCCGGCTGCCACGGGTCCCGCGCCGTCCAAAGTCGGCATCATCAATGTCCAGAATGCAATCCTGTTGACCAATGAAGGCAAGCGGGATTTCGAGCAACTGGAGAAGAAGTTCACGCCCGTTCGTGATGACCTGCAGAACCGCCAGAAGGAAGTGGACGACCTGAAGAAGCAGCTCAGCACCAAGGGCGACACGCTGAACGACGACGCGAAGAACAAGCTGGCAAAAGACATTGACACCAAGTCGAAGTCGCTGCAGCGCTCGCTCGAGGATGCGCAGCAGGATTTCCAGCAACAGCAGGGCGAGATCGTCAACCGGATCGGCCAGAAGATGATGGACGTGCTCGACAAGTACGCGAAGGCCAATAACTTTGGGCCGATCTTCGACGTGTCGAATCCGCAGAGCCCGGTGATCTGGGCGCCCGCGACCGTCGACATCACCCAAGAGATCGCGACGGCCTACAACGCGCAGTCGAACGTGCCGGCTCCGGCGGCGAGCAGCGCTCCGTCGGCTCCGGGTGCGCCTAAGACGACCGCGTCCTCTTCAAGCCGCCCGGCGACGACGACTGTGCCGAAGACGACGCCGAAATAAGTTGATTTTGTTTCGCGAAGCCGCCCTGAGGGGCGGCTTAATTTTTTACGCATGATTGATAAATAAGGACTTAAGGCCAAGTATGTCTGAAAACAAAGGGCTTATTTTTTGTTTTCCCCTTGATGGTAGTAAACAAAGGAGTTAGCCCTGTCTGCGCACAAAACGGGTTGTGAGCCACAACAGAGCCTAGCCCAGATGAATGGCCTTGGCGACGGTTACGGCGGGGATTTTTCGCAATTCCGCAAGAGCGTCTTCGGGAACGCGCGAATCGACCTGCACCACGACGACGGCCTGCTGCGACGAATGATTGGCTTCGGACTGGTAGGTTTCGGCGCGGCCGAGCGAGAAGTTGGCGATATTGACCTGGTGCTCGCCGAGGATGGTGCCGACGCGACCGACGACGCCCGGGACATCTTTGTTGCGGAGGAAGAGCAGGTCATGGGCGAGCGGCGCTTCGATGTCAATGTCGCCGAACTGCAAGAGGCGAGGCGAAGTTCCGTGCAAAACGGTGCCGGCTGCGGAGTGTTCGCAGTCGCCGGTCTTCAGCGCGATGGAGATTACGTCGCCGGCGGCGCCGCTGGTTTTCTCTGTGGCGGATTCGCGGATGCGGATGCCGCGGGATTCGGCGAGGGTCGCGGCGTTCACCAGGTTAGCTTCTTCGGCGAGCATGGAATGAAGTACGCCCATGGTGGCTGCGTTTCGCAGGAGAGTGGTCTTCCAGTTGGCGATGCGTCCTTTGTAGCGAAGGGAGATTTCGCGCACGCCGCTGGCGGTGCCGATCGCCTGCACGAGAAACGCGCCCAGACGCTCGGCGAGCACGAGGAACGGCTGCATCTCGACATACTCTTCGTAGCTGACCGACGGCACATTGACAGCGTTCTGGATCACGCCGCGCGCGAGGTATTCCTTGACTTGTTGCGCGATCTGGACGCCGACGGCCTCCTGCGCTTCGCGCGTGGATCCGGCGATGTGCGGGGTAACGATAACGTTATCCAGTTTCAGCAGCAGCGAGTTGGTGGGCGGCTCTTGCGGAAAGACGTCGAGGGCGGCGCCTCCGACCTGTCCGCCGGCGATGCCGGCGCAGAGCGCCTGCTCGTCGATGAGCTCGCCACGTGCACAGTTCACGATGCGCACACCCTTTTTCATCGTCGCGATGGCCGCAGAGTTCACGAACCCGTGCGTCTGAGGCGTGAGAGCCAGGTGAAGGCTGAGGTAATCGGCGGCGGCGAGGACTTCGTCAACACTGTGCAGGGCAACGCCGTTATCGCGGGCGATTTCGGGCGAGACGAACGGGTCGTGCGCGATGCAGATCATGCCGAAGGCGCGGGCGCGGCGAGCGACTTCCATGCCGATGCGCCCGAGTCCGACAATGCCTAGAGTCTTGCCACGAAGTTCGGTTCCTTCCAGCGATTTCTTCTCCCATTTGCCGGCCTTGGTGAGCTCGTTGGCGCGGGCGAGATGGCGGGCCAGAGAGAGCATGAGGCCGAGCGTATGTTCGGCTACTGCGACAGCATTGGCGCCGGGCGTGTTCATGACGGCGATGCCCTTGCGCGTAGCGGCGTCGAGGTCGATGTTGTCCACGCCAATACCGGCGCGGCCGATCACGCGAAGCTGGTTGGCATGTTCCAGAAGAGCTGCCGTCACCTTCACCGCCGAACGCACGATGAGCGCGTCGGCGTCGGCAAGTTCCTGCGGCAGGTGGCCCTCGACCTGGTCAGCAGTGAGGACCTGCCAATCAGGCTGTTCGCGGAAAACCGCGAGGGTGGCGGGAGAAACCTTTTCGGCAAGGATGATTTTCATGGTGAGATGAAGATAGGGGATAGCAGATGGGGGATAGGACCAAGCTCTATCCACCAGCCCCTACCCACTAGCTGCTAAACGGTTACTGGTACTTTCTCCGCCCGTGCGCTGGCAAAGACCTCCTGGGCGGCGCGCAGGGCGAATCCAAATTCGATGTGGCCTGACTTCAGTTCGCCGACGATCTGCTCCAGGGCGGCGATGGCACCAATGGTGTCGAGGTAGTCGTAGTAGCCGATATGTGCGATGCGGAACAGGTGTCCTTTCATGTCGCCCTGGCCGTTCGCGACGACTGCGCCGAACTGGTCACGGAAGCGCTTTACGATCTCGCCGGAATCGAGTCCATCAGGCGGAATGATCGCGGTGAGCGCGGCCGCCGGGCAGGTGGGCGAGAACAGCTTGAGGTCGAGCGCCTTCGCAGCGGCCCGGGTCATGGCGGCCGCCAGTTCGGCGTTGTCGATGAGCTGGTCGCGTCCCTTGGCAAGATCGCCCTTGCCGTTTTCGCGGATATAGTCAAAAGCCGCGCCCATAGCCACGATCAGGGAAGTAGCCGGCGTGAATGACGATTCACCCTTGGCGGCCGACTTGCGTTCCTTACGGAGGTCGAAGTAGTAGCGCGGATGCTTAGAGGTTTCCATGCGCTTCCAGGCACGCTCGCTTACGGAAAGGTAGGCGAGACCGGGCGGAATCATCAGCGCCTTTTGCGAGCCGCCGATGACCACGTCGATGCCCCAGCCATCGATATCGAATTTTGTCGTTCCGAGGCCCGTGATGGCGTCAACAACGAGCAGGGTGTCGGTGCCTTGCACCAGCTTCGCGATGGCTTTGACATCATGCCGGGCGCCGGTGGAACTTTCCGTCCCTTGCATGTAGACGACGCGCGTGTCGGACGTCAGCTTGGCACGGACTTGTTCGGACGTGACGGTTTCGCCGTAGGGCGCTTCTACCAGGTCCACCTGGCAGCCAAAGGCCTTGGCGAGATCGCGCCAGCGCTCGCCGAATTTTCCGGCGGTGATCACGAGCACGCGATCGCCGGGCGAGGTCAGGTTCGAGATGGAGGCTTCCATCGCGCCGGTGCCGGAAGATGCCAGCAGCAGCACGTCGTTTTGAGTTCCAACGAAAACCTTCAGGTCGGCGAGTATGCGCTGGTAGAGGGCGCGGAAATCGGCGGTGCGGTGATGTATGTCGGCAGCCGCCATAGCGCGGGCAGCGGCTGGAAGCAGCGGCGTCGGGCCGGGAGTGAAGAGACGGTTCTTCTTGATCATAAGGACCTCGCAAGATGACCCTTAATAGTAATGCGTGGAGGCGGAGCGGAGGGTGCGAAAAAACCTTATGGGATGATTGGGATTTTGAATACAGGGGAGAGACCGCCGAAAAGCAGATCCTCACTCGTTCCGTTCGTGATGACAAAAGGGCGAGTTCGAATCTGGATAAGGGGAGATTCGCGCTGGCGCTGCGGAGCTTCGCTCCGCCTGGACGGGCGAGGGCGTCCGTCGCCGCACTTTGCTCTCGTTCCCACACTTTATAATGTGCCTTTCCATAGAAGGAGCACGTCATGAGCATTGTCGAGAAAGTTACACAAGATATGACGCAGGCGATGAAGGCGCGGGAAGAGCAACGGCTGTCGACGCTGCGGATGATGAAGTCGGCGCTGAAGAATAAGGAGATTGATAAGCGCGCACCGCTCGACGATAAGGAAGCGATGGCGGTGCTCAGCACGCTGATCAATCAGCGCAAGGATTCGATTGACGCCTTCACCAAGGGCGGCCGGCAGGAACTGGCGGACAAGGAAGCGGCGGAGATCGCAATCATCGAAGGGTACCTGCCGAAGTCGTTGGGAGAGGACGAAATCGTGGCCGCGGTGAAGGCGACGATCGCGGAAATGGGTTCGCCGACGATGAAAGAAATGGGCACGGTAATGAAGAACACGATGGCGAAATTTGGCGGCGCGCGCGTAGACGGAAAGGTCGTGAGCGAGATCGTGAAACGCGAGTTGTCGCCGAAGTAACGACGCGGAGGTTACCTTTTCGGAATCGGAGCCAGTTGCGACTGTTCCCATAAGCGGAAAGACAGGCGATTGGCGCGTCGAATTCCTGCCCCTATTCCTCAAAATCGCTTTACAATGCAGCCAACTTCATCTCTCAGGATGTGTACGATGCGCAAGTTCGCAATCGTTCTTGTTTTGTTCTGCTTCTGTGCTGCTATAAAGCCGGCGCTGGCCCAGGGACCGGAAGACAAAGCGCGATTCGCGGCCGAACAATGGATTGTCCTGGTCGATGACGGCCAGTACGACCAGAGCTGGAAAGAGGCGTCCAAGATTTTCCAGGACTTGAATCCCGCTGCCGAGTGGCAGAAGAAGACAGAAACGGACCGCACGCAAATGGGCGCCCGGCAAACGCGGAAGCTGAAAGACATTAAGTCAGTGACAGGAGTCAGGGGCTTGCCGAACGGCCAGTACGTAACGGTGAAATATCAGAGCTCGTACGCGAACAAAAAGGTCGCAACCGAAACCATCACCGCGGTGCTGGACAGCGATGGCGTGTGGCGTGTCGCATCTTACGCGGTGAACTGAGGAAAACACGAGGTTCGAAGGACGAAGTGCGAGCGGCGATCGGGATAAGGCTGTAAACGACTTTGGCCCTTACCGGTGCCGTTGCATAAACTGATACGAGTATCGGGTGAATCAAGAAGTCCGGCGCGCAGGCGCCGGGCTTAACTGTTTGCGCCGGCAGACTAGAACGTCGTGCTGACGGTAAAGCGGAAGGTCTTGCGGGGCTCGCGCAGCAGCCAGTCAGAGCCGTAATTGGAGATTGCCTGCGCGTAATTGTAGTCGCCGACTTTTCCGGCCGGGAACATATCACGCGTGAAGGACGTGGGCGTGCTGGTGAAGGTATTCATGCGCAGCGGGTTGTACGCGTAGTAGATACGGAACGGCGCGTTGACGATGGGCATGATGACCTGTAATTCCAAGCCGGTGGACATGCGCGGCGTGTAGTTGGTGCCAGGGATGATTTCCAGGTTTCTTTTGATCCCCAGGGTATTACCGGCAACGATGCCGGTGCCGGCGGCGTTGGGAATGCATATAAATCCGCCGCCGAAGGCATTCGGGTCCTTGGGAGAATAGGTCACATCGGGACAGCCGAACTGGCTGCCGATCAGCGTGTTGTATTGGTCATTGTTGATCTGCAACTGAGAGTTGCGCAGGATCATGTTCATCCCGAAGTCGGCGAAAGGAGCCAGCGTGACTGGTCCGGCGATGGGGATACGGTACTCGAGGTTGCCGATGAGGGTGGTGTCGCCGCCGGGGAAGATCAGGCGACGGACCGGCAGCGGCACAAACCTCGAATTGGGATTGTTTTTGTTGTTGGGATCGAGGGGGACCGTGGTTCCATCGGGATTCGTCAGCGTGGCGTTCACGGATTCCACGAAGTAGGCCACCGGCGAGAGCGCGCGGATATCGAAACCGCGAATGTCGGTATCGCCGCCGAGATAGAAGCGCTGGAACGGCGGAGCCACGTGGCCGCCGTAACCGCTCATGAAAGATGCCTGGATGCGATACCCGAGCGCCTGCTTACCCGAGTACGGATCCTTGAGCTTCGGATGCAGGCCCTTCATGCCGATGAACTGCTTCCACTCCATTACCGGGCGAACCGCCGCCACGTTGCCGCCCAGTCCGGAGATTTCGCTGCTGACGTAGAAGCTGTGTCCGGTGTGCGGATGCTGCGGGCTGTCGATGGTGTTGAAGGTGAAGCTGGGGATCACTTTGCTGGTGACGACGCCGAGCAGCGCGTTCGGTCCCGACACGTTACGGAAATTCAACTGCTCGAAGTAGAGACGCGAGAACTCGCTGAACACGTCGATGGAGGAGCGATCGAGCGAGTAGGTCAGACCGACGCGTTTGAAAGAGCGGTGCAGCGGATAGCTGGCGGAAACTGTGAATCCGGTAGTCGACTGGCTGAAGTTCTGCAGCGACTGCAACACGCTGTCGGGAACGTTGAGCTTCTGGCCGGTGAGAATGGCGGTTTGCTGCGCCTGGTTGAAGTCGTACTTGCTGGTGAAGACCGTGAACCCGAACTGCAGCGGGCGGTCGAACATGTAGGGTTCGGTAAAACCGAACGTTACGTTGCGCTGCCGGTCGCCAACCGAGGCCTGGACCGTTAGCGTTTCGCCGAGACCAAGGAAGTTGTTGGTCTCGTAGTTGATGCCGATGAACGAGCCGGCCAGCCCGCTGACGCCGCCGGAAAGGCCGATGGAGTTTTTGCCTTTTTCCTTCACTTTGAGCGTCAGGTCGACGGTGTGGTTCTGGTTATCAACCTTGGTATCGGTATCGTTGCCACCCTGTTCGTCGGTTTTGAGCGGTTCGAAGTAGCCAAGCTGGTTCAGGCGCAGCAGGCTGAGGTCCCAAAGTTTCTTGTTGTAAACGCTGCCTTCTTCCAGAGCCAGTTCGCGCCGAATGACCTTGTCGCGAGTGGTGGTGTTGCCCTTGAACTCGATGCGGCGGACGGAGAACTGCGCGCCCTCGTCGAGGTCGAAGGTGACGGTGATGAGCTTGTGTTCGTCGTCGATCTCAGTGTTGGGAACAGGCGTGAAGTTGATGTAGCCCTGTGCGCCGTAGGCGTCGCGCAGGTTCTTGATGCCCTTGCGCATGGCTTCCACGTCGAAGATATCGCCATCCTTCATCGGTACGAGACGACGCAAGACAGCCGTGTTCTGGATTGCCTTGTAGCCGGTGAACTTGACTTCTTTTAGACGGTAGCGGTCGCCTTCCTCGATCGGCATGGTGATGTCGACGGCCTTGCCGTGGCTCTTGTGGATCGGCATATACCACTTGATGCTGGAGGTGTCGCGAATCTGCGTCTTGGGATCCTGCACCAGCGCCTTGAAGTAGCCCTTCTGCTGGTAGGCGTCGCGGACACGCTCGGCGTCTTCGTTGAGCTTGGTGGCATCGTAGGTGCGGGCGAACAGGTTCTCGAGAAAGATGCTGTGCGGGATGCCGATGGGCTTCAGGTTCTTCATCGCCGCGCGCAACTCTCGGGACTTCAGGTTCTTGTTGCCCTCGAACTTAATCTTGCCAACCTTGACCTTGGGACCTTCCTTGACGTTGAAAGTGACACTAACGGCGGCGGGAGGGATCTGGCGGATCTCCGTTTTGACGTTGGCGAACTGGCGCCCATGCTCAGCCAGCAGTTCCTTGATTACGACTTCGGCGTGCTTGACCTTGGTGGGATCGTACTGGCTCTCCTGCGTGAGGCCGACTTTCTTTTCCTTGAAGCGATCGAGCACGTCGGACTGGGAGACCGAGTTGAGACCGACGTACTTGATTTCGCGAATCGTCGGCTTTTCTTTCACATAGACGTGGATGATCCAGCCCTTGGGGCTCTGCTCGCGCTCAAAGCGCAAGTCTTCGAAGTAGCCGGTGTTCCAGAGTGAGTTGAAGTCGCGCTCGAGGTTCTGCTGGTCGTAGACATCACCGGGATGGGTGGACGACATGCGCGACTTGATGGTTTCGGCCGGGATGCGCCGGTTGCCGTGTACGGTAATCTCGCTGACCAGTTCCTGCTGGGCAAAGCCACTGCCGATCATGAGCAGCAGGAATACGAATGTGAGGAGAACCCCTAAAGCACGAGAGCGAAAAAGGTGAGTTTGCCGGGAGACTGAATGCCCGGCGCCGCCGCTCTGACATTTCGGCCACGCACGA
>Ga0335069_10014268_pt1 | contig 11136 bp, 6 predicted proteins | sample Lox_Sample_11_FD_206714 | JGI IMG/M metagenome (GOLD analysis project Ga0335069, IMG submission 206714) | Soil microbial communities from Loxahatchee National Wildlife Refuge, Florida, United States - Lox_Sample_1.1 | ecosystem: Environmental > Terrestrial > Soil > Wetlands | place: USA: Florida... | reverse complement strand
TGATTATTTCGTTGGGTGTTGGCGCTACTACGGCAATCTTCAGTCTCATCGACGGCGTGCTCCTGCATCCGCTTCCTTACCGCGACTCCGGGCGTCTCGCGGTCCTCTGGTCGGACTTCAGCCGACAGAGAGGCAGTAGCCGGGCTTTAACCGCACCGGCGCTCTTCTTCGATTGGCGTGACCGCAGCCGAAGCTTTGAGGACCTGGCAGCGTTTGTCTACACCAATCCCACGTTTACGGCGCTTGACCAGCCGATCACGCCTCCCTCGCACCAAGTCACACCCAACTTCTTCGACGTCCTGGGCGTTCATGCTTTTCGCGGACGCACGTTTCTCCCAGATGAAGGAGTACCCGGCAAAGACGATGTGGCAGTGATCAGCTATTCACTCTGGCGTTCGGTTTTCGGGGCCGCCGAATCAACCGTCGGTTCTTCAATCGAACTCGATAACCACCCTGTGCGCATTATCGGAGTTCTGCCGCCTGGCTATCGCCCTCCGAACAACGGCATCACCGTGCAGCCCGATCTCTTCTTGCCGGCTTCGTTCGAAAATCAGCGGGATGAGCGGGTTCGACGATCGATGGTAATCGTCGGCCGATTGCGCGATGGTGTTTCAATCGCGCAGGCGCGCACCGAGATCGCTGGGGTTACTACACAGATCCGGCGCGAAAACCCCGAAGGGACCACGCCGCCTAGCGCTTTGGTGAACGCGATTCGGGACGATATTACCGGCGAATTTCGCGGGCCGCTCTTCCTGCTCCAGTCTGCCGTGGGCATCATGCTGTTGATCGCCTGCGCCAACGTGGCGAACCTGCTGCTGGCACGATACTCTGCTCGGGGATTCGAGTTTTCCGTTCGCACGGCCATCGGCGCGTCGCGCGGCCAGATCGTGCGGCAACTCGTCGCCGAGAATCTTGTGCTTTCCGCCCTAGGTGGGATCGGAGGAATCCTGCTCGCGGCGTGGACATTGCGGCCCATGCTGTCGATGGTGCCAGCCGCGGCCGGCCTGCCCTTCGCCGATCAGGTTCATGTCAGCCCCGAGGCACTCGCGTTCGCGCTCGGATTGAGCGCGCTCTGCTCCATTCTGTTCGGTCTTGCGCCTGCGCGCCGGGCATCACGCGCCGACGCGCAACATCTGGGAGCGGCCCGCTCCCGCAGCGCTGATCGATCAAGTAGTCTGTGGCGAAGTAGTCTGATCGCGGGCGAAATCGGATTGTCGCTCATTTTGCTTGCCACGGCAGGGCTGCTGGTTCAGACCTTTCTGCATCTGTCGAAGGAGTCCTGGGGATTTGAACCTGCCAACGTCCTGACCGTCCGGAACTCGCTCCGCGGCGAACTATACGCCAAGCCTTCGTCTCAAGTTAGCTATTTTCAAGCGGCAGTTCGCAAACTTCGAGAGATTCCGGGAGTGCAGTCAGTGAGCGGGGTCAGTTTCCCACCTCCCCTGGCGCCCTTCGCCCCGGCGCGGTTCATTCCGTCTGGACCGGCGCTAGACGCCGGGCACGATCCAACGGCTTCTACATTGATCGTTCTGCCCGGTTATTTCGAAACGATGCGTACCCCTATCGTGAGCGGACGTTCGATTACGGATGCGGATTCGGCGGACTCCGCGCCGGTAGCTGTGATATCGCAGTCGGTGGCAAATCGCGATTTTCCAAACGGCGATTCCGTGGGGCAGCACTTTCGCATGACCGGCGGCGACCGCCGCGAGTGGCGCATAGTCGGCGTCGCGCAGGACGTCCGAACGCAAGGCCTCAGCGCCAAGGCTCCCGACGTCATCTACTTCCCGCACGCGCAGATGCCCACGCCGACGATGAGCTTCGTGATCCGCGCTGTCACGGCTCCCATGACCATTGCAAGTACCGCGGAGCGATCCCTGTGGAGTCTAGGAAAGTTGATGAACGTGTATCAGGTGGGGCCTCTTGAAGAACGGCTGTCCGACAGTTACTGGCAGAGCCGTTTCACCATGTCTCTGCTGGCGATCTTTGCCGGCCTGGCCCTTCTGTTGGCGGGCGCGGGTGTGTACGGGGTCATGTCATACCTGGCATCCCAGCGCACCCAAGAAATCGGTATCCGCATCGCCATCGGAGCAACGCCATCCCACGTTATTTGGCTGGTCACGAACCAGGGGCTGCGCGCGGCGGCCGCTGGTCTGGCGGTCGGAATCGCAGGATATCTGGCGATCAGCCGCCTCCTGGCCGGGCAGTTGTTTGGCGTGAGCGCGACCGATCCCCTCACACTCCTAGCCGCCGCCCTGGGGTTGATGCTGATCTGTACGGCAGCCAGCGCTGTCCCGGCTCTCCGCGCCGTGCGTATCGATCCGTTGTCCGCACTGCACCACAATGGATGATCTAGACTGGCTCGCACCGGCGGACTAGTTGCGCAGCCAGTCTCTCAGCATCGCGGACTGCAGCTTCGTGACGTTCTTCGCTGGCTCGATAGCAAAGCTCCGGCGCATCTTTGACCCGAGGATCACATCCACATCCCGGATTTCGCCATGATGCGCGACCAGGAGGCGAATCTTCTCCCCGGGCTTTCTCGATTTCAGCGTGTCCGCGACTGTATGGCTCCCCAAGGGTTCGCCGTCGATCGCCAGAATTTCGTCCCGCGCGCTCAAGCCCGCCTGGTCTGCCGGCGAATTGAATTCGATCATTGAGATTACCCGGCTATTCGAATTCGCTGGGTCTTCGCCCCGCGCGCCAGGCGGCGCCGCGGTTCCGCCAGACCCGCCGAATACCGCACCTAAGTAAGCACCCAGCTGATTCCGCGCCTCCGTATCGATCTTCAGTCCCATGAGACCGAAATATTTTTCGTAGTCGATTTCCTTCGTGCTCGCTACATATACGTCGAAGATCTCCGGGAGCGGCACTCCGGCGATCTGTTCGCAGGTCTCCCGGAACTCCTGGTCCGTGAAGCCTCGCATCTTCTCTTGAAAATAGACCTTATACAGCGTCCGCATCACGTCATCGAGTGAGCGGCGATTTCGCGTTTCACTGCGAATTTTGAAATCCAACAGAGCTGCGATCGCTGCTCCTTTGGCGTAGTAGGAAATGGTAGTGTTAGCGGAATTGTCGCCGCGATTCCACGTATCGATGCTCGATTGCGCCGCGGATTGAAACAGATGGCCCGGCACATTCTCATAGGCGGAGATATTGCCGGTCAGTGCCTTGTAGAATTGTTCCGGCGTGATCAAACCCGCCCGCCGCACAATCAGGTCCTGATAATAGGACGTGAATCCTTCGGACTCCCACAGCATGGTAGTGAAGTTCTCGTGATCGTAATCGAAAGGCCCCAGCGCGATCGGGCGAATTCGCTTGACATTGAACGTATGAAAATACTCGTGCGCCGCAAAACTAAGCCAGCTACGATAGCCGACCGGCGTAGTCAGGCTCTCGCCGTTGAAGTACATCGCCGCGGAGGTGAGGTGCTCAACGCCACCGCCGCCGGTCCCCATGAGCAAAAACGTGTAGTGCCGGTAGGGAATGTCGCCCATCAGATCAACGGAGGTCGTTACAATCTTTTTGAGGTCGTCAGCAATCTTCGAGCGATCGACGCTTTTCGGAACGTCCTCCAACGCAATCTCGTGACGGATACCACGGACGTCGAATCCGAACCGTTCCTGGTTGCCCAGTAGGACCGGGCAGTCGTAGAGCAGATCGAAATCCGGCGCGCTAAATGTGTTCGGTCGACCATCCACGGGATCGAGCCCATTGGCGATTGTCCACTCGCGATACGGCTGGAACGTGACCGTTGCCGGACGATCGATCATCCCTGCTACGTGCATGTATATACCAGGCCCGACGATGTAGCCGCGCTTGTCGTCCAAGAAGTTATTTCCGACACCTCGGCCGAATGCGTACACATCGTAATTCACAACCACTCGCGGTGCGTTCGCTGTGACTACGTGCCAGGTATTCTTGGTTGTCTTCGCAAAGGCGAGCGGCGCGCCCGTGCCACTGACTGCTTTGAAATTGACAACGTTTTTCGCGTAATCCTGAATGGTGTACATGCCGGGCATCCAAACCGGCATCTTGAAATCCTGTGCTTCACCTCTCAGTCCGTCACAGCGGAGTTCGATGTGATAGTAGTGCGTATTCGGACGCTCCATGGATACTGTGAAGGACAGCGTCTGACAAAAGCAAGGGAGCAACCCGCTGAAGATCGCCAAGGCGGCTGATTTCATAGCTTGTTCCACTCATTACACTACATCTCCTCTCTAAGACTCGCGCTTTAGTTTCGGGCCGCTGAGTGGTCGCGTTCCACTTGAATAGTGCGCTTCAAATGCAGTTGAACAACATTGGGCGGGAATAGCAGACTGCGCGCCCAGTCCACGGCCACTTCGATCTTCCGCGTCAGGGTCGGCATTTTAGCCAAGTATACGCTTCGCCAAAAGAACCATGCCAAGAGGCCTGAAAGGCGCAATCCCATAACTTCGGCAACGGCGTTGTGACGACCGATCGACGCCATGATTCCCAAAGGCCGGAACGAGAAGGGCCGAGCCGGACGGTTGTTCAAAACCGAGGCGATATTCTCAGCAAGCTGCTTTGCCTGGCGAGTTGCGAATTGAGCTGTCGGCGGGCTGGTCTTCCCCGTCGAAGCGTTTGGGACCAGCGCGTTGTCGCCGAGAGCCCAGACATTTTCGCAACCGATGGCGCGCATGTCTGGATCGGTTCTCAAGCGGCCCCTTTCCACTGGTAGATCCAGCGATTGGAGAATCGGATTACTTGCGTTGCCGATCGTGCAGATGACGGTGCCAGCCCGGATATTGTCGCCCTGCGTCGTCACGACACCCTCAGAAGCGACTTCCCTGGCTGCGACATTGAGGCGAACGTCGATCCCGCTGGCGCGTAATTTCTTCAGCGCATACTCGGAAAGGGATGCTGCGTCGAATTCCGGGAGAATCCGATCTCCCATCTGTAATAGGACGATCCTCGGTTCGACTTCGCGAAGCTGCGGGTAATAGCGACGAGCTCCATCCAGCAAATCATTCAACGCACCGGCGATTTCTACGCCGCTGAACCCGCCGCCGATCACTACTACGGTCAGGAGTTGCTGACGCTCCACGATGTCTTCCCGGAGCGATGCTTCTTCGAGCCGTCCGATGAGGTCGTTACTCAGAAAGACCGCATCGCCAAGCGTTCTCAAAGGATAGGCGTTCGCTGCTAGCCCCGGTACAGTGTTGAAATCAACGATCGACCCGCAAGCCACGACCAAGTGATCGTAGCGGACTTCGCCATCCTGGCCGCCGGGCGACACATAGCGGACAATGTTCGCGTTGCGATCGATGCCCGTGACCTCCGCGGTGAGCCACCGCGTACGACGGACCATCTGACGGCCCGGAACAACGACGTGGAGCGGCGAGATTTCGCGTCCCGCCGTTTCCGCCAACAGGGGCGTGAAGACGAAGTGGTTCTCGCCGGAGACGAGGACCAGCTCAATCTCCTCCGGTAAGAGCTTCTCGATCCTTTGGGCGAGCGTAACGCCGGCGAAGCCGCCGCCGATGATCACGATCCGTTTTCGAGTCATAACCAGCCCCAGTCTGCTCCGGATCAGCCCGAGATTCGAGTGTCATACGGTATGCGGCAGGCGACCGGCTGGTGGAACTCGCTATCCTGGAACAACAAATTCCCAAGACTGAAATGAAGGCATTTGCCACATTTCGCCTCGACGTCGCCGATCAGTCTCTTTGGCGTGACGATCGCCGCGTCCCACTAACCCCAAAAGCGTTCGCAGTCCTGCAGTACCTCGTGGATCGCGCCGGCCGGCTGGTGACACAAAAAGAGCTGCTCGAAGCTCTTTGGCCGGACACGTTCGTGCAACCGGAAGTGCTGAAAAGCCAAATTCAAGACGTTCGCGCAGCACTGGGCGATCGAGCCAAGGACCCTCTTTATATCGAAACGATTTCGCGTAGAGGATATCGGTTCATCGCAACGGTGAGCAATGCCGCAATCGTCGGCTCCGTTGAGGCGAAGCTCGATATTAGCGGTTTGGTGGGACGTGGCGACGATCTCGCGGAACTGTGGCGTTGCCTGGACCGGGCGGATGGCAGCGAGCGTCAGGTTGTCTTCGTCACCGGTGAACAAGGAATGGGAAAGACCACGCTCGTTGATGCGTTTCTCGACAAGGCCAATGCAAAAGGGATCGCATTCGCTCGAGGGCAATGCCTGGAAGGGTATGGCGTGGTCAAGGAGCCGTATTATCCAGTCCTGGAAGCATTGGGGCAATTGGCTCGAAGCGCTGATGGAGCCGCGTTCGCGCAAGTCCTTGAAACACAGGCGCCGACGTGGTTGATTCAACTTCCCGCCCTTGTAAAACCAGAGCACAGAAACATACTCCAACGTGAGTTGCTCGGCGCGACCCGCGAGAGGATGATTCGAGAACTTTGCGAGGCCCTGGAGTCGCTAACCAAGAATCGCGCGCTCATTCTCCTGTTCGAAGATTTACACTGGGCGGACCTCTCGACTGTGGACTTAATCGCTGCGATAGCCCACCGGCGCTTTCCAGCGAAACTGCTGTTGATCGGAACGTATCGTCCTGTCGACCTGGTCCTCTCGCAGCATCCCTTGAAGCAGGCAAGCCATTCGCTGAAGTCGCACCGCTTGGCGAAGGAAATTGCACTGCTGCCACTTGTTGAGACAGAAGTTGAAGAGTACCTTTCACAACACGGTCGATCGCAAGCTTCCGGTGACGCCTCGGAAGTTCAGAACCTTGCGCAGTGGATTCGCAAGCAGAGCGAAGGCAACCCGCTGTTCATGGTGAATATCATCGAGCATCTGGTCAACCTTGGACATATCATGCTGAAGGATTCGGTGTGGAAGATCACCGTGCCGCTGGATCAGATCGAAATTTCCATTCCAGAGACCTTACGGCAGATGATCGAGATTCAGGTTGAACGGCTATCGCCGCAAGAACAGCTCACGCTCGAAGCAGCCAGTGTGCATCGCAGCGTATTCTCTGCCGCGGTGACGGCAGCCGTGCTAGAGGTCGGCGTCGAGAGTGTCGAGGACATTTGCCAGAAACTGGCTCAGCAGCACCACATGATTCGGGCTGCGACCCCGGAACGCCTGCCGGATGGTACTTTGTCGCAGTGTTACGAATTTGTTCATGCCGCCTATCGTCATGTGTTTTACAATCGGCTCACGCATGCGCGCCGGGCGAAACTTCACCAGCGCATTGGCGAGACGGTCGAAACGATCTACGCGGGCGCACTCAATGAAATCGGCGCTGAACTTGCCGGCCATTTCGAGGAATGCGCCGTTTGGCCCAAAGCAGTGAGTCATCTTTGGCTCGCAATTCAAAACGCGTGGCGCCGGCTGGCTTACCGGGAAGCGGTCTCAGCAATCGAGCATGGGTTAGAGCTAACAGAAAAGCTGGCTTATTCCGACCGCATCACTTGGGAGTTGCGGCTTCGAGAAAAGTACGCAGTGCTGGCGCACGCGCTATATGAACCCTCTCGCGCTTTGCCAATTCTCGAAACCCTGAGCGCTCGCGCCGCGCACTACGGCAAGGCAGAAATCGAAGGCAACGCTCTGATCATGCAGATGGTTATGCGGGTATGCGGAGACGCCGCCGCGTGTGTACCCCTGCTCGAGCGCCTGCGATCGCTAACGCCGGAGGATAAGAGTCCGTTAAAGATATGCACGTTTGGCTGGAACGCCCAGTTCGCGCACGAACACAAAATGTACTTGGATCAGGTCCGGCTCAGCGGAAACCCTGCCGCCATCGCAACGCAGCAAATGGACCATTGTTACGTGGAATGGCTGTCGTCTCAGTACGCTCTTTCGCGCAAACATGCGCAAGAATGTCTACCAACGCTCCTCGAGTCCGGCCAGGTGCTTCGCTTTCTGCTAGGCCGCGAACTCGTGGCAGTGAATCACATTTTTCTTGGAGATTGGGGATCGGCGTTGGACGTCCTGGACGAAGCCATCGAGAACGCCGATAAAAATGCAGCTCCGCATCGTCTGGCAATGCCTCTACTTTTCAAAGCGTGGCTACACCAGATTGCAATGGATTACGACGGCGCTTTAGAAATGTGTTCCGCTGCTCTACCTTCGCTTACGGATCCAAACACTCTCGACCGCCGCTATTTCGGTCTGCGGGTCGCGGCCTCCGCTGAGCTTGGACAAGCTCGATACGAGGCTGCGATTCAACAACTCCTCGATCTTCGCACCAAGATGCAAGAACGGCCGGTCTTGATGACTTGGTACTGGACAATGAACCTGCAACTTGACCTCGTCGATGGGCACCTTGCGCTGGGAGAGATCGCTAAAGCTCGCATCGAGGCAACCCGTGCGCTGGAACTAGCACTCGCTACGGCGGAGCGAACCTGGCAAGGACTGGCTTGGGAGACCAGCGCCCGGGTCGCGGTCGCGGCAGGGGAAGAATCGCGAATGCGAAGCGATATCGCCAGCGGGATCGAGGCCATCAATGGGTTCGACGTTCCTCTCGCAGCCTGGCGCGTCCATCGAACCGCCGCTCGCATTGCTCACCTTGATGGAAATTTTGAACTGGAAAACAAGCATCGGACCTCCGGCAGCGAGATCGCGTTGTCTCTTGCGAAATCCCTCGACGGGCGTCCTCGGCTTCGTGAGATCTTTCTCGCATCGGCAGCGGTATCCGAGCTTCTACAACAACGCTAAGTTGCCGATTTTCAACTAGATCAAGAATCTACTCGGATTCCACCAAACGATTACCATTCGGTCACGACTCTCCGTTGGATTGCCCTTATTCTCAATCCATGGGAGGCAGCATGAGTAACGGTGAAATGAACAGATTTCGAAAGGTTCTCGAGGCCAGGGTGATCGAGCTCACCAATTCGACGCGAATGCGGGAGGCAATTGTGATCCAGAAGAGCGCCGAAGAGTTGGAGAGCCGTCTCCAGGCGACCGCGCGCGAATTCGCGATGCGTCAACTGCAATCGCAATTCGCCGGACTCCGCGAGACGCGCGGTGCTTTGCGGCGGATTGACGAAGGAACGTTCGGAGTGTGCATCGAGTGTGACGAGCCGATCAGTCTCAAGCGGCTTGCTGCCCTTCCGGCGGCGCCTTTGTGCATCCGCTGTCAGGAATTTGTGGATTGCAGGTGCGGCGCTCATAGCTCTCCACTCGTCTTCGCGATGGCGGCTTGAGGTACAAACCCTGTGGATACGCGCAAAACATTCGTCCTGTGGGTTGGAAATGACAAGGATGAAATCCTGGAAGGCCGCCTGGAAGACGTCGACACGGGGCGTGAAATGCGGTTCCGGTCTGTCGAGCAATTGGTGGCCTTCCTGAAGCAATGTGTTAAGTCGGAGCTTAAGAACGGGGGCGAGGATTTCGAACAATGACAACCTGCGAAATTAAACAGATGGATTGCAGAATCGGGCCAGACATGATTCGGGCTCAGGTGAACAGAATCATGTCCAGCGACGGCTTCGCACGCTGCAGGAGAATGCAGCGATTCCTAGAATTCATCGTCGAGGAATCGCTTGCCGGCCGGGCAGATCAGCTCAGTGAATACGCCATCGGAACGGCGGTATTCGACCGCGGGTATGACTTTGAGCCCGCACTCGACCCGATCGTGCGAAACGACGCTCGCCGGTTGCGGCTGAAGCTGTTGGAGTACTATCGACTGTCGTCCCCTGACAACGTCGTGATCGAGATTCCGAAAGGTGGATATGCGCCGCGGTTCCATCGTTCCTCTGCACCGGAACACAACGTGCCGGTTTCGCGGCGGCGGATCGCTGTCCTGCCATTTGAAGTGTTGGCCGAAGGGCGGGCTCAAGCGATGTACGGCCGCTCATTGTGCATCTCGCTCACGGCCGGTCTCGCAAATCTGGGAAGTGTGGAAGCCGTCGCGCATTCTTATTTTGGCGAGCAGAACATTCGGGACGCCGCCGCGGAGTTGCGCCTCAGTCACGCAATACATGGCAGTGTGTCTCAAGGAAATGGCAGTTGGCGGGTTGTTGTCAATCTGATTCATGTTACGGATGGAACGCTGCTCTGGGCGGATGAATATCAACTCAATGGAAGTGACATCGCGGTCCGTTCGGAAATCGTGAGCAGTGTGCTGCGAGAAGTCGCCGCACGGCTATCGACAAAGACCGAAGCGAAAAGCATGGCCATGGCGGCATAGCTCTCACTCGCTCGCTCCTTCTCTAGTTCTCACCGTAGAATCGCCACAGTTGAACACGGGTGAACGCGGATATTCCGCTGTTCATCCGTGTTTATTTGTGTTCATCTGAAGCGATCGGGCGCACAGAATGGAGTCTCGCAGATCATACGGTATGACGCTTATTATTTCGCTGCATCAATGTCACACTCGGGCTGTCTATGCAACTCGCCAGTTCATCAATCGTTATCAAGTTTCTGCCCCTGGCGATGGCAATTCCATCGTTGGGGGCTCAAGAGCTAAGACTGGAAGATGCGATCCAGCTTGCGATCGAGCACAACGCCGACATCGCGAATGCAAAGTTGGATGTCGCCAAGTCCGGAGAGCGAATTGCTGCTTCTCGGACAAGCCTCTTCCCCATTACGAGCGTTTATGCAATGGGCTCGCAACTGCTCCGGCCAATCGAGTTCACCATTCAGCGCGGCGAATTGGGGTCATTCGGATCCACCGGGCCCATCCCATCGAATGACGTCAAGTTCAGCACGCCGCTTCGGCCAACCGGCCTTCTGACCAGTAAGATCGCCGAGCCACTCACGGGTATCTACAAGACCCGGCTTGGCCTTAAGAGTCTCGACATCTCGAAGCAAATCGATCAGGAACATCTTCGCGCGAAGAGTCAGGATGTCGTTCGTGAAGTAAAGCGAATTTACTACCAGATCCAGCAGAAGGAAAGCTCGCTGAAGGTCACCCGAGAGATGGTGGCCCTCTACCGGGAACTGGAGCGCGTCGCGAGCGATTACGTTCTCAAACAAGTCGCGCTGGAGCCGGATCACCTGGAAGCGCAAACAAGTCTCCTGCGGGCTGAGCAGGACCAAATTACGCTCGGCGACGATGCGGCGAACTTAAAGGAACAGCTCAACCAACTGCTCGGGCGCGATGTCCTCACCGAATTCACGGTCACGCCTATCGCTGAAATCGTTCAGTTACCGCTTGATCTTGCGGTGGCTCGTAATCGGGCTATCGAGCAACGGCCGGAATTGCAGGAAGCA
>Ga0335069_10014266_pt1 | contig 11136 bp, 18 predicted proteins | sample Lox_Sample_11_FD_206714 | JGI IMG/M metagenome (GOLD analysis project Ga0335069, IMG submission 206714) | Soil microbial communities from Loxahatchee National Wildlife Refuge, Florida, United States - Lox_Sample_1.1 | ecosystem: Environmental > Terrestrial > Soil > Wetlands | place: USA... | reverse complement strand
ACGGCCATGGGGCCCTCTCCGAGAAAGGCTGGGGACGAGAGGCCTCGGGAACCGGGCTAGCCTGTTCCGCGTACTCGATGCTGGTGACCTCTGCCCGGGTCCAGTGCCTGGCGGTCCCGTCGGGGAACTGAAGCGTCACGCCGTTGGTGGTGTCGTCCTCGATCACGGTCCCGCGGGCGAGGCCTCCGTCTGCGAGACGGACGGTGTCGTAGGGCCCACCAGCCGCCGAGAGCAACGCCAACAACACCACAGTCGCCGGACCGTACATGGCACCCCCCTGAATGCGAATCGTCTCATCGCGCTCGCTCGAACTCAAGCGCCAGAGCGCCCCTTCTCGACAGTCTGGGCGGCGCGACCCAGAGTCTTACCTTCGCCAGCCACGCAAGGTATTGGTTGGTTGGGGTCGCTGAGACGCTCCCGGGTGCGTACCGGCAAGACGAAGGCCCTACCGCTCTGCCCACTCCAGGACGGCGGCGCGAAGCGCAGCGTGGAGGGAGATGCCCTCAGCCTTGGCGCGCTTCTCGATGCGCTTCCAGACAGGCGCGGGGAACCGGATGGAGCGAGGGATGGTCGGGCCCGTCTCCTCGCCCTTGCGCGGCCGGCCGGTGCCGAGATGAATGCCCCCTTCGGCGGCGATACGCGCCGCGTAGGGATTCCGCTTCACCTTTGCCGTGCGGAAGTCCACCTCCGGGATCTCCCGGAGCGACGCCTTCGAGGGCTCCCGGTGGCTAGGTGCCTTCTTCATAGCTTCTCCTCTCATGCGAAGTGGCGCGACGAGCGCTGATGATGCGGACGGTCCCTTCGTCGAGCTCGGCGTAGACCGTGACCAGCACGCGAGATCGTTCGGAGATCCAGATGAGCAGCGTTCGACCGGGATCGATGAGGTCCTCGATCGCCAAGGCCAAAGAATCCGCAAATACGGAAGCGGCCTCCTCGAAACTCACTCCGTGCTTCCTGAGGTTCGACGCTGCCTTGCGGGGGTCCCAGGTGAAGTGCACGCGCGATAAAAGTAATACACTTACTGAAGGACTGCCACTAGCAGCGAGCAACCGGGTCTGAGGAACCCGTACCAGTCATCCCGGCGCCCGAATGGGTGGCCGCGCCTCGAGGACGACCAGATCCGCTGGAACTCGTGCGAAGTGTACCGTGCCTCCGCCTCCACCACCGGAGCGACCGATGGCCTCGTGTCGACTCGGTACAGCGCGAGCGCCGTGTCCTTGCCGAAAAGTCATACGCTCCTCACCGCGCTTCACCCGTGGGCCTCGTAGAGTCGGGTGCGGTCACGCAGCCTGTCCTGGCTACCGCCCACATCCGGTTGTCCTTCGCCAGAAGCCCGTCCGCACGGAAATTACTGACGATTCGGGCCGGGGCCAGGATCCTCGGCGGCTCGATGCTTCGCCTCCTGGTGACCCTTCTGCCGACGCTCCGCTCGGCCCTGCGATCGCTCCGCGACCTGGTGGTCGAGAACCTGGCCCTCCGCCAGCAACTCGACACCCTGGCCAGACTTCATGTTTCAGTTGAGGGTCGAGGAGTCGAGGAGGCTCAAAGCTTGAGGTCGCAATATGCGACCTCAAGAGCCTGGGGCGGCACCCGCACGCGGTTACTCGTCTTCACCGAGCGCGGCGCCATCACCACCCAGAAGGCGCACTCCCAACTTGCGATCTGAGCGCGTCGGTCGCCGACAGTCCGGCGAAGGACGCCGATCTGCTGCCGGAGCGCGAAGGTTTCCAGGGCGAGCTCCCGCCTGGTCCCAGGTGATGGGGCGCAGCGCACAGGATGGCCCGGACTAGTCTCCACACCACCGCAACCCTTCCTGCGTAACTCGCTGTGGCTCAAGCATTTCCGGGCGATCGAGTCTTCGACAGGGACACCACTCGACCCCCGGTCATGAGGCGATTCCGCCGGTCTCCCCCGGGTGGCAACGGACCCAAGTACCGATGGAGATCCTGTCCGGTGTATCAAAGGGAGAGGGTGAAGCCTCGGCTCGTGCGCACTGACGAGGCCGAATGAACCGACGGGGTGGCTCTGCCATGGGCAAGCAAGTTCCCTGCATTGAGGACGGACAGGCCGAGCGCGCGGAACCGCGTCGTGCCTTCGCCCTCGCGACCGTGACCCGGGAGGCCAAGGGCGCGCTTCGCGCCCCGGGCCAGGCATGACCGCTCCCATTCCCGCCGAGCGCGTCGCGGCCCTCTTGGCCGAATACCTGGGACCGCACACGGCCCGGTCGGCCGTCCGAACGTTCGCCCGGGCCGCGCTCAAGGTCGATCCGGAAAGGGTCCGGCCGGAGGACGTGCCGCGCCTGAGCGAGGCGCTGCGGCCCATGCTCCGGACGCTCCTCGGTACCGCGATCTGTGCTGACATCCTCGGCACGCTGGCGAGGGAATTCCCATGAGACTACGACTGCTCGCCCTGGCGCCCTTCCCTCTGGCCATCCTGCTCGCGCTTGCCGCCTCCTTCATGTCCGGGCCCGCGCTGGCCTACCAACTGGAGGGAGTGATCGTGAAGGCCTTGGCCGCCGCGGGGTGTGCGGTGGCGGCGGGGGCTTTTCCCCGGAGGAGCCGCCTGCGCCTCGCCTGGGGCCTCCAGGCGGCGTGCTACGCGGTCCTCTCCCTCAAGACGCTTCCGGGGCTCATCGACGTCGTGCTCCTGATGCGGGTCAGCACCCTGTTCGCCAATCTGGTCGCACCGGCCGCCGCGTTCCTCATGGTTCAGGCGTGGTACGGCGCCGGACTCTCACCGGCTATTCCACGGCGCGGAAGGTGGCTTTTGCCTCTCTTGGCCCTCGGCTGCGGGCTGGCGCTCGCTGGCCCGACACTCGCCGCCCGCCTAGAGCTGGTGGGCAAGGATCCCACTGCCCTCCTCCTCGTGTTCTCCGCCATCGGCGACATCGGCAGCATCACGCTCCTCGCCCCGCTCTTGCTCATTGCCATCGCCATGCGCGGTGGTCGGCTGGCATGGCCCTGGGGAATCCTCGCGACGGGCGAGCTGTGCTGGCTCCTCTACGACCTCGCCTCCCTTGTCGCCCCCTTGCTCCTCGGTCCCGCTTCGGCGCTCGGCGCGACCGAGGCGATGCGCACGGCCGGGTGCCTGTTCTACGCCTCCGCCGGCCTCGCCCAGCGATTGGTGTCACGCCCGGCTCCCTCACAAGCGCCGCCTGCCTGAAGAGCCCTTCGCCGTCGCCTTCCCCGGCGGGGGTCCTTGGGATCTCCCGGACTGCGCTTCACCTCGGAGAGTTCAGGTCGTTGTATCCGCCTCCGGTCTTCGGTGTTCGGGAGGGGTGTGGGTCGCCAGAACCTGGTCCGAGCTGAAACCATTGACGCTTCGGCCGGGGGCCTGGATTCTCCGGCTCGATGCTTCGCCTCCTGGTGGCTGTCCTTGCCGGAAGCTCCGTCCCTGTGACCGGCTGCACCACCGCTACTCCTGGCGCGCGGCCGCATAGACCCTCGGTGGCGTTCTATCGATTCCCGGGAAGAGGCGGTCGCGTGGCTACATGCGGGCCGTCCTCGACAAGGGGGAAACGCGCCCGCTGGTCGACTCCAGCTTCCTCCGATCCCGGTTCTTCCATACCTCCGGCCTCTTGGTCCGCGCTCGTGCCCCTCTCCGGTCACGCCCATCCTCGATCAACGCGCCGCTTCGCATTGTGGCGATGCACAAGTGGCCGCCGCGGTGTGACGGGGCGCTCGGAGCGCACCACCGCGGGGAGGCGCGCGGCCCTTTCCACTGTCTGGTCGCCCAACACGATGCCGCTGACCTCTAACGGTCAGTTTCGTCCACCGCGCAGACCTCGCCGATGTACCCTGTGCCCCGGACGCTGTTGGGGGGGTCGGGATGCCCGCGCTGAAGATCGCGATCACCGAGCTAGCAATCGTCGCCGTGGGGAGCGCGCTCATCATCATGTTCTATGCTTGGGCGCATCCGGGCGCGGGCTACTCCATCCTCTTTCTTGCGCTGGCCGCGGTGGCGGTCCTGAGCGCCTGGACCGTTCGCCAAGCCACTACCAATCTGGGCCTCCGACGCTGGGTTGGTGTGGTCGTTGTGGCTGGCTGCACGGTGGTCGTAACGTTCGTCAGCTGTGGCTGTCCATGGTCGTTCTGCTGAATACCTACGGATCGTAGCGACCCTGCCTTGATCCGCGTGGGTCCCATCGGGCCGCCGTACTTACGCGCTCGTCGCCGGATTGGCCCCACGCCGTGGGGGGCTAGCCAAGCACGATCTCTAGGACGCCCGAGGCGGCGATGCCGAATCCGATAACCAGAATAATGGTCCCTCTCGCTCTGGCGGCTCCCCTGCCGAGTCGCAGCAACCGCGGCTGCGAGCGCGCCACAAGAGTACCCAATATCCGGTGGGCGGCGATAAGGACCGCACCCCCGGATATCAGCGCTATGCCGAAAGCGAGCCTCGTCGCAATCGATGCCTCCCCAGCATCAGCATACATTCTCCGGCGGTGATCTGCGCTAGGACTCCTGGACGGTGATCCTCGCGACCCGTGGCCAGGCTGGCGAGCAGGGGCGCCGGTGCGGTATCGCGCTCGCATACGGGGCAATGCCCGGGAGCGCCTCACGGTGCTTGCTGATGCGTGTGGCCGGTGGGAGCATCACGAGCCATGAGACCCTCGCTCGTGTTGGCACTCGCTCTACTCTTCCCGCTGGCTGCGGCCCCCAAGGACCCGGACTGCACGAGTAGACACGGCTATGCAGCATCTATGGCGTTTGGCTATCTCAAGAACGCTGGGCTGACGGACAACATCAAGACCTACTTCGAGGGAATCACCGTCACTCGGCTCGCATCCGAGAAGGTGGGAAAGAACCTATACCGGCAGGTTCACCTCGTGCGGTTTCCCCAAGGATCGGGTGAGACCCTGGAGGTCATTACTGTGAACGACGCGTCCCACGAGGAGTGCTCGATGAGCGGTGTCGAGGTGTTCGTGGTTTCCCGTCACCTTGGAGAACGGTGAGACGACCCAACACCGCCAACCTGCGAGCCGGGAGCGCACGATGCTGCTTGAACGGCGCGCCGCGGAGTCAGGGAAAGAACAACGCGAGCGGCCCTGGAACGGTTGACTCCCAGACCTCTTGCGCGCCCCCGATAGGAACCTCCGACTCCAAGTCGGCCGTAGCCTTTCAGTTGGGCCGTTCCTCCTGCCGGGCGGGCGCACTTGCTGGTTATCAGCCCTTGAATAGCTTCTTGTGCGGAACAGGCCCAGTGGGTTCGTCGTCGGTCGGGGTCGCGAGCTCCCGCTCGACTTCGTTGATGAGCTCGAAGAGCTCGCGAGCCTCCCAGGCTCGGTTCCGTTTCGCCAACGTGATCGGGTAGAGGATACCCTTCCCGGCCAATGCCGCGACCGCTGCGTTGACGGCCTGCTTCGACCGGCCGAGAAACTCCTGGGCGGTCGCCACCGTGACGATGGGGTGCGCTGGTAGCTCGACGATGAGCGCCTCGGCGCTGGAGTGCCGGCGCGGGCGGCCCGCGCGCACTCGCCACCTCTCTTGAAGATCAGCCAGCCGTTGCGCGAGTTCGCTGGCCTTCGCCGCGGCTCGCACGATCGCTTGGCCGAACAGCCGGATCCACTCGCCCGGGCGACCCTCGCGGAACGCGGTCAGGCCGCCGACGTAGGCCCTGGAGTCGGCGGCCAGGACGAGGCTCACGGGCGGCACGTACCGGGGGGCGAGGCCCCTCCGGCGCAGTACGACGTGGATCAAGGCGCGCCCGACCCGGCCATTGCCGTCGCCGAACGGGTGGATGGTCTCGAACTGTGCGTGGGCGATCGCCGCCTGAACGAGGGGCGCCAGATCCGTCCGGTTCATGAACGCGACGAGGTCCTCCATCAGACCCTTGACCCGTTCGGGTGGAGGCGGAACAAAGTCGGCACGGCCGGGGTTGTAGGCGTTCCCGCCGATCCAGTTCTGTAGATCCCGGAGCTGGCCGGCGATCTGGGGCATCGTGGTGGCGAGCATCAGGACGCGGTGGATCTCGAGGACTTCCTCCAGCCGTAGGGGCTTCGCCTCGGCGCCGAGCGCCACTGCTCGCTCCATGGCCCGCACGTTCCCCAGGACGGAGCGCGCGGTCTCGTCCCGGGCATGGGCCGCCTCGGCCTCGGCGCGGGCGAGGCGGCGCTGGGACAGGACCAGCCCCTCGATCCGGGAGGAGGCCACCGACTCGGCGCGGAGCAGGCGCCGCGCGAGGACCTCCAGGCTCGCCAGGCGAGGGGGGTCGCGGTTCAGCGCATCGGCGGCTCGCTCGGCGGCGGAGACCGCGGCGGCGACGTCCGAGGGCAGGGCCAGCTGCAGGTCCGCGATCGGGTCCGGGACGAATGCTCGGTAGCGGAAGGCGCGGCGCTCCGCCCTGCCGCCGGGCGCGGACGGGTCGGCAGGCCATGAACGGGTCTCGTACCGAGCCATGAAAGGAACCTTGACCAGCGCAGAGCCATAGTCAAGGTTTCTCTCGAAACCTGGACTTGCGGTTCGACCATGTCAAGGTTCTGCTCGGGCCTGGGCGGGGCTTCAGCTCCGGGTCGTCCGGTCAGCGACTCTGCGGCCCTCTCCACACCGGCAACCCCAGCCGCGCCACCTCACCCTGCGCGACCCCTGTGCGCTGGGGCTGTGCGCTGGAGCGGCAGAGCAGGAGGGTCTCGAGGATGATGGCCCGGTTCGAGGCCGGTCCTTCCCGACGCCCTCGCCGAAGCTAGAGCCTCCGATGACACGGCCGACGAGAGGCTTTCCAGGGTCAGCCGGATGGACGCTAGCTCTGCCAGGAGCGGGTCCTGCTCGGCGAGGCGGTTTCGCAGGTAGGTCGAGAGCCCCATGCCCCTGGCCGTTGCTTCGGCCGAGTAGCGCTCGAGGTCCGCCGGATCGAGCCGTACGGTGACGAGAGCGGATGCCGCTCGCCTCATGGATTCTCTCCGCCCCGCACGTACACGGAACGTGTACCCGCGAGGCCAGTGAATTCGCGGCGCTGAGTGGCTTGCGTATTCGTCGAGGTACACGCTTCTTGGATGAGCCATTCGACAAACCGCTGGTGAATCACGGACTTGGCCATGCACCAGAGGTGCGTATGGTTCCAGAGAAAGCGGCGTCAAGGGCGTACCCCACCTGGCTCCCGTCATCTTCCCCTTGGATGCCGGGCGGTTCGTTCGCGTTCACGGCTGCGGTCGTCATCGAGCCGGCCACGCGCGATCGGCTCGTCTTACTCGGCGTTGCGGAGAGTCTGCCGTCGAACAGCGGCCACGCAATCTGGACGCGACCATGGGGCAAACCGTTGACGGTGTGGTAAAAGCGTGACATATTTTAGCACGTCGCAGGTGAAAAGGGACTGGAAGGCGGTGCCGGTGAGCAAGAACGACGATCTCCGGGTGCTCATCGACGCGATCCCGCCTCGAACGCTCGCCGCGAAGCTCCGCCCGCTCATGCCAGCCATCGAGCTGCGGCTCCAGTCGGGGGCCCACCTTCGAGAGATCGTCGACGCGCTCAACCAGAGCGCCGCCCTGGGCGAGGAGATGAGGTTCGCGACCCTGAAGAGCTACCTGCAGCGCCATCGCGCCAGGCAGCGCGCGGGAGGCCGGCAGCGCGTCGTGGCGACCTCGGACGCGGCACGAGCCCTTCCGCCCACGCCCCCGGCAACCGCCGCACCGATCGCCGCCACACCGGCGGAGCTGCAGAGGATGCGCAACGAGCCGATCGATCTCGAACACTACGCGGAGATCGGGAGATCCCTGGCCAAGAAGAGGGAGTCGTAGAAGACCGGGGCCGCGCTGGGCGCATCATCGCTGGCTGACGCAGAGCAGGCGCGGAGGATCTGTGGGAAGAACGGGCTTCAGGATGAAGTCGCTGCGCCTCATGCAGGCGGAGCTCTCGATCATCGACCGGGCGTGTGCCGCCCTCGACCTGGACCGGGCCCGGCTCATGTGCGACGCGTCGTTCTTCTTCGCCATGCGGCTCGGCGTCCAGTTCAGCGCCGACCCCCCGCGTCCGCTGAAAGAGTCCTGGCCGTACGTCCCACCGCGAGGTGACGAGCCGACGGGCGTGCGCCTCTCGATCACCATGGACATCCTGCTCGACGAGTTGGTGGCGCGTGCAGCGCGGCTCGTGCACACGACCGAGCCATCGTTCATCCTCGGCTCGGCCCTGGCCTACATAGGTTGCCTCCAGAAGTGCTTCACGGGCGAGAGCTGCTCGACGCCCGAGGAGGCGGCCGAGAAGATCCGGAAGCTGCGCGCGATCAGGCTCCCGCCGCAGTATGAGTACCGGCGCGGCAAGGGATAGCGAGCAGCGGGCTTCCGATCCTTGCTGGTCCCGCTGGAAATGGGTCCCCCGGAAGCCAACTACCCTCTCCATCAGCGAAGTGACAACCGCATGCACACCGCCGAGGACGGGCAGAGTGCCCTGAACTCCGGGCTGGCGGCCACGGCGGCGGGCGCCAGAGCACGGTCGACCCGCTCGAAGCCGGCCCTGGCGAAGAACGGAGCGGCTGAGGTCGTGAGGAGGTAGAGCGCCGTCGTGCCGCTCCGCCGCGCCTCCGCGACGGCCGCCTGGTACAGCCGTCTGCCCAGGCCACTCCCCTGCATCCTCGGTACCACGGCCAGCGACCGCAGGAGCGCGTCGGTCCCGTGCCGCTCCAGGCCGACGCAGCCCACTAGCGCGTTACCCGACCACGCCATGACGAAGACCTGGTTCGGCTGGCCCACGTCCACGCTCGGCAGCCGCATGCGGGTAAGCAGGGTTCGCACGGCCTCAAGGTCCGTATCCGCGGCCACGGAGAACCGCACGGCCGCGGCGTCAGGCTGGGGGAAGGCCGCGGAGAGTCGCCGCTTGAGCTCATCGCGAACATCACGAAAGGCCTGGAGCCGTTCGACATCCGTGCTGCCCGCCTTCGCCGGGTCGGGGAGCCCCCAGTGAATCCGGGTGGCCTTTCCGAGCCACACGGGGCAGACCTCCTCGGCGCAGAGGGTGATGACCGTATCCACATCGCCGGGCGGGATCTCGCCCACTCCCTTGGATCGATGGCCGGAGATGTCGATGCCGATCTCTTCCAACGCCTTGACGGCGAGCGGATTCAGCACGGACGGTTGGGAGCCGGCCGACGAGATCCTCACGAAGGCCGGTGCGAGCGCTCGGGCGATGCCCTCGGCCATCTGGCTGCGGGCGGAGTTGGCGACGCAAAGGAAGAGGAGGTGGCGCGGCGGCGAGGTCCGGAGCTGGGCGGCCTCCTGCTCCCAGCCCGCGCTCACCGGCCCCTCCCGGCCGCCGGCCCCTCGATCGCCACTGCGCAGTTTGCCACCTTGGCGATCTCGGCGGATTCCCCCGGGAACCAGCGATCTCGGAGCTTCAGGGCGACATTCACGAGTCCGATGAGCACGGGCACCTCGACCAGCGGGCCGATCACCGCCGCGAACGCCGCCCCATGCGCCATCCCGAAGGTCGCGACCGCCACCGCGATGGCCAGCTCGAAGTTGTTCGAGGCCGCGGTGAAGGAGAGCGTGGCGGTCTGCCCGTAGGTCGCGCCCACCCGCCGGCTCATAAAGAAGGATACGAAGAACATCACCAGGAAGTAGATGAGCAGCGGGACGGCGATGCGCACCACGTCGAGCGGCACCTGGACGATGGTCTCGCCCTTGAGCGAGAACATCACCACGATCGTGAACAGGAGGGCGATGAGGGTGACGGGCGAGATCCGGGGGATGAAGACCCTCCGGTACCACTCCTCGCCCTTCAGCGCCCGCAGGCCGAACCTGCTGGTCATGCCCGCGAGGAACGGGATGCCGAGGTAGATGAACACGCTCCTGGCGATCTCGCCGATGGTGACGTGGACCTCGGCGCCCCGCAGGCCCAGCCAGCCGGGCAGCACGGTGATGAAGATCCAGGCGTAGACCGAGAAGAAGAGCACCTGGAAGATGGAGTTGAACGCCACCAGGCCGGCGCAGTACTCGGTGTCGCCCCTGGCCAGGTCGTTCCACACGATCACCATGGCGATGCAGCGCGCCAGGCCGATCAGGATGAGCCCGACCATGTACTCGGGCCGGTCGCGGAGGAAAATCACGGCCAGCGCGAACATGAGCACCGGGCCCACCACCCAGTTCTGCACCAGCGAGAGGCCGAGCACCTTGCCGTTGCGGAAGACGCGAGGCAGTTCCTCGTACCGGACCTTGGCCAGGGGTGGGTACATCATCAGGATGAGGCCGATGGCGATGGGGAGCGAGGTGGTGCCGACGTTGAGCTGGTTGAGCGCCGGGACCACCCCGGGCACCGCCCAGCCGAGGAGAATCCCGGCCGCCATGGCCAGGAAGATCCAGAGGGTCAGGTAGCGGTCGAGGAAGGACAGGCGCCGGGCGACGCTGGTGGGCGCCGGCGCGGCGAGGGCGGCTTCGGACATGGTCGGCTCCTAGAGGCTTCCGACGAGGGCCTTCAGCCGGCGCAGGGTGCGGGGCTCGACGCAGTAGCAGATGCGGGGCCCATCGATCTCCCCGCGGATGAGGCCGGCTTCCTTCAGGACCTTGAGGTGCTGGGAGACCGTCGACTGCGCCAGCGGGAGTTCGTCGACGATGTCGCCGCAGATGCAGGCCTCGCGGCGGACGAGGAGCCGCATGATTTGGACCCGGGCCGGGTGGCCGAGCGCCTTCGCCAGGGCTGCGAGCTCCCCGTCGGCCTCGTCACCTTCCACCGGGCGGGTGTCAGGCTGCACGGGAGCGGTAGTCGCGGGGGCGCAGGCATCCTTCCTGAGCGCGGTAGCCATGGATTCGAAGTTCTACGATTTCCAACTGTCCAGCGCAAGGCCGCGCGAAGCGTCACGGATCCGTTGCCGTACGCTGCGCCGGATCGATCCACGGCCTGTTCCAGGGTGACGCATCGGCGCGCACGCCGGGCCGCATGAGGCGCGGGTGGGTTGCCTCCTTATCGTTAACGTGCGATACGATTCTGCAAGAGACGCCATGGCACCTCCCTCCACCTCTTCGATCCTGACCCGTAGCGCATCGATCGATGGTCCCCCTGGGGTCCAGCGTCACCAGGCGGTCGGCAAGACCGTCGCCTGGCTCCTCGCGTCGCTTGCCGCGTGGGTAGGGGCCTACGCTGCCATCCTGCCGCTGTCCCGGTGGGTCGCGTTCCGGCTGGTCGGGCTCGCACCGGGATCGCACCTCGGCGAGAG
>Ga0335069_10014265_pt1 | contig 11136 bp, 10 predicted proteins | sample Lox_Sample_11_FD_206714 | JGI IMG/M metagenome (GOLD analysis project Ga0335069, IMG submission 206714) | Soil microbial communities from Loxahatchee National Wildlife Refuge, Florida, United States - Lox_Sample_1.1 | ecosystem: Environmental > Terrestrial > Soil > Wetlands | place: USA... | reverse complement strand
CGCCCATGGGGAAACCATTGGCGTCCTCGCCATTCAGGACGACATCACCCCTGCCGGCGCTTTGGACAGCGCAGACCACACCCGCCGCCAGCAACTGGCCTCTGCCATTTGTGAACACATTGCTTTATCGATTTCTAACCTCAACCTGCGCGAGGCCCTACACCTCCAGGCCATTCACGATCCGCTGACGGGACTGTATAACCGCCGCCACATGCAGGAGTTTCTCGATCGCGAAATCCACCGTGCCCACCGCCGCCACCGCCCCGTCGCCATCCTCATGCTCGACCTCGACAACTTCAAGCTCTACAACGACACCTTCGGACACGCCGCCGGAGACGACGTCCTCCGATCCGTGGGCCAGACTCTGCTGAAGAGTGTGCGTGCTGAAGACTTCGTCTGCCGTTACGGCGGCGAGGAATTCCTTGCCATTCTCCCGGAATGCACACTCCAGCAGGCTGCCGTCCGGGCCAATGAGATTCGCCGTCGCATCAAGGGAAGCGAGGTTGGTTCGGGCCGCACAAGCCCAAATCCCGTGACGGTCTCCATCGGTGTGGCAGCCTTCGATGAAACCGCCGACCAGGTCCGGCTCCTGCTCAAACTCGCCGACGACGCCCTCTATCAGGCCAAGCGCGAAGGCAGGGACCGCATTGTCATCGCGCGCCCTGCCCGCCCCTCTCGTTCGCACTGATACTTGCTCCCCGATCTTCCACCGGGGCTCTGCCTTTGCCACTGGCGATCGGTTACCTCCGTAAGCGATCCCTCCCATTTCAGATGTTTCCTGCGATGTCCGTTTCTTATCCTTCTAACGGAAAGCCTGGGAACTACCGTGGCCCTGTACGTCGCCGATCTTCTATTTGCCTTCAATCAGCTCATTCTTTTGGCCGCTGTCGGTGTTGCCGGTGGCCTATATCTTTTCATTCGCGGCTTTCGGCTGTTGGCCCGCAAGCGGCTGCTCATCAACACACCAACCTCGAAGATTCGCAGCGCATCCATGGGGCTGGTCGAGGTCAACGGCACCGCCAGCGGCCCCTACACGCTGCACTCGCCGATTGCCGGCATCCCCTGTTTTCTTTATCGCACCACTGCCTGGCAGAAAAGCGACGAGCGCAGAAACAAGGAATGGAAAAAGGTTGCTGAAGAGACCTTACACGTCCCGTTTTTTCTCGACGACGGCACAGGCCAGTTGTTGATCCAGCCGGAAGGTGCCGAACTCGATCTTCGTCGTGACCTCCATCAGACCTACGGCGACACCATCTTCTCCCAGCACGCTACCGGAGAAATTCTGAACTTCCTGGCCCGCCACGGTGTCCGGCCGGACGACAACATCCGCATCGAAGAGTGCTGTATACGTCCGCAGAGCCAGCTCTTTGTCATTGGAACGCTGGCAGAAAATCCCGGTGTCGAAGTGAAACCTCTGGCGCGCACCGTCTCGGATCGAAGCAATGGATTGCACGTCAGCTTCAGCCTGGGAACTCCTCCCGTGCCGCCACCTGAAATCATCCATCTTTCCGAGACTGCCCCATCTTCCGGTGAGATGACGCAGCAATCCAAAATTGCCGCGGCTCTCACGAAAGCCGGCATCGCGAATCCCGCCGCGTGGGCGGCAGCGGGAGTTTCTTACCCCGACGTTGCCCTCGCATCACCTCGTGTCACGCAGATCTCCGTCAACGGCCAAGGCCATGAGCCGCCAGAGCAGGAGGACTCCACCTTCGATCTCCATCCGCCTGTCGTGCTGATGAAGGGCAGGAATGATCCCACGTTCCTGATCTCCTGGCAAAGCCAGCACGACCTGGTTTCATCTCTCGCGTGGAGATCTGCTGCCATGATCTGGGGCGGCGCCGGCTTGACCCTTCTTGGGCTCTACGTTGTCCTGGCTCAGATGCAACTACTGTGACAACGCACGGCCAGTTCAGCTTGAACTTTTACCAGATACCTAAGGTGACGTGGACGCGGGTTACTCCAGTCCAAGGCCTGCCCGTTCGTACAAGTACCGAATACTGATCGCCGATCGCGGAGCAGCTCACGGCCTACTGCTAAAATACTCTCGTGCCCGAACCCGTCCGGATCGGAATTCTCGGCGACTTCAATCCCGATTACCGGTCCCATCACGCCACGAACGAATCGCTCGAGCACGCGGCCGCCAAGCTCGAACTTGAAGTCGAATCCGTCTGGCTGCCGACCCCGTCTTTGCTGGCTCCGGACGCCCCGAAAACCCTCGAAACTTTCGATGGCCTGTGGGCCGCGCCCGGCAGTCCTTATAAGAGCTTCGACGGCATGCTCAAAGGCATTGAGTTCGCCCGCGTCCACGACTGGCCGTTCCTCGCCACCTGCGGAGGCTTCCAGTACACCCTGATCGAGTGTGCCCGCAACGTGCTCGGCATCAAGGACGCCACCACTGCCGAAGAGGACCCCAACGCCAGGAACATCATTATTTATCCCGTCGCCTGTGAAGTGCCAAAACGTCCGAAAGACGCTCCCAAACTCTCTGGCTTGGTCCCCAAGATCCACCTGCGCCCTGGGTCTTATCTCGCCGGATACTACGGAAAAGAAACCATCGAGGAGGAGTATTTCTGCAACTTCGAAGTGAATCCGGAATTTGAATGGACGGCGATGGAGGCCGGCTTCCCAATCGTGGCGCGCGGCGCCCAGGAAGAGTGCCGCGCTATCGAGTCGCCTACTCACCAGTTCTTCATTGCGACTCTGTTCCAGCCCCAGCTGTCATCGAAACCGAAGAAGCCCCACCCGCTGGTGCTCGCCTTTGTCCAGGCTGCCGAGAACTGGGCCCGCAAGAAACTCGACGACAGCATCCTGGCGTGACCGCGTGGTGCGGACCCACCCTGAGCGTAGTCAAAGGGCCTCGCCTGCGTTCTGTCACGAGGATCTACTTTCCTGCTTCAATGACCACGAACGTGTCCGGCTCGACCTTTCTCTCTGGCAGAACCTTGGCCGTTGCAGTAAACACTTCGTGCGTCTTCGGATCGAGCGCGATCGTCCGCGCCCGCTCCTGCGTCTTCACTATCTCCGCGATAGCGAACTTGTCGGGAGAATCTTCTCGGACTACCGTAATCGTTCCGTCACCCGCCGATGCGAACGCCAGCTTGCGGTCCGCATCGAACGCGGTTCCATCGCAGCCGTCGCCGATGGGAAGCATGGCCAGCAACTTCCCGCTGTCCGCGTCGATCACCGCCATTTTCCTGCTGCCGCTGCAACCTGCAAACAGTCTCCGGGAACTGGCGTCAAGCGCTAACCCGGTCGGCTCTTCACATCCCTCCACTTTCCAGCGTGCCTTGACCATGAGTTTCTGCGGATCGAAAGCGACCACTTCTCCCGTGTCTTCGATGTTCACCCACATTGTGCCCTTGCTGTCGCTGGCGGCGTATTCGGGTTTGCCGCCGAGCACCAACGTGCCCACGACTTCGCCTTTCGCCGCATCTATTGCCGTCGTGTCATGACTGCTTGCGTTGAACGTGAACACGCGTTTCGTGAAAGGTTCATAGAGGATCGCGTCCGGGCGCGTCCCCACCTTGACCTTGCTCAGCACCTTCAGCGTTTTCAGGTCGAAAGTCGCGACCTTGTCTTCGCCGCCGTCGCTGACGAACCCCCGACCAAACTCCGGAGCCAGTGCGACTCCGTGGACGCCCGGTGTATCCGTGATTTCCGCAACCAGCTTGCCGGAATCCTCGTCCACCACCATGACCCGGTTCGAGCGCGCGATGAAGAGCCGGCGCCCTTCAGCATCGACCGTGAGGTAGTCCCAACCGCCATCGCCCCCGAGTTTCCAGGTGTGAACGACTTTGTATCCGGGAGCATCCGCCGCTGCCGCGAATGATGAAATCGTGGCGGCGGCGATCATCAAAAACAAAACATGCGAAAGGCTTTTCATCGGATAAACCTCGAGTGCGGGACCGGACCAGGAATTCCAGACTCAAAGATGATACCGCGGCAGGCAGAGATGCCTTCTGGAGGGGTTTTGCTTCTGCAATCTGACTTGCGATTGTTCAGCAATCTCGACGGGCTACTGACGCCTGACTACCGGCTACCAGCTACCGTCTTCTCAATCGCCGCTTTCAACTCATCCGGATGAAATCCGAACGGTCCCGGCTTGCTCTTGTAGACGATTTTTCCCTTGCCATCGATAAGGTACAGACGGTCGGGCCATCCCGTGTAGGCCTTTTCTACTGTGTTGTCGAAGCCATCAAGCACAGCCGGAATCTTGATCCCCAGCTTGCGCACACACGCGCCGGCCACGAATGCCCGTTCCTCTTCACTCTTCGGCGAGGCGAATACGACCTGGTCCTTAATATTGCTCTGCATCTGCCAGACGTCGCTGGGATGCGCTTCAAGGATATAGACAGTCAGGAAACTGACCTGGTTGCCATACTGCTCGTAGAGCTTGTTGAGGGCGGGAACCTCCCGCCGGAAAGGCGGTCAGGTATAGCTCCCGAAGACCAGCACTACCGGCCCCTTCGCCACCAGGGACGACAGAGATACGTGCGAGGTCTTGTCGAGGGTCTGGAGGTTGAAATCCGGAGCCGTATCGCCGGGCTGCAGCGTGCCTGCGCGGGCGCGAACCCACATCGTCTCGAAAGGCGCAGCAAGAAACACCGCCGGGATCGGCATGTGCATCATGACTCGCCCAAACTCTTCGGGCGACTGCTTCATCGTGTGCCACATGAAGGCCACGAATCCCAACCACAGCACGAATACGACCAGAGCGAAGCGCAGCACAATCATCTTCCAGCGACGCTTCTTCGTTGGTGTGGCCGCAGAACCATTGGTAGAAGGCATTGAGGACATGGGAGGACGTGACGTACAAGCTCTCGTGATTCTCTCATGCCGTCAATAGTCGAATTGTGTTACCGCCATCGAGTCCCAGCCAGCCGCGTCTACCACAAGTGTGCAAACAATTACCCCGTGTGCCCTTCGTAACCTCCTAGGAATGTGTCGCTTAGCCCGAGGGCTTTGGCATGGGGCGTGCTCCCTTCCGGATAGAGAAGCCGCTTGCCCCGTTGGGACCGCGGCGCACCCCGTACCTGGGTTCAAAACTGGAGAACGTGGTATGAAAACGACCCTGCTTGCGTTGTTTCTGCTGACTGCATCCGCCGCCTTTGGACAGGCCATCGGCGCCTCTGTCATCAACTCCGAACCGAATATATTCCACATCCCGAGCCACGAGCTCCGTGCTACCCAGAGCCAGCTCGCAAACGAACAAAGCATTCTCTTCACAGCTGTCAACCCGTCCGCCCAGGGAGAGCGTCCGCTGTGGGAGGTCGTGAAGCCCGCTCCCCAACCCTCGTTGGGAGAAGTTGCTCGCGCCCTTCGCCAGGAACACGCCACGGCCAAGAAGGCCGTGAAAGTTTACGAGCAGTAACCCTCGAACGTCACAGGCAGGGGGCGGTCAACGCGCCCTCGCCTGAAGACTTCAGCCTGCAATTTGCCGCAACTCCCCACCCGAAACCGTCTGCCGTCAACTTCAGTTACCAAAGCCCCTGCCCTCTCCTCCGTTCGTGTGCTGGACCATACGCATCTGGAGTTGCCACCCCGTCTTCGCTAGACTCGTCCCGACGCTCGCACCCTTCCCCGCCAGCCAACGCAAAACCCGCGCCCAGCGCGGCAGAGGAGCCAGCCACTTCGATGCATGCGATGGAGATGTTGAACCGTATTCCATTTAATACGTTCCTGGCGTATATTCCTGTGCTCGCCACGATCATCACCTGCTATTTCAGCGTGGTGCTGGCGCGGGCGACGCTCCGCTATGTCGCCGCGACCGACAAAGGCCTGGCATTGGCCCGCGAGGAGTTCGAGCGCGAGTGGTCGCCCGAGCTTCACATCAAGTTCGAGCGCATCTCGCCAACTGAGGCACGGATCGTAGTCACGAACCTCGCCAAGATCTCCGTACTCCTGCAGCTGTTGCAGATCCGCAAGGTGACGTACCTTGTGCCATTCGAGCGCTGCGTCCTGAACGATCCTCTGGTCGGCGGTATGACCTGGACCCAGGACATGGGCAAGCGCCTGATTACCTGCACGGGCGCAGACTTCGAAGGCCAGATCGCCGCCTGCATGACCTTCTTCGCCGGCGGACGCATGTTCCGCACCGACTGGTTCCGTTTTCAAATTCAGGTGGAGCGCGGACGCATCCTGCGCCTGGAAGCCTCAAACATTCCGGCGCGCCGCGTGCGCGTGCTCACCAATCGCGAAGGCGTCGAGCGGCGGAAAGAAACGGTGCTGGACGTAGCGGGCGGATCGGCCCGGGCCAGGGTTTCTGAGGCGGAACCCGTTCAACAATAAACGCGGGCGGCATGCGAAATGTTCCACGTGGAACATTCCATGTACATCCATGTATGTACGAGAAGCCCCCTCAATGAGCGAATAGCCGTTGCAGCTCAATCGCTTACAAGCTGTGCCGCAGGCCGTAGGTTCTCAGGTATTTCATTCCCGTATCGCACATGACGGTGACGATAGTTGCGCCGGACCCGAAATGATCTGCGAGCCGCAGCGCGGCGACTACATTGCCCCCCGTGGACGTTCCTGCAAACAGTCCTTCTTCGCGCGCCAGGCGGAGGGCCATCGCCGTAGCTTCCTCGGTTGAAACCCGTTCGATCTGATCGGCAACGTCTTTGTGCCAAAGCGGCACGACGAACCCGGCTCCAACTCCATCGATCTTGTGGGAACCCGGCTTGCCGCCGGAGAGAACCGCAGACTCGGCCGGTTCTACAGCCACGATCCTGATCTTCCGGCTGTGACTTCGCAGGCCTTCTCCGATTCCCCGCACCGAGGCCGCCGTGCCGGTCATCTGAACGAACGCGTCGATCTGCCCGCCGGTCTGCGTCCAGATTTCATCCGCCATTTTGTGATACGCCGCGAGCTGGTCCGTGTTCTTCAATTGATCGGTCCAGAAGCCTCCGGTCTTCTCCGTGATCACTCGCGCCGCTTCGACCATATCGCGCGTGAGTTTCTCGGTCATACCGCCGCTTTCACTGGGCACAATCTGCAGATGGGCCCCCAGAATCCGCATGTGGTCGAGCTTCTCCTGGGAAAAAGCATCCGACGACACGATATGCAGGGGATACTTTTTCACCGCGCACACAAACGCCAGTGAAACTCCCGTGCTCCCTCCGGTGTATTCGACGACGGTGCCGCCCGGCTCGAGCCGCCCATCAGCTTCGGCCGCCTCGATCATGGCCAACGCCATCCGGTCTTTCATGCTCCCGGTTGGATTCTCGCTCTCGATCTTCAGCAGGATACGGGCGCCGTTTGCGGGGACGATATTGCGAAGCGCTAATAAAGAGGTGTTGCCGATACGGTCCAGGATGGTTTCGCGCAAATCGCTCATGATGGCAGGTTACTCCGCGCGGCCGGCAATCGACATCCGGTCACCGCGCAACAACACGCAGGTACGGTAAACTCTCCGCTCATGATCCGCAGATTCTCTTTCTTGATGATCCTGGGGCTGGTCTGGATTCCAGCTCTCGCACTCGGGCAATCCAAGCAAACGGAAGCGTCGACCGCTTCTTCCGGCCCTGCTGTTCGCGAACTTGCCTGGGACACCTACCTCGACAAAGTTGAAGGCGCGTGGCTAGGCAAGATGATCGGCGTAACGTTCGGGGCGCCGTGGGAATTTCAGTACCAGGGTACGCCGATCGGCTTCGACATCACCGACTGGCCGCTTTCGCCAACTCGAATGAAAGACTACAGGCAACGGGCGACGAACAAGCCGGGCGACTGGATCCCAATCACGGCCGAGGCCAACAACCAGCAAGTGCATATCAACCACGACTTCATCCTCGAGTCTGAAAAGGAACACCCCAGCTTTGGCATTCCCGACAACGACGATATCTACATCAACCTGTTGTTTCTGTATTCGATGCGACGCTACGGCATTGACGTCGACCCCGTCACCGTCGCCCGCGAGTGGGACAAGAAGATCCGCCAGGTCTGGCACGCGAATGATGCCGGGCTGGCGAACATCCGCAAGGGCATCCTGCCTCCCGACTCCGGCAATCCGCGCTACAACGTGCATGCCGATGATATCGACTTTCAGATCGAGTCCGACATTTTCGGGATGATCGCTCCCGGCCTGCCGCAGGTTTCCAACCGCTACGGCGAGCGCATGGGACACATCATGAATTACGGCGACGGAGTCTACGGAGGAATGTTCGTCTCCGCCATGTACGCCCAGGCCTTCTTTGCCAAGAACGTTCGGGAGGTAGTCGACGGCGGCCTCAAGGCGATCCCGGCGCAGAGCCTTTATGCGCAGACGATTCGCGATGTCATCACGTGGCACGATCAGTATCCGAACGACTGGCTGAAGACCTGGCACCTCGTCCAGGCAAAATGGGGAGAAGTCGACCATTGCCCCGATGGCTACAAGCAGCCCTTCAACATCGACGCCAAGCTGAATGGCGCCTATGTCGTCATGGGACTCCTGTATGGCGAAGGCGATTTCTACAAGACCATGAACTACGCCACCCGCGGCGGACAGGACGCCGACTGCAATCCATCGAATGCCGTGGGTATCCTCGGAACGATGATGGGAGCTCATGCGATTCCGGCGGAGTATCGCGATCCGGTGCACAACATCTACTGGAACAAGACACTGGCCGGACTTCCCGACTCCTATGAAGTCGACGTGCTCGCCGAAGACACGGCGCAAGTCGGCCTCAAGATCGTGCTCGCGAACGGAGGAGAAGCCACGACACGCTCAGGAAAGCTCGTGCTGCGAATTCCGGTTCAGGAACCAGTGCCACCGGCTCATCTGGAGCAGGTGAAGTGGGATGGCGATCGACCGGTGTTCTAGGGTTCGGCGTGAGTCTGGCTCGTCGACACTTTCCGTCCTCAACGAATTGTCATTCCGAGCCTGTCCGCAGCCGAAGGCGAGGATGAGCGAAGAATCTGCCGTTGGGATGAAGAGTTGCAGATCCCTCGCCGCGCGCTCAGTCGCTCCGCTCCTTGACGCTTTGCTCGGGATGACAAATCCTAAGGCAATGACATGCGAGCCGTTTGGTGTCGCCGTAGGAGTGACTCTTTTCTCAGTTCGCCACCAGCTTGTAGAGTGTTCCGCCTAAATCCAGAACGTAAAGTTCGTTGTTCGTCGCGCGGCCGAAAGCGCTGATATTGAACCCGGCGTTGAGCAACGTCGCGCGGTTCCACGTTCCCGGCGGATTCTCCTTCAGCGTCCAGATCTGGCCGCTGCCATAATCCCCAAACACATACATGCCCTGCAACGCCGGAATCGCCTTCCCCCGATAAACGTATCCACCGATGATCGCGATGCCTTGGGAGTGATCGTATTCGCTGATCGGCGGAATCAACCCGGCGGTGCCGCAGCTCGATCCCGGGGGATAGCAGTGATTGCCTTCCATGATGTTCCAGCCGAAGTTTCCGCCCTTCGCCAGAATATCGACTTCCTCCCAGTTGCCCTGGCCGACATCTCCGATGAAGAACCGCTTTGACTTCATGTCGTAGGAGAAGCGCCATGGGTTACGGAATCCATAAGCCCATATTTCGCCGCGGGCGCCGCTCACTCCGACAAAGGGATTGTCCGGAGGAATGCCATACGGAGAACCGGAGTTCACATCGATGCGAAGCATCTTACCGAGGAGGGTTCCCAGGTTCTGGCCGTTGTCCTGTGGGTCACCGCCGGAACCCCCGTCGCCCATCGCAATGTAGAGGAACCCGTCTTTGCCGAAAACCATCTGTCCTGCCTTGTGATTGTCGAAAGGCTGGTTAAAGGAGAGCAGCACCCGGCCGCTCGCAGGATCGGCGTGATTGCGATCGGTGGAGGAAACGTGATACTCCGCAATCGCAGTCTGTAGCTGACCACTCACCCTCCGTGTGTAGTTCACGAAGAAGCGGCCGTTCGTCTTGTATTGCGGATGAAACGCGACGCCGAGCAACCCTTTCTCGCCCCCCGATTCGATGATGTTGTGAATATCGAGGAAGGGGGTGGCCAGCAACTTCTTCCCTTTCACGATGCGGATGGTGCCACCCTGCTCCACGATGAAGAAACGCCCTGTGCCATCGCGGGAAATCTGGAAGTCAACCGGGAAACTGAGTCCGGAAATCACGGGTTGCAAATGCCTGGGCGTTTGCGCCGAAACCGCAGCCGCGGCGAGCGCGAGAATTAGGGATCCGAAGACAAACCGCCTATCGATACGGCGTGCAAGGTGAAAACGCCAGAATGCTGGGGCGGGCCGGCAATCGTTCATGTTTTTCCTCCAATGCGGAACGCGGGTTACGTAGATACGGAGAGACAGGGTGAGTTGCCTCTGCGCGAGCAATTGAAGCTCCAGAGGCCGGGGGCCGCGAGATGAACGCTTTGCACGAACCCGCTTTCCAGCCTGCAGCAAAGTTTTCGCAGAGGTGTGCAAGGATTGCGTGTGACCTGCCGGTTACCTGGCCGGTCCCACGAACGAGCCGTTGGTATAATCACGCCCACTTCCAAATTCATGAAACGAGAATGTAAAGACCGGGAACTGGGAATGGACCGTCCCATCTCGCGCCGTGACTTCCTCAACGGTGTGGCGGTGGGAATCGGCGGCGTGGTAGCGGCGCAGGGCGCGCTGGCTGCCCTGGCGCCCACAGAGTTCGATACGGGGGCCTTGGCCGAGTTCGCACCGGAGAAGGCTGCCAATTACTATCCTCCGGCGCTCACAGGCATGCGCGGCAACCACGATGGGACCTATACCTATGCTCACCGCCTGCGTGATGGAGAAGCGTGGGACGCAGACGGTGCGGCACAAGCTGCCGGTGAAACCTATGACTTAGTTGTGGTGGGCGGCGGCATTAGCGGACTGGCAGCCGCTCACTTCTTCCGCAAGGATGCAGGGTCCAAAGCCCGAATCCTGATTCTCGACAATCACGACGACTTCGGCGGCCACGCCAAACGCAATGAGTTTCATGCCGGCGGGCGGATGCTCCTCGGCTATGGCGGAACGCAATCGATCGAAAGCCCCGGCAAATACAGCGCCGACGCGAAAGCGCTGCTGGTCGAACTGGGAATCGACACTCAGAAGTTCTACAAAGCTTATGACCAGAAGCTGTACTCGTCGCGCAAGCTGGGCACGGGTTGCTTCTTCGACAAAGAGACGTTCGGCGAGGACCGGCTTGTGCCGGGGATGGGCTCCACTTCGTGGC
>Ga0335069_10014264_pt1 | contig 11137 bp, 6 predicted proteins | sample Lox_Sample_11_FD_206714 | JGI IMG/M metagenome (GOLD analysis project Ga0335069, IMG submission 206714) | Soil microbial communities from Loxahatchee National Wildlife Refuge, Florida, United States - Lox_Sample_1.1 | ecosystem: Environmental > Terrestrial > Soil > Wetlands | place: USA: Florida... | reverse complement strand
CGGGTTGAGGTCAACGATACGGTTCTGGGGATCGGCAACGATGATACCATCGTTCATTGCAGAAAAAACCTGGGGATATGCCACCGGCAGGGTCAGAAAGAGCTGGTACCGGAAGAGCCCCACGGCGATAATAACCCCGACCACAGTAAACGTGAAGGGTGTGAGATCAAGGCCGGGAACCGGGTCAATGAAGGAGAGATAGAGGAGGTTGACCAGGACCGGGATACATGCAGCTATTCCCAGGATCAGGATCTGCCGACGGTAGATTTCCGGGGCCCCGGAATAACGGGAAGCCAGGAGGATCAGCGAAGCCATTAGCAGAATGTATGCGTACGCTGCATTCAGCCAGAAGAGGGGGCCCCGAAAAAAGACCCAGAGTACCGAGCCATCGACCGTTCTGGGGATAATTGCGGAATAAAAGAGATTATGCTGGGAATTGGTGGCAACCAGGGTCACAACCGTTACCGGTACGATGAGAAGGAGCGCCACATTTCTTCCCGTGACATAGTGTTTTCTGCCGGTATAGTACAGAACCACCAGCAGCCATGCCACCGGGACAATAACGATCCCGATATACTCGACCGTGGTCAGCAGCAGGGTTGTCGGGAGATCAGAAAAGATCAGCTGGACAGCATATGCCGCAGTCCAGAGGGTGACAGCCGCCATCAGGATAGCAAACGGCCATGCTACAGGGCTTGAACGGTTACGGACCCCGATATAGGTAAGAAACGCGGTGATGACGGCCGAAAAGAAGAGAGGGAGAAAAAAAGGGGAGTATTGAAAGATCATCCGGGCATCTCACAGATAAAATATTCAGTAAAAATATAGGCAGCCACGAGATATTGAGGATTTCTATAAGGTTTAATTATAATGCGTGGTGACAGCAGGATCCCTGAAACGGCATGATCCTCTTTATAATTATCAGTTAACGGAGGAGATCGTCCCGCAAAAAGAGGTTTGCTCTCGGGGAAATCACGCAATCGACCGGTAGCGATCTCAAGATTTTTGAACCATGCACGCGTTGGTAGGTAATGGATACCTATGGCGATTGACTGGTATAACGAATTTGTCGACAAAAAATACGAACCGGCAAAAGATGATCTGGTCTGTCTTTTTTACTTCGAACCGGCAGCCGGGATAACGACTGAAGAAGCGGCCGGCCGGATCGCCTCGGAGAGCTCGACCGGCACGTGGACTACCCTTACCACCCTGCCGCCCCGGATGAAGAAGCTGGAGGCAAAGGCGTTTGAATTTGACGGCAACTATGTCAAGGTCGCCTACCCGCTCGCACTCTGGGAAGAGGGAAATGCCGTGCAGCTCATGAGCGGAATAGCAGGGAATATCTTCGGAATGAAGGCACTCAGGAACCTGCGCCTCATGGATGCATCCCTTCCCGCACCGTATCTTAAGGAATTCAAGGGCCCTCATTTCGGGATGGACGGGATACGGAAAATGATGGGAATCCGTGGCCGGCCCCTGACAGGGGCCGTGCCCAAGCCAAAGATCGGCTTTTCGGCAAAAGAGCATGCAGATGTCGGATATGAAACATGGATGGGTGGATTTGATTTCGTCAAGGATGATGAGAACCTCACCTCCACCTCGTTCAACCGGTTTGATGACCGGGTGAAGTACATGACCAAGCTCCGCGACAAGGCCGAAAAAGAGACGGGCGAGAAGAAGTCCGCCTTCCTGAATATAACGGCTGACGTGGAGACGATGAAGAGGCGGGCCGACATGCTCGTCGAGTACGGCTGGAACTACGCTATGATCGATGTGGTGGTAGCGGGGACTGCGAGCGTCATGACGATGCGGGACTACTGTTCCGATCTTGGCCTTGCGATCCATGCCCACCGGGCGTTCCACTCGGCATTCGACCGGAACAAAAAACACGGGATGACGATGTACTTCCTCGCCAAGCTCATGCGCCTGATCGGTGTTTCCCAGATCCATACCGGGACAGCGGTGGGAAAGCTGACCGGTACAAAAACTGAATCGATCCTTCTTGCCGATCTGCTGCGCAAGAAGAAGATTGCCGAAGTCCCCCGCCAGTGTCTTGCACAGGACTGGGGCTCTCTCAAGACCGCTTTCCCGGTCTCCTCCGGAGGCCTGCACCCCGGTCTTGTCCCCGATGTCCTCGATATCTACGGCACGGATCTTGTACTGCTCGTATCGGGCGGCATCCATGGGCACCCGAAAGGGACACGGGCCGGGGCACGGGCCACCATGCAGGCGATCGAGGCCTGGCAGGAAGGGATCAGCCTAGACGAGAAGGCAAAAAAGGCAAAGGAACTCAAAGAGGCCCTTGCCAAGTGGGGTTACTACAAACCGAAGTGAAGGCATCACCTTCATGCCACATTCCAATTCCTTTTTATATCCGGGCAAAAACTCTTAAGCACCGTGACCGGTTTCCAGCTCGTCTCCTCCTTTCCCCCGGCAGGCTCGCAGCCGGAAGCGATCGCACAGCTCAGCGACGGCCTTGCCGACAACGCCCGGTTCCAGACGCTCCTTGGAGTCACCGGGTCGGGCAAGACGTTTACCATGGCAAACGTGATTGCCGCTGCCAATAAGCCAACGCTTGTGATCGCCCATAACAAGACGCTTGCCGCACAGCTCTACCAGGAGTTCTGCGACTTTTTCCCGCATAACCGGGTGGAGTACTTCGTTTCCTACTATGACTATTACCAGCCCGAGTCTTACATCCCGGCAAAAGATCAGTACATCGAGAAGGATTCATCTATTAACCCCAAGATCGAGATGCTCCGGCTCTCCGCAACGGCATCGCTCTCGCACCGGCGCGATGTGATCGTGGTTGCCTCGGTTTCCTGCATCTTCGGACTGGGCAATCCGGAAAACTTCCGGAACCTCGGGTTTGACCTTTCCGTGGGTCAGAAGATCTCGCGAAACGAGATCCTGAGCCGGCTCCTGGATATCCAGTTCGAGAGGAACGATATCGATCTCGGGCCAGGCCGGTTCCGGGTCAAGGGGGATATCATCGATATTGTACCGGGGTACTTCAATGACATCATTCGGATCGAGCTTTTCGGGGATGAGATCGAGCGCATCCGGGAGGTGGACAAGAATACCGGAGCCAAAAAAGAGGAGATGAAATATTTTTACGTATATCCCGCCAGACACTTCGTAACTCCCGAGAGCGCCCAGAAAGCAGCCATTGCCTCAATCCAGGAAGAGCTCGATGAGGTCCTTCCCACGCTGGGCCTTGTCGAGGCGCACCGCCTCCGCCAGCGGACAAACTATGACCTCGAGATGATCCGCGAGACCGGCTCCTGCAAGGGAATTGAGAACTATTCAAGACACTTCGATGGCAGGAAAGCCGGCGAGAAGCCCTACTGCCTGCTCGATTATTTTCCCGACGATTTCCTTCTAATCATCGATGAGAGCCACCAGACGATCCCGCAGCTGCATGGTATGTATAACGGCGACCGCTCCCGCAAGGAAACGCTGGTGAACTACGGTTTCCGTCTCCCCTCGGCGCTCGACAACCGTCCCCTGAAGTTCTTTGAGTTCGAGCAGTACATGCGAGAGGTGGTCTTTGTTTCCGCCACACCCGGCCCATACGAGCTAAAGCACTCCACACAGGTAGTAGAACAGATCATCCGACCGACCGGTCTTGTCGACCCCGCTGTCGAGGTCCGGCCGATTGACGGACAGACCCTGGATGTGATCGGGGAGGTGAAAAAGACCGTTGCCCGGGGAGACCGGGTGCTCATCACTACGCTCACAAAGAAACTTGCCGAGGAACTCTCCGAGTACCTTGCCGACAAGGGGATCCGCACCCGGTATCTCCACTCGGAGATCCAGACATTGGAGAGAACCGAGATCATCCGCGAATTGCGCCTGGGCAAATTTGACGTGCTCGTGGGGATCAATCTCCTGCGCGAGGGACTTGATATTCCCGAAGTCGGATTCATTGGAATCCTCGATGCAGATAAGGAGGGATTCCTCCGTGATACCCGCAGCCTGATCCAGATCATCGGAAGGGCGGCCCGGAACGTGAATGCGAAAGTGATACTGTACGCCGATTCCATCACCGATTCCATGAAGGCGGCAATTTCTGAAACAAAACGCCGGCGTGAGATGCAGATCGCTTACAACGAGAATCATCACATTGTCCCGCAGACCATTATAAAGCCGGTCAAGGAAAAAGAGGTGGAGATCAAGGACACCAAGCACGTACCCAAGGCAGAGATCCCCAACGTGGTGATCGAGCTCGAGAAGCAGATGCGGGATGCAGCAGACAATCTCGATTTCGAGCGGGCGATTGCGCTGCGCGAACAGGTGAAAAAACTCAATGAGCGTCTGAAGGCAGGAGGAGCGCACCCGGAGAAAAAGAAGGCAACGGAACAGGGTTCGGCGGTTTAACGTGGGTTTTTGCGTTTACCCGTGTCCGGAACCGAAGAACCCCACCCGGTGTTACCGCACCATTCTACCCTAGGCTCCGCCGGCTTCTCCCATCTCCTGGACACCGACCATGTAGTAACGCTTTATGAACTCTCTTACCTTTTCTGATTCTATCCAGCCCATATCGAGCTGGGTGATGATCCGATCGATCTCGCGGGCCTGCAGGATGATCTTATCGGTCACATCTCCGGGAGCAAGACTGGAAAGTCCCACGATTACGGCGAGCGGGTTCCTGATATGATCGCCGAGAATGGCAAACTGTTCGATGTTCTTCTCGATCTGTTCGAGGGCCTTTCTCTTGACCGTTTCCATCTGTTTGCGATCGGTGATATCGATAAACGAAGTCATGAAACAGACCGGATTACCGGTATCGTTTTTCACAAGGTTGATCCAGAGCATAACATAGAGCGGCGTCCGGTCTGCTTTGTACAACAGGATTTCTCCAAGCCAGCTCCCTCTCCGGGAAAGAGTTTCCTTAATCCCATCGATCCCCTGCGGGAAGGCAACATAGTTCCAGAACAATGTACCCGATAATTCATGCCCTTCGGGGAATCCCATCATGGATACGAGTGAATGGTTCACATAGTTGATTGAAAAATCAAGATCCATGATCGCAATCGCATTGAGCGAGGAGCGGATCGCATGATCTTTTATGATAAGTGCCTCTTCTGCCTCTTTTCTTGCTGTGATATCTACAACATTACAGACAAACTGGTCATCGGGCAGCATCCCGGCAGAAAGAAGAACCCATTTGGTTGCGCCAGCGCTGGTAACAAACCGGGTCTCCAGGTTTTCCACGTGTCCCTGGGAGGAAAGGCGCTGGAAAAACCGGTCCCGGTCGGCATCATCCGCCCATACCCGGTAAAAGATCTGGGATTCCAGATCTGACGGCGTATAGCCCAGCATTTCAGCGAACCGACGGTTCACTTCCTTTATCATACGATCCGAATTGTTTACCAGGCCGATACCTGCTTCTGAGTGGTTGAAGATCCCCCGGTATTTCATCTCGTTCCGGCGCATATGGATGGCAAGGCTTGAAACAACGGCAGCGACACCGATAACCACGAGGCAGGTAACAAATGATGCTGTCAGCTGGGCTATCTCACCGCCGGTAACAAACGCCGCTACTGCGATAAAGAGTGCAGATACCCCGATTGCGTAGGTAACACCCCACCGGGGATACCAGTACGCTGCAAGGACAATGGGGATATAGAGGAGATTAGCAGCCACCGCAGCGGTACCGGATTTAAACGCGGCAAGATTGATCAGGATCGCAAGGATGGTTGTGGCAACGATAATAAACAGCCAGAGATCGGAAAAGCTTTCTTCGCGTTCTCCAAAGAGAGATGGTTTCCCGGTCATCAATTCACATCGGTATGAATAGCAGCGAGGTGAGAGAGAGGCGTCGGTCAGGGCACCCATCACCCATTCTTCGTCTATGTTTCCTCATTACACAAATAGATATTAATAATTATTGGTTCGTGAATCATCAAAGACTAACAATGGGAAGGGCTTTCGGGCGGGATCCTCATAAATCGCTGCTATTTGGACTATTTTCCCCAATAAAGGGAGATACAGGATAAAGCAGGAGTTCAAAGAGCCGGTTGTGAGAGATTACGATCGATCCTTCTCACAAAGTGCCTGCGTTCCCGGAAATGGACAGATTATCCAAATCCCCAACGGGCAAGTGTTGTATGTGCAGGATCGACATCGTTCCATGCCCATCCCAGAGCCTCGATGATCCGGGAGATTGGCTGCTCAATGGTCTTTTCTAACATCAGCTCCCAGTCTGGGACAAACTCTTTTGGTACCTGGTCAGCATATTCAAAACAGAGCACATCGGTCTTGGGGTAGGTCCCGGTTACGGTCCTGATATAGATACGCTTGGGCTTGCTGCCCTTGCCAAACTCCGTGTGCAGGTACTGGTTGGCGTACCGGGCCCCCCGGACCTGCGCATCATCAGTCTCGTAATCGTCAAGAGATTTGCCAATCCCGCCCGGTATCCCGACTTCATCAAGGGAAAACTTACCAGCACGGTATTTCGTGATAATGCCTCCAAGATATGCTTTGATCTCTGCGTAGTCTGCACCCGCAAGGATCATCTCCATCACCTTTGCCTGGACAGTTTTTGTGATCTGCGGCGTATCACTGCGGCGGGTCTCGAAACCCACGATATCGATCTGGTCAGCATCCTTTCCTTCCTTCCAGACCAGCCGGCCGGCGTACCGTTTCTTCTTTCCAGCCTGGAAGAACCGTGCATAGATCTTCTCGAACTTGATCGAGAAGTAATGGGTATCGGCATTCAGTTCACGACGGGAGAAATCCTGGTAACTCACATTGAGCTTCTTTTCCAGATCCCGTGCAGTTTCAATGGTCTTCTCCCGGTCCAGAGGCGGGATCTGTACCATGCAGGAATCCGTATCCCCGTAGATGACCGTGTATCCCTCCTGTTCGATGACCCGGCGCGTATGCTCGATGATTGCCCGGCCGACCGATGTGACTGCGGCACCGATCTCCCGGTCAAAGAGACGAAACCGGGTATAGCCTGATACGCCATAGTAGGTGTTCATAATCACCTTGAGCACGTTCTGCTGCATATCGTAGAGAAGATACTGGGGCGAGCCGTACGGGAAGGTGTTGCGGAGGTTCTTTTTTGCGTCCCGTTCCTTGAGCAGATCCGAGAGGATGCTCCGCGTCAGCCCGTCGGGTTGTTTTCTGAACCGGATCCCGTTGGGTGCGGTCAGCTCACCCTGAGGATCTTTTGTCTCCGGCGAGGCGTTGATCGTCATCATCGCCATAGGATAGAGAGACTTGAGATCCAGTACCACGACATTTTCCCTCACGCCCTTGCTTGGCTCGAAGACCGTAGCCCCTTCAAACTCCTCGGCATTTGCAAAGCCTTTCGAGGGGAGGATATATTTCCCGTGCGCCCTGCGCAGGATATAAACATCGATCACGCTCGAAGAGTTGAGAGTCTTGTCCAGAGGGCACCCGACATAGCGGGCGATCTCCCGGTAAAAACCGACAATGGAATTTTTCCTGTCGATTGCAACACAGAGCTCGACATCCTTGTAGTTATACTCGATCAGAAGTGCCGGTTGCTTCTTCCAGAGATCGGAGACCGTGCCGGTATACCTTACCTTGCGTTCCCCGACCTCTTCACCTGCGATGGCATCGAGGCGGTAAGACTCCTTGAGCGTAGAATGCATCTTCTTGTAACCGGTGAGGAGATCGAAAAGTGCCCTGCCACGGAGTGCGTTTCTCTCGGTCATCCCGGGAAGTCGGGCTAACATGACTGGAGAAAGACCCAGCTTCTCCATTCGGTTCGTGATGTAGGGCATATCGAAGTCGACAAAGTTCCACCCGGTAAGGATATCGGGGTCGCGCCTGGCAATGTATCCACCAAACGCCCGGAGCATGGACACTTCGTCTGCATAGGTGCAGATCAAATGAGTGCCTTTCCGGAAGCAACCGTTCTTTAAGCCGCCCTCTTCAATTTTTGCGGCAATCTCGGCCGGGATCGGGACACTGCCATACAGGAAGGTTGTATAATCGTCATCGAACGAATCGTGGCAGGTGATACAGATGATCGCGTCTCTCTGGGGATCCGGAAAGCCCCGTTCATCCTCACATTCGATATCGAGGGTGCAGACCCGGGCCGGAGCATCGGACTCAGCAGGAAGGAGTGCCTGGTACTCTGCCGTGGACGAGGGTGCGGTAACCGCACCGGTCAGACCGCAATCGATCATGAAGCGTGTTGCAAACGGGATGTCGGCCTCGAAATGCCGGTAGCGTTCCCGCAGCTCACGCACATCACCCGGGCGGACCGTGTAGAGCCGTTTGAGTTTCTCACCACGTATCGACCGGTACAGCGTATCGGGTTCGACCGTCACCTGAGGGGGACGGGACTGTCCGATCTGTTCTTCGGGAACATAGAAATACGGCAGGAAACCGGTAACATCGATCCGGTGGGCTGTGCCCCCGGAGTCCCTCCCAAAGATGTGAAGAACCGGCCCATCGGGTGTATTGCTGTACTCCACCTGATTGATGGCGATTGTAAGAGAGCCGGCCTCATCACCCGTATGGGGAACCGTCAGCGTCTCCGAGGACCGCATGACCTGTGCCGGCATACGCTAGGTCACCCCTGCCCGGCAGAGAGTCCGGACAAATTCACCGGCCCTTATTAGCCCGGCCTCTTCCCATTCATCGAGCTTCCAGGAAACGATCTCCCGGATACCTTCACGCCCGATCTTGACGGGAACTCCCAGAGAACACCCCGAGAGATTATACTCACCATCAAGAACGGCAGAGCAGGGGACAGTGTCCCGGCTGTCCGACAACAGCATCCGGATAAGAGAGATGATATGGAATGCCGGGCCAAAGACCGTACCGCCTTTTCCCCGTATCACTTCCATACTCGCCCCCCTGAGATCCCAGAGGATCTCACTCCGCTGGCTTTCACCAACAGGCTGGGCAAGGCGGGAAAAGACCGGCACCTGATGCTCCCCATGCTCCCCAAGAACGGTTGCCGGGCCAGCCATATTTCTCTGGTGAAGGGAAAGGGCGAAACGGGCGCTGTCGAGCTGGCCGCCAAAGCCGATACACCGTTCACGCGACAGGCCGGAAAAACGGTGTAACAGGTAGTTGTTGACATCCATTGGGTTGGTGATGGTAATCAGGCAGCCGGAGAAGCCCTTAAGGAAACTGCCGCATTTCCGGGTTACGGGAAGATTCGCCGCGAGAAGATCGGCACGGGTTCTGACTTCCGGTGAGCGGGGGGTACCAGCGGCAAAGAGACAGATATCGGCATCCTTTATTGCGCGTGTATCTGTCGAGAGAGTAACCGGAAGCCCGGTGTGGCTGATATCAAGCACCTGGGCTGAAAGAAAAGCCTTGTTCAGATCATACAGGACGAGTTCGTCAGCAAGCCCCAGAACGGCGGCGAGAGAGGCGACCTCTCCCCCGATCCTCCCGACGCCCATCACCGCGAGCCTCGTCATAATCCTTCTCCTGCATTAGGTATGGACATCCTGAATTTAAGTGGCTGTCGACACCAAAACCGTGAAATCGAAAAAAAGATGTCTTTTATAAGACCGCACGTCAATCTTGTGATGGATGGTCGTACTCAGGACAGGCCCGGTAACGATCGGCGGTGTGACCCTCGACAATCACCTCCTTCTTGCAGCCGGGGTTCTTGGCACAACCGGTGCTTCACTTTCGCGGATGTTGGCCCGGGGTGCAGGCGGCGTGGTGACAAAATCGATCGGCCCTGCACCAAAAGACGGTCACGCCGGTCCCTGTGTGACCCTGCTTGACTGTGGAATTTTGAATGCCATGGGACTCCCCAACCCGTCCCGCGAATTTACCGGTGAGCTTGAGACACTGAAGAACCGGCCGGTGATTGTCAGCGTCTTTGGCGGAAATCCTGATGAATTTGCCGAGGTTGCCGGATGGTTCAAGGGCCTTGCAGCCGGGATCGAACTGAACCTTTCCTGTCCCCATGCGGAAGGGTACGGAGCAGCAATCGGGGTCGATCCTCTTCTTGTGGAAAAATGCACGAAGGCGGTGAGTGCACTGGGGATACCCACATGGGTGAAACTGACCCCGAATGTAACCAATATCACGGCAATAGGAAAAGCAGCAGAACGCGGGGGAGCATCCGCGATCGTTGCCATCAATACGGTAAAAGCAATGCGCATATCAACCAGCCTCAGGCGCCCGGTGCTCGGCAACCGGTATGGCGGGCTCTCCGGTGAGGCTATCTTTCCGGTAGCGGTCCGGTGTGTCTATGAGTTATACGAGGCCTGCTCTCTCCCCATCATTGGGTGCGGGGGAATCTCAACGGTCGATAATGTGATCGAGATGATGATGGCAGGTGCCCAGGCGGTTGAGATAGGGAGTGCAGTACAACGGGACATCGGTATCTTTGAATCCATAAAACGTGACCTGTACGCAAAAAAAGGTATTGAACCCGGAGAGATTGTGGGGTGTGCCCATGGATGACCAGCTGCCGGTGCAGGTAACTCTGACCGAGATCCAAACAGAGACGCCTTCTGTCAGGACATTTTTCTTTGACCGCAGTTTTTCCTTCGAACCCGGCCAGTTCGTGATGGTGTGGGTCCCGGGCGTTGACGAAATCCCCATGGCCCTTTCTTCAGCAAACAGCATCACGGTCCAGAAAGCCGGGGATGCAACCGGTGCCATGTTCGCGCTTGAAACCGGCGCATCACTGGGAATACGGGGGCCGTTTGGCAATGGTTTTACCCGGGGGGAGAAGATGCTCGCAATTGCCGGTGGCGTCGGGGCGGCACCGCTCCTGCCACTTGCCCGGTCTGACTGCGTAATGACCATGCTCCTTGGCGCCCGGACCGAGAAAGAGCTGCTCTTTGTTGACCAGCTCGATGAGAGTACGGATGTCATTATTGCCACGGATGACGGGACACTGGGACAGCATGGCTTTGTTACGGATCTGATGAAGGACCTCAGCCTTGCAGCCTACGACAGAATTGCAGTTTGCGGCCCGGAACCGATGATGCGGGCAGTCTTCTCTCTGGTTGACGGCCAGGGACTAACTGCAAAGACGGAATTTTCGCTCCACCGGTACATGAAATGCGGTGTGGGAGTCTGTGGTTCCTGCTGCATCGATCCGGATGGTTTGAGAGTCTGCCGCGACGGCCCGGTCTTCTCCGGTGAATTCCTCAAAAAAAGCGAGTTCGGG
>Ga0335069_10014262_pt1 | contig 11137 bp, 11 predicted proteins | sample Lox_Sample_11_FD_206714 | JGI IMG/M metagenome (GOLD analysis project Ga0335069, IMG submission 206714) | Soil microbial communities from Loxahatchee National Wildlife Refuge, Florida, United States - Lox_Sample_1.1 | ecosystem: Environmental > Terrestrial > Soil > Wetlands | place: USA... | reverse complement strand
CGCCAGGCCCTGCGGCAGGCGACCGATCGCAGAGACGCCGAGTCCCAACAGGATCTCCTCCTGGTCGGTCGTGTAGCCCTGGAAGTTGCGGCGCAGCTCGCCGCGCGCGCTGGCCTTCGCCAGTTCGTCGGTAGGAAGCGCGTAGTGGTCGAGGCCGATGCGGACGTAGCCGGCCGCCTGCAGCCGCTCGGCCGCCGCCTCGCTCTCGTCCAGCCGCTCGGCTTCGCCCGGCAGGGTCCGCTCGTCGATCAGCTTCTGGTGCGCCTTCATCCATGGCACGTGCGCGTAGCCGAAGAGCGCCAGCCGGTCGGGCGCGAGCGTCAGCACGGTGTCGAGCGTCGAGAGCACGTCGGCGGTGCGCTGATGGGGCAGGCCGTACATCAGATCGAGATTCAGCGAGCGCACGCCCGCCTCCCGCAGCCGCGTCGCCGCGGTCGCCACGACTTCGAATGGTTCGAGGCGGTTCACCGCCGCCTGCACGCTCGGCGAGAGGTCCTGGACGCCGAGGCTGGCGCGGGTGAGACCGTTCGCAGCTGCGGCGCGCACCCATTCGGGCGTCAGCCGCGAAGGGTCGATCTCAGCCGACACCTCGGCGCCCTCGTCCACGCGGAACGCGCTCCGCAGGGCGCCGAACAGCGCGCCCAGGTCAGTAGGGCTCAGGATGTTCGGCGTGCCGCCGCCGAGGTGGATCTCTCGGGCCGTGAAGACGCCCGCCAGGTGGCCGGCGACCATCCGCATCTCGGCCTCCACCAGGGCGACGTAGCCCGAGATCGACTCGCCGCGCCGGACCACGCGCGTGTTGCAGCCGCAGTACCAGCACAGTCGATCGCAGAACGGCACGTGTACGTAGATCGAGCCGCCGGCGTCGGCGGGCAGGGCGCCCAGCCAGGCGGCGTAGGTCTCGGAGTCGACCTGGGGCGTGAACTGCGCGGCGGTCGGGTAGCTGGTGTAGCGCGGCGCCCGCCCGCCGTAGGTCTTGAGCAGCGCCAACTGGCGCAGGTGGCGCGAGGTCGAACAGTCGAAGCTCATCGCGCCGGTGATGGGCTCCGGACGGCGGCGCCGCTTTGATCGAGGTCAAGGCGGCGCCGCTCAGAAGAACCAGCGCGCGCCGGCGATGAGGGTCTGGGGCCGCTGGCGGTAGAACTCGGGATAGACCGGCGCGGGCGTCGTCGCGGTCCAGGCCAGGTCGAACTCGCCGCGGCGGAATTCGCGCGCGACGCCGAGCCTGACGTCCGCGCGCTCGCCGCCCTCGCCCGGCCGGGTCGACGCCAGCGGAACCAGCAAGCCGGCGTGGGCGAAGACCCGCCAGCCCGTGGCCGGTCGGACTGCGCCTTCGATGTCAGCGTAGAGCGTGGGCGCTTCCTCAACGATGTAGCGCGGCGAGTAGTAGAGGTGCGCCGAGACGTTGTGGCGGGTAAGCCCGGCGTAGACCTCGGCGTAGACCGCCTCGTAGCGCCGCGCGTAGGGTCCGCCTGGGCGAACGTCCGCGCCGCCGCCCGTCAGGCCGACGTCCCACGCGGTCTCGCCGATCCGGTGCGCATAGCCGACGTAGGCGGTGTAGCTCAGCGCGTCGCGATCGATGGCGCTCGCGCCGGTGACGCCCGCGTAGAGGCCGCTGGGCGCATCGTAGCTCAGCGTGACGCCGATCGCGGGCCTTCCCTCGCTGAGGGAGACGCCCCGGTAGCGATTGTCGGACTGGAACTCGGCCTGGATCGCAACTTGCGCCGCGGCCGGCGTCGTAGCGGCGAGCGCAAGGCCCGCCCAGATCGCGCCCAGCCAAAGCGGGCGCGGCCCCAACGTCACTCGCGACGGCCCGGGTCGAACGCCGCCTCGCGCAGCGGCGCGGCCGCGCATCTGTGGCCCGGGCCGAGCAGCGTCGCGCAGGCGTCGATAGCTCCGCCCGTCGGCGCTGTGGCCAGCCTCAGCGGCGAGATGGGCGTGCGCTGGCGTATGAGCGCGACGAGGCCGCTGACGTGCGCGGCGGCGAACGAACTGCCGTTCACCAGCGCCCATTGGCCGCCGGGCGTCGTGGTCGGCACCCCTTCCCCAGGGGCGGCGTAGACTCCGGCGGGCGCGCGGCCGGCCGCCTCGTCGGCGACTGCGATGACGCCAGGATGCGAGGCCGGGAAGCCGCCCGCCGGCAGCGCGGCGTCGAACGCCGCGACGGTGACGATGCGGCGCGCGTGGGCGATGTCGAGCAGCTTGCCGAGCAGCAGGTCCGGCGGGCCGGCGATGCTGAGGTTCACCACCTGCGCGCTGTGGTCGATCGCGAAGCTGAGCGCCTTGGCGAGGCTCAAGGAGTCGCAAACGGTGTCACCCGCCGGCTCCTGCCAGCAGGCGCGCAGGGCCATCAGGCGCGAGCCCGGGGCCACGCCGGCGATGCCGACGCCGCGCGCGGCGATCACGCCGGCGACCGCGGTGCCGTGCCGTTCGGGCGTCTCGCCGTGGCCGGCGGCGAAGTTCTGGCTGACCGCGACCTGGCCGATGAGGTCGGGGTGTTCGCGGTCGACCATGCTGTCCACCACGGCCACGCGCACGTTGCGGCCGGTCGAGACGGTGTGGAGCAGCGCCAGGCGCCACTCCTTCGCCGCGGGCTGCGCCAGGAAGAGGCGGCCCTGCGGGGCCACGACGCCCTGGCCGCGGTAGAGGTTCATCGCCTGCGACCAGGCCACGGCCGGGTCGTGCGACAGGTGTTCGGCCATCTCGACCGTCGACTTGCCGGGCGGGGCGACAAACACGAAGCAGTCGACGCCGACCAGGGGCATCGGCCAGTTGTCGGCGACGGTCAGGCCGTTCTCGCGCGCCAGGCGGTCGGCGATCCGCCGCCGTGCGTTCTGGTCGGCGCCGCCGCCGTAGCCGCCGCCGAAGTCGGCGTTGGGGCTGGCGTGTTCGGGTGGCAGGCGCAGCATCACCAGCACTTCGCGGCCGGGATCGGTCGGCTCGGCCGCGTTGGCGAGCGCCGTTCCGCCGGCGAGGACGAGGGCGCACGCCGCAACCCAGCCGCTGATGTGGGCCAGAAGTCTCATGGCGTGTCTCCCGCGATCGGCTCGGCCAGCGCGACGGCGGAACTGGCGCGCAGCGCCTTGAGCGCGGCTTCGCGCTGCGGCCGCGCGACGCGCAACGCGAAGGCGTCGGCGCCGTTCGGGCCCTCGGCGATCTGCGCGCCGCTGGCCCGCAAGACCTGGGCGATGTCTGCCGCTCGGGCCTCGGGCCTGAACACCACCAGCACGTCGGCCGGCGGGCTCGGCGTGGGGCTGCTCAGAGCATGGAAGCGGGCAGGCGGCTCTGGCGCCGCGGCCTTCTGTGCGGGGACGGCGAGGAGGGCGACGATCGCCACGCCGGCGGCCGCGGTCCAGCCGAGCCAAGGCGTCCGCCAGGCCCTGACGGCCGCTCCGCGCGCCGCGGCGAAGGGGCCGCGCGGCGTTTCCGCCTCAGCTACACGGCGGCGCATGGCCTCCCATCCGCGCTCGATGTCGAGGGGCAGGGCGCCGACCTCGGCCTCGAGCCGCTGCTCGAGCAGAAGGTCCGCGCGGCACTTGGCGCAGGTCTCCAGGTGCGCAGCGACGCGCGCCCGCTCGTCGGCCTCCAGCCGGCCGGTCACGTACCAGGGCAACAGGAGCTGCGTGTCCTGGCAACGGTCGCCGGGGAGGCGGATCACCTTGCCCATCGCCGCATCAGAGCCAGTCGGCCAGCCGGCCGGGCAGCTTGTCGCGGAGGCGGCGGCGTGCGTGGAACATGCGGGTCTTCACAGTGTCCACCGGACAGTCCATCAGCTCGGCGATCTCGCGGTAGCCGATCTCGTGGAAGTAGGTGAGGTCGACGACCGCGCGGTGGTCGGCCGAAAGGCCGCCGATCGCGTCCAGCAATAGCTCCTGCACCTGGCGGCGGCCGAGCTGCTGCTCGGGTCCCGCCTCGCCGCTGGGGCGCAGGTCCGCGTCGAGATCCTCGACCGGCTCGTCGTGGCGGCTCAGCGCCTTCAGCGCCTTGCGGTAAGCGATGGCGAAGATCCAGGTCGAGACCTTGCTGCGGCCGTTGTAGCGCTCCGGCTGCTTCCAGACGACGAGCATGGTGTCGTTCAGCACTTCTTCCACCAGGTGCGGGCGGCGCAGGATCACGTTCAGGAAGCGCGTCAGGCGGGGATGGTAGTCGCGGTACAGCGTCTCGAACGCACGCAGGTCCTTGGCGCCGATGCGCTCGAGGAGCCGCACGTCGTCGGACGCACGCTCCTGCGAGGTCGCCCCGGTCGCGCCGCTGGCCGCACCCTGCCTGCCGAACATCCAATGTCCCTACACTACGGACGGTAGTTCCCGGTCCGGGCCACAAGGTTCAATCCCGCCGGGCCGCGAAGTGTAGGCCAACCGCGCCGGCGCGTCACTTCAGCGAGCCGAGATAGGCGATCAGCTGGTCGAGCTGCTGCGGACTCTTCAGGCCCGGATAGGTCATCTTCACCCCGGGCAGGTAGCGCTGCGGCGCCGGCAGGTAAGCGCGAAGGCGGTCGGGGGTCCAGGCGAAACCGGCGTGCTTCATCGTCGTCGAGTAGGCGAACCCCGCGATAGATCCCGCGGGCCGCCCCACGACGCCGAACAGCGGTGGGCCGATCAGGGCCGGGCGGCTCCGCGCGTCCGAGTGACAGGAACTGCACTGGGAGGCGAACACGCCCCGGCCGGCGGCGGCGTCGGCGACGGGGCCTGGCGAGGCGAGGGCGGACGCTGGGGTGACGGCGGCGAGCATCACGGCGCCGAGCGCCGCGCGAACTAGAACGCGGTCCATGTGAAGAGCCTCAAGGTGTTGATGTCGGACGCCCGACGCCCTGCTCCGTCGAAATCCGTGCTCGCGCCGGCGAAGCGCGTGTAGGCCGTGTACTGAAGGCCGACGCGCAGGTTCAGCCGCCGCTTCGGCTGCGCATCGCCGCCGAACGGCGTGCCGTCGATCTGCACCATGACGCCGCTCGTGTCCGGCCGCGCCGTGCGGCTGGCGGCGTAGAGCAGCGGATCGGCTGAACCGCTGGTGTCGAACCCGGCCACCGTCAGGCCGATCTTGTTTCGCCAGTAGTAGGCGACGTCGCCGCGCACGTCGTCGAGGACGTCGTGCGCGTTGGCGGCAAGGCCCAGCGGCTGCGAGGCTCTCAGATCCTGACGTTCGTGCGTGAAGCGGGCGTTGAGGGTGACGACATCGCCGTTCGAGAGCGCGATGTAGTCCGACGCGTCGATTCCTGCGTCCGTGAGGACGTCGCTGACCCCCGCGCTGCGGTCCCGGGCGGGGAAGACGCCGGCCCGCAGGAAGAAGGCGCCGCCCTCCAGCGTCTGCTCGCCGAACGTCTTCTGCCAGGCGAAGCGGGCGTAGGGGGCGAAGCCATCGATGTCGCCCGGACCGATCGGGTCGGCGCCAACGTTGCGCAGGAAGCGCGTGCTCGGCGAGCCGTAGGCGCCGGCCTCGAGGTAGACTTCGGAGTCCACCCAGGCGTAGCCGGTGAGGCCGATCACTTCCTGGGCCAGCGCGCCTGAGACCAGCGGCGCGGCCGGCGCCGACGGCGCGAGCGCGGAGTCGGTGTAAGGGTAACCCCACGCCGGCAGCGTATTCCAAGGGTCCTGGACCGTCGGATTGTTGTTGAGGCTCGCGCCGAAAAGGACGGTGGAATCGCCGAAGCTCTTCGTGGTCACCGCGCGCAGATCGGCGTTGTCCCAGCTGAAGCTTTCGCCGACGCCGTCGTAGGTGACCTGCGCAAACGCGCCGAGATGCTGCCCCGCGCCGCCGGCGATGAACACGCTCACCTGGTCGATCGCGACGTTGTTGTTGTCGTGGAAGCCGGGCGGCGGTCCGTCCTGGTCCTTCTGCGTGTTCAGGTACGAGGCGACCGCCATCACCGCGAGCGGGACGTTGATCGGGCCGGTGCGCGTCGTGTAGCCGCCGATCTTGAAGTTGCGGCCGTAAGGCGTGAGCTGAGGGCCGAAGCCCCCCACGTGGCAGGCCTGACACGGCTGGCCGGTCTGGGCCGCGAACGCCGGCACTGCGTGCGCCGGACCGGCGAGGACGAGGATCGCTCCGGCGCCGACACAGATCGCACCGGCGATGCGAAAATCAAAATCCACCCGTCGCGACCACATCTATTGGTCTCGCCAAATAAGCTCTGCTTCTGGACTGTCGATCACCACCGCTCGGGGAGGTTACAACCAGCTAGTCGGAACGAAGTACGGTCATCGATCGCTGGATAACCTCCGAGGGTGCTGCGTCTGCGGCGTCAATACCCGCTACGCGCGAAACGGTTCAAACGCGCGGATGGGGTGACGCGCGGTGGCGGAGGGCCGCTGTTTTTCGCCATCTGGTTTGAACCGTGGCCGCTCAGACGGGAATCGACGGGCGCTGATCCCGCTTCGCGCGGCGGAGATCGGGGGGCTCAAGCGCGCCGAGGCGGCCCGTCGAAGCGAGGTTGGAGAGGAGCCCCCGATGAAAACTGCAGCCGCACTCGCAAGCCTGGCCCTGGGCCTGATGGCTACCAGCGCGCTGGCGACGCCACGACCGCTCAGCGACGCGCAGCTGAGCGGCATCGTCGCCGGCGCGAACTTCATTGTCATCGACGAGATTTCCGACACCAACACGGTGGGCGCCAATCCGCCCGACGGCGCGCTGGTCAACGCCTGGGGCCTGTCGGAATTCCCGGATGGCGGCCCGCTGTGGGTCTCCAACAACGGCTCCGGCACGTCGACGTTCTACAACTTCAACACGTTCGCGAAGGTCGGCCAGATCACCGTGCCCGGCTCAGGCGGCGCGCAGGGTGTGCCGACCGGCACTGTGTTCACCAGCGTCAAGGGCGACGACTTCGCCGTCACCGAGAACGGCAAGACCAGCCACAGCTTCTTCCTGTTCGATGGCGAGGACGGCACGATCTCCGGCTGGACGCCGGCGGTCGACCCCGGTTCGGCGGTCATCGCGGTCGACCAGTCGATGAGCGGCGCGGTGTTCAAGGGCCTGGCGATCGACGTGGACGCGTCCGAGCACCAGGACCGCCTGTTCGCCGCGGACTTCGTCCAGAACAAGGTCGAGGTGTTCAACGGCAAGTTCCAGCAGATCGGTTCGTTCACCGACAATTCGCTGCCGGCCGGCTATGCGCCGTTCAACGTCCAGGTGCTGCACGACAAGGTCTACGTAGCGTTCGCGCTGCGGGGCGACGGACTCGACGAGCAGCATGGCGCCGGTCTCGGCTTCGTCGAGGTGTTCAACGAGCACGGCGTGAAGATCAAGACGCTGGTCTCCGGCGGGCCGCTCAACGCGCCGTGGGGCCTGACGATAGCGCCCAAGAGCTTCGGCAAGTTCGCCGGCGCGCTGCTCGTCGGCAACTTCGGCGATGGCAAGATCAACGCCTTCAACCCGAACACCGGCGAGTTCCTCGGCACGCTGAGCTCGCCCGGCGGCGCGCCGGTCTCGATCGACGGTCTCTGGGCGTTGCGTAACGGACCTGACGGTTCGGTCGTATTCTCTTCCGGTCCTGACGATGAAAACCATGGCCTGGTCGGCGTCATCCGACCCAGCTGGGCCAAGGCGTCCTGGGCGTACCAGTCGCACGTCGTCATGGGCCACTAGTCCTGGTCTGCCGGTGACCCGTCCCTCGCACGGGCGGACCAGTTCGGCCGCGTTCGCCATCGCTACAACCCTCGCGGCGGTGGCGAACGCGGCCGTAGTCTTCGCGGCGGCGCGCCCGGACGCGAAGCTGATCCATTCCCTCGCCGAGATCCGCAACGCGCAGGTGGTCCGCCAGGAGTGGGACCTCTCGTGCGGGGCTGCGGCCGTGGCCACGGTGCTCACCTACCAGCTGGGCCACGCCGTAACCGAGCGGGAGGTAGCGCTCGCCCTGCTGCGGCGGACGACGCCGGCGCTGGTGCGCAGCCGTCAGGGATTCTCGCTGCTCGACCTCAAGATCTATGCGGCCACGCAAGGGTACGCGGCCGCCGGTTACGCCGACATGGATCTCCCCGACCTGGATGCCGCCGCGCCGGCGATCGTGCCGATCCGGTCGCACGGCTTCCGGCACTTCGTGGTCTACCGGGGCCGAGCCGGCGGCCTGGTGCTGGTGGCCGATCCGGCGTTCGGCAACCGGACGATGCCGGAGGCGGCGTTCCGCGAGGCATGGGCCGGCGGCGTCGGCTTCGTCGTATTCGACCCGGCCGATCCGCACCCGCCCAATCGCATGGGCGCGCCGGCCGGGCTCTTTCTGGCAACGAGCGCCCAAGCGGAACGCCGCGCCGTCTTCGGCCCAGGGCCTGTCGTCGCCAGCAGTCCGGTGGGGAGCGCGCCATGAACCGCTTCGCAATGCTCGCAATGGCCGCCGCGGGCTTCGCGCTCGCAGGGCCGGCGCTCGCCCAGCCGCTGACCCGGGAAGAGCTGCAGCAGGCGCTGGCCCAGCGCGACCAGGAGATCGCCGCGCTCGGAAGGCGGATCGCGGCGCTGGAAGCGCAGCAAGGGCGCGAAACACCGCCGGCTGCGAGCGCGATCAAGACCGTGCCAGCCACCGACGCCGCGCCCGGCGCCGGCGTCGCCGCAGCCGCTTCGGGCGCAAGCGCCGGCGACGAGGTCGCGCTGCAGGCGCTCTCGCGCGGCCTGGTGCAGCGCGGGCTGCTGCTGCTCCCGGCGTGGAGCTTCGAGCTCTCCCCGAGCGTCGGCTACGACCACTCGCAGCAACAGGGTCTGGCGCTGGTCGACACGCCCGAGGGCATCTCGACCGTCAACGACCGGCGCCAGCGCGACGACGACATCGAGCCGGCGATCAGCGCGCGGCTCGGCCTGCCCTGGCGCAGCCAGGTGCAGATCAGCGTCCCGTTCGATTGGAAGCGCACCTCGTCGGCGCTCGGCGACAACGCCGAGATCAACCACACCGCCGCGCATGTCGGCGACGTGCAGGTGGAGTTGAGCCACCAGTTCCTGGTGGAGGACAGCGGCTGGCGGCCGGACCTCATCGCCGGCATCGGCTGGCGCGCCCCGACGGGACTCAACGCCTACAAAGCCGAAGTCGCGGCGGTGGCGAACGGCGTCGGCAGCAACGCGGTCACCGGACGTCTGACGGCCCTGAAGACAATCGATCCGCTGGTCGTCTTCTCGACGCTCTCCTACGCCCACAACTTCAGCTATCCGCAGAGCGTCGGTCGCGTCACGGTCGGCGACACCGCCGACTGGGTGCTCGGAGGCCTCCTGGCCGTCAGTCCCGACACTTCGCTCAGCTTCGGCTTCGACCAGCAGTTCAAGATGGTCACCCGCGTGAACGGCGCGAAGATCGCCGGCAGCGACGGCGTCGCGGCCTCGGCCCAGTTCGGCCTCGATCAGGTGCTGAACGCGCGCACGCTGCTCGACGTGACGGTCAGCGTCGGCGTCACCAAGGACGCACCGGATTACGCCGTCATGGTCTCGCTGCCGATCCGGCTGCGGTGAGGCGCCCTCGGCGACGGCGTTCAGGCAGACGCCGGGAACTGGTCGGCGAGATAGCGCAGATCGGCGGCCATGCCGGTGTTGGCGGTGACGCCGAGACCCAACCAGTCCTGCATCTGCGGCCCGAGCGAGGCCTGGGTCTCGGCCGAGAGGCAGGCGTTCCAGTTCACCTGAGGCCTGAGGAAGGGGACCGTGTAGTAGCCAAACAGCAGCGCCCGGTCCTCGTCGTTGGTGACGTTGGCGCCTGAGGTGTGCCACATCCGCCCGTCCATCACTACGATCGAGCCGGCTTTCGCTTCGAATGGCGTCAGGCGTTTGTCCGCATCCGGCGGAACCTCGGCGCGCGTGCGCCAGCGGTGACTGCCCGGGATGTAGAGCGTGGCGCCGTTGTCGCGACGCACGTCCGTCAGGCACCAGATGATGTTGACCGCCCACGGCTGCAGCCAGGGCTCGGGCACGACGAGCGACTGGTCCGAGTGCAGCGCCATCGACTCCGAGCCGGGCCGGGCGATGTTGGCGGTGAAGTTCGAGATCAGGAACTGCGGGCCGATCACCTGCCGCACCATCTCGAGCGCGACCGGATGCTGGATCAGTTCGCGGAATATCTCGTCGCGCTCGAGCAGGTAGAAGACCCGCACGTTGCTTGCGTTCGGATCGAGCACCGGCAGGAACGTCGGCATGCCCCGCCGCTCGCTCTCGTCGGCCGCCGCCCAGAGCCTTCGCAGCGCGTCGGCCGTCTTTGCGGGCGGGAGCACGTTCGGCACGACGCACCAGCCGTCCTCGGCGAGCCGGACCTTGGCGTTGTCTGCCGCTGACCCGTCCATCGTCCTTTGCGCCCCTAGGCCGGCGAAGCGCCGTTCACGAGGCCGAGCCCCTGGGTCTTGTAGCCCAGCAGCACCAGCGCCTCGTCGGAGGCGAACTGGCGCACCTCGGGCCGCAGCGACAGGAACCAGTTCTCCTGGGTGCGGTAGATCGGGCGCGTGTACCAGGCGAACACGCCGACGCGGCCCTGATCTCGGGTCACGTTGTTGCCGGTGCGATGCCACACCCGGCTCTCGAACACCACGGCAGAGCCGGCGGAGGTCTCGACCGGCACGGTCCTGACGCCAGCGTCGGCCGCGCCCGGCGAGCGGTTCAGCCGGTGGCTCCCGGGCGCGAAGCAGGTCGCGCCGTTCTCGGCGGTGAAGTCGTCGAGGCGCCAGGCGACATTCAGCCCCTGCGGCGCGGCGGGCCAGGGCTCAGGCACGAACAGCTGATCTGCGTGCAGCACCATCTCGCCGCCGCCTGGATAGGTGATGTTGGCTGAGATGTTGCCCAGCGCCGCCGGCCAGCCCAGCACGCCTTTCACGTAGGCGACGGCGAGTGGGTGGAATGCGAGGTCCTCGAACAGCGGGTCGCGGCTCAGCACGTTCCAGACGCGCGCGTTGGTCTCGTCGTGCGCATAATCGAGGCCGAACTTCTGGGTTCGGGCGCGGTCCCGGTCCGACTCGGCGGCGCGGTACAGCGCCTCGCGCGTCCGCTTAAGGGTATCGCCCTCGAGCACGTCCGGCACGATGGCGAGGCCGTAGTCGGCGATGTCGCGCAAGCCTTGGGCTACGTCGCGCGTCGGCGGCGGGACGTCGAGATCGGGCGCGTCGGCGGCGCGGTGCTGAACGGCCATGGGCGGGTCTCGGGTATTCTCTACACCCAGAGCCTGAACCGCCTGACCCCTGGGAACACAACG
>Ga0335069_10014261_pt1 | contig 11137 bp, 16 predicted proteins | sample Lox_Sample_11_FD_206714 | JGI IMG/M metagenome (GOLD analysis project Ga0335069, IMG submission 206714) | Soil microbial communities from Loxahatchee National Wildlife Refuge, Florida, United States - Lox_Sample_1.1 | ecosystem: Environmental > Terrestrial > Soil > Wetlands | place: USA... | reverse complement strand
TAGCGGGGCAGGGACCGACAGGAGAGAATATTGGACTCGAACAGCATGTTAGGACTAACCTTGTTCCGATTCTCGCCAGTGACCGCTACCGTGGACGTGTCTTGGCTGTTGTGGGAGACCCCGCAGGGGAAGCCCGTAGCAGTCTCTTTGAACTTAACTCTTTCGATCTCCTCAAGTCAATGGGACTCCCTGCCGAGCGAGCACCAACGAATGATATTGACCCCAGAATACGGGCTGTAGAGTCATTTCTTATTAGGCAGGTTGACGGTGGTGGGGCAATACTTATTGATGGAAAGCGTTGCCCTACTTTGGTGCAAGGGCTTAATGGTAAGTATAGGTTTGATACAACGGATGTAGATGGTGGCACTAAGATGAAGCCCACACCCGAAAAACTTCATCCGTGGTCAGATGTGAATGACTGCCTGCAATATGTGTGCTTGGTGGCTGGCAATCTTGGAGCTTATCAGTTTGTATTGGGTCGGATATTATCCCAGACACAGAGTAAAGTCAGGCCACCCCGGCCACGTGTAAGTGCAGCCGCTTGGACATAACTCTTAAGAGTAAACAGATGGACATAACAATTAGTATAGTTGATCATCTAGGGCGTATATATGATAAAGAATTACTTGAAGAGTGGTTTATTGAAAAATATTGCATTTTTAATGTTACTATAACTCTTCCCACGGTTCACTATCCAAACGTCGAGAGGCAATTAAGTTTGCCGGTTTCTTCCCAAAGTTGACCGGCTTAAGGGCTTCTTCAACTTGAGTAGACTCAACTTTCCAAATGTTTTTGGTCTGTTCATCAGGTGCAAGCGCAGATGAACCACTAGAAGACAAACCACTAGAAGACAAACCACTAGAAGACAAACTATTAAAAGGAGTAATCTCGGATGGTTTCTCAAAAATGGTCTGATTGGATACTGGTTGTTCTATTTCTTCTATCTCCAATCGTGGTGTGGGCTCTGATTGTTCTTCCTCCACACTAATATCGCTAGATTTACTCTCTAGAGTATCACTAGAAGTATTATTGAGAGTATTATCAAAAATAGCACCACCGAACTCTGTGATGATCGGGGACTTGCCGTCCATATGGATCTCAAGCTTAAAATATTGCCCGTTGTTGGCTCCTACAATTGGTTCTGGTACTCCTAGATTGCCAATTTTTGACATGATTTCCAAAACTTTTACCCGGCTTGCCAGTGCCTCTCTTCCGTCAATCATAGCGACATAAAAGCTTGGAAGCGCCTGTTCGACATTCACTGCCGCCTTAAGTCTAACCCGTTTCTGAGTATTATTGGCTCCATTCCATTCGGCGCTTGCAGCATTCAACATTTCCTTGAAAGCTCGTGAGTTTTCCAATGACTCCCAAGTAACCTCATCAATCCCCATCTCCTGCATAGCTTCGGCAGGAGCCTTGATACCTTTAGCTATTTCAAGAGCTAAAAATCGAAGTTTATGCTCTTGTGTGATTTCTAGTATTGAAGTGGTCATTGGGGTTTTCCGAAAAAGATTGTCCTTGACATAGGGGTTGTTTTGTGATATCAGAAACATTGCAGATTGTCAAGGGTCTTGCATAACCTTTTACTCTTGGAGTAAAGTTGGCTCTTCCTAATCCAGCCCTCCGAGTTGTCGGGCGGGATGATACCGCTCAACAGGTTCAAGTGCGCGACAGTGCTCGCGCGCAGATGGCAGCGCCTACAGCACAAGCCGCTATCCCTGCCAGTGCGTTAGCAGGGTTCATCACAGACCAATATATTCTAATGAGGCGTCACCGTGACACTATTGGTCGTGGTTGGTCTGACCGTTTACTTCGTGCATTACGTGCTTTTGATGGCGTTTACGATCCAGAGATTGCTGCTGAGATAAGAAAATTTGGCGGGTCTAACGTTTATGCCCGTGTCATAGCAATGAAATGCAGAGGCACATCGAGTTTATTGCGAGATGTATATTTAGGGACAGATAGACCTTGGGGGATATCCCCTGACCCCAATCCTGCAATACCCCCCGAGATTATGCAGGCAATTAATACTTTTATGCAGGGCACTATCAAGCAACAGGTAGATGCCCATTTTAATGCTCTCAGGATGAATCAGGCTCACCAACAGGGAGTAATGGCTGCACATGCTTATGGCGCGGCAACAGGCATACCGCCTGAGCAGGTCGATGCGGCTATACCATCTTCATTCAGTGGACCCTCTCAGGGTCCAGCCGTTGGGGGTCAACTCCCTGCTCCCACAACCCCTGCCATACCCCCACCGCCCCCTGTTCCTCCGTTACCGGATGCATCCAAGCTTAGGGACGCTTATCAAGCCTTGGTGGAAGATGCGCGGGATCAAGCTAAACGGAAGGCAGTTGAGCAAGCAAAAATAGTTGAGGATAAGCTTGATAGTATTCTTTCTAAAGGAGGATTTTATACCGCTCTAGCAGAGTTTCTTGTTGATTTACCATTATTCCCCTATGCCGTCATTAAAGGTCCTACGGTCCGCATTAAGACAGAAGTAATCTGGGCGAGTGCAGGTTTACCTAGCGCGAGCAACATAAAAAGTTTTACTCCACAGAGTAACCAACAAAAAAACTCCTTCATTAAAACCCCGAAAGTTGTAGACACGCCAATGTTATGTTGGGAGCGTGTCAGCCCATTCGATATTTATTGGACACCGGGGGTTAATGACATTGCAGACGCTAACATCATTCAACGCTCTAGGCTTACCCGAGCGGAGATTAACGATCTATTGGATTTGCCGGGTTATATCGAAGAAGAAGTCAGGGCGGTTCTTGAAGAGTACGGACGTGGTGGTATCGTTGACAATTGGGATACCACAGATGCCGAGAGAGCAGTTCTTGAATCTCGTGAAGACCCTAGATTTAATCAATCAGGATTGATTGCCTGTTTGGAGTTTCAGGGTAATGCTCAGGGTCAAGCTCTTTTGGATATGGGGATTGATCCCAAACTGATTCAAGACCCTTTGAGAGATTATCACTGCAATGCGTGGCTCATCGGACGGCATATTATCAAGGTTCAACTCTCTCCGAGCCCTCGTAAAAGACACCAATATTACGTTACCTCTTTTGAAAAAGTTCCGGGTACTCCGGTAGGAAATGGATTACCGGATTTACTCCAAGACATTCAAACGGTTGCAAATGCAACACTTCGTTCTCTCGTTAATAATCTTTCCATCGCATCTGGACCGCAAGTCACTGTCAACGATGATCGACTAGGTGATGGTGAAGACGGCGAAGAAATGTATCCGTGGAAACGGTGGCATGTAAAATCCGACCCGTTTGGAAATAATACTGAACCGGCAGTGAGTTTCTTTCAACCACAGTCAAATGCAAGCGATCTTATACAGGTGTATGGTAGCTTTTCTACTTTAGCTGATGAAATATCAGCCATACCCAAATTTGCTACTGGAACTCCCCCGCAAGGTGGATTAGGCCGTACAGCAAGCGGCCTTTCTCTTTTGATGCAGAATAGCGCAAAAATTCTTCAGACTGTCGCTGCCAATATTGACCGCGATGTTATGGATGGGTTGCTTTCTGGATTATTTGATATGGTGATGTTGACTGATGATTCTGGGCTTTTGACAGGGGAAGAAAAGATCAGGGTACTTGGTGTCAAGGTTGCTATGCAAAGAGAGACGCAGAGAGCACGGCAACTTGAGTTCCTTCAGATTACAAATAACCCTGTTGATCTTCAAATCACTGGCCTTAAAGGTCGAGCGGCTGTGTTGCGTGAGGTTGCTGAAGAGATTGGTATGCCGGGGGAAAATGTTGTTCCTTCGGAAAGTGCTATGGACGCCAAGGAAAAGCAGGCCGAACTTCAACAGCAACAGATGGCTCAACAGCAAGCACAATTACAAGCCCAACAACAAACTCAACAAAGCTCTATAGCTGGACCCCTTAAACAAGGTTCAGTTGGTCCCGCATCGGTCCCCACGGGTGCGAGACAGCCGGGCGCTTCTGGTAATTCTTCCCCTGTACCGGGAGCGCCCGGTCTTGGCGCGGGTGGCGCAAGTCCCCGCACAAATATAATGAATACGGCTACTGGCGGTGCGAATACAGGAGCGTGAGCATAAGCTTACTCTTATGAGTAAGTAAGTGAACGTGAACAACTAAAAATATTACTTTAGGAGAGTAAGATGGCGCGCAATAAAGGGGGTCTTGGCCCCGGTGCAATGAAGATGGGTGGTATGGGGGCAAAACCGAGTCGTCCTCCCACTGCAATGTCACGACCCCCTGCTCCGAGACCGCCTATGGGAGCTGGTCCGTCTGGGCCTAGCGCCCTTGCTGGTTCACCCCCTCCTGTTGGTGGTGGTATGAAAAAGGGTGGTAAAGTTGAGAAACATAAACATGCGAAGGGCGGTATCGTTGAGGGTGGCGATTCAAAAGGACGCCATCATCCGATGGGCGCGTTTAAATAGTTTAATTAACTTACTTTCTGGGAGTAAACTACAGTGACACATACAAAACGATTTCTTCTTGGCACGGTTGCCCTTCTCGCTTCGCTTTCTCTTGCTGAAGCTCAGATTGCGACTAATATACCGCTATCTGCGAACGGCGCCCCTTTCGCTGCTATCCCTAGTGATACAATAAGTGCTGCTCCGGTATCTGCGGCATTTACAGTTACAGGTTTAATTACAGTTACAACTGTTGGGTCTTATACGACTGGTGTATTGACTGTAGTTCCACAAAATGGTGTAGTTACACCACAACTCCCTCTTGGAGCTTTGATTACGGGGTCTGGTGTTACAACTGGCACCGCCATTTCGTCGGTACTTAACTCAACTAATTATGGAGTTATTACAACTGGCGGTACAATTGGTGCTGTCTCTAGTGAAACTTTGACTGTTACACCTAAAGTTTCAAATGGGATCGTAAGCACTAAAACGAATACTGCTCCGACTTATGCATCGGGTGGTTGTACTGCGGGTTCCCCTGCGTTTGCTACCGGCAGCACAGTATGGTCATGGTCATTTACTAATGGCTCGGGTACTTGTACAGGTGGCAATACAGTGACGTTCACCTTCCCCGCCGCCGCAACGGCTTGGATGTGTACAGCTGTTGATTCGACAAACCCAACAACTGATATTTATGTATCGACAGGTACAGCATCGGCGACGGCGGTTGTATTTACCGACTATAGCTCAGCCGGTGCTGCTCAGAATACCAAGGCTAACGATGTGATCGTTGGCTCTTGCACACCGCGCTAGCGCGGGTTTATATGTTGTCGCGTGCTACGTAAACTTGCACGCTTTTAATCCTTACTCATGAGAGTAAGCCCCTAAAAGAGACTAAAGGAGAGATTTCAAATGAGTAAGGTTATGTCAAAGGGTGAACATTCTGAGTTTTTCGCCAAAGGCGGAACTACCAAGATGTTCACTAAGGGTCATGCAAATCGTAAAGTTCCCGGTATTTCCGGTAAAGAGAGTCAGGGTGATAATGAAGGCATTAAGCCTGAACATCATGGCGAGTCTGAGGGTTATACTTCCGGTATGAAGTTCCATGATGGTGGTTCTACCAAGATGTTCGGTAAAGGCCACGCTGGGAAGAAAATTCCCGGAATTAGTGGTAAAGCCGACCAAAATGGGTGAATAAGACAGGTGAGCGCGACTTTAGGAAGCGCGAACCACTAGGAGAATTTAATGGCTAAACCCTCTGCTGCAACTTCATTAGTCGATGTTGATTATGGATATCGCCTTGAAAGCGTAATCAATACACTTACATCTGTGAATGCTGTATTGGCTTATTACTATGGCAATACAACGCACAACGTATCTTTGCCAGATCAAACAAGTAGTGCTAGATATATTGTGGGTGGTGGAACTATGACTTGGAATACTGCTGTTACTGCACTTAACGCCGTGATTACTGCTGCCGCGTTAAGCACAACTCCTTTACTCTTGCAGGGTAATATTGACAATAACGATTGGCAATCACAGTGGAATAGGTTGATTACTTTTTCTAACGCTATCTTGACTGCATTACCATGATTGTGTTACCATGATCGTACTTTCACTTGACGAGAAAACCGAGGCGTTACTGGTAAGACTGACAGCATCACTAACCAAAACAGGAGCAAATCTAATGGCTGCGATTGACAATCTTAACGCGAATCTTGCACAGCTTTCGACCGACATTTCTTCGCTTGCTACTGATTTTAGTGCAGCCGTTGCTGCGCTTCAGGCAGCAGTAGGCGCGGGAAATGATACAGCGATTCAGGCAGCGGCAGATAAACTTTCATCGCTGGATTCGCAGATTACATCTCTTGATGCAACGGCAAAAGGGCTAGCGGGTGCACCCCCCGCCCCCGCTGCTAATCCTTCTAGCGGGTCTTCTAGTGCTCCAATTAGCCCAATGGCGGCTCAAACAGCAGCGGAGCAAGCAGTAGGAAAAAAATCTTAACGGACTATACTCATAGTCCGACCCGAGTAATAAGAGGATATAAGTGATAAAAGGGTATAAATAATGGTGACCCCGATATATGATCCTGATATTGATCTTGATGAAGCCAATGCAGAATTGCAGAAGGCTAGAGCCAAAATGTTGGCTAACTACTGGTCTAATATCAAGTCACTTATCGGGCAATTGGCAACTCCTATGGATGCAGTTACGTACACGGTGCTCCATGCTCGTTTGCAGGATGCTGTAAATAATATGGATCACGTATTTAGTAATGTGCCGGTAGCCGCTCCACCAATTACGAGGGTTATTGATCCTAATGTTAAAGCAGCAGCAGATAGAGCAGTAAAGGCAGCTGATGCTAAAGCTAGCACGTAACATTCAGAAACCTGATTTTCGGGATATGCACCTTAGTCTGGCGCATTCTTCTCGAAATGAAGCTGTAACTGGTGTAGTTCAGCACGTTAATCGTGTTTTGAATTACGCTGGTAGCGATATAAAACTGGATACACCGGGGCAGAGTAATATTGATGAGCGAATGCCGTTGTATTTTATGCGTCCTTGTATACCAGCTTTGAATGAAATAATCAAAAAATATTCGCTTGACAAGAGGTATAAATTGAAGTATCTACCGGAAGTAGGAGATAGTATTGATTACCACGGTGTGATTTTGATGGCTAACGATATTATAAATCATGCGAATAAAATTCTAGAACTACTCTAGGTTTAAATTACTCTAGGAGAGTAAAATGGACAAGCGAAGTGAACAGAGTAAAGACTCAAAACCTAGAGATGGTTCTGATACCGATATTGGCAAACATAAATATGGTCTTTGTAATGAGCGTGAACAGCTTGATGGTTTGTGGCGTGTTCCGACAATTACCGGGGGATCATATACCCAACGTATTGTAAATAATGATTACTGTAAAGTTTCTCATGAGAAAGAGAGTAAATCGGGCAAGGATAGTATTCTTGAGGGTCTACTTAATAATGGTGAACCGATGGAGAATAGGTCTCGCCCTCGCGCGGTTGCGAATTATCGCGGGTAAAAGAGAGTAAAATGGCGGGTGAAGCCGAAAAAGAATTTGTTAGGCAAGCGTGGTTACTCGCTAAGAGTAACCCATCTGTTTGGCGGACGTTTGTTGAGGCTTTTAACAGGTTGACAATATCTGTTTTGGAAAATGGTTTATCTGCCCCTACATCTGATAGTGCAATGATGGCATTAGGTTTTGGTCGGCAGATGGTACAGCTACGCAATGATTTTGCAGATATAGAAAATAAAGCTAGGAAACTAGGAGTAGTATAAGTCATGCCGATGGTTGAGCAATCACGTAAAAATGATCCAAATGTGAAGCTCCCTGCCGCTGTACAACGTGCTGCTGCTCGTGCTGAAGAGTTATCTAAGGGTAATGTTGAGCTAGTTATAAGTGATAATTCACTCCCAAATAATACACCCCCTAATGGAACAACTGTTGTTAGTGATTTTGACCCTAAGAATCCCAAACCTCCAATCGATATTAAGGCTGAACCTAAAGCTGTAACTGCTCCTGCTCCTGAACCTATTCAAGAAGCACCTAATTATGAACAGCAATACAAGTCTGCACAGGGACGTTTACAAGCTAAAGAGGAAGAAAATAGGCGGCTCGCCGCCCATATTAGGGATCAAGAGCGGCTTCTTGCATCTATTTCAACAATTCCCCCTGTAAATAATACTATTATTAATCCACCGCCGCTTAAAAGATTGACCGATAAAGAGATTGCTGAATTTGGTCCTGAAATTATTGAGGTTATGGGTAAACGAGCTGAAGAGGTTGTAGCACCTTTGGTAGCTCAGCTTGTTAATGAGATACAGTCTCTTAAAGGACAAGTGGGTGGTGTTCGTAATACGATGGCACGAACTGCCCAAGAACAGGTTTTTGATCAACTCGAACGTGAGATGCCGGGGGCATTTCAGCGTCTCAATTTTGATCCGGGTTTCGCAGCATGGTTGGATAGTCCCGATGATCTATCTGGTATGATGCGTAGACAGCTATTGAATGATGCTTACGCGAAAGGTCAAGCCAATCGTGTTATATCATTCTTTAGAAACTTCCAAAACTCTAATCAAGGCTCTAATCAGGTTTCTGGTAGCCCTGTAGAAGGAGTAAATCAACAACCGGGCAATGGCGCTACTCTTGAGAGTATAGCTCCCACCCCTCGCGTTGATCTTGCTTCCTTAGCAGCGCCCGGAAAAGCGAAGTCTGGGCAGAGTAATCTCCCCCCAGAGAAGCCTATATATACTCGCGCGGATATTGCATCTTTCTATAAAGATAAGACGCTTGGACATTTTGCTGGTCGTGAACAGGAAGCGGCTGAGTTAGAACGTTCAATCATCGAAGCTGGTAGGGAAGGGCGAGTCCGTTAGGCTTAACTCTTAATGTGTTTAGCGTGTTCGCGTAAACGCGCACGTTAGGCGGGAGATTACTTCAATGGCACTCGGTATCGCCGGTTCGGCAACGACACCCCCAATTTATCCGGCTGGCTCGACAGGTACAGATTATCTGGCTGCTGGCTTTATCCCGGAAATTTGGTCGGGAAAATTAATCGAGAAGTTCTACGCGGCGACAGTTCTTGCTGCAATTTCGAATACTGACTACGAAGGGGAAATTAAGTCCTATGGTGATCGGGTTAAAATCCGCACCAAGCCAACAATCACAATTAATAATTACCTTGTTGACGGTGATTTGACTCTACAGCGGCCTGTTGGGTCCAATGTAGAGCTTACCATTGATCAGGGTAAATATTTTGCGACAATCCTTGACGATGTGATTGAGAAGCAGTCGGATATTAACAACCTCTCACTCTGGGCTGATGATGCTTCAGAACAGATGAAGATCACTGTTGATTCTGATGTGCTCTTGTTCATCTTGAATGGTGCTAGTGCTTACAATCAGGGTGCAACGGCTGGATTGATTTCCGGCAATGTTAACCTTGGCACTAATGCCTCGCCGGTGTCTACTGTTGGTCGTAATCCAACTTCGGGTCAGGTTGAAATTATTGACGTGATACTTCGGCTTGGTCAGGTACTTGACGAGCAGAATATTCCTGAGACTGGACGTTGGGTCGTTATGCCTACATGGGCTACGTTCCAACTGAAACGTTCGGAATTGCGCGAAGTCTTTGTGTCGGGTGATTCTGTTACAATCTTGCGTAATGGGAGATTTGGTCAAGTAGATCGGTTTACGATTTATGCTTCCAATCTACTTCCCAACGGTGCTGCTGCTGGCCTCACAGCTGGCAATTATCCGATTTACGCGGGTCACGCACATGGATTGACGTTTGCAAGTCAACTTACAAACGTTGAAACAATTCGCTCGGAACGTACATTCGGACAGATTTTGCGCGGTCTTCAGGTATATGGGCGACAAATTCTTGATTCAAAAGCACTCGCACAAGCCATTGTGGTGCAAGGTGGGCCGTGATATATCATTCGGTTAACGATTATTATGGTGCAACTAGGTCTCTTTTACAGGACTTAGTTGGACCACCATATCGTTATCCTGATCAAGATGTTATCAATGCCCTAAATAATGCTTGTGCTGAAATATCTCGTGTTCGTCCTGATATGTTTCTTGATTTGAAATATCAGACTAGATTATTGAAAGGTGATCTGCGTGACGGTGTACCGGGATTGTTTCAGGTTTCTGATATAACAGCTTCTCCCGCAGTTATTGTACCAATTCCGTCTAATTACTTTGTCCCGGTACAGTGGTATATGAGTGGGTTCCTTCAACTTTACGATGTTGCTGATACTCAAGATCAACGCGGAGCGGCATTCCTTGAACGATTTAAAGGACAAATACTCGGACTTAGCCTTTAATGGGCTTAACTTTGGGAATAGAGAGTGACTACAACGCCCATTGCTCGGATACTTGATCAAGCCCGGATTGATTGCCCCGGTTCGCTTGATGGTATTTTGCGCAATGTGTTTTATTATACCCTAAAAGATTTTCTAGCACGATCTAATACTTGGCTATTTGAATTAGCTGTATACGTTACTCCGGCGAGTAATGATTATCAAATTTCGACCGGCCAGAATGCCGCTGTGATACGGCTAATGTCTCTCGATGTACCACGTAATCAATTGGTTACACCCATTGAATATGTGCCTATGTGCCCCCCACAATATATTGCGGTGTTGGAACAAAATAATGTACAAGAGGCAATGAATCCACTCTATCGTGTAAAGCGGGAGGGAGTATTACTAAACCCCGGAACAGTTAACCCGATCCTTCGTATTCAACTTAATCCAGAAGTTACTGAGACTTGGATAGCAACTTTAAGTCTCAATATTATTGATCCTATGGATGTGAATGGACTTCCTGTCCTGCCAGAATGGATCATTGAAAAGTATACCGATGAATTAGTTCATGGGGTAGTATCTCGCATGATGGCGCAAGGGGGAAAGCCATACTCAAATGAGCAGGGGGCAATGTATCACGGAAGAAAATTTAATCAGGGAGTAGGTAAAGCGAGACAGGAAATACGTCAGATGTTCTCTTACGGCGCGCAACGCTGGAATTTTCCCGGTGGTTGGCGTAATTATCATCCGGTGCTCTATTGAACTACCCTTACGCTATACCGGGTACAACAGCCCCATTTACCGGCCCATATTTTGAGGTTGGTAATGAGTGTTGTGACGGTGGAATGTCGAACGATATCAATGCTAAAACATTGGTTATGTTTGATTATACGGG
>Ga0335069_10014259_pt1 | contig 11138 bp, 11 predicted proteins | sample Lox_Sample_11_FD_206714 | JGI IMG/M metagenome (GOLD analysis project Ga0335069, IMG submission 206714) | Soil microbial communities from Loxahatchee National Wildlife Refuge, Florida, United States - Lox_Sample_1.1 | ecosystem: Environmental > Terrestrial > Soil > Wetlands | place: USA... | reverse complement strand
GGTTCACCAAGCTGGCCAACCAGATCATCGTCGCGGTCAACCTCACGGCGCTCGGCGAGGCCCTGACCCTGGCCAGGAAAGCCGGTCTCGACCGCGCGCTGACGTTGAAGGCCCTCGGCGGCGGCCTTGCCGGGTCCAAGTGCCTGGAGCAGAAGACGCCCAACTACGTCGCGGGCACCTATAACCCCGGGTTCAAGATCGATCTGCACTTCAAGGACCTGGGACTCATCATGGAATCGGGGCGGGCGCTCGGCGTCCCGCTGCCGTGCACGGCGGTCGTGCAGGAGCTCTTCAACGCGATGAGGGTCAAGGGCAGGGGTGGGCTCGACCACTCGGGCGTCATCACGCTGCTCGAGGAGCTGGCAGGGCTCCCGATCCAATCATGAGGGCGACGGTGGACCGGCCGGGGCTTGATAGCCAGGGACGCACGCCGCTCATCAAGATTCGTCGCGTCCGCAAGGGTGATCTCGCCAAGGTGCGCGACGTCATCGAGCAGGCCTTCGGTGATTTCTTCGAGCGGCAGATGGGCACGCGCCCGCGCCAGGTCTTCGGCGGCTCCCAGTACGTTCACCACCGCTGGCTCATGGAGCCTTGGGGCTGCTTCGTCGCCGAGGAAGGCGACGGCAAGATCGTGGGCGCGGCGCTGGCGGTGATCTGGGGCACCGTGGGGCTCGTGGGGCCGGTGGCGGTGCTGACCAATTACCAGAATCAGGACATCGGGCAGCAGCTCCTCACGGCCTGCCAGGGCTTCTTCGAGGAGAACAAGGCGACGCTCGAAGGGGTGTCGACGTATCCGAATAGTCCAAAGCACATCATGCTCTACCAAAAGTTCGGCTTCCGGCCCAAGGGTCTCGTGATGCTTGCCGGCAAGCCGCTGGATCGCCGCGAGATCGTCCAAGCGACGCGCCCGCCCAAGCCGGGCCTGGCCGTCCGGCGCTATTCCTCGCTCGAGGAGGCGAAGAAGAAAGCGGTGATGCAGCGCGTGCGCCGCATCACCAACGGCATCTGGCGCGGCATGGATCTGAGCAAGGAAGTCGAGATCGTGGACGGCCTGGCGCTCGGCGACACCTTGCTGCTGGAAAAGGGGCGAGACGTCATCGGCTTCGCCATCGTCCACATGCCGGGCGTCAGCGAGGCTCCGCATGGCAGCGCCTACGTCAAGTTCCTGGCGGTGGAGGGGAGCCAGCGCAAGCCGGAGCATTTGCACGCGCTGCTGGCGGCGGTGGAGGACATGGCGCATGCCGCGCAGTTGCAGCGTGTGGTGGCGCCCGTCTACACCTATTACTGGACCGCGTACCAGACGCTCCTCGAGCGCGGGTATCATCCGGACTTCACCATGGTCCGGATGAAGCGGGGCAAGCAGGAAGACTACGAGCACCCGGACGATCTGGTGCTCGACGACTGGCGCTAGAGCATGCCGCGGATCATCAGCGGCTGCGCGGCCGTGCTCGCGGCCGCGGTGATCGCTTCGACGCCGTCGCCGGCCGCCGCGCATGCGCTGTTGCTGGAGTCCACGCCCGCCGGCGCCACGCTCACCCAGCCGCCAGCGCAAGTGTACCTCCGCTTCAACAGCAAACTCGAGAAACGCCTGAGTCACGTGACCCTCTCGACCGAGAAGGGTCGGCCCGTGGCGCTGCCTATCGCGGTCAATGGCAGCGAGAAGCCGGACCGGCTGGTGCTGCCGCTCGGCCCGCTCGCCCCCGGGGCCTACATGATCCGCTACAAGGTCCTGGCCGTGGATGGCCACATCACGGAGGGTATCCTGCGCTTTTCCGTTATCGAGCCGAAGTAGGCCCCGGTCCCGCCCCAATGATCAAGGGCTCGGCGACGCCGGCGGGCACCATGGCTTACCGAAGCGCGCTCACCGCCTCCAAGCGCAATGGCCATTTCCGGGAGTGGCGGGGGCTGGCGCTGTCCTCCGTGGGCATCGGGACCTACCTGGGCCCGGAGGATGATGCCACCGATGCGCTCTACGAGGCCGCCATCGAGCGCGCGGTCGTCTCCGGTATCAACGTGATCGACTCGGCCGTCAACTACCGTCGGCAGCGGAGTGAGCGCGCGGTGGGGCGGGCGCTCGTCAAGGCGACCGGCGCGGGGCGGGTGGCGCGCGAGGCCGTCGTGGTGGCCACCAAGGGCGGCTTTCTGCCCTTCGACGGGCCGCCTCCGCTGGGACTTCTCGGGCCGGGCGATCTCGTCGGGGGCTGCCATTGCATGACGCCGCGTTATCTCGAGGATCAGATCGAGCGCAGCCGCACCAACCTCGATGTCGAGACCATCGACATCTACTACCTCCACAATCCCGAGACTCAGCTCGGCGAGATCGCGCGACCCGTGTTCATGCGCCGGCTTCGCGCAGCCTTCGAGTTCCTGGAAGGCGCCGCGCGCGACCGGCGCATCGGCCTCTATGGCACGGCGACCTGGAGCGGCTATCGGCAGCCGCCAGAGGCCCGCGACTTCCTCTCGCTGCCGGATCTCGTGGCTCTTGCCGAGGAGATCGGTGGGCCGGAGCATCACTTCCGTGTGGTCCAGCTCCCGTACAACCTCGCCATGACCGAGGCGTTCACTCTGCCCAATCAGCCCGACGGCAACGAGAGGGTTCCGCTGCTCGAGGCCGCTCGACGGCTCGGCGTTTACGTCATGACCTCGGCGTCGATTTATCAGGGGCAGCTCGCACGCAACCTTCCGCCCGTGCTGTCCCAGGTTCTGTCGGGCCTCGACACCGACGCCCAGCGGGCGCTACAGTTCGTACGATCCACGCCCGGCGTGGGCACCGCCCTCGTGGGGATGAAGTCGGAAGCCCATGTGAATGAGGCCGCGAGCCTCGCCCGGATCGCTCCAGTGCGCTGGTCGGCGTTTCAGAAGCTCTTCGCATCAGCGTGAGCATGTCACCATGCGCGAAACCGCTTGAAATTCCGCCGGGGCTCAGCTAGGTTGGTACGTCACCACAGCAGCGGCGCCTCGCGGCGCTGAGCCGCGGCTGACGCACGTCATGGTCAAGAACATTCACCACGTCGGCATCGTGGTTCGAAGCCTCGCGAAGGCGTACGGCTTCTGGCGCGATGCGTTGGGCCTGCCGCTCGTTCGCGAGGCCGAGATCGCGGATCAGGGCGTTCGGGCCGCCCTCCTCGCAGCCGGCGACAGCGAGATCGAGCTGCTCGAGCCTACGCGCGAGGACACGGGTGTGGCGCGCTTCCTCGCCAAGCGGGGCGAGGGGCTTCATCACCTCTGTCTCGAGACGGCGAGCGTGGAGGCCGACCTCGGGGCGCTCAAAGCGCAGGGCGTCCCTCTGCTCGACGACACGCCGCGCCATGGTCTGGCGGGGCGCATCGCCTTTCTCAATCCGAGCGCCTGTCACGGCGTGCTCGTGGAGCTCGCGACGCCGCCGCGCGGAGATGCCCACACGGAGTCGGCCGTCCGCTTCAAGCGTCTCGTGATCGGATGCCGCGATCCGCAGGACACGGCGAAGACGTATCACCAGATCTTCGGCCTGCCCGAAGTCGCCGTCAACGACGGTCCACGGAGCATGCTGGGGTGGTCCGGAGGCGGCACGCTGCTGATGGTACCAGCCAGCGAGGTGGGTGGGGCGCTCGGCATGGCGGCCTTGTCCATGGTGGCCCCGGAGATGGGCGCGCTCGTCGAGCGGCTCAAGAAGATCGACGCCATGATGTTCTATGGCGCCAGCGAGATCACTCTCAAGCCCGAAGCCGGCAACAACGTCCACCTGCACATCTCTCGCTACCACTTCCCGTAAGCCCGAGAGTTCCCGCGGCCCCAGAGACCGCTAGACGAATACCTCGCGCGTGGCAGGGATCTGAGCAACACGGGCTGGGGTGACACCACGTGGCTCATCGGTCTCTGCGCGGCCCGCGCCGCGGGGTCGACGATGGCCATGGCGTATCCGGCTGTGCTGTCCGTCGTGCAGACGGAGTGGGGGCTGTCCTCAACGGCGGCCGGTTCCATCTCTTCTGCCTACCAGATCGGCACCGCCGTGGCTTTGGTCTTCGTCTCGGCGCTGGCCGACTATCTCGACCCGCGTCTCGTCTTTCGCATCTCAGCGGGTCTGACCGCCGCCGTCTCCCTCCTCATACCGGTCCTAGCCCACGGCCATCTCTCCGCCCTGCTGCTCTTCGGCGCCGTGGCGGTGGCCGTGGCCGGTATCTACACGCCGGGCATCATGCTGCTCGCCGAGCGATTCGAGCCGGCACGGCGCGGAAAGGCCATGGGTTGGTTCCTCGCCGCCTCCTCCATGGGCTATGTGCTGGCGCTCGTCGTCGGGGGCGCGCTGGTGGCGCGAGCCGGATGGCGAGCCGCGCTCTTCGTGCTGGCCCTGGGGCCGCTCCTCTGCTTCGTCCTTTCCCTGGTGCTCTTTCACGGCGAGCGCGCGCGGCGCGGGGCCGCAGCGGCTCCACGGCGGGTCTCCTTTGACGCCGACCTTTCCGGAAACCGTCCCGCCCAACTCATGATCTGCGGCTATGTGTTTCATTCCTGGGAGCTTCTCGGCATGTGGGCGTGGACTCCAGCCTTCGTCGCGGCGGCGCTGGCCTTCCAGGGCACGACGGGCGAGCGCGCGGCCGGTCTCGGTGCCTCGCTGTCGGCCGTCTTCCACATCATGGGCATCGTGGCCTCTGCCGCCGGCGGGGCGCTGTCGGACCGATGGGGACGCACCGCAGTCATCGCGGGGATGATGCTCGTCAGCAGCGCCTGCTCGTTCGGTTTCGGCTGGATGCTGGCGGCACCGCTGCTGGCGATCGTCATCGTGGGCAGCATCTACGGCTTCTCCGCGCTGGGCGATTCATCGGTATACTCCACCGGTATCACCGAGACGGTGAAGCCTGAGCGCCTGGGCTCGGCCCTCGCGGTGCGCTCGCTGCTGGGCTTCGGCGCCGGCGCCATCGCCCCGCTCATCTTCGGCTGGGTGCTCGATCTCCACGGTGGGCCGCGCGCGTCGGTGGCCGGATGGGGCTGGGCGTTCTCGGCGCTCGGCGTGGGCGGTGTGCTCGGCCTGCTCTCGATGCTCTGGCTCCGGACCATGCCGGAGGCGAGACGACTGGCAGGTGGAAAGCGTTAGACTCCGATCAAGGAGGCTTCATGGCGACCGTGCTTTTTATCGTCAAGGCGACCATTCCCCGCAAGAAGGAAGCCGCCTTCAATCGCTGGTACAACTACAAGCACTGTCCCCAGTTCCTCCGCTACCCTGGAGCGGTGAGCGCGCGCCGCTACAAGGCCATCATGGGCGAGGACAAGTTCCGCTACATGGCCGTCTACGAGGTCCAGGACGAGAAGACGTTTCGCGCGCTGATGAAGTCCGGCCATATGAAGGCGCTGCGCCGCGACTACGACCGCTGGTTCGGCAAGGTCTCGGAGCGGGCGCGCTTCGCGTATACACAGGTCTGGCCATAGCGCCGCCCAGACGAGTGCGGGGACTCGGGGCGGGGCGCCGCACGCGCCGCAGCCTCGAGAAGGGCGGTACCGGCACGGCCGGGGCCCTCAACGAGATCCTGGGCGCGTGGCCGCAGGTCAAGATCACCCCCATGTTCGGGCGCTGGGGTTATTTCGTCGGTCCCCGGCTCTTCGCGTGCTTTCCGCTCCGGGCCAAGGACACTGACCTCTGGCTCCGGCTCTCGCGTGAGGATCAGCGGCGGGCGGTCGACTCGGGCGCCTTCACGCCGCATCCGCGCATGGGGGCGCAGGGTTGGGTCGTCTGTCACGTTGATGGCCTGCGGGCGGCGGGGCGGATGCTCTCGTGGCTCAAGAAGGGCTACGAGAATGCCAGGCGTGTGGTGGAGCGGGAGGAGAGGGACGAGCCATGATCGTCGTCACGGGATTCGAGCCATTCGGCGGACATCCGTCCAATCCCTCGGAGGAGATCGCCAAGGCGGTGGACGGCCGCACGATCGGCGGCCAGTCCGTTCGCGTCGCGATTCTGCCCGTGCATCATGAAGAGGCCGCGCGGGCTGCGGCTCTCCTCCTGGGGGAGCACGACCCGCTGGCCGTCCTGCACTTGGGATTGGCGGCGGGCCGCGCGCGCCTGGCTCTCGAGCGCGTCGCCCTCAACGTGATGGACTACGAACTGGCCGACAACGCGGGCTACCAGGCGCACGGCGAGCCGTGCGTGGCGGGCGGGCCCGCCGCCTATCTGTCGACGCTGCCGCTTCCGGCCATGCTCGAGGCGATCGGCCGCGAGGGGATTCCCGCCTATCTGTCGAACACGGCGGGCACCTACCTCTGCAACCAGACGCTCTACGCCACGCTGCACGCGATCGCCACGGAGCGCCGGCGAACGCTCGCGGGCTTCATGCACGTTCCGCTCTCACCTGCCATGGTCGCCGCTTCCGGACTCGACCAGCCGAGCATGGATCCCGCCGTCGCCGTCCGCGCCGTCGAAGCCGCTTTGCGCGTGATCAGCGAACATCTCGCGGCACGTTCTTAAGTCGCAGGTTGATTGCCTGTGCCTTTGCTCGGGAATGGAGCTGGGGCTAGTCGGTCGAGGGAGGGGCTTGGGAGCGGAGGTAGGCGAGGCAGAGGAAGCCGAGGCCGGTCCACGCGATTTCGCGCACGCGGCGGATGAGGGTGAAGGACAGGCCGGCGGGGGCGCCCAGGCCGAGCGCCGCGAAGATCGCCATGTGTCCCGCCTCGAGCGCGCCGAGATAGCCGGGAACGAGAAAGGCCGCGAAGCGGATGCCCGTGCTGAACGCTTCGATGGCCGCGGCTTCGGCGAGCGAGACGGGCAACCCGATCCAGCGGAGGATGAGCCAGGGCTCCAGCACGCCGATCAGCCAGGCCAGGAAGTGGTAGAGGATGGACAGCGTCAGGCGTCTCGGCTCGCGCCGGTAGAAGCGGGCGAGCTCGTCGTTGATCTGGGTCAGCGCTTCGAGGGGACGAACCGAGAGCCAGCCCATCTTCTGCAGCCACCTCGTGCTCCCGTGCAGCGCCCCTCCGGCCTGCACGGCCACGAATCCGCCGACCGCCAGCACCTGGACCACGAGCAGCCACTGCATGCCGCGGACGACGAGCGAGTCGGACGGCAGCGCGGCATGGGCCGCCGCGAGCCCGACCACGAGAAAGAGCGCCTGCCCAATCACCATCGTCGTCTTGGCGACGACGACAGACGGCAGCCCCTCGGTGAGCGGCGCCCACGGCCTCACCAGCCATGCCTTGACCGCCTCGCCGCCCACCGAGGCGGTTGGCGTCGTGAGATTAAACGCCTCGCCGGCCAGCCGTGCCGCGAGCAGCGAGCGGAACGGCACCGAGTCGCGCCGAAACGCGTAGCGCCACCCGAGCGTGTCGAGCAGCGTGGTCACGCCGAAGGGGAAGACCACAATGACGAGGAGCCGCCACGAGAGATCCGTGAAGGCCTGGACGACGGCCCCGGGCCCGATGCTGGCGAGGAGCCACAGGAAGAGCGCCGCCCCGCAGAGGAGCAGGCCCAGCCGCACCAGCCGCATCAGGAGGCGGGGAGCTCGGCCTGCTTGGCCTTGGCTTCGATGCGGTCGATCCGCACGAACGGCACGAGGAGCCAGACGGCCGCGGTCGCGACCGTGGAGATCAGGACGAGCGGCGTATAGCCGAGGGCGTCATAGAGCCGCGCGCCAATATTCGCCGATATCTGAGTGCCGCCGTTGTAAACCGACATCAGGAACGCGAAGAACGTCGCCTCGACGTGGCGGGGGCACGATTTGGCCGCGAGGTCGAGAATGGCCAGCTGCGTGACCATGCCGACGCACCCGAAGACCATGTCGATGATCAGGGCAGAGACCCGGCCCCGGTACACGAGGTAGGCCAGCGTGCTGGTGACCGCGATGCCGATCGAGAGGTTGATCAGTCGCCGGAGCGGCACGAGACGGGAGAGCGGGGCGTAGATGAAGGCGCCGCCGACACCGGCCACCGAGGCCAGAGCTCCCAGGTGGCCGATGAACTGCTGATCGAAGTGCAGCACGTCGGTCTGGTAGAAGAGGAACGCCGGGCCGAACGAAGGGCTGAACGTCCAGCAGAGGATGAAGCCGGCCACCAGCCACGTGTCCCTCTCGCGCATGGCCACGCGGATGGCCCTCAAGACCGTCCGGAATTCCTCTCGCTCCGTGCGGGCCGGCGCTTCGTGCACGAAGAAGGCCGCCATCACGAGGGAGATCAGGGGGAAGCAGGCGGCCAGGAAAAAGGCTGCGTGCAGACTGCGGTGCTGGGCGAGGTAGCCTCCGAGCTCTCCCACGACGATGGAGGCCGTGATGATGGCGCCCCACTGGACGGACTGGAAGGCGCCCGTCAGCCCCAGAGGCTTGCCGTTTTCGACCATGAGCGCGTCCACGAGCACGTCGGTGAAGGCAAGCCCCAGCGCCATGATCGTGAAGAACGTCGCCATCCGCGAATACGAATGATTGCCCGTCACGCCGAGGAGCAGGCCGGCCGCGGCCGACATCGAAGAGGTCAGCATGAGATAGCTCTTCCGGTGGAAGCCGAAGAGCGGCACGAAGTCCGACAGGAAGCCGTAGAGCGGCTTGATCAGCCATGGGACGGTGGTGATGGCGAAGAAGGTGGCGACCTGGCCGGCGGAGAGTCCCGCATCCTTGAGCGAGATCGTGATCGTCTGGCTCGGCAGAGACCACATGCCCTGGGCGAAGTACACGATCGCGAAGAGGAGAGCGAGGCGCTGGGAGTTCGGCGTCTGAAACGGGTGCAGCTTATGCAGGCGGGCGAGCATTTGAGCACTATACAACGTGTGCTACTCTGTTGCCTCGATGCGTGAGACTCGGCACTCCGTTTGCCCGCACGATTGCCCCTCGCAGTGCGCTCTCTCCGTGGCCGTGGAGGGCGGCCGCGTCATCGAGGTCGCGGGGGACGCCAAGCATCCGTTCACCCGCGGCGTCGTCTGCGGCAAGGTGCACGACTACGCCGAGCGCCTGTATGCGCCCACGCGCGTGCTGACGCCGCTCAAGCGCGTGGGCGCGAAGGGTGAAGGACGCTTCGAGCCGATCGGCTGGGATGCGGCAATCGAGGAGATCGCGCACCAGTGGCGCCGCGCGATCGCCCAGTGGGGTGGCGAGTCCATACTGCCCTTCTCGTACGCCGGTACCCTCGGGCTGATTCAGTACTGGGCCGGGCATCCGCTCTTCCACGCCCTGGGCGCGTCCCAGCTCGATCGCACCATCTGCATCACCACCGCGTACGCGGGGTGGGCGGCCACGGTGGGCACGGTGGCGGGCAACGACTCTGAGCAGATGGTGGACGCCGACCTCGTCGTCCTCTGGGGCATCAACGCCAGCTACACCCACATCAATCTGATGTCGCTGGTCAAGCGGGCGCGCCAGCGGGGCGCCTTCATCGTCTGCATCGACCCCTACCGGACACAGACGGCAAAGAACGCGGACCTGCATCTGCAGCCGCGGCCCGGCACCGACGGAGCGCTGGCGCTGGGCATGATGCACGTGCTCATCAGCGAGGGGCTGGTGGACCACGAGTATATCCAGCGGGCCACGCTCGGCTTCGGCCCACTGGCCCAGCACGTCAAGCAATACGATCCGGAGCGCGTCGGCGCCATCACCGGTCTCGACAGGGACACCGTGGTGGGCTTCGCGCGGCGCTACGGCGCGACCCAAGCCTCGTTCCTGCGCGTGGGCATCGGCCTGTCGCGCCACGACAATGGGGGCGGGACCTGTCGCGCCATCGCGTGCCTGCCCGCGCTGACCGGCGCCTATGCGCATCCCGCGGGCGGCGCGCTGCTGTCCTCGACGCGCTCCTTCGGCCTCGACCTGGCCGCGCTCGAGCGCCGGGATCTCATGCCTACGCCGGCGCCGCGGACGCTCAACATGATCCGCCTGGGGCGCATCCTGACGGACCCGCAGATGAGCCCGCCGGTGAAGGCTCTCTACGTCTACAACTCCAATCCCGCGTCGATCGCGCCGAACCAGGAACTGGTCCTGCGGGGATTGGCGCGCGAGGACCTCTTCACCGTGGTTCACGAGCAGCACCTGACGGACACCACGGACTACGCGGACATCGTGCTCCCCGCTACGACCTCGATGGAGCATGCGGACCTCTACAAGTCGTTCGGGCACCTCTATGTCCAGCTGGCCGACCCGGTGGTCGAGCCCGCGGGCGAGTCGCGGTCCAACTGGCATGTCGTGCGCCTCCTGGCGCGCGCGATGGGCCTGACCGATCCGCATTTCTCCAAGGACGAGCCTGCGCTCATGCGCGAGGCCCTCGCCTCCGATGATCCGTCGCTGGCCGGCATCACCTACGAGCGCCTGCGCGCCGAGAGATCGGTGCGCCTGGAAGTCGGCCGGCCGTATCTGCCCTTCGCGAATGGAGCGCCGACGCCTTCCGGCAAGGTCGAGTTCGTCTCTTCGGCCTTCGCCCGCGAGGGGATGCCGTCGCTGCCGACGTGGACGCCGCTGGTGGAGGGACCGGAGAACGAGGCCGTGATCCGTCGGTATCCGCTGCAGTGCATCGTGCCGCCCAACCGTTTCTTCCTGAACTCGTCCTTCAGCCAGTCGGAGATGCTGCGGCGCCGCCAGCGGGGGCCCTCGGTCTTCCTTCACCCCGAGGATGCGCGCCCCCGGGGGATCCAAGAGGGCGACTCCGTCGAGGTGCGCAGCGCCAGGGGAGCGGCACGCTTCACCGCCACGGTTACCGACGACACGCGGCCCGGCGTCGCCGTGATCGAAGGCATCTGGTGGTCCAAGCATCAGGCCGGAGCCCGCGGCGTCAACGCCATCACCGACGATCGCGAGGCCGATGTGGGCGGAGGTCCGGCCCTGCATTCGAACCTGGTCCAGGTCGCCAGGCTGTAGTTCCACCATTCGGATTCCGGGAGCACTGAGATGACCGCACCGGCGCGCGTCCGCTTCTCCCCAGTCGAGGGAGCGGGGCAGCTCTTCACCGCAGACTTCTGCGACTACCTCTGCAAGATGCACGACGATTTCACGCCCAGGGTGCACGCGTTGAGACGTCAGCGGGACGCCGTGCTGAGGCGCGCGCTCGAGCAGGGCACCCTTCCCGGGCCTCAGCCGGCTTCGGCAGCTACCACCGGCGACTGGAAGGTGCCGCCGGTGCCCGAAGACCTCAAGCGGCCCGGCATCGAGATCTCGGGACCGTGCTCCATCACGAGCATGTTCATCAATGCCCTCAACCCCGGCCCTGAAGGC
>Ga0335069_10014258_pt1 | contig 11138 bp, 6 predicted proteins | sample Lox_Sample_11_FD_206714 | JGI IMG/M metagenome (GOLD analysis project Ga0335069, IMG submission 206714) | Soil microbial communities from Loxahatchee National Wildlife Refuge, Florida, United States - Lox_Sample_1.1 | ecosystem: Environmental > Terrestrial > Soil > Wetlands | place: USA: Florida... | reverse complement strand
TAGCAAATACCTCGGAAACAGACAGACGATGCTCCGGCGGGTTCGCTCGGAAACTGCGCCGGCAGAAGACACAATAGCAGCCCCCTGTTTCCACGGATTTACGGTTTGCTGAATTGCGTGTTACGGCGCCGCCGGCGCTAGTGAGACGAATTCCGGGTCGATGTCCCCGCGCATGGCCGCTTCCGCCGCCGCCCAGGGACAGCCGCCCCACGCCGTCTGCCGACAACCGGGTATCGCCACATCCTGGCCCGCCGGCGGCGTGGCCACGGAGAGCGGCGCCGTGTTCCGCATCTGCTCCAGCGTCTGCGCCACGTACCGCAGCTTCACGTACTCGCCGCCCGAGTCCTTCCACAGCGAAAAGATCAAGGCCCCACCCGGAGGCGTATCGTCGCGCTGATAACCCGGCAGTTCCCACGTGAGCCCCATCATCCCGGAGAGGTTTGAGAGGTTGGTATCGTGCCCGCAGAGAACCAGCAGCGCTTCACCCGGATGGTCCAGCGCTCCCGCCGCCGCCTTCCCCGCAGCCGCCTGCTCCAGGGATGCCAGCACGTGCGCCAGCAGGTTCGATCCATGCGCCTTGGCCAGATACGGCGTCCGCCGCATCAGGTCCGCGTAGGCCGTGTGGATTTCCATGATCTCGCGCAGCTTCCCGGCCGTCAGCCGCCCCCAACCCAGCGATGTCCCGGTCATTCCCTCGGCATACTCCAGCAACAGATCCTCGCTCAATGAGGAGCCGGTCGCCAGCGGCCCTTCCATCTGCACGGACTTTCCCTTGGCGGACAACACGATCTTTTCCTCGCTCGCGCCCGTCTTCCGCGCCGTCCCCCAAAGCACCGCGTCCAGCGCGTCGAGAGCCGCGCGGTGCGCCGCCAGCAGCTTCTGTGGATCGGGCCCCATCCTCTCTTCCACAGCCTTCCTCATCCGCTCCGGGTCCGGCGACCCGGCTCCCGAAAACAGCGGGTCGGATGCGCCGTCCGCCCGCGCCTCCACCACCAGCCCGCACCCCGGCGCCAGCGTTTCCGCCAGCGCCCGCCCGGTTTCCACGGTCCGCTCGTCCTTGTCCGCGTGGATGTGAATGCGCGCCGCATTCGCACAGCCGCCGGCCGCCGGCAGATGCTCCGACTCCAGCCATTCCCGGTAATAGGCGCCCATCAACTTCATGAGCGTCCGCCCGTGCGGGGTAAGGTCGCCCGGCGGCGCGTCCCAAGCCGGCCACGGCGCGGCGGCATACGCTTCGAGCCGTGAATTATCGGACGTGGGCGGCCGCACGCCATGCCGCGTCACAATCACAACATACTGGAGCTGCGCAGCCGTCCCCGCGCGCGCCGCCAGTGTTCCGAGCATCGCGGCAATCGCCGCGGCTACAGCGAGTTTGTTCTTCACGGTTCCAAATACCTCGGCCCGATGGCGAAGCCGCCCTGCTCCGGCCCCGCTAAAACTCCGCGCGGAACATGAAGTCGATGCGCCGCGGCGCGCCGGTGCCGGTAGCGCCTGTGTTGAGAATGCTCGTGATCTTTCCGAAATTCGAGGACGAGCTGTTCCCCGACGGATTGCTCCATTGCGGGTTGTTGAACAGGTTGAACGCGGATGCGCGGAAATTCAAGGCCACGCGCTCGGATACCCGGAAGCGCTTCTGCAGGCCGGTGTCGATTTCGTAATTGTTCGGCCCGCGGCCGTCGTAGCGGCCCAGGTTGCCCCAGGTCCCATTGGCGGGCGTGGCGAACGCAGCCGGGTTGAACCAAACGGTGGGAATGGACTGGTTCGCGGCGTAGAGCGACTGCCCGAGCACGTAATTGGGCCGCTGGCTGGACGTGTTGCCGTCCGGCATCGCCGCTGCCTTGCGCGACACGGTGATATTGATCGGCAACCCCGAGCGCGCCCCGGCAATGCCAGAAAGCGACCACCCGCCGAAAATCTTGGAAGCCAGGCCATCGGCCAGCAGCGCCTTACCCGGCCCGAACGGCAATTCCCATACGCCGTCGATCAGCAGCGTCTGGCGCACGTCAATGTCGCTGCTGCTCCGGTCGCAAGCGCGGCAGCCCATATCTTCAAAGCTCACGCTCGTGCCCGATCCGTCCGAGGCGTCCGTGATTCCGTGCGACCACATGTAATTGGCCTGGAACAGCAGCCCGTGCGCGAACAGGCGGTGAATCGAGGCTTGCATCGAATTGAAGTTGTTGTTGCCGTCGTTCGTCTTCATCCCGAACGAACTGAAGGCGGATAGCGGGCGCGTGCCGGTAGCCGGATTGATGAGATTCACCGTGTACTTATCGAACAGGTGATGGCCCTGGGACCCCTGGTAGCCCACCTGCGCAACGAAGCCCTTGCCCACGTCCTGCTGGATCATGAAGTCGTAGTTGTTGTAGGAGAGGTCCTTGCGGTGGCGGAAGATGGCCTTCGGGCTGTAGAGCGCCAGCGCCGGGTTCAGAAACGGCGTCAGGGGATACGAGAGGTTGGGCGTCGTGGTGCTGGTCCAGGAGTAGCGCGGCACGGCGCTTTCCGCCGGGTCGCTGAAATCGTCGTTCTGATTGCCGCCGTAATAGATCCCGAAGCCCGTCCGGATCGTCGTCTTGCCGCCGAGCGCCCGCGGCGCCCAGGCCAAGCCGAAGCGCGGACCGAAATCCAGCGGGTTGGGATCGTAGTAGGGAGTCCCCTTGGGGCAATATCCGGCGCAGCCGCCCATGCTAACCGGCGTGATGTCCACCACCGCCGAGCGGTTCAGAATCTCATGCGCCACGGAGTAGTATTCGTAGCGCAGGCCCAGATTCAGAGTGAGATCCGAGGTGACCTTGAAATCGTCCTGCAGATAGCCCATGGCGAACGTGCGCCGGTTGCCCACCACGCCCTCGCCCTGCAGCCAACTGCCGGAGAGCGCCGCATTGTTGATGAAATCCGTCGGCGAGTTAAACGCAATCGATTGCGTGGTCAGCGTGTTGCCCGAATTATTCAACCGGATGCGCCGAATCTCCACGCCCGCTTTGAGCGTGTGGCGGCCCCGCACCATGGTCAGGTTGTCCAGGTAGTTGAAGGTGGTGCCCACCTCGGTATCGAGTGACGTGCTGCTCAGCGAATCGAAACCGAAGCCGTTGGCGGAGTTCACCGTCAGCGACGCCGGCGCGGTGCCGTAACCCCAGTTATGGTAGTTGGCGCGGTTCAGCCCCACCTTGGCTTCATCCACGGTGGTGGGCGAGAAAATGTGCTGGAATTGCAGAACCACGTTGGTGGGAATCAGGTTCACCACGTTGTGATCGCCCAGCGCATCGCTGGGGTTGTCGATGTAGGCCTGGTCAATGTTATAGCGCACGTAGGCGCTGCTCTTGTCCGTGATCTGGTAATCCAGGCGGAACATCCCGGAGTCTTCCTGCACCGTATTGGTGGCCACGTCCGTCACGTAGTCGCTGATCGCATCGTGCGGCGTCATCCCGGGCCGGTACGCGTTCACCAGCGGCGCCAGCGCCGGAGAGGTCGCAATCACCTGCGCGCGATACGACGCGTTAGGCACCAGGTTCTGGTAAAACGTCTGGCCCAGACTCTGCCGGATGCCTTCATAATTCGCATAGAAGAACAGCTTGTCCTTCTTGACGGGGCCGCCGAAGCTGGCGCCGAACTGGTTCAGCGTAAACGGCGGCAGGCTCGGGCCATCGAACGGCGAGCGCGCGTCCAGCTGGTCCTTCCGAAGCGCGTAGAATCCGCTGCCGTGGTATTCATTGCCGCCGCTCTTCGAAACCACGCTCACCTGCGCGCCGCCGGCCGCTCCGGCTTCGGCAGTGTAGTTGGAGGTGCTCACGCGAAATTCGGCAATCGAGTCGAGCGAAATATTCAAGCGCGCGTCTGCCTTCTGCGTCTGCTCCTGCACGCCGCTGGTATCGATGCCGTCGAACACGAAGTTGCTGTCGTCCAGCGAATGCCCGTCGAACTGAATCGCGCGCTGCCCGGCATCGCCGTAGTTCACCGCGCCGGGCACGAGCAGCATCAAACTGGCCCAGTTCCGCCCGTCCACGGGAATCTCCTTGATCTGCGAAGGCTCCACCAGCCCGCCCACTTCCGCGCTCGTGCGGTTCAGCGTTTCCAACTCGGCCGTCACCTGTACGGTATCCGCGGTGGCGCCCACCGTGAGGGTCGCATCAATCGTGCGCGGCTGTCCCACCGCCAGTTCCACGCCCTTGATTTCCACGGGTTTGAAACTGTCTTTGCTCACCGTGACGTCGTACGTCCCAATCGGCAGGCCGGGGATTTGGTACGTGCCGCTCGCGCCGGTCACGGTCTCGCGGGAAACCCCTGTTTCAGTGGATACGGTCCGGACGGTGGCGCCTTGCACCACGGCCCCAGCCGGATCGGTAACGGTACCGCTCAGCGCGGCGTGGTCCACCTGGGCTGACGCCGGCAGACACGCGACACTAAGCAAAAGTAGAGTGTAGATGCGCTTGTTCATAGGTAGTTCCCTGTTACCAAATTGGATATTTTGATCTTCACGTCCGAATGTGGACGCTTGATGACAACCGCGGCACGATCCGGTTACGCCTTCGGGCCTGGATTGTGCAGGGAACGCCAACCGTTCCAGCGAGACTTCGACGACGGCGCGTCCTCAATCATCTTCGCCAGGAACCGGCCCGAGTAAGCCGGACAAGCGAAAGGCGCGTACGTGGAGCCATCGGAACTGTTAGTTTGCACCCGATCCGCGTCAGTTTGATGACAACGCCGCTGGCCACAACTAATCTGGCGCCGCATTGGTGCGCTTACGCCCACCAACGCAGAGGAAGCGCCGGTCCGTCAATCGCTGAGTGCCCGCCCCATGGCGCGGGCGCTCGGCCCTCCGCGTCGCGACTTCTCGCGACGCTTGTGGACGGACACGCGCCAAAGCACCCTTTGCCTGCACGCTCGAAGCAAATCAAGCGGAAGGCTGACGGCTACCAACTACTTCCGCTTGGCCATCTGCCGCACCTTGCTCGCCTTGGCCATCTCGCTGGGGGCCATGGCCTCGCGGGCGATGTCGGCTTGCTCCTGCTGGTGGCGTTTGCCGGAGCCGGTGGCCGGACTGGCGCTTTCGGGACGGCCGATGTAGCGCATCTCGCGGTAGGTCTCCTGCAAAAGCGGCTGGAAGAACTCGCGCATGTAGCGCCACGCGCCCATATTCCGCGGCTCTTCCTGCGCCCACACCACTTCCGCCGTCTCCGGATAGGTCGCCAGAATCTCCACCCCGCGGTCGGCCGCGAACGGATAAAGCTGCTCCACGCGCGCCAGCGCCACGTGCGTGGCCTTCTGCTCGCGGCGCGCGGCCTGAAGATCGTAGAAAATCTTGCCCGAACAGAAGATCAGCCGCGTCACCTGCGATTCGCCCGCCCCCGCCGTGTCGCCCAGCATCTCCTGGAATCCGCCCGACGTGAAATCGCGGATGCGTGATTGCGCTTCCGGATGGCGCAACAGGCTCTTCGGCGCGAATACCACCAGCGGCTTGCGCACCCCGCGCCGGTCCGCCCCGCCATACATCTGGCGGCGCAGCAGGTGGAAGTATTGCGCCGGCGTGGTGCAATTCGCCACCTGGATGTTGTTCTCCGCGCACAGCGTCATGTAGCGTTCAATGCGCGCGCTAGAATGTTCCGGCCCCTGCCCTTCATAGCCGTGCGGCAGCAACATCACCAGGCCGCTCGGCTGCCCCCACTTCTGCTCGGCGCAGGAGATGAACTGGTCGATCATGATCTGCGCGCCGTTGGCGAAATCTCCGAATTGCGCTTCCCAGAGGACCATCGTCAGAGGGTCGGCCACGCTGTAGCCGAACTCGAACCCGAGCACGGCGAACTCGCTGAGCGAGCTGTCATAGACGTCGAAACGCCCCTGCTCCGGGGAAATGTGCTGCAACGGAATGTAGCGGACGCCGGTTTCCGAATCGTGAAACGCCAGGTGGCGCTGGCTGAAGGTGCCGCGGCTCGAATCCTGGCCGCTCAGCCGGATCGGAGAGCCTTCCAGCGCAAGCGTCCCGAAGGCCAGCGCTTCACCGAAGGCCCAATCGATGCACGGAACCGAGTCTTCTTTATCGAGCGCGGCGCGCCGCTTTTCCACAAAGCCGCGCAGCTTGGGATGCAGATGGAAATCGGCCGGAAAATTCGTGAGGGCGCGCACCACGCGATCCAGCACCGCGTGGTTCACGGCCGTGCGCGGGCAGAAGCCCCCGATTTCGTCGTCTTCCACGGCGCTCAGTTCCTGCGGCACAAAGCGCTCGGAGCGGCGCTGCGCTTCGTCGAACGCTTGGGAGAAGCCCGCCGCCACGGCCTTGCGCATGGCTTCCGCCTCCCCGGCCGCCACCACGCGCTCGCGCACCAGGCGCTCCGCGTACAGCACGCCGACCGAGGAGTGCTCCCTGATCTTGCGGTAGAGAATGGGCTGCGTGTAGCTCGGGTCGTCGCCTTCGTTGTGGCCGTGGCGGCGATAGCAGGTCATGTCGATCACCACGTCCTTCTTGAACCGCTGGCGGTAATCGAAGGCGATCTGCACCGCTCGCACGCAGGCTTCCGGATCGTCGCCGTTCACGTGGAAAATAGGCGCTTGCACGCCCCGCGCCACGTCGGTGGAATACGGCGACGAGCGCGATTCCTCGGGCAGCGTGGTGAATCCGATCTGATTGTTGATTACCAGGTGAATGGTGCCGCCGGTGGCGTAGCCGTCGAGCTGCGAAAGGTTAAGCGTCTCCGCCACCACGCCCTGCCCGGCGAAGGCCGCGTCGCCGTGGATCAGCACGGGAATCACGCGCGCGCGCTCCTTGTCCCCGAGCCGGTCCTGCTTCGGCCGCACGATGCCTTCCACCACCGGGTCCACCGCTTCCAGATGGCTGGGATTGGGAGAAACCGACACCACAATCTGCTGCCCGCCGGACCGCTTCACCACGCCCGTGGCCCCCAGGTGGTACTTCACGTCGCCGGAGCCCTGCGTGCTGGCGGGATCGATTTCGCCTTCGAACTCCGAGAAGATCTGCTTCAGGTCCTTGCCCACCACGTTGGCCAGAATATTCAGCCGGCCGCGGTGCGCCATGCCGATAACGATCTCATGCACGTTGTTCTGGGCGGCGCGCTCCAGGATTTCGTCCAGAATGGCCACGGCGCTCTCGCCGCCCTCCAGCGCGAAGCGCTTCTGGCCCACAAAGCGTGAGTGCAGGAAGTGCTCGAATTCCTCGGCCTGGACCAGGTTCCGCAGAATGCGGACCTGCGTATCGCTCCCCAGTTCCCAACTATTGGCCCGCGGCTCCATGCGCTGCTGCAGCCAGCGCTTCTGCTCCGGGACCTGAATGTTCATGTACTCGCAACTGAGCTTGCCGCAGTAGGTCTGGCGCAGCGTTTCCAATATCTGGCGAAGCGTGGCCACCGCCTGCGGGTTGATTTCCGCGTCGGCCGTGCCGAGCGTGCCGGTCAGGAACTCGCGGTCCAGATCCCACATGGTGAGGCCGTAGGATTCCGGGTCGAGCTCGGGATGGTAGCTGGGCTCGGCGCCCAGCGGGTCCAGGTCGGCGATCAGATGGCCGCGCACGCGGTACGCGTTGATCATCTGCATGATGCCGGCTTCCTTGGCAACTTCCGCCGCGCGCGCGCCGGTGAACCCCGCAAGCTGCGGCTGGCGGTCCTTATCCCAGCGCACGGGCTGGTGCGGCATGTGCAGGCTGGCGAAGATGTCGTCGTAGAAACGGTCCGCGCCGTCCAGCAGCGCTTGAATGCGGCCTAGGAACGCCCCCGATTCCGCGCCTTGCAGGATGCGGTGATCGTAGGTGGAGGTGATGGTCATTACCTTGCTAATGCCCAGCGTCGCCAGAGTCTCCGGCGCGGCGCCCAGATACTCGGCCGGGTAATCGATAGCCCCCGCGGCGATGATGGCGCCCTGCCCCAGCATGAGGCGCGGCGTGGATGCCATGGTGCCCACCGTGCCCGGGTTGGTGAGTGAGATGGTGGTGCCCTGGAAATCCGCCGGGGTCAGCCTGCCCGTGCGGGCCCGCGAAACCAGCAAATCGAAGGCGTCCAAATACTCCTGGAAGGAAAACGAGCCGGCGTCCTTGATGTTCGGAACCAGCAGGCTGCGCGCGCCGTCTTTGCCGGCCACGTCCACCGCGATGCCCAGGTTGATGCGCGGGCGCACGGCGCGGAACGCCTGGCCGTCCTGCTCCACATAGGCCGAATTGAGCCCGGGAATCTCCTGCAAGGCCTTGATCATGGCCCAGCCAATCAGGTGCGTGTAGGAAACCTTGCCGCGCCCAATCAGGCCGCGATGCTGGTTGATCACGCGGCGGTTCTCGTCCATCAGCTTCACGGCGATGGTGCGCTGCGAAGTGGCCAGCGGAATGGAGAGGCTGGCCGCCATGTTCTCGGCGATGCGGCCGGCGGCGCCGCGCAGCGGCGTCAGGCGGTCACCATCCATGGGAGCGGGCGCCGGAACGGCCGCGGCGTAAGCGGGCGCGGCCAGGGCTTTGGCGCCCGGCGACGGCCTTTCCGCGGCTGGCTCCGGAGCGTTCCCCTCGAATATCCGTCTCCAGCTATCGTCCACGTCCGCGCGGTCGACAAGGTACCGCGCACGCTGCTCTTCTTCAAACCAGCTATTGATACCCGACATGCAGTGGAAGGTCTCTATTGGTAATGATAAGCGATCTGGACCGCAAGCGTCAGGATACCCCCTGTGCCGCTACCTCCGGATGGACTGCAAAAGCCTGCGGGCGGACCAGGTGACAATCGCGAAAAAGCCCAGAAAGCTGACCAGGATCACCGTCATACGGCGTTGAGGCGAAAGGGTTTCCGGCTGATGGCCGGGAGGGCCGGCGAAATCCAGCCATACTCGCAGGTGCACTGTGGCCGGCTTGTCGCTCTCCCGATTGTCCAACACCAGCGCGTACTCCCCCGGATTCCGCACATAGAAGCTCAGCCGCGCCACCGGCCCCGGACTGGACGTGGCCAATACGCCGTACGGGCGGTCGCGATTCAGGCGGTACAGGTCTTCGTGCGTCAGCAGCGCCGCGCGGATCCCCGGCGGAGATTCCGGCGAACCCAGCACCGCGTAAATGGTGGCGGGCCGCTGGCGCAGGCTCACTTCCACGTACCGCCATTCGCCGCCGGGAATGCGGTACGTCTCATCCACCAGGTCCACGCTCGATGCGGAAACCAGCAGGCACAGCCAAGCCAAGGGAAGGGCGCGGGGGAAAACCAAGCTTCACCGCCGGGACGCCGCGAAGGGCGGCGCGGGGGTGGCCCCGCCGCGCGAACCCGGCGCCGGAAAGGCTACAATGGGGACCATATGACCGACAGTATGGCACAGCCCGCCGACGGGGCTTGTGCGATACCTCTGGAGCGGCCCGCGTGGATGACCACCGCGAGCTGGGCTTCCGCGATTCTGGTTGGCCTCCTCTTCTTGATTTCCGGCGTTTGGAAGATTACCGATCCGCAAGCGGCGGCTGTCCGCATGGCGCAGGTCCGCGTGCCGGAGACGCTCAGTTTGGCCGCAGCGCTGGTGGTGGGCATCTGTGAAACCGTCAGTGGCGCGCTCATCCTGGTTCCGCGCTTCCGCCGATGGGGCGCCTTCGGCACGGGGGCCCTGCTGCTGGTTTTCATGGTCTTCGTGGCCTTCGAGTACAACACGCTGCGCGGCGCCGATTGCAGTTGCTTCCCCTGGATCAAGCGCGTGGTGGGCCCCGCCTTCTTTGCGGGAGACGGCGCCATGCTGGCGCTGGCCGCGCTGGCCGGCTGGTGGGCGCCGCCGGCGCGCAGCCTGCGAAGCGCCGGCCTAGTGGCGGGCGCCGTGGTGGTGTTCGCCCTGGTGAGCTTCGGCGTGGGGCAGTTCCGCGAGACCGGCGAGCCGGCCCCGGCGGCGGTAACCGTGAATGGCCAGCCGTTTTCCCTGGAGCACGGGAAGTTCTTCGTGTTCTTCTTCGATCCCGAGTGCATGCACTGCTTCGCCGCCTCCAAGCAAATGTCGCAGCTCCAGTGGGGCGATACGCGCGTGGTGGCCGTCCCCGTAGAGGTCCCCGAGTACGCCGGGCAGTTCCTTTCGGACACCGGGCTGAAGGCCGTCATCTCCACCGATTTCGCCAAGATTAAGGGATCCATGCACTATACCGCCTATCCCTACGGCGTCGCGGTGGAGAACGGACGCCAAACGGCGAAAATCAGCAATTTCGATGTCGACCACGGCGAACCGGTCGCGACGTTGAAGAAACTCGGTCTGGCGAAGTAAGCCGTCTATTTCCGCCACACAATGGACCACGGTACGATCTAAGCATGCGGGAAATGGCCGTCTCCGAGTTCAAAGCGACTTGCCAAGGCGTCATCGAGGATGTCCGGAAAACCCGCAGGCCGGTTCGCATCACGAACTTCGGCAAGGCCGTCGCGGAGCTCGTTCCCGCCAAGCCTGCAATGAAGTCCTGGCTCGGGTGCACGCGGGACTCCACTGAAGTCGCCAGCGATATCGTCGGGCCGGTTGGGGCCTTCGACAACTGGAAAGACGACGAGCTGTGAAGCTCCTCCGCGAAACTTACATCTGGACTTGGCCGCTCAAGACCATCCCTAACGGCTGAGCCGCCGCGCCCCTTAACGCTTTAGCGAAACCGTAACCGAATCGAACGGGTTGCTGTCCGGCGGACCGTCGAACGGGACGGTGTGGTATTCCGCCGTCAGTTCCGCGGCCGTCACCGCGATCTTCAGAAAGCCCGGATCGCTCTGGTTGAACTTCACAAGCTGCACGTCCTTGTGCGTGGTCTGAAAGGGCGCGGTAATCTGCTTCCCGTTATCGGTCTGCAGCTTGTGCATGGCCTTGGCGTTGTGCGCGTACCCGCCCGCTCCCGCGATGATGTACGGAATCTCGCGCCCGTTCAGGCTCCTCGAAAAGCGCTGGTAGTTGTGAACATGCCCGGAAAGCACCATATCCGGAACGCGGCCCGAGGCGGCGATCGCGTTATCGAGCGACTCCAGAATCAACGGGTATCCGCCGTGAGGCCCGTCTAGCGAATAGGGCGCGTGGTGCACCGCCACAATGAGGCATTTGCCGCTCGCGCCCTTCAGTTGCGCCGTGAGCCACGCTTCCTGCGGCCCGCCGGTCTCCTTATCCAGGCTGCCGTCGATGTTCGAGTACAGACCCACGATCACGGCCAGCGGCGTATCGAGCGTCCAATAAACGTA
>Ga0335069_10014257_pt1 | contig 11138 bp, 5 predicted proteins | sample Lox_Sample_11_FD_206714 | JGI IMG/M metagenome (GOLD analysis project Ga0335069, IMG submission 206714) | Soil microbial communities from Loxahatchee National Wildlife Refuge, Florida, United States - Lox_Sample_1.1 | ecosystem: Environmental > Terrestrial > Soil > Wetlands | place: USA: Florida... | reverse complement strand
GCTCCAGCCCAGCCTGCTCTGGTTCCTGCCGCGGAAATTGACCTTCAATTCCAAGACGCAGTGGATCCTGGGCTTCGGCGTGCACACCACGTGGGGTCCGGACGGATTCAATGTCTCGACCGGCTCGCGGCTGCGGGCGGACATCACCTTCGGGCAGGTCGTCAACCGGCTCCGCGGCGCGTTCGACTTCGAGCACTGAGCCGGGATCATGCCGTTGCCCCGCGAATCAACCCGAGCGGACACGAATGACGGTCCAGGCCGGGGCTCCGCCTGGCGGTGAGCGGACCTCTGCCGAGCCAGTCTTCCCCATGGCGCCGCCGCCTTCTGGTTCAGGGGTGTCCCTTCGTGGTTTCCTGATGCCGGATTCCGGCTTCAGGACTGCGGAGGGGCTCCGGACAACGCCGGCTGCCGGCCCGGCTGCGCCTCAACGCCGGATGGCCCACAGCCAGGCTGCGACATGCCAGGTGGCGCAGGCGGCCAGGGCCGCCGCGACGTCGTCCACCACGATGCCCCAGCCGCCCGGCCAGGACTGCAGCCGGGAAATGCCCAGCGGCTTGAGGATGTCGAAAAAGCGGAACAGCAGGAATCCGGCAAGGAGCGCGGCCCAGATCGGCCACGACGCCGTGTGGCCCGAGTGCCAGCCGAGAAAGACCAGAGGCATCACGACAAACTCATCCAGGTTCACCTCGCCCGGATCCACCCGGCCCATCCGCCGCGCGGCCTCACCGGTGAATCCGACCGCCAGGTAGCAGGCGACCGCCGTCGCCCCGAGCGTCTCGGCCCAGTTGGCGGAGTAGAAGAAGGCCATCACGTACAGCAGCCCGGCGGCCGAGCCCCACGTTCCCGGCGCCGGCAGCCGGCGGCCGAGCGGGCCGAGGGTCGCGACGGCAAGAACCAACTTCGGCGGCAGCCGCCGGGGCCAGGCGGGTTCGGGCAGGTTCACGGGTCAGTCGCGCACGACATGGCCGTGGCGCCAGAAATACGCCAGCCCCGAGGTCACGGTCAGCAGCGCCGCGAGCCCGTACCAGGCCAGGCCGAGGCTCTGCACGACGTTGATCCAGTCGGCCCGGGCGCCGCTGAAAAAATCGTGGAAATCGCGCTCGAACATCCGCGCGCCGAGAAGCCAGCCGATCGCATTGAGCTGCGTGAAGGTCTTCAGCTTCCCGCCCTGGTCGGCCACCACCACGATGCCCTTGGCCGCCGCCGCCATCCGCAGGCCCGAGATGGCGAACTCCCGCGCCAGGATCAGCAGCAGCAGCATCATCGCGGAGATCCGGAACCCGTGAAAATAGCCGCCGTTGATGAGCGCCACGAGCAGGCCGATCACCATCACCTTGTCGATCACGGCGTCCATGAACCGCCCGAACGCCGAGACCTGGTTGGCCCGCCGCGCCAGCCAGCCATCCAGCCAGTCGGTCAGCGCCGAACCGATGAAGAGCCAGAAGGCCCAGGTCGCCGCCCAGTGCCAGTCGAGGTACATCAGCGCCGCGATGACGAACGTCATCGGGATGCGCGAGACCGTGAGGATGTTGGGCAGCGTGAACCGCACGGCCTGAGTCGAAGGCCGGGCCCCGGAGTTGGCAATCCCCGAGATATTTTTACCCAAATCTTCCTCGCAATCCGGCCGGGCCCGTCTTTCTTCTCTGGCGGTCCGCGCCGCATGAGACACTGCATCTACCCCGGCACCTTCGACCCGTTCACCAACGGTCATCTCGACGTCCTCCGCCGGGCGGCGAAGCTGTTTGACCTGGTCACGGTGGCCGTGGCCATCAGCTCGACCAAGGATGCCCTCTTCACGCCGAAGCAGCGGGTCGAGCTGATCCGTGGCAGCCTCGGCGGCCTCGACAACGTCGAGGTCGTGAGCTTCGAGGGCCTGCTGGTCGAGTTCGCCCGGCAGCAGCGGGCGCACGCGATCATCCGCGGACTGCGCGCGCTGTCGGACTTCGAGTTCGAGTTCAACATGGCGCTGATGAACCGCCACCTCGATCCCCGGGTGGAGACCATCTTCGTCATGCCCAACGAGGCCTACAGCTACACCAGCTCCACCCTGGTGAAGCAGATCGCCAAGCTCGGCGGCGACGTCTCGAAGTTCGTGCCGCCGCGCGTGGCCGCGGCCCTGCGGACCGCCTTTGCGAAGCGGCGGCGCTGAGCGGCTCCGGTCCGCGGGCCAGTATGCCCGATTCCAAACGCGCCGCCGGGTGCCGCCGGGCTTGACCGTCTTCCGGCGTTGGCGGATGGTGGACCGTGCGCAATCGGAAAGCCACGGGATTCGTTCTCGCGCTGGTCCTGCTCTCAGCCCTGGGGGTGGCGCTGCGGCCGCAGCCCCAAGCGCCCGCGTCGCCCGCCGGGCGCACGCCGCAACGAAGCACGACCGCCGCGCCGCCCGCGCCCCGTTCCGCGCCCGCGCGCGACGCCACGGCGGCGGCTCACTCCGGCCCGGCCGCGGGCGGAATCATCGGCTCCGGGTGGCGGACGACCACGGATCCGGCCTTCGCCGCGTTCCGGGAGTGGACAGCGCGCTACCTCGCCGCCGATCCCGCCGAACAGGCGCGCCTGCTGGCTGAGGGCCTGGAACTGGCCCGGGCGCGCCGCGAGGTTCTCGCCGCCCTGATCCGCTCCGACGCCCGGGCGGCGCTCGCCGCCGCGATCCCGATGACCGTGCGCCAGCAGTTGCCGGCCGCAGTGGTGTCGCTGCTCGAGAAACGGGTCTCCGGCCTCAGCGATCTCTCGCTGCTCGGCGTCACCGCGGCGCCCGGGCGCCAGGTCGCGGAGCCGACCTTCCGCTCGACGCTGATCGACGGCGAGGAATATCGGGCCTACGTCTACGGACGCCGCGCCGACCAGGCCACCGTCGCCTCCACCTCCATCGTGGGCATCTCGGTGGACCACGCCCTGGCCGTCAGCGAATCCCCGCTGCGCGTGCTCGAGGCCGGCGAGAAGCTGGACGGGCGCGCCGTCGACAACATCTGCCCGGTCTCCGGCCGGGCCAGCGACGTGGCTCCGGACACCCCGCTCAACCTCGCCGCGCCGACCGCGGTGGAATACAACGGCACCGTGCACGTGCTCTGCCACGAGGAGCACATCGCCCAGGTCGAAAAGTTGCTCTTCGCGGCCGAGCAGGACCATCTCCAGACCGCGGCCGACAGCCAGCCCGGCAGCAGCGGGGTGACCGGACGCCCAACGTCCGGCTGGACCCACGGCACCAAGAAGGTGCTGATCATCCGCGTCGATTTCTCCGACCTGCCCGGCACGCCGGTCCAGCTGAACGGCGGCGCCCCGATCACCCCCGATGTGGCGGTCAACCTTTTCAATGCCGCCGGCGGCGTCGGCGACTTCTACACCGCGGGCAGCTACAGCCAGACGGCCCTGCAGATCACCGCCACGGTTGCGGGCAACTCGGTTGATGTCACGCCCGTGCTGCGCCTGCCGTCGACGGCGGCCAGCTATGCCACCGCCAACAACAACGACGGGCTGCACGCGGATGCCCGGGCGGCCGCGTTGGCCCAGGGCTACGACGAGGCCAACTACGACCGCGTCGGGGTGGTGTTCTCGACGCTCGGCAGCATCTCGGGCTCGCAGATCACCTACGGCGGCCTGGGCCAGATCATCGGGAAATATTTCTGGGTCAGCGGCGAGTACGACCTGCGGGTCGTGGCCCACGAGATCGGACACAACTACGGGCTGAACCATGCCAATCTGTGGCAGGTTTCCGACGGCAATCCCGTTTCGCCGGCGGGCTCGTCGACCGAGTACGGCGACCCGTTCGACGTGATGGGTGGCGGGAGCACCAACGTCCATCACTTCACGCACTGGAACAAGAGCATCCTCCAATGGATTCCCGATTCGGCCGTCACGCTGGGCGCGACCGCCGGCACCTACCGCATCTTCCGCTTCGACCCGGCGACGGCGCCCAACCTGGCCAATCCGCGCGTGCTCAAGGTCGTGCGCGATGCCACCACGGACTATTGGATTGGCTACCGTCGCGCCACCGCCAATGCCTCGCTCAACGGCGGCGCCTACGTCCTCTGGGGTTACAATACCAACAAGCAGGCCAACCTGCTCGACCTGACGACACCCGGCACGGATCCCACCGACGCCGGCCTCGCCATCGGCACCACATTCAATGATTCCGCCGCCGGCATCACGCTCAAGCCCGTGGCGCAGGGCGGCTCCGGCACCGAGGAATACCTCGACGTGCAGGTCGGCTTCCAGCCGCGCATCCAGTGGAGCCTGGCGACCTACGTCACCGACGAGCAGGGCGGCAGCGTCGTGCTCACCCTCACCCGCGGCCAGAACAGCACCGGGGCGGTGAGCGTGAACTACAGCACCGCCGCCGGCTCGGCGACGTCCCCCGCCGACTTTGCCGCCCAGAGCGGCACGGTGACCTGGGCCGACGGCGACATGAGCGCGAAGACGATCACCATCCCGATCGTCGCCGGCGCCAACTCCGGCGGCACGCAGAACTTCACGGTCAACCTGAGTTCGCCGTCCGGCGGCGTCGTCGTCGGCGGTTCCTCCGCCACCGTGACCATCGCCGATCCGGGCGTGCGCGATCCCTCGTTCACCGCCGACTTCGTCAACAACACCGTCCGGAAAGTGCTGCCGCTGCCGGACGGCAGCATGATCCTCGGCGGCTCGTTCAGTCAGGTTTACGACGCCGCCACCAACGCCTATGCCCGGCACGGAGTCGCCCGGCTTTACTCCGCCGGCACCTTCGACCCGTCCTTCGCCACCGGCGGCGGCATCGACGCCGGCGTCGTCTACGACCTCGCCCGCCAGCCGGACGGCAAGATCATCGCCGTCGGCAGCTTCACGGCCTACAATGGCACGGCGCGCAGCCGCCTCGCCCGGCTCAACAGCGACGGCTCGCTCGACGCGACGTTCAGTCCCGGCACCGGCGCCGATGGCAGCGTCTACGCGGTGCTCGTGCAGCCCGACGGCAAGGTCGTCATCGGCGGAGGGTTCACCAATTTCAACGGCACCGCGCGGGAATACCTCGCGCGCCTGAACCCGGACGGCTCGGTCGACTCCGGATTTGTCGGACCCAATTTCGCCGGCACCAGTGGCTGGGAGGTCCGGAGCCTGGCCATGCAGGCCGACGGCAAGATCCTGGTCGGCGGCGTGTTTTACTTCACCGGCGGCGCCAAGAATCAGGCCGGCCTCTGCCGGGTCACGACCTCCGGCGCGCTCGACGCCACGTTCAACGGTGTCGCCGAGGGTGCGACCGTGGCGGGCAACCCCAGCACCCTGAGCCGCATCTACCATCTCGCCGTGCAGCCGGACGGAAAGATTCTCATCGCCGGCGAATTTTCCGCCTACAACAACGTCGCCGAGGGCGGGCTCGCCCGGCTGACCAGCACCGGAGCGCTGGACGGCACCTTCACCGCGCCGACGTTTGACGGCACTTGCTACACTGTCCTCCTGACCAATGATGGCCGCCTCCTCGTCGGCGGCGACTTCACCCACTACGGCGCCACCGCGGTGAACCACCTCGCGCGGCTGTCCGGCACGGGCGCACTCGACCCGGCCTTCAACGCCGCGGGCGGCTACGGGATGTCGGTCTACGACCTGGAATTGCTGGCCGGCGGGCGCGTCCTGCTGGGCGGCGACTTCGGCAGCTTCCAGTCGAGTTCGACCTCCGGTCCGATTTGGCAGCTCGTGCCCGGGCTCCCGGGCCCGCCCGGCACGGTGCAGTTCGCCAGTCCGAGTTACCACGGACACGCGGGCTCCACCGCCGTCCTTTCCGTTACCCGGAGCGGCGGCAGCCTCGGCGCGCTCACGGTCGGCTACACGACCGTGCCCGGCTCGGCCACGACGACCGATTTCACGGCGACCTCCGGGACGCTGACCTGGGCCGACGGCGACGCTGCCGCCAAGACGATCACGGTGCCACTCACCGCCGCCAGTCCCGGCGCTCCCGCCAAGACCTTCACCGTGAATCTCGGTCCGCCGCTGATCGGCGGCGTCGTGCTCGGCAGCATTCCCTCGGCGACCGTGTCCGTGCTGGACGGCGCCGCCGTCAGCGACTTCAACGTCGACGGGCACACCGACCTTCTCTGGGAAAACACCGCCGGCGTCGACCGGGCCATCTGGTATCTCAACGGCACCGGCATCGCCGGCTTCGACTATCTCGCCGGCATTCCGAACGAGTGGCGGATCGTCGGGACGGCGGACTTCGACCACGACGGCTATCCCGACATCCTGTGGGAAAACACCGCCACGGGCGACCGCAGCATCTGGCTGATGAACGGCATCGCCATTGCGAATTTCGCCTACCTGGCCTGGGTCGATCCTTCCTGGCATATCGCGGCGCTCGGTGACTTCAACGGCGATGGCAACGTCGACGTGATCTGGGAGAACGCCGAGACCGGCGGCGTCGACCGCGCGATCTGGTATCTCAATGGCACCGGCATCGCCAGCTTCGGTTACCTCGCGGGCATCCCGCCGGAATGGAAGATCGTGGGCGCCGGCGATTTCAATGGCGACGGTCAGACCGACCTCGTGTGGGAGGACACGTCCACCGGCCAACGCAGCATCTGGCTGATGAATGGCGTCGCCATCCAGGGATTCGGCGACCTCGGCACGGTCGGCACCGCCTGGCACATCGCCATGGTCGCGGACTTCAATGGCGACGGGAAATCGGACCTGCTCTGGGAAAACCGCACCACCGGTGACCGGGCGATCTGGCTGATGAACGGCACCACCCACGCCAGCTCGGTCTACCTGGCCTACGTGGATCCGGTCTGGCACATCGCGCCCTGAGCGGCGCTCGGACGGCCGCTCGGCCCCGCCGCCGAGCCACTGGTCATTTTGGCATGGTCCCGCGCGGCCGGCGGTGTTTCGCTGGACGGAAATCCTCCGTCATGACTGCCCCTCGCACCCCGCGCCTGCTCGGCGCCCTCCTTGTCCTGGGCGCCGCGTCCGTCATCGCCTCCCCGCCGCCGTCCGCCGCGGGCTACTACCGCTTCCCGGCGATCCACGGCAACACGATCGTCTTCACCGCCGAGGGCGACCTCTGGCGCGTCGGCGCCGGCGGCGGCGAGGCGCAGCGCCTCACGACCCACCCGGGACTCGAGGCGAATGCCGCGCTCTCCCCGGACGGCACGCTCGTCGCCTTCTCCGCCCAGTACGAGGGCCCGACCGAGGTCTATGTGATGCCGCTCGCCGGCGGTCTGCCGAAGCGCCTGACCTATGAGGGCGAAAACGCCCAGGTGCGCGGCTGGACCCCCGACGGCCGCGTGCTCTACGCCACGCGCCATTATTCCACGCTCCCGGACAACCAGCTGGTCGCCATCGATCCGCGCACCGCCCAGCGCACCCCGGTGCCGCTGGCGCAGGCCGACGAGGGCGCCTACTCCGACGACGGCCGGACGCTGGTCTTCACCCGGTACTCGTTCCAGGGCAGCCACGCCAAGCGCTACGCCGGCGGCACCGCGCAGAATCTCTGGCGGTTTGGCGCCGGCGATCAGGAGGCGGTAGCGTATCACCCGGAGTTCCGCGGCACCAGCCGGTGGCCGATGTGGTGGCGGGACCGGATCTATTTCGCGAGCGACCGCGACGGCACCATGAACCTCTGGTCGATGAAGGCCGACGGCTCCGACCTGCGCCAGCACACGCGGCACGCCGATTTTGGCGTGAAAAACCCGGCGCTGAGCGAGGGCCGGATCGTCTACCAGAACGGGGCCGACCTCTGGCTCTACGACAGCGCCACGGACAAGACCGCCGTCGTGCCGATCACCCTCGCCTCCGATTTCGACCAGTTGCGCGAGACCTGGGTGAACAAGCCCGCCGATTATGTCACCGCCTACGCGCTCTCGCCCGACGGCGGCCGCATCGCGCTGACCGTGCGCGGCCAGGTGTTTGTCGCGCCGGTCGGACAGGGCCGGCTCACCGAGATCGCCCGGCAGGACGGCGTGCGCTACCGGCAGGCGCGGTTCCTGCCCGGCGGCCAGGCGGTGCTCTTCCTCTCCGACCAATCCGGCGAGGTCGAGTTCTGGCGCGCCCCGGCCAACGGCGTCGGGCCCGCCGAGCAGCTGACCCGGGACGGTCATTCGCTGCGCATGTCGGGGCTGCCCTCGCCGGACGGCAAGTGGCTCGCCACCACCGAGCACGACCAGGACTTGCTCGTCATCAACCTCGAGAAGCACGAGAGCCGGAAGGTGGCGCACTCGGCCTACCAGGACTTCGACGCACCCGCGCTGGACTGGTCGCCGGACGGCAAATGGCTGGCCTACGCCAACAGCGCGGCCAGCGGCAACCGGCAGCTGCTGCTCTACAATGTCGACACCGGCAAGTCGACGCCGGTGACCAGCGACCGGGTGAACAGCTCCGATCCCGCGTTCAGCCCGGACGGCAAGTGGCTCTACTTCCTTTCCGAGCGCTCGTTCACGACTTCGGTCGAGGCGCCCTGGGGCCCGCGCCAGCCCGAGCCCTTCCTCGACAAGCCGGTGAAGATCTACCAGCTCGCCCTGGCGGCGGAGCGACGCTCTCCGTTCCAACCGGCCGATGAACTGGCCGACGCCGAGAAGAAGCCGACGACGCCCAAGGACGAGGAGAAGCCCGCCGGCGTGAAGCCCGAGCCCGCGAAGAAGGCCGAGGCGGTCCCGCCCGTGGTCGTGGAGCTCGAAGGCATCCAGTCGCGTCTCTGGGAGGTGCCGGTCCCCGCAGGGAACTATGAGCAGTTGAACGTGACCGACAAGGCGCTGTTCTTCCTCGACCACGACTCCGGTCCGCCGCCCGCCAACAACACCCCCGCTTACCGCCTGGACGCCGTCGAGATCAAGCGGAAGGACCCCGAGGTCACGCACGTCCTCGCGGGCGTCAACGGCTACCGGTTGTCCGCCGACGGCAAGAAGCTGCTCCTGCAGCAGGGCGAGAACTTCTTCGTGATCGACGCCGCCGCGCACGCCGCCGCCGACCTGGACAAGTCCAAGGTCAACCTCGCCGGCCTGCGCTTCCCCTACGCGCCGCGCGAGAGCTGGCGCCAGATGTTCGTCGAGGCCTGGCGGCTGCACCGCGACTATTATTACGACCGGAACATGCACGGCGTGGACTGGAAGGCCAACCTCGCCAAGCACCTCCCGCTGGTCGACCGGGTGACCGACCGGCTCGAGCTCAACGACCTGATCAATTACCTGATCAGCGAGCTCTCATCGCTGCACACCGACGCCAACGGCGGCGACTTCCGCAACGCGCCCGACCCGGTCGCAGTCGCCACGCTCGGCGCCCGGTGGGCGCGGGACGAAAAGGCCGGCGGCTACCGCCTCGAGCACATCTACCGCGGTGATCCCGACTTCCCGGACCGCCTCGGGCCCCTCCAGAAGCCCGGCGTGAATCTCGCCGACGGCGACGTGATCCTGGCGATCAATGGCACGTCGACGCTGTCCGTGCCGGATCCCGAAGCGCTGCTCCGCAACCAGGCCGGCCGGCAGGTCCTGCTGCAGGTGAAGCCGGCCACCGGGGGTGAGCCGGTTTCGCGGATCGTCGTGCCCGCCGCGGCCACCGAGGCGCCCAACCTGCGCTACGCCGACTGGGAGTACACCCGCCGGCTGGAGGTGGACCAGAAATCCGGCGGCCGCATCGGCTACGTGCACCTGCGGGCGATGGGTGCGCCGAACTTCGCCGAGTGGGTGCGCAGCTACTACGCATCGAACGACCTCGCCGGCCTGATCCTCGACTTGCGGCACAACCGGGGCGGCAACATCGAGAGCTGGATCATGTCCCGCCTGAACCGGCCGGCGTGGATGTGGTGGTCGAATCGCGACGGCCGCTCCGGGCCCAACTTCCAGAACCCGTTTCGCGGACAGCTGGTCGTGATCATCGACGCGTGGACCGCCTCGGACGGCGAGACCATGGCGAACGGCGTCCGTCACCTCGGGCTGGGCACGCTCCTCGGCGTGCGCACCTGGGGCGGCGGCATCTGGCTGACCGGCTCCAACGTGCTCGTCGACCGCGGACTCGCCCGCGCCGCCGAATTCGGTTCCTTTATTCCCGGCGAGGGCTGGGTCGTGGAGGGCGACGGCATCACGCCCGACGTCATCGTCGACAACAACCCCGCGACCGCGTTTGGCGGCGCGGACACCCAGCTCGACGCCGCGATCAAGCTGCTGCTCGACAAGCTCGCCCAGCGCCCGCCGCACGTGAATCCCGAGCCCCCGCCCTATCCCGACAAGACGCTGAAGCACTGAGCAGCTGAATGTGTGGTGCCGCCCCCGGCGGCCAGCCGATCCCGCCTGGACATCATGCCCAAGAATGCAAGCTGACGCCTTGAGATTCCCTTCCCAATCCCGCCGTCTCCTGGTCCTGCATCTTCTTTCAGCGGTCGCCGCGGCCGCGTTGCCCGTGTCGCAAATCCCCATCGGGGCCCAGCCCACGCGCAAAGACGTCTTCCCGCGCACGTCCGTGCAGTTCCCCGAGGGCGTCACAGCGCTGCCCGACGTCGAATATTTCTACCTTCAGGGCTACCGCCCGCTGCTGCTCGACCTCTACCTTCCGCAGACGCCAGGCCAACGCCCGCTGGTGATCTGGGTGCATGGCGGGGCCAGCCGCGGCGACTCCCGCGTTTCTGGTGCAATCGTCGATTTTCCCGCCACGTTGGCGGCGCTCGCCGCGCATGGCTACGTCGTGGCAGCGATCAACAACCGCCTCAACCGCGAGGCCAAGTTCCCCGCCCAGGTTCAGGATGTGAAGGCGGCGATCATTTATCTGCGCACCAATGCGACGAAATATGGCATCGATACGTCGCGCACCTTGCTGTGGGGCGCTTCAGCCGGCGGGTACCTGGCGGCGCTGGTGGCGACCAGTTCCGGCGAGGCGGAATACGTGCCGCCGCCCAACACCGGGCGGATGACGCCAGAAGAGGCGAAGAGCACGAGGCCGCCCGAAGTGTCGGACCGCGTGCAGGGGGCGGTGATCTGGTACGGCATTTTCGACCTTGAGCATCAACTGCCAGAGGCCGACGCCAAGGCGTTGATCGGATGCGACTGCAAGGAGAAGTTCGCGGCGGCCAGCCCGATCAATCGCGTCACTGGAGCGACGCCGCCCATGCTGCTGATCCACGGGACCGCCGATATCGACACCCCGGTGCAGCAGTCACTTGCCATGGAGGCCCGGCTGAAGGCCGCGGGCGTGCCGGTCCA
>Ga0335069_10014256_pt1 | contig 11138 bp, 5 predicted proteins | sample Lox_Sample_11_FD_206714 | JGI IMG/M metagenome (GOLD analysis project Ga0335069, IMG submission 206714) | Soil microbial communities from Loxahatchee National Wildlife Refuge, Florida, United States - Lox_Sample_1.1 | ecosystem: Environmental > Terrestrial > Soil > Wetlands | place: USA: Florida... | reverse complement strand
GAAATAAAGCCCGCGCAGCATATTGCAGTGACGATTAAGAGTATCGAGATCCATGGTATCGCGGCGGCATTGCTGACTGAGGAAAACGAAGCAACAAGCCCGGATACCAACCCGGTGAAAATACCCGAGGCAAGAATCACGAACTGCTCAGCGAGGATCTGCTTCCTGAGCAATGTAAGCCTGTATCCCATGGAGACAAGCAGTGCAAATTCCTTTTTCCTGGCATTGTAGGTCCTCATGAGAACAAGTCCTAATCCGGCCACTCCCAGGATCATCCCAAGGGCCCCGAGGATTGTGAACACAGAAAGGTAAGTGTTGGTTACGGAGAAGAAGGCGGAAAGCCTGTCGGAGGCTTTAGCTGCAACAACTCCGTAGTTTTCAAGATGCGATGAAAAAAGATGTGCCAGAGAATCTGATTCAGCCTCCGGTCCCCGCAGCAGGAATACTGAATAACCATGAGCCGATGGATAAAACCTGTTGAAGTTCTCCAGCCCTATTACAAGGAAGCCCTGGAACAGCGATGATTTAAGGCCCCCGGCAATGACAATATTGAGGGGTTGTCCCGATTCATTCCTGAATTTAAGCGTGTCGCCGGTCTTTTTTTTCAGGCCCCATTCAAGTACGGTCTGATCGGCAAACCCGAAAATTGTATTATGCGATGAGCTTTCATTGAGTATGTTCCATGGGTTCGCAGGGGACACGAAGCCGGCCAGGGTGGAGAATGAGAAGGCCCTGTTCCTTGTAAAGTCCGAAACCTCGGCCCCCAGGAGCGGTGGGGATGCGATGTAGTTGAGATTAAGACAGCTTGCGTCATTCCCTGCCGATTTTTTACATTGAATCAAAGAGATATCCTGCGGCATGAGTCTTTCCAGTCCATGCCTCTTCCTTCCGGCAGCGGAATTCAGGTCCTCGCTTACAGGGACGGATGTTTCAATCCAGTAGCTGTAACCACCAGTACCTCCCGACGGCACCAGGCTCTGACTATTTATTCTCTGCCTGTTTATACCGGTGATGACAACCGCAAACAATCCCGCTGCAATCAGAATGACAGGCATAAGGGCGCTGCCGGGATTATACAGGTAATACTTTGCCGCGAACATTCGCCTGTTCATAACTGCATCCCTGCCCTTTGAGGCGTTTTTTTCAATCATATGGCCAAACAGGATGATGAGTGCTGCGAAAATCATCACACCTGCCGAAAATGAAGCCATCGGAGATTTAGTTGCCGGAACCAGGGTAAGGATTACTAAAACAAGGGCAAGGAACATCACAACAACAGCAACTGCCGGGTTGTTAAGCCAGGCTGGGAAATGACGAATAGTTCCCATTTTTTTCACCCCGAGCCTCAGGAACCGGCGGATATCTGCCTGGATCACCAGGCCGGTTATCAGCACAGTCATAATAATACCGATGCAAATTGTGGGGATATCGTTATGAATTGCCAGCCGGTTTGTATGGACAGCACCGTTCCAGACAGAATTGAGACCGGCAATCATGATTGTGTTGATGAGAATCCCGGCGAAAGAGCCTGTTAGTGAACCTGTCAGAGAGATGATCACGGATTCTGCAGTGAGGTACTTCCCGATCCACCTGTCCCTGAATCCAAGGGCTTTTAAAACGCCCATCTCATTTTTCCTGGAATCGAGATATGTTCTGACTGAAAGCACCAGCAGAATAAGAGATGAAAGTATTATGAAGAAGCCAAGGCTCAGAAACAATGTTCCGAAGTCGATGCTTTGCGACGCAGCATCGTTCATTTCGCCCAGTATATCGCCTGTTGAAAACCCGGCCGATGATGGATTTATCCTGCCTTTAAGTGCGGAAATTATGCCGGCTTCGCTAAGAGAGGATGGAAACCTGATTGCGGTTGCCGGCCCGAAGCTGCTTCCCCACATAGCTTTTGCAGCCGCGTACGGAAGGAAAGCCTTTGGTGTGCCGCGAAAGGTTCTCCAGTAGTCTTCATCTTTTTTCCTCAGCCTGTCGGTCCTTATCTCTATGCCCGCGTTCCACCGCGAGCAGGATGGGCTGCCTGCAATCCCGGGGAAGTCTGGCATAAGCATTGAATCGGCTGCCATGCCCTTTATTGAAACCACTTTACCGATTACAAACTTCCCGGATTTTTCCCCCAGCTTTCCGGAGAATGACGGTGAGAACCACGACATCGCCAGTGTATCGCCGGGCAATGCCGCGAGATCCTTTGCCAGCCAGTCGTTTATAACAAGCGCGGAGTCTCCGGGTTGAAATGAATCTGTACCGCTGACGAATGAATATGGTGTTGAATTCTTGCCTTTTGAGATATTGTTGACGAGGTATGTAATGACCGGTTTACCTGCAGGGACAGCACTGGTAACGGCTTCGCAAAGGGGTTGATCGATAAATATCCTGGATGAAATGATTTCCTTTTCTCCTGTCGCCTTTACTGTTCTGACTGACAGCCCGATATCCCCGGGAGACAGGGCTTCTTCCAGTCTCGCTGACACTCCTGATAACTCTGTACCTTCGGACCTGACAAGTATCCTGTTGGCTTTTCCCCTGAGGATATCCTCATCTTCCCTGATAAAAATATTCATGGAAGGCAGCTGGCTCACGGCAGCAGAGAAATCTCCACCGGCATCCGCCGCTACTACTGACGACACTTTGAAAACCCCTGAATTGCCACCGGCAGGAGGTATTGCGAAAGGTGATCCGGAGGGGACATCATCAGGTACAGTAAATGAAACGATAAGCTCATCATCGGCCCTGGCATCCAGAAGCCTTGCCAGGTTCTCGTTAATGGCTGCTTCACCCTGGTTCAGCATGATATCTTTAAAGCCAAGGAAGCTGAAAAACCCCGGTTTTATGCCATAGATTTTCGTGTTGAATGATTTCCTGCTTCCTGCAAATACCTCGACCACCCCGTCATTATCCAGAATCGGGGTGCAGACCATGTTTTTGCCATCGGATAGCCTTTCAGACAGAGCGGGAGAGAAGTACCTTACCCCTGATGAAATTATGTACCTTGTGCTGCCAAGCTTCACCCTTATCGAGCTCCTGAGAGTCTCCCTGACTGAATATCCTGTGAGCAGCGAACCAGTGATCACGGCAGCCAGCAGAGCAATGATAAGGACCTGCCGCAAAATTTTCCTGCGGTTATAACTGAGTGACCTGAGTGTTATTTGAAAAAATCCGGGTGACATTTTTACTTAATATTCAATCAGATGGCCTGATTCGAGCCTGAAATGTATCGACATCTTTTCAGCTAGCAGGGCCGAGTGCGTCACAGTAATGAATGTGGTTCCCGACTTCTTATTCATTTTTACAAAAAGAGATGCAATAACCCCGGCATTCTGTAAATCGAGGGAACCGGTGGGTTCATCAGCAAGGATAATCGAGGGCCTGTTTATCAGTGCCCTTAGAAGAGCGGCACGCTGCGCTTCTCCGCCTGAGACCTCGGATGGCATCTTGCCAAGCAGATGGGAAATGCCTGTCTCTTCTCCCAGCTCACTGAGATAATCCCTGTCGTGGGTGTCAATCCCTTTCTTGCCGGCCAGCAGCGGAAGGAGGATATTTTCACCGATTGTAAGATGCGGCAGGAGGAGATGATCCTGGAACACAAAACCAATGTTAATGTTCCTGTAGGAAGCGGCTTCGTTGCTGTCGAACCCGTTTATCTTTCTGTCCATGAAAATGATCTCTCCCGAGTCGGGTCTGTCGAGCAGACCAATGAGGTTAAGCAGGGTTGATTTACCCGAGCCTGACGGACCCGTCACTGCCACTGTATCGCCACTGTTCACGAAGAGGTTTATCGAATCAAGTACGGTTCCTCTGCGCGGGTATGATTTTGTCAGGTTGCATATATTCAGCATATGGAAGGTTTTGATATTATTTCAGAGAGCTGTAGACACTGTGCATATTTGCTGCCATGATCGTATTATTGAGCTTTGATTCAACCATGCTCCTTCCTGCCGAACCAAGAGAAACTGCCCTGGATGAGTCTGTCAGCAATTCATACAAGTTCGAAGCCAGGGTATCCACATCATCTACGGAATACAGAATTCCGCCCTTTGTTGTCCCGATAATTTCAGGGAATGCACCCGTGGCTGGCTGGACAACCGGGATACCCGAGGCATTTGCCTCCAGGATGTACAATCCATAACCGTCATATTTTCTTACAGGGACACTCATTACGTCTATGGAATCGAAGAATTCATATTTGCCCCTCCCGTGAAATCCGGGGAAGATCCTGATGAAGGACCTGAAGCCTTCTTTTTTGATTTTACCGATCTGTTGGTTGATGAACTGCTTATCATCGGAGGTATAGCCGCCGCAAACATTAAGGGTGAGGTCCTCCATACCCCTTTCCTTCTTCAGCTTAATGAATGCATCGGCCATTTTGTCAAAGCCATTATGGTAGCTCACCCTTGAAAAGAAGCCTATGGCAGGGGCAGAGTCGGACCGGTGCCTTTCCATTCTTTCAGAAAGGTCGATCCCTGAGGGCACCACATGGACATTTTTTACAGAAGGGCCGGCTTTTGCCACAAAGAATTCGCTGTAATACCTGCTTGGTGAGATGAAAGCATCGACATACTGCGCCTCCTCTGCTATCATTTTCCATGCCTGTGACCGGAAAGGCTCGGCCATCTCGTTAAGCCAGTCATCTTCATTCAGAAGGGAACATACGATCTTTACGTCGAGATGTTCCTTTATCTGGCGGGCGAGGCCGATAATGAGTGCATTCGAGAGATGAATAACATCAGGCTTCCCGATGCTTTCGAGGTAGCGGACCAATCTGATTATTTCGTTGTTTCTTATGCTGTTCTGGCTGCTTATCATATTAAGTGTCAGGTCCTCGAGGCCATCGGTCCTTGTTGATCCGGCACTTTTTGCAGCCAGCCTGAGCAGGGGCGGTGCATCCAGTATCTTATCGAAAAAGGAAGGCATACCCTCGAGAAAATGGAATTTTTCACGCACATAGAGCGAGATTGCCCCGAAAAAAACGTTAGTATCGAACCCGCTTTCGATATATACCTTCTCGGGCGGAAGGTACAATGGTACTGCAACGGCTTCCATCCCCGGAACGCTCTTTATCGCCCTGAGATACAGCATATCGCGGTAGCAGTTGCTGCAGTAAAATGAGCCGCCGGAACCTGTGACCAGAAATGCAACTTTCATATTTTAAATTAATGCAGTTGTTCTATATAAAGTCATTTTATGCCAAAGGCCATAAGCCGGCCATCACCCGACAGTATATAAAACCTGTCCCTTGTGACCGCAGGCGATGAAATAACAGGAGTCCCGGTTTTAAAACTCCAGATTTTCCTGCCATCATTCAGCGAGAGCAGGTAGATATATCCATCCTCGCTTCCGAAGAGTACCCTGTCACCGGAAATAACTGCTGATCCCTTTATGCTCCCGCCGGCCCTGAATTTCCATATAAGGGTCCCGTCTGTCGCCTTGTAGCAGCTCAGTGTTCCGTTGTCGTTACCGATCACAACGAAGCCTGAGGAGACCGCGGGAACTGAGAGGATTGAACCGCCATCCTGTCCGGGGTTCCTGTTCCAGACCATTTTCCCGGAGGCAATATTAAGGCAGAAGAAATTTCCGTCGTAATCGCCGAACCAGGCAAGATCGCCCGTAACGGCAGGAGAGGAGGCTATATAACTCCCGATTTCCACGGAGTCTTTCTGCTTTCCCGAAGTCGGGTCAACGATCCTGACAACTCCGTCGCAGCCGCCGAAGAGAATCCTGCTGCCGGCAATGCATGGTGTGCCGTTTATATAGTTTTCGGTGAGCAGCTTCCACAAAGTCTTCCCTGTGACCGGGTTGACACAGTGAAGGTAGTAATCGTAAGATCCGACCACGATCCCGGATGCTGAACCTTTGTTCCACCAGTTGGCCGACCCTGCTATCTGATTTTCTGTCAAATAGGTCCAGATGGTTTTGCCTGTCGATTTATCAGCGGCCATTAACTTGCCATCCGATGTGCTGAAAATTATATAATTCATGTAGACCATGGGAGGGGATTCGATCGGATTTCCGGCATCCTTTTTCCATGAAAGCTTGCCGTCAGGTGCAACTGCGATCAGGGCCCCTTTATCCGTACCGAAATATACGGTACCATCAGAAATGACCGGCGATGATTTGGTAGAACTTCCTGAATTCCAGCTCCATAGCAACCTGGGCTGGTCGGGCAGGGTCCAGGCTGTTTTACCAGTAAGATCCCCGGTACCCCTGAAAATGGGCCAGTCGGTACCCTGCGATCTGACCTGGACCGCAAAAACTGATAAGACCAGGAGTATTTCAGCCCTTAATTTCATCTTTCGGATTTGTTTGGAACCACGCAAGTGCGCCGGTAGGGCAGATTTCAATGCATTCCCTGGTCCTGCCGGGAAGCACTTCTTCAAACCCGCAGGTCAATGGCTCGGAAAGTATGCTTACAAATCCACGGTTCATGAAACATAAAGCCGGGCCACCATTGCTTTCTTCACAAAGTCTTACACACAGACCGCATTTGATGCACTTTGCATTCTCAAAGATAAGGTTGGTTTTCCTGTTAATCTTCTTCACTGCCTCGCTGTTCACCAGTTTTCCTTTCGGATCCTTTACCTCCAGCTTTTCTGCAACAGCCCTCAGGCTGCAATCAGACGAGGCCCTGCAGTCGCAATGGAGGCAGGCAAGAGCTTCGCCCGAAGCCGAATCATTATTTTTTATAATACTATATCTCTGATGATTATCGTTGCTTTCCTTAAGCCATTCTTTAAGTTCCTTTTCAGAGATTCTCCCGGAGAGTGACTGGAATCTTTTGTCCCTGACACGTGGCTTTTCGCATTGATCCGACCGGGGGATATCCTGCTGCCCTGAAATATATACCTGGAGGTTTTTAATTGAAATCGGGGTATCGGTTTTATTTCTTCTGCAGGCATTTTCACAATATGCCTTGCAGCTGAAGCACCACAGGTATTCAGATCCTGTCTGCTTTTTCGATAAGGCTGCAGCCTCTTCAAAATGGAGGTTTGAAATGAGCCTGTTCATCAGGGGAATGTTGTAGCCGGCCGGACAAACGGTCCTGCAGGGAGCCTCGCAATCGGCCCTGTGTTCCGACAGAAGAAGCTCCGCCGATTTCCGCCTTATCCGGGTAACCTCTTCACCCATGGTATCGATATCCATGCCGTTGCTTACTCTTGCTGAACATGACGCAATGAATTTCCCCGATTTTTTATCCTTAACCAGGCATACCATGCAAGAGGTGTAGTGTTCCAGTTTACCGTCGTGGCACAGGGTAGGGATATCGGCGCCTGTCAACCTTGCCGCCTCAAGGACCGAAGTTCCGTCCTCTACGGAAATATCATTATTATCTATCTTAAGACTAATCATTTACATTAACTATTTCAATGGCCTTTTCGGGGCATATTACCCTGCAGTTATCGCATTTTGTGCATAGAGCCTGGTCAATTTCATGCCGTGAATATGGGGTAAAGGGTATTGCCTTGACAGGGCATCCCTGGGAGCATTTAGTACAGCCGGTGCATTTTTCGGAGACATGGTACCTTACAAGGGCAGTACATCTCTTTGCCCTGCAATGGCCCCTGGCGTGCTCTTCATATTCCTCGCGGAAATACTTCAGTCCCGTAATTACCGGGTTAGGTGCAGTCTTTCCCAGCCCGCACAGGCTTCCTTCCGTGACTGACCAGCAAAGGTCATCGAGCTCGCTAAGTTCGCCCGCTGAGGCTTTACCTCCGGCCAGGCGATCGAGGATATCGAGCATTTTCTTTGTGCCAATCCTGCAGAATGTGCATTTTCCGCACGACTGTTTGTGTGTGAATGAGAGGAAATACCTTGCCATGTCGACCATGCAATCCGAATCGTCGAGCACAACGAGCCCGCCCGAACCCATCATGGCTCCAAGCCCTGTCAGCTCCTCATAGTCGACAGGTGTATCTGCCAGGCTTTCCGGGATACATCCGCCAGATGGTCCGCCGATCTGCACAGCCTTGAATTTTCTGCCCGGCGCAACACCTTTTCCTATTCCTTCCACAATATCCCTGATTGTCGTACCCATCGGTACTTCGATGAGTCCGCCCCTGAGCACCTTACCTGCAAGAGCAAAGACTTTCGTCCCCTTGCTTTTAAGTGTCCCGACAGAGCTGAAAGCATCAGCTCCGTGATTAATTATCCATGGGACCAGGGAAAGGGTTTCAACATTATTGACCAGTGTGGGAGAGCCTTTAAATCCTTTTTCGACAGGATAAGGGGGCCTGATATGCGGCAGCCCGCGTCTTCCTTCCATCGACGAGATCAGTGCAGTTTCTTCGCCGCAGACGAAGGCACCTGCCCCTTCAAATATCGATATATCGAATGAAAATCCTGAATTCTTAATATTCCTTCCCAGGAGACCTGCTTCACGACATTGTTTCAATGCGTTCCTTATCCTGGAGACTGCCAGTGGGTATTCTGCCCGTATGTAGAAGATGCCATCTGTTGCACCTGTGGCGACGGCGGCAATCATCATGCCCTCAATTATCCTGAAGGGGAACGATTCGAGAAGCATACGGTCCATGAAGGCCCCCGGATCTCCCTCGTCGCCGTTACAAACAACATAACTGCTTTCTCCCCTGGCTGCCGAAAAGTATTCCCATTTGATCCCGGTCGGGAAACCGGCCCCGCCACGACCCCTGAGCCCACTTCGTTTAATTGTTTCGGTTATGGTTGCTTTAATATTCTCTTTCAGGCATTTATCGAATGCTGAAAACCCGTCAAATAAAAGGTATTCATCGAGTGAAACGGGAGAGATGTTCCCGCTCATTTCAGTGGCAAGATGAAGCTGTTTCTCGAGGAAGTCGTTGAGCACTTTCTCTCTCTGAACGGCCGGCTTATAAACCGGGCTCATCAGCTTGGAATCGGTCACAAAAGTATCTACCAGGTCGTTTATCCTTGTACTCAGCCTTTTCCCGGCAGATGCAGGCTTAACATGCTCGAGGATGATATCCTCAACCTGTTCCTTCTTCACATTTGTATATCGCGAGCTGCTTAATCCGTCATTTACAATTTCCATCAGGGGCGTCTGGTTGCAGACGCCAACACACCCAACGGGCTTGAGCGAGACTTCAAGGTTGTACCTGTCCCTGACGGAAATGATCTCCGAGAGTATTTCCTTGCTGCCACCGGCAACACAACATGATCCCAGGCCGATCCTGATCTCAGTTTTCTGATCACCTTTATTTATAAAATCGGTGCCTGATGTTCCCTTTGAAGCATGATGAAGAAAGTCCGCGATTATTTCTTCCGTGGAGGTAGGGCTCACATGACCGTATGTCTTATCGTCAATCTGAACCACCGGGGCAAGAGTGCAGCATCCGAGGCAGGCTACCTCTTCGACTGAGAACAGCCTGTCTGCGGTTGTGGTGGCTTCGCCTTCAAGCTTCAGAACTCTCCTGAAAGCATCCGATACAAGGTTGGCCCCTTTTACATGGCATGCCGTACCCTGGCAAATCCTGATAGTGTGCTTTCCGGCAGGCAAATGCCTGAACTGGGAATAAAAGGTAGAAACCCCTGATATCTGTTCAGGAGTGATTTCGGTCAATGAACATATCTGCCTGAGTGCTTCTGAAGGAATATAATTCAGGCGTTTCTGGACCTCCTGGAGTATGGGTATTACTTTATCCTTTTCCCTTCCGATGGCACTCACTATTTCAGCCACGGTCTCATTTACCGCGCGGGATCCTGACCCGCCGCAGTCACATTCAGTCACTGTCTTTTCCTTCAGCTCCATTACTCTTTTGAAATGCAGTAAAGATCCTTCTTTCCCCTAATAAAAATCATACCCTCTGAAAACGCGGGTGTGCTGTCTGTTTCTTCACCTACCTGCGATTCCACTATCAGCTTAAATTTCCCTGACTGTTCCACGATATGCATTATTCCTGACCTGTCGAGCATCCACACTTTTCCGTCGCAGATCACCGGTGATGAGTAGAATGGATTGCCGAAGACATGGGTCCAGAGCGTGTCTCCCTTTTCAGCGTTGTAGCATGCCGCATCACCGCTTCCCGTTGAGAGGAACAGGAACTGATCATCGGCTACAGGACTGGAAACATCGGGAGTATAAGTATTATCCTCCCACAATTTACCACCTGTTTTGCCGGGCTTAATTGCCACGAGCCTTGCGAAATCGGTCACGGCATATACATACCTGCTGTTGAATGCAGGTGAGGGGGCCACATCTCCGGTGACACCCTGCTGAACCCACAGCTCTTCTCCGTTTGTGGCATCATATGCCGAAACATTCGGGTTTCCGTTTATTATCACCTGAGCTTTCCCGTCGAACGTCGCAAGGACGGGAGAGGACCAAACGGGCCTTCCAGGCCTGATAGTTTCCCATTTCTGCCCGCCGCTGGAAAGATCAAAACCCCGGAATGCAACCTTTGAGTCGCTGTCGAACTGGACAAGCAATGTTTTCCCGTGAATAAGCAGTGAAGCCGCATAGCCATATGCCGATTTCGGAACGCCTATGTTCTTTCCCCAGAGACGTTTCCCGTTAAGGTCGTAGCATACAAGATTGCCGTTTCCAAAAATGGCACATACCACGTCGCCGTTCACCGCAGCAGTAGGCACTGCCATCCCGGCTTCCCTGTCGCTTTCAGGTATTACATCAGATGCACCCTGAAAATCAGATCCGGAGCCGGTCCAGAGTATTTCACCTTTCTTCTTATCGATGCAGTAAAGCTCGAAAACCTTGTCTCTCACACCTGTCAGGAACAGCTTGTCGCCCCATATCACAGGCGAGCTCTTACCTGAGCCCGGCAGGGGAATTTTCCATTTTATATTTTTCCCCTCATTACCGTTAAAATCTACTGCATAGCCCGACCCGGCCGCGATACCGCGGCTTCCTTCACCCCTGAAAAAGGGATAATTTACAGCAGATGCGGTGCTCACGGCCGGTACCGCTCCAGGTGCCGGAGCTGAAGCCTTCTCATCCTTCGCAACAGGAGATTTTCCTGGCGCCGGGAGCTCCGATCTCATTATGATCGAAGATATTACGGCAGCCAGAGTGATTATGGCTGCAGCAATGATCATGTAGATTCTCTTCACTCGTTTTTCCCTCGCAACTTCCGGCTTAATTTCCGAGAACGCAGGTTCAGGCTTCTGATTTGAGGATATGATCC
>Ga0335069_10014255_pt1 | contig 11139 bp, 8 predicted proteins | sample Lox_Sample_11_FD_206714 | JGI IMG/M metagenome (GOLD analysis project Ga0335069, IMG submission 206714) | Soil microbial communities from Loxahatchee National Wildlife Refuge, Florida, United States - Lox_Sample_1.1 | ecosystem: Environmental > Terrestrial > Soil > Wetlands | place: USA: Florida... | reverse complement strand
GACGCATATACGACTTCCATGCGTCCGAGCCCGACTCGCGGCCACCGCCCGTTTCCTTCTCGCCGCCGAACGCGCCGCCGATTTCCGCGCCACTCGTGCCGATGTTGACGTTGACGATCCCGCAATCGCTGCCCTCCGCCGACATGAACTGCTCGGCCTCGCGCATGTCGTTCGTGAAGATCGCCGACGACAGGCCCTGCGGCACCGCGTTGTGCACCGCGAGCGCATCCGCGAAATCGTCGTAGACGAGCACGTAGAGGATCGGCGCGAACGTCTCGCGCTCGACAACTGCCGTCTGCTTCGGCATCCGCACGATCGCCGGGCGCACGTAATACGCATCCGCGTGTCCCATGTCGACCCGCTCGCCGCCCTTCACGTCGCCGCCCTGCTCGCGTGCGTCGGCGAGCGCCTTTTGCATCGCATCGAACGACGCGCGATCGACCAACGGGCCGACCAGCGTGCCGGCTTCGAGCGGATCGCCGACCTTCACCGATGCGAATGCTTTTTCGAGACGCGGCAGCAGCTGATCCGAGACGCTGCGATGGACGATCAGGCGGCGCAGCGTCGTGCAACGCTGGCCGGCCGTGCCGACCGCCGCGAAGGTCACCGCGCGCACAACGAGATCGAGATCCGCGCTCGGCGCGACGATCATGCCGTTGTTGCCGCCGAGTTCGAGGATGCTGCGCGCGAGGCGCTGGCTCAGCACCTTCGCGACTTCGATGCCCATCCGCACGCTGCCCGTCGCGCTGACGAGCGGCACCTTCTTCGACGAGGTCAGCACCTCGCCGACGTCGCGCGCGCCGAGCACGAGCTGGTGCAGGCCTTCGGGCACGATGCCCGGATGCGTCCTCTCGAACTCGTGCACCGCCTTCGCGAACAGCGTGTGGCACGCGATCGCCGTGAGCGGGGTTTTCTCGGACGGCTTCCAGACGATGGGGTCGCCGCAGACGAACGCGAGCGCGGCATTCCACGCCCACACCGCGACCGGGAAATTGAACGCGGAGATCACGCCGCACACGCCGAGCGGATGCCAGGTCTCCATCATCCGGTGGCCCGGCCGCTCGGACGCGATCGTCAGGCCGTACAGCTGGCGCGACAGGCCGACCGCGAAATCGCAGATGTCGATCATTTCCTGCACTTCGCCGAGCCCTTCCGATGCAATCTTGCCCGCCTCCAGCGTGACGAGGCGACCGAGCGCGGCCTTGTGCTCGCGCAGCACGTTGCCGAACACGCGCACCAGCTCGCCCCGCACCGGCGCGGGCACCGTGCGCCACTTGAGAAACGCCGCGTGCGCGGCGTCGATCTTGCGCTCGGCGTCGGCGGGGCCGTCGACGGCGAGCGTCGCGAGCATCGCGCCGTCGAGCGGCGAGCGCGCGGTCAGCGCATGGCCTTTCCACTGGTCGAGATCGACGCCGAGTTCGGCGAGAATGTCGTTGAATTGCATCACTTCCTCTCAGGGACAGGTTGATCGGTGCGGCAGGGCCGCTCTCATGATTCGATTGGAGCGCGTTCGCAGACTGCGCGCAAGCGCGGCATTGTCGGCGACCGAAAGCGGTGCGGCTATTGATATTAACTCATGACTTCATTCCGGAAACGCATCAACCGGGAGCGCTGCCCGCTCTGCGCCTCTGCTTGCCGGTCACTCGCACGCGGACTGAGCTTCGCCACAGGCCCAGCCGTCACGCGCCGGACTCATCGACCAAGGATCCATCACGACACTTAATGACTCGCATGCATCACCTGATTCGCAAATGTCGTTTGCAATGCGGTTATTGACTCAGCAAAGTCCTCCAGGCGCCTAGGTGTGCCAAACACGCATCCGACGCGCTCATGGTGCGCACCGCATCACGCGCGTGCAGCCGGAGGACAGGCGAAGTCGACGCGACGCGCGTGTTCTGGCAGGATCGACGCGCAATGCATGTTTTTCCGTCTTCATGAGTGATCGAACCGCATGCAGAACTTCTACGAAGCCACCGTTTCCCGCCAACCCTACCCGCAACTGTCCGGCACGACCGACACGCAGGTCTGCATCGTCGGCGGCGGGCTCGCGGGCCTGTGCACGGCGCTCGGGCTGGTCGAGCGCGACGTGCGCGACGTCGTCGTGCTCGACAGCGAGCGGGTCGGCTTCGGCGCATCGGGACGCAACGGCGGTTTCGTGTTCGGCGGCTACAGCCTCGACAACGCCGACCTGCTGCGCACGCTCGGCCCGACCGAGGCGCGCCGCCTGTACGGGCTGACGGTCGACGCGGTCGACCTGATCCGCGCGCGGATCGCGCGCTACGGCATCGCATGCGACATCGTCGATCGCGGCGTGATGCTCGCGAACTGGTTCGACGATCCCGCGCGGCTCGACGACGCGCGGCAATTGATGAAACGGGAATTCGGCGTCGAATGGGAGCCGCTCGATGCCGCCGCGCTACGCGAGCGCCTGAAGACCGCGCGCTACCACGGCGGCCTGTTCGAGCCCAACGCGTTCCATTTCCATCCGCTCAAGTACGTGCTCGGCGTCGCCGACGCCGCGACGCGTGGCGGCGCGCGCATCTTCGAGCAATCCGCCGCGCGCGCGATCGAGCGCGACGGCGCCGCGTTCGTCGTGCGCACGCCGCACGGGACCGTGCGAGCGAAGGACGTCGTATTCGCGGGCGGCGGCTATGCGCGTGGCGTGTCGCCCCGCATTGAACGCGCGGTGCTGCCGATCGCGACCTACGTGATCGCGACCGAGCCGCTCGGCGCGCGCCTCGCGGATGCGATCGATGCGCCGTATGCGGTCTACGACACGCGCTTCGCGTTCGACTATTACCGTCCGCTGCAGGACACGCGCGTGCTGTGGGGCGGCCGGATCTCGGTGCTCGACCGCGGCCCGGATGCGATCGCGCGGCTGCTCAAGCGCGATCTGGCGCGCGTGTATCCGCAACTGGCGGACGTGAAGGTCGACTATGCATGGGGCGGGCTGATGAGCTACGCGCGGCACAAGATGCCGCAGATCGGACGCGATGCCGACGGCATGTGGCACGCGATCGCGTTTGGCGGACACGGGATGGCGCCGACCACGGTGGCGGGCGAAGCGCTCGCCGCCGCGCTCGCCGAAGGCCGGCCCGTGCCGCAAGGCTTCGCCACGTTCGGCCTGACCCGCACCTTCGGGCTTGCCGGGCTCGCCGCCGCGCAGCTCACCTACAGCGCATACCAGGCCCGGGACGCCCTCGCCGCGCACCGCTGCAGGGCGGCCTGACGCGGCCGTTCCGGCCTGCAGAATCGGGCCGGAACGGCACGGCCTGCATGCTAGAATGCGCTGTCCAAGCCGCCGCGAAGCCACAATAACATCAGATGAAAACAGGAAGCAGGGGTGTCGCGCCCGACAACCGCGCGGTTCCATCCGATACGCGGCGCAAGTACGATCCCGAACAAACCAAGCGCAACATTCTCGACGTCGCCACGCAGGAGTTTTCCGCGATGGGGCTCGCCGGTGCACGCGTCGACGCGATCGCCGAGCGCACCAATACGACGAAGCGGATGCTCTACTACTACTTCGACAGCAAGGAAGGCCTGTACGAGGCTGTGCTGGAGAAGGTGTACGGCGACATCCGCGCACTGGAGCAGGAGCTGCACATCGGCGAGCTGGAGCCGGACGCGGGCCTGCGCCGGCTGGTCGAATTCACGTTCGACTACCACGACAAGCACCGCGATTTCGTTCGCCTCGTGTCGATCGAGAACATCCACGGCGCGAAGTATCTCGAACAGCTCAAGTCGTTCAAGAACCGCAACGTCAGCATCCTCAAGACCATCGAGGAACTGCTCGAGCGCGGCGTGGAAAGCGGCGCGTTCCGCAAGGACGTCGACGCATACGACCTGCACCTGCTGATCAGCTCCTTCTGCTTCCACCGCGTCTCCAACCGCTACACGTTCGGCGCGGCGTTCGGCCGCGACCCGTCCTCGCCGCGCCTGCGCACGCGGCACCGCGACACGATCGTCGAAGCCGTGCTGCGGTACGTCGCGGCCTGAGCACCGCCATGCGGGTGATGCTTCATCAAACGTGCGTCGCTGGCGATCGCGTTGCAGGCATGGTTCAAGCCATCACCTCCGGGCGACGGCCAAGCCATGGCCTCGCGACGTAGTAGCGAGCCCGGTCACATCTAACTGCGCCGATCAAAAGACGTCCGGAATCCACCACATTTTTTCTATTGCCTTACCATACATGATTCCTATCTGACATTTTGGAATCCGTATGTTGTTTGGCAATGCACGGATCTCGACCTGCAACGCGATGCGCTCGCAAAGGTGCCATCACCGGCAACCAGCGCGAATACCTGTACCGGCTGCTGGGCGCGTGCGCAGCCGACGGCGCCGGCGTCGAATCGATCGTCACGGAGGACGCGACCGATCTGCTGGCGACGAAACTGCGCACGCCATTTCAGATCCAGTTGCATCTGACACTCGCGTTTGAAGTGGGCTACCGAACCGGCGAGAAGCCCGTTTCGGCCGCACTGGGTCGAATCGGTCCCGCCCCCCAGCTTGACGAGCGCGAGCCGACGCTCTCGCGTCAAGGACCTCATAGAGCAATTCGACGCGAAACCGGCCGAGATCGAGGCGCTGTTCAGCAACTCGCTGGAACCGGAACAGGCAGCGACCTTGCGCGACAGGATGCTGGTAGCCGGACTGCCGGTCTGAGTTCCGTCAGTTTCAGATAATGTGAACAGGTGGAGATGGAGTGCACGCACGACGGGCTGAATGCGAGCACAGTTGCAGATAATCCGAGCACGCGCCCGCCGGTAGTCGCGGTTATTTCGAGCAGAAAACGCGGCCGCTTTCAAGCACGCGCTCCGTGGATTGCAAGCAGCTACCCCTGGCGTCAGTCGCCGACGACCACCTCGATCCCGCGCGCGCTCAGCGCGCGAAGCAGCGGCTCATCGGGCTCGCGGTCCGTGACCAGATAGCGGGCGGCGTCCGTGCCGTTGATCCGCACCGGCGTCACGCGGCCGAATTTCGAATGATCGGCCACGACGATCACCGTGGCGCCCGCGCCGAGCATGCGGGTGCGCACCTCGGCCACGAGCCGCGAGTAATCGGTCAACTCGCCGTCCGGCGCGATGCCGCCCGCGCCGACGAACGCGAAATCGACGTGGTACTGCGAAATCTGCTGGATCGTGTCGAGCCCGAACATCGCATCCTCGTCGTCAGACAGCTCGCCGCCGAACAGCGTCACGCGATTGCCGTTGCGGCGCGCGAGCACGAACGCAGTGCGCCAGTCGTTCGTGTAGACCGACAGCCGATGACGATCGGCGAGCGCGAGCGCCACCGCATGCGGCGTGCTGCCGGAATCGATCAGCACCGACGCGCCGTCCGGCACGAACTCGGCCGCGCGCCGCCCGATCGTCCGCTTCGCGTCGGCGTTCGCCGCCTCGCGCTCCGACAGGCTCGGCTCGCGGCGATCCGCGGCCAGCGCGCCGCCGTGCGTCATCACGAGCAGGCCACGCGCCGCGAGCGCGTTCAGGTCGCGCCGCACCGTCTCGCGCGACACGTCGAGCGTGCGCACGAGTTCCGCCACCGACAAAGCGCCCGTTCTTCCGAGTTCCGACAGGATGTATTGGTGACGTTGTTCCGCGATCATCTCGGGCGGCAGGTTGATGAAGTAGCGCGCCATTTTAGTACGGCCGTTTGACAGCGGCATGCCAGCCGCACGCCGGCGAAATTCTGTGTTGCGCGAACAGCGCGAATCGGCGAGCGCCGGGTTGCTACACTGCCGTTCCGTCGAACGCCGAAGACTCCAGGGGGCTTGAGCGATGTATCGCAAAGGCGTAGTGCTTGAAATCCAATTCCCACCCGAACGACTCAACGATGCCGCGGGCGATCCCTACTGGATCGACCTCACGCTCGACGAGGCCCGACGCCTGCATCAGCAGCTGAACGCCCGCTTCGCCGCCGAGGCAAGCGCCAACCAGCCGCTCGACACCTTCTCGATCGACTGATCCGCCGCGCCCCGCGCGGGCGCAAGTGCAAGTGCAAGTGCAAGTGCAAGTGCAGTTTTCGACAAGACTGCGACGGCGCACGGCGGGATACTGCCGGACTTCACGTCCTGTCCGGCCCGTGTCCGGCCGCTTCGCATGCTCAACCTGATCGTCGCCGCGGCGTCCGTCGCGCTCTAGTCCACCGGCTTCATCGTCGCGCGCGATCAAGCCTTACGTGGACCCCAACCTGTTCCTGCTCGCGCGCTTCGCCGGCACTGCACTGTTGTTTGGCGCGTTCGCGCTGGCCGCGCGCACCGTGGCCGGCCCGCCGCGAATGGGGCCGCGACCTGATCGCCGGCGCGCTGCTGCAGGGCGTGTATCTCGGCGCGAGCTACTGGGCGGTTACCCAAAGCCTGAACGCGGGCGTGATGGCGCTGCCCGGCGCGGTGCCGGCATGGTTCGTCGTCGGGGTCGGTGCTGGCGGTCGCGTCGATCACCGCAGGATCGCTCTATCAGAAAGGCGCGCTCGCGCAGACCGATCTGCGAACGGCCGTCGTCCCGCAGAACGCCCGGGCCGCGACCGTCGCCGCGCTCTTCTCCGTCGCCCGTCCGCTTTTCAGTCCATCGACAGGCGCAACGCAAAACCGATCAGCGCCGCGGAAAAGGTCCAGCGCTGCACGGTCTGGGCGAGCGGATGAGCGCGCATCCACGACGCGATCCGCGACGCGCCGAACACGCAGGCCAGATCGAAGCATGCGCCAGCGGCCACCAGCAGCGCGCCCAGTTCGAGCATCTGCACGACGACCGGCCCCGCCTCGGGCCGCACGAACTGCGGCAGCAGCACCGAGCAGAACAGCAGCGCCTTCGGGTTCAGCAGGTTGGTCAGCAGCCCCTTGAAGAACGCCTGCCGCAATTCGCCGCTCGCGTCCGCCCGGACATCGCCCGGCAGCGCGAACACGGGCGAGCGGAACACCTGGATCGCGACATACGCCAGATACATCGCGCCGCCGTAGCGGATCACCTCGTAGAGCCACGGCGCGCTGCGGATCAGCGCGGCGACGCCGCACGCCGACAGCGTCACGTGCGCGCCGCGGGCGAGCCCGAGGCCGGCCGCCGCCGCCATCCCCGGCCGCACGCCCCGGCCGATGCTGGTCTGCAGCACCAGCGCCATGTCCGGGCCGGGCACCGCGTAGATCGCCGCGAGCGCGGCCAGGTAGATCAACAACAGATGCGTGGAAATCATGTTCGCCTCGTCTTTCAACGGCGATATGGTGCCGCCAACGGACGAGGGATTATTGGCATTTTTGGCCTGGCGCCTGTTCATGGCGAGTGGATTCCGCCAAAATCCATCTATTTACATTGCCTTTCCGCCATCATGCACGATCTCGACAAAACCGACCGCGCGATTCTCGCCGCGCTGCAGCGCGACGGACGCATGCCGATCGCGCGTCTCGCCGAAACCGTGGGCTTGTCCGAGACCCCATGCGCGCGGCGCCTGAAGCGCCTCGAAAACGACGGCTACATCGAGCGCTACCGCGCGCAGCTGTCCCGCAAGGCGCTCGGCTTCGGCGTGGTCGCGTTCGTGCTGGTGCGTTTCGCGGTGCACGACCGTGGGGTCGCGAACCGCTTCGAGCGGGAAGTCCTCGGCATCGAGCGCATCCTGTCTTGCCACAACGTGTCCGGCACGGCCGACTATCTGCTGCAGGTCGTCGCCAACGATCTCGACGATTACGGCACGTTCCTGCGCGAATCGCTGCGCGTGCTGCCCGGCGTGACGTCGATCGAATCGGCGCTGTCGCTGCGCGAAGTCAAGCGCGAGGCGGGCCTGCCGATTCCGTGACCGCCCCGGACGCATCCACCGGCTGGTGCGCGCGCTCCAGGTCCTCCAGGAACGCCTGCACGATCGGATTGCCGCGCGCGCGCCGGGCGACGACCATGTGAAATGTGACGTCGTAGCGCAGGCGGTCCGGATTGAGCGGCGCGAGCAGGCCTTGCGCGACATACGGCGCGGCGAAGTGCTTCGGCAGGTAGCCGAGGTGGTGTCCGGACAGGATCAGCAACGCAACGGCTTCCATGTTGTCGGCGGTCGCGGTCACGCGATCGGGCGTCGTCGACATCTGCGCTTCCGGCAGCGGATACGAGCGCCACGCCCATTCGAAGCCAGCCACGTCAGCGGCCGTCAGCGCGCCCGCTCGCGCGAACAGCGGATGCCCACGGCCGCAATACGCGACCTGCCGCTCGATGAACAGCGGCGTGTAATGCAGCGCGGGCACGCGATGCCAGAAATACCCGACCGCGATCTGGATCTCGTCGTTGAGCAGGCGCTCCTCGAGGTCGCCCGGCGGCCGCACCGAGATCGAGAAGCGCACCGCTTCGTCGCGCGTGCGAAACGCCGCGATCGCCTCGGCGATCCGCGCATTCTGGCTGATCGGCGTATGGCCGATCAGGCCGATGGCGAGCGTCCCGACGAGCTGCCGGTCCATATGGCGCGCCGCGATGCTGAAATCGTCGAGCGCACTCAACAGCCCGCGGCTCATGTCGTGAAAGCGCTCACCCTTCGGCGTCAGCCTGAAACCGCCGCGGCCCCGCTCGCAGAGCCGGTAGCCGAGGCGGGTCTCCAGCGACGACAGCTGCGCGCTGATCGTCGATTGCCCGACGTTGAGCACCGCCTGGGCGGCCGAGACGCCGCCCGCGTCCGTGACCGCGAGGAACACGCGGATCAGCCGCAGATCGAGCGTCGACAGATTTCCCAGCACGTCCCCCCCTTTCGATACATCGATTCCGATCGATGTTTGCGTCGACATTTTCGCATTCTTTTTTCACGCATGTACGCGTACAACTTGTGCGTCAGGCCGGGTCGAACGATACGGCAACCTACAAGGAAGAGACGCCCCATGAACGCGCAGAACCATTTCCAGCCGCTCGGCGGCAACGCGATGCCGCGCTGCGGCGGCATCGCGACGATGATGCGCCTGCCGCACGTGCAGACGACCGAAGGCCTCGACGCCTGCTTCGTCGGCGTGCCGTTCGACCTTGGCACGTCGAACCGCACCGGCGCACGCTTCGGCCCGCGCCAGATCCGGACCGAATCGGTGCTGCTGCGCCCGTACAACATGGCGACGCGCGCCGCGCCGTTCGACTCGCTGCAGGTCGCGGACATCGGCGATGTCGCGATCAACCCGTACAACCTGCACGACTCGATCGCGCGCATCGAATCCGCGTACGACGCGATCCTCATGCACGGCTGCAAGCCGATCACGCTCGGCGGCGACCACACGATCGCGCTGCCGATCCTGCGCGCGATCCACCGCCAGCACGGCAAGGTCGCATTGATCCACGTCGATGCGCACGCGGACGTCAACGACACGATGATGGGCGAAAAGATCGCGCACGGCACGCCGTTCCGCCGCGCGGTCGAGGAAGGCCTGCTCGACTGCTCGAAGGTCGTGCAGATCGGCCTGCGCGGCACTGGCTACGCCGCGGAAGATTTCGACTGGTGCCGTCAGCAGGGCTTCCGGGTGGTCCAGGCGGAAACCTGCTGGAACCAGTCGCTTGCGTCGCTGATGGCGGAAGTGCGTGAACAGATCGGCGACACGCCGGTCTATATCAGCTTCGACATCGACGGCATCGACCCGGCCTATGCGCCAGGGACCGGCACCCCGGAAATCGCCGGGCTGACGGTCCCGCAGGCGCTCGAAATCGTGCGCGGCGCGCATGGCCTGAACATCGTCGGCTGCGATCTGGTCGAAGTCGCGCCGCCATACGATCCATTCGGCACCACGGCGCTGCTCGGCGCGAATCTCGCGTACGAGCTGCTGTGCGTGCTGCCCGGCGTCGCCTACCGCGACTGATCCCGATAACCATTCCAATGGATTCGAGAGGAGCCGATCATATGGAGACTTCCGTCAAGCAACCCAAGCGCGCGGCACTCGCGTCGTTCGTCGGCACCACGATCGAGTGGTACGACTTCTATAGCTATGCGACCGCCGCGGCCATCGTGTTCGGGCCGTTGTTCTTTCCCGGCGAGAACCGCTTCATCAGCCTGCTCGCATCGTTCGGCTCGTTCGCGGTCGGCTTCTTCGCGCGGCCGCTCGGCGGCGTGATGTTCGGCTACCTCGGCGACCGTTTCGGGCGCAAGCGCTCGCTGCTCGCGACCCTGATGCTGATGGCGGTCTCGACCGTCGCGATCGGCCTGTTGCCGACTTACGCGCAAGCGGGCGTGATCGCACCGGCGCTGCTGGTGCTGATGCGCGTGCTGCAAGGCATTGCGGTCGGCGGCGAATGGGGCGGCGCGGTGCTGCTCGCAGGCGAGCATGCGCCGGAAGGCAAGCGCACGTTCTTCGCGTCGTTCGCACAGTTGGGCAGCGCGAGCGGCCTGATCCTGTCGATGCTCGCGTTCGGCGCGATCAGCACGCTACAGAAGGACGACCTGATGAACTGGGGCTGGCGCATCCCGTTCCTCGCGAGCGCGGTGCTGCTCGTCGTCGGTTTCGTGATCCGTGCAAGCGTGTCCGAGTCGCCGGAGTTCGAGGAAGTCCGAAAAAGCGGCGACATCGAGCAAAATCCGGTGCGCGAAGCGCTGAAGTACTGGCCCCTGCTGCTGCTCGCGATCGGCGCGAACGTCTACGGGATCGCCGGCGTGTATTTCAGCAACATCTTCATGATCAGCTACGCGACGCAGTTCCTGTCGCTCGACCGGTCGATGGTGTTGCAGTGCATGACGATCGTCGCGGTATTGCAGTTCGTCGTGCAGCTCGGCGCCGCGTTCTTCGCGCAGCGTTTCGGCACGACGCGCGTGTTGCTCATCACTGGCGCGTGGGCCGCGATCGTGCCGTTCGTGATGCTGCCGCTGGTGCAAGCGGGCACGCCGCTGTCGGTCACGCTCGGCGTCGGCCTCGCGACGCTCGCCGAATCCGGCTACTACGCGGTGGTCGCAGGCTTCGTCAGCGGCATCTTCGTCGCACGCATCCGCTACACGGCGATCTCGATCGCGTACCAAGTGTGCGGCGCGCTGGCCGGTGGCCTGACGCCGCTCGTCGCGACGGTGATCGCGCAAAACACCACGCCGCAATGGTGGCCGCTCGCACTGCAGTACACGAGTGCCGCGATCCTGTCGTCGGTGTGCGTGTGGCTGATCGCGCGACGCGTCGACGATACCGGCGCAGCCCGCGACACGACCAAGCCGCTTCCGCACGAT
>Ga0335069_10014254_pt1 | contig 11139 bp, 8 predicted proteins | sample Lox_Sample_11_FD_206714 | JGI IMG/M metagenome (GOLD analysis project Ga0335069, IMG submission 206714) | Soil microbial communities from Loxahatchee National Wildlife Refuge, Florida, United States - Lox_Sample_1.1 | ecosystem: Environmental > Terrestrial > Soil > Wetlands | place: USA: Florida... | reverse complement strand
ATCGTCCACGTTCTGCCGCCACGGCGCGTCGTCGTCAAGCGCGCGATTGGCCGAGTCAAGGGTGTTGCTGAGTCCGTGGATCGCCGTGGACGCCGAGGGCATCAGCTCGCCGTTCAGCATCCTGAGCGTCGCGTGCAGCTCGGCAAGATCCCCGTCGAGGTGGCCGGCGATAGACCCGAGCGGGAGGTGGTCGAGCTTCGTGACGATACTCGCCAGTCGCATCTGCAGCTCGTCAATCGGGCCGTCGACCGTTGGTATCTCGAGCGGCCGCGCCGCCACGTCGTAGCGGGCGGCACCGGCGGCCGGGAGGAAGTCGAGTGAGATGTAGAGCTGCCTGGTCAGTAGACTCGCGAGGCGCGGCTGGCCGCGCAGACCGCGTGCAACCAGCTCGCCGACAAAGCGCGCCATGCGGTCATCGCTGGCCGCCGCACCCTGCTTGACGAGCGCCTCGTAGGCGCGCCCCATGCGCCTCGGGTAGAGACGTGCCGATACGACCACCGGAAAGCTGCGGTCGCGTGGCTCATAATCGAGATCGACGGAAACTACACTGCCGATCTCGACGCCGAGGAACTCGACTGGCGCGCCGGGCGAGAGGCCGCGCAGCGACCTTCGGAACCGCATCCGCACGTAGTGCGGCTCGCCGTCCGGTGGCGCCATCGCGGCCGCTTCCGTCTCGAACAGCGTGAAGCGGTCCTTGCCGTCGACGGGTCCCGCTGCGAAGACCGCGGGTGCGGCGTCGAAGGCGATCCCACCGGCGAGCACCGTCGCGAGCGATTCGGTCTTCATCTTGAGGCCGTTCGCACCGAGCGTGACGTCGACGCCGCTCGCGTTCCAGAATCGCGTGGCGCCACTGATCAGGCGGTCGTTCGGGGCGTCTATGAAGATTGCGATTTCGGCGCCACCGCCGTCGGCCTCGAGGCGGCGTTCGATCACCCGGCCGACCTCGAAGCGTCGATAGTAGACGGGCGCGCCGAGCGCGATAGAGCCGACGCTCTGGGCGTGCAGCACGACGCGTCGACCGCTGAGCCCGTGCGTCAGTGCCGGTGGCTCCTCCAGGCCGACGAAGTCGCGACGCGGCTCCCGCGAGTCGCCCGCCTCCGCTCCGATGTAGCTGCCCGACAGCAAGGTGTCGAGCCCCGACACCCAGCCGATGCCAAAGCGCGGCCGGGCCACCCAGAAGCTGGTGTCGCGCGAGGCGATCCGGGCCGCGCTCCGGTTGAGCTCGGCGGTGACGATCACGTGGGCCTGATCGTCAGCGAGCTCGATTGCGGTCACGCGCCCGACGGCAACGTTGCGGTACTTCACCAACGTCTTGCCGATCTCCAGGCCCTCGGCGGTCTGGAACGAGATCCTGATCTGCGGGCCCATCCCCCGCCAGGCGTTGAAGACCAGCGTGAGCCCGATCAGGGCTGCTGCCGCGGGAACGAGCCAGATCAGCGACGGCGCCCGGCGGCGGGTTACGACGTGCGCTGGTCGGATCGGTCGTTGCGGCGTTGGCGCGTCGTCGGTCACGACCGTTCTTCATCCCAGACGAGGCGCGGATCAAAGCTCTGCGCCGCCAGCATGGTTGCCACAACGACCGCGCAGAAGAACACGATTCCGAGGCGCGGCTCGGCCGTGCCAAGTACCTTGAACTGCAGGAGCGCCGAGGTCAGCGCGACCACGACGACATCGAGCATCGACCAGTAGCCGATCAGCTCGACCACGCGATACAGCCGTGCGCGCGTCAGTCGCTCCATCGGGCTGCCGCGCTCGCGGTCGCGGAGCAGCAGGCCGAGCACCAGGAACTTGCCCGACGGGACGGCAACGCTAGCCAGGAAGATCAGGGCGGCGATGTCCAAGGCGCCTGCGCGCCAGAACGAGATGATGCCGCTCAGGATCGTGCTGTCCTGCCCGCCACCCACGCCGCTCGTGTGCACGACGGGCAGGACGTTCGCCGGCACATAGCAGATCAGGCCGGCGATGAGCCAAGCGAGGGAGCGCTCCGCGCTTCGCGCCGGGCGCCGCACGAGGACTTGATCGCACCGCGGACAGCGCGACGATTCGAGGCTGCGGGGCTCGCGCACGACCGCTCCGCAGACCCGGCAAAGCACGAGCCCGGCCGGCTCGGCTCGCTGGACGGTCAGCGGGGCGTGCAATGGAGATCCCACCAGAGCTGCGGATCGGTGTTGCTCAGGATGAGCATGAGCACCGTCAGGGCTGTCAATGCCGCGAGGCCGGGCCCCGGGATGACGTGCACCCAGGCGGACAGCTTCACGATCGCGACCAGTGCCCCGAGCAGGAATACCTCGGTCATGCTCCACGGCCTCAGGTGATGCAACACGACGAGCGCGCGGGTCGATGCGGGTGCCCGGCGGCCCAGCCGCGCAAACGCGAGAAGCCACAGCAGCAGAACTATCTGCAACAACGGAACCACGAACGTGGTTGCGACGAGAACCACGGCGGCGACGCCAGCCCAGCCGTGCCGTATCGACAGCGCGGCCGTCCATGCGTTGGCCTCGGTCCGCGCGCCGCCAACCTCAATCGACAGCACGGGCATCGCCGCGGCGATCGAGAACGCAATCGCCGCGGCGATGGTCAGGGCGAGGAGATCCACGACTTGCAGCGCCGAACTCCTCGCGAGCGTCGAGCCGCAGCAGACGCAGTGGGCAACCTCGCGGCCGGACAACGGGACCCGGCGGTGGACCGCGTCGCACTCGCGGCAGATCAGCAGACCAGAGAGGGTATGCGCCACCGGGCCACGATGAGCGCGCGCGGCTCGCAGTTACCTCACGGTGGCGCCCGACCCGGCGATTCGAGCGCCGCGGCCGGTCAGTTCCGCTTCGAGCCCGGTCGCGCCTCGATCGATGCTGGCGGCTGGCGCCCGGCCGCGCCGCGGCTCGCGTGACGGCAGTGTCGAATGACCCGGAAGCCTCGTCACTGCTCCGGGATCAGCTGCGCCTCGAGCAGCCAGAGCTGCCGGTCGAGGTCGCGTGCGATCGTCGTGAAGAGGTCCGCGGTCACGACGTCGCCGCGTCCGGCGGCGATGTCGATCGCGATCCTGAGCGCATTCGTGAACCTCTCCATCTGCTCGACCAGCGCGGCCACGTGGCTGCGACCCCCCGCCGCCCAGGCGGGGTAGTCGGTGAGTCGCGAGCGCCGCGCGACGGCTCGAGCGGTACCGTGGACCTCCACACCCAGCGCGGCGATACGCTCGGCGAGCGTATCGCTATGGGCTTCGACGCGCTCGGCGAGCGCGCCGAAGAGCCCATGCAGGACGATGAAGGACGGCCCCTTGACGTTCCAGCCGGCCTGTTTGATCTGCGTGAAGAGGTCGACGGAGTCCAGTAGCAGCGCCTGCAGCGCCATCACCGACTCCGCCCGGACCGGTCCCGCCAATCCCCGTCGCTCGTCCGCCATGGGCAGCTCCGGACCTCACGGCCGCTGCGCAAACTTCTCAGCTCTTCAACCTGACGGCGACTCCGTTGGCCGACAGGTTAAAGCGCAGCCCCACGGTCGTGGACGTCAGCTTGATGACGACGCCATGCTCGTTCTTGAGGTACGCTGCCGAGCCGCCGCCGCCCACCGTCATACCGGCTGTCACTTCCACGTAGTTGCCCGCAAAGTCGTTCAGATTGGCGAGGTGGTAGACGTTGCCGGTGGCCGTGATGTCGGCGGCACCGACGTCGACGATCGAAAGCCCCGAGATGCTGAACTTGTGGGGCTTCGACTGGTACTCGAGCGTGCCGTGGCCCCAGACGTAGCCGACACCAGCGGCGACCGATCCACCCTTCAGCTGTACGGTGGCGTCGGGCTGGGCCTTGCCCGTCACCGGGTCATCCGCCCCGCCGTCCGCGAACGCTACCCCGGCCAGAAGGGCCGAGGCGAGTACCATTGCTGCTGCCTTGTTCATGATCAACCTCCGTTAAAGGGAATGTAGATAGCCCGTGCGCCGCCGGTCGTCCTCGTCCAAGCGCGCGCCTCGACACCGCCCGGCGTCGTGTATCGCCGGGACAATTTACGCAGCCGATTCCGCGATCGCTTTCTCCGTCATGCGGTTTCCGTAGCGTTCTTGCGCTGCTGCATTACCAATGTGCCCCTCTGACAGGTCCCGGGGGATCACCGGTACTTCAGGTAGTGATCGGCGAGCAACAAGGTGAACAACAGCAGCAGATAGTGGATCGAGAACCGGAAGGTCCGCATGCCGCAGACAGCCCCCGGGTTGCGATTGAGCTCGATTGCGTGCAGGACGAACCGCGCACTCAGAAGCACCGCGCCCGCGAGGTACACCGGTCCGCTCATTGCCGTCAGGTACGGCACGATCGCGACGGCGCTCAGCAGGATGGTGTAGAGCAGCACGTATTTCGCAGTGAATGCCGTGCCGTGTGTGACGGGCAACATCGGGACGCCGGCTTTCGCATACTCGTCGCGGCGCGCGATCGCCAGCGCCCAGAAGTGCGGTGGCGTCCAGATGAAGATGATCAAGAACAAGGCCAGGGCGTCGGGATCGAGATGGCCGGTCACGGCCACCCAGCCAAGCGCCGGCGGCGCGGCGCCGGCCGCGCCGCCGATCACGATGTTCTGCGGCGTCGCGTGCTTGAGCCACACCGTGTACACGACGCTGTAGCCAACGAGTGACGCGAATGTGAGCGCCGCGGTCAGGACGTTCACCTCGACGACGAGAACCAGCATCGAGGCGACCGCAAGCACGGCCGCGAAGGCAACCGCCGATGACTCCGTCAACTGCCCCCGCGGCAGCGGGCGGAACCGGGTCCGCGTCATGAGAGCATCGAGCCGTCGGTCCAGCACGTGGTTGAAGGCCGCCGCCGACGCCGCAGCGAGCCAGATCCCGAGGCACCCGAAGGCTGCGATACGGACCGGCGGCGTGCCGGCGCTCGCGAGCAGCACGCCGACCAGCGCCGTGAAGACGATCGCGCCGACGACCTTCGGCTTGGTCAAGCGCCAGAAATGCCCGACGTGCGCGAGCGTAGCCGCGGTCAGCCGTCGCACCGTGTCCGGCGCGGACGGCACATCGACGGGACCGCTGGCCGGTCGCGGCCGAACGGCCGGCGGCTGCAGACTGACGGCGCGCGGCGAACGCACGGCGGTCACGCGATCGAGGCGGCCGGCGATTGCCGGACGCTGTGGTAGACCTCCCGCGTTCTCGGGTTCGGCTGGACACCGAGGACCCGGGTCAGCAGCTCGTGGCACTTGCGATACGCCTGGACGGCCTCGCCGTGATCGCCAAGCTCCCGATGGCAGACCATGAGCCCGCGATACAGGTCCTCCGCCAGATTATCCAGTTCGATGCCCGCCTGGTAGAGGCTCGCGGCCTGCTGCCAGAGGCGCCGGCTCTCATATCCTCTTGCCGTGTCCCGGATCGCGCGCACGAACTTGTCGCGCAGCGCCGTACGTGTCGTCAGCGCCCAGGGCTTGTCGGATTCCTGTGCGAGGAAATGTCCCTGGTAGAGGTGCCGAAGCCGCGCGACGATCGCTGGATTGCACGCCGATCGGGCCGCAGGGGACTCTAGCTCACGCTCGAACGCCCAGAGGTCGACCCAGAATTGCTGACGGCTGAGGCTGATCTTGCCACCCGTCATCGTAACGGCGCTGGGTACGCCGAGCAGCTGGCGGAGCCGATACAACGCGCTCTCGAGTGCGTGGTACCCGGCGTCGCCATCGGAGTCGGGCCAGAGCGCATCAGTCAGCAATCCAGCGGGCACGTCGGTGCCGCCGAAAGCGATGATCGCCTGCAACAGTTCGAGCGGCTTTCGCTGCGTTCGCCGTGAGAAGCGGATCGGAGCGCCGTCACGCAGCAGCTCGAAGCGGCCGAGGACCGACACCTTGAAGAGCCAAGGCCACTCGCGCCCGGCGCCGGCGGCCGGCGGCAAGGCGTACTGCGCGATCAGGTTGCGAGCACCATCGGCGGCGACACCGACGGCAAGGGCCTCGGCGCACAATTCCGCCATCGGTCCCGGCAGCACGAGACAGGCGAGCGAGGCGCGACGGTCGTACGCTCCGGCGAGCAGCGCCTCGCGGAGCAGGCGGTGGCACTCGGTCTGGCGCTCGGCCTGCTGTGCGAGCAGTGCGCGCACGAGGCGATGCTCGGAAGACGGAACCCCGACCTCTGCCGCTTGTGCTTCGTCGACGAGCGCAGCAGCTCCGTCGGCGTCGCCCTGCAGTGCCCGACAGCCGGCGAGCGCGAGGCGACAGACCCACCGCATCCGGCGGGCGCCGGCCGCATCCGCCTGCTCTACGGCCGTTGCCCAGCGCTTACCAGTACTGTCGAGATCGCCACACGAAAGTGACTGGGCGCCCAGCAGGAGCGCGAGCCAGGCCCCGCGCGCGGGCCGTGACGGGTCGGCCAGGGTGCGCGCAGCCTCGATCGCAGCCGCCAGCCGGGCTGCATCGCGGCTTGCAAGCGCCGCGAGCGCCCGCGCGTCGTGCTGCAGCGTCGTGGCAGCAGCTGCCGGGCACTTCGCGGCGCTCTCCTCGGCGAGGCGCAGGATCGCGGTCGCGTCGCCTGCGGTGCAGCCGATGGCGGTGGCGTACCCGACTGCGTTCAGCGCCACGGCCCGCGTGGCGTCGGCGCAGGCCACGTCGTCGAGCAGTCCCAGCGTGTGGCGCGCCACGGCCGCAGCCGCATCCGATTCGAGGCTGTCGCAGTGTGCGATCAGGAGCGCGGCGGCCACGTAGACGCGGCCATTGAGGTCGATGCCGCGGTCACGCAGCTGCTGGCACCGCTCCATCGACCGCGCAACCGCCGACGGCGTCACCCGCGCGAATGCGACCGCATTGAGCAGGTTGGCGTGGCAGCGAGCGGCGGCCTCGGCGGACGGGAACTCAGGCTCGGTCGCAAGCAGGGTCTCGAGCCGGCTGATCCAGGAACGCGCCTCGTGGTGGTTCGATTGCTCGTACTGGAAGCTCTCGACGATGGATCCGGTGGCCATCGCCTGCCATGCCCGATCGGTCGTTGCAGCAAACCGACTCCAGACACCCTCGAACACCGATCGGGCGGCGACTGGGTCGGTCGGGATCCTCGCGGCCGCGGCCCAGTACGACAGCCACGGCGTTGCCGCGACGGTGCTCGCAGGCAGTGCGCTCAGCCAGCGGGAGAGCGTCTGCGACTGACCGCGCGCGATCAGCACCGGTGCGTGGCGAAGAATTGCCCGCTCCGTTGCAAGCCAGTTCTGGGCGCGGACGTGCAGCGAGACTGCGGCGTCGAGTTCACCCGCGTTCTCGAGGAGCGGGCCCGCCCGGGCGGCGAGGGCGTCGAGCTCGGGAGCACCAAGTGTGTCGGCGAGGCGGCTCAACAGGTACTCACGGAACAACGGTGCGAATTCGTAGGTCGTCGCCTTCGCTTGATTGCGGCGAACGAACAGCTGGCGATCGGCAAGCCGGTTGAGGTAGGAGGTCGCCTCGCTGCTGCCGGAGACCTCGTCGGCGACCGCAGCGGAAACGCTGGGCAGCAAGGCGGTCGTGACCAGGATCCGGCGCTCGTCATCTGTCGCGCGATCGAACACTTCCCCGGCGAAATAGCTGCAGATTGCGGCGCGCATCTCTGCGCCCACCTGGCCGGCCGAGGGCGTGCCGATCTTCATCCGTTCCAGCGTGAGGGCCACCGCAGCGGCCCAACCGCCGCACTGGTCATGCAATGCGGCAGCAACGCCTGCCTCGACCGACATGCGGCTGGCGATCGCCCGCGTCTCGGCGGGCGTCAGCAGCATCTCGTTTGAGCCCAGGACGGCGATGGTTCCGCCCGCGGACAGCCGTGTGTACAGATCGACCGGCGTGCCGCGGCTGATCAGGATGATGCAGGTGTCGTGCGGGATGTCCGCGACGGAATCCACGATCAGCGCGTGCAACAGCGCGTCGCACGCAAGTTCCTGGCAATCGTCGATCACGAGTGCGGCGCCCGATGGCAGGCTGCCGAGCAGCTCGTGAAAGGCCTGACGTCCCGCACGCGCGACACTCGGCGGCCGCGGGACCTTGGCGGGCCGGGTGCGGGTGCTGGTGGCCAGCAGGCGCGGCACGAGGAGTTCCGGCACGTTGTCGTCCGCGCAGGCCCGAAGCCAGACGGACGGAATCTGCCTCTCCTTGAGGTAGCTGGCGACCAAGGTGGTCTTGCCGGCCCCGGGCGCGGCGCCCACCCAGATGATCGGGTGGCTTCGAAGCTGGTCAAGCCTCGCGAACAGCCGCGGCCGTGGTACGGCGGTTCCGGCGAGCGGCCGACTTGGCTTCGCGATGGCAACGCTCTGCTTGGTCATGGCTAACTTCCCTGCATGATCAAAAGGTTGCTGCTGCGCTGCGAACTGTCCCGCGGCCTCTCTGGGTCGGCCGCGGCGGTCAGTCCACCACAGCGCGACACTAGGCGTGCGGGCGGGGCAATTCGTGATTTCCGGGTAATGACTTGGTGAATTATTCGTTGGCCGTCGGGTCGCACCCCTTACAGCCAGCGCCGCACCGCGACCCCGCTCACGCGTTGCCCGCAAGCGGAACGCACGCCCCGGCTAGAGGCCGTCGCCGGCTTCGACCACCCCCGGCGATGCGATGGACGCCATCCGCACGGGACCGTCCAGGTGAGACCCACCGGCCCGAGCTTGGTGCGCGCCGAAGTCGCGTTCCTTCTGGTCGTCGATCACGGACTGGGCCCGGTTCGGCTGGACCGCGAGCAAACCGAGAACGGCGCGGCCAAAAGCCGCGAGGCCCTCCGGGACGAGTGCCACCGAGTCACCGATACCGAGGCGGGCGAGTTCGTTGCGCTGCGAGACAAACTCCACAGCGGCGATCACCGGCACGCGCGGCGCGCTGTCGCGTGCGGTCGTCAACACGCGTTTGACGGCTTCGAAGTCCTCCAGCGCAACGATGATCGCCGACGCACGCGGGAACGCGCCGTCCGCTACATCACTGGTGGCCACCGGCCAACCCCGCCGAAGCGCGCTTTCTACGCGTCGCGGATCGCTGTCGAAGCACACGAAGTCGATGCCGGTCGCCACGAGCAGCGCGCCGGTCGCCGAGCCGACCGTCCCCATGCCGACCACGACGACGCGGCCCGCGACCGACTCCGGGTGCTGCGGGTCGGGCGACGCTACGCGCGGCGCACGCCGTCGCCAGCTTGCGATCCGAAAGCCGACGTTGATCGCGATCGGCGAGACGATGAAGGACAGCGAGATCGCCAGCAGCGCCAGGGTATGCGCGTGGGCGTTCAGGAGGCCGTACTGGCGCGCGCTGGCGAACACGACGAAGGCAATCTCATCGAGCGGCATCAGTAGCATCGCACTGAGCAGCGACGCCTTCCGGTCCACATGAAACGCCCGGGCGATGACGTAGCCGACGATCACCTTGATTCCGAGGACGACCGTGACGTAGAAGAGCACCTCGCCGTGAAAAAGAGCGACCTCCTTGAGGTCGATCGACATGCCCATCGCCACGAAGAACATCCCGAGCAGCACGTGCCGCGCCGGTGTGACGGCCGCCCTGACCTGCGGCGAATAGGCGCTGGTCGACAGCAGCACCCCCATCATGAACGCGCCGAGCGCCTCGGCGATACCCATCTGATGCATCATCCAGCCGGATGCGAACACACTTGCGAGCACGACCAGCGGGAACGCCCCGGTACCGATGCTCCGCGCCGTCACGGCCAGCCAGTACGGGACCACTATCCTGCCGAGCGCCACGACGGCCGCCAGCACCGCCAAGACCTCCGCAACCTTCGGTGTCTTCAGGCCTGTCCCGCCGAACACCGAGTGCGCTCCGAGCAGAGGAATGAGCGCCAGCACCGGAATGACCATCAGGCCTTGCAGGATGTCCGCGGCGACCGTGACCCGGCCGTGCGTGCTCATTTCCTCGTCCCTGGCCTCCAGGATCGGCAGAGGAATGGCGCTCGAACTCATCGCGAGCCCAAGCCCGATCACGAGCGCGGACTGCCAGCTGAGCTGCGCGACCACAATCAGAAACGCGGCGATAGCGACGCTCGCGACGCCGTACTCGATGGATCCGAACCCGAACACCAGCCGACGCATCGACCACAGACTGCTCGGCTGCATTTCGAGGCCCACGAGAAACAGCAACAACATGACGCCGATCTCGCCCATCGCCCGCAGGTCGCCAACGTGGCTCGCCAGCAGCGGCAGCGGGGATTCCGGCCCGAGCACGATGCCGACCGCCAGCAGCGCGGCGATGGATCCGAGATTGAGGCGTCGCGCGAGGCCGATCGCGATTGCAGTGACCGCCATCATCACGGCGGCGGCGAGGAGCAGTTGGTCCGTTGTCATTGCGGCCCCGTCCCGGAGTGGCCGGCCATGCAGGGCGGCCGCGCGCCCCTTCGCGCCGCCGGTCCGACGGTCAGTCGCCGGCGCGAGACCGCTCGCCGGCCCTGGTCTGCGCCTCGGCTGGCGACACGCGATACGCTGAACCCGCATGGCCCGACGCGTCGACCGGGCGCGAACTCGGCGCGGCGAAAGCCTGTGCGCTCAGCACCCGCCAACAGGCCGGCGCCGCACCGGCCAGCAGGATGATGCAGGGAACGACGGCCCACGCCACTTCGGCAGCGAAACTGACGTGAAAGCGCGCGCCAGTCGCCGTGTCGCGGAAGTGCCGCGCCAGCTCGCGATACATGGCCACCAGCACCCCACCGGCCACGACCGCGCAGATGCCTAGAAGGATGGCTCGCACCGCTCACTCCCCCTGCGCCACGAGACTGCGCCTGAAAGCCGTCGGTGTGTTGCCGGTCAGCTTCCGGAACGACGCGGTGAACGCGCTTTGCCCCTCGAATCCCACCTCCAGCGCCACGTCCGTGATGGCAGCGTCCGGATTCGCAAGCAACGACTTCGCACGCTCGATCCGGCGCTGCGAGTGGTACCTGTGCGGCGACAACCCGAAGGACTTCCGAAACGATCGACAGAAGTGGAACCGGCTCAGACGCGCGATCGACGCAAGCGTCGGCAACGGAATGCGGTCCGAGAGATGCTCCTCAATGTATTGCGCCACGCGGCGCCGCTGCCAACCGGCGAGGCCGCCGCCTGCCACGCAGTCTGCAGCCACCTGCGTGGTGGCGGAATACACCAGTTCGTGTGCGAGCACGACACCGAGCGCTGCGCCGTAGCGTGAGCAGTCGCCGCCGCCGGCCTCCACGAGCGCTCGTAGCTTCAATACCGTGTG
>Ga0335069_10014253_pt1 | contig 11139 bp, 8 predicted proteins | sample Lox_Sample_11_FD_206714 | JGI IMG/M metagenome (GOLD analysis project Ga0335069, IMG submission 206714) | Soil microbial communities from Loxahatchee National Wildlife Refuge, Florida, United States - Lox_Sample_1.1 | ecosystem: Environmental > Terrestrial > Soil > Wetlands | place: USA: Florida... | reverse complement strand
AGAACGCACAGGGCCGCAACGAGCAGAACGGAAAGAGACGTTTTCATGTGTAGCTCCTCGGGTATGGTAGGTGTTTATTTTGAATGATGTTCGGTTTCGGCTGTCATGAATTCACATGCGCCCCCTTGTTGCAGACATCGTGCCATAATCGTCGCCGGAAAAACGCCTGAATTTGCGGCGGATTCTGCGCCTTCTGAAGAATCTGCTGCGGTCGAAGGAAATAATTACCCCGCCGGGAGGTAATTTGGCGGTTCTACATGACGAAGAACACAAATTCCAGCGCATTTCGAGGCAATCCGAGGGTTGTGTGTCGACCGCGGAATTTGTACTTTTCACACGGTTTCCCTTCCCATCTCTCTGGCCCGCGTCATGCACCGGTGCGTCTTCCCGCTTCTCGTGCTGCTGGCGTTTCCGCTCAACGCGCATCATCCCTCCCGGGAGGCCCGGGGGACGGTGCAGGGAACCGTCCGCGACGCCGCGACCGGCGCGCCCCTGGAAAACACGAACGTGTACCTCTCCTCCACGACGCTCGGGACAGCCACGGACAGCGCCGGGCGGTTCATGCTCGGGAATATCCCCCCGGGCGCGTACCAGCTGGTCGCCTCACGCGTGGGATACCGGGTCGGCTCGAAGTCCGTCGTCATCGGCGAGGGAGGAGCCGTCCGCGCCGACATGAGGATCGAAGCGGTGGAACTCAAGGGGGAGGAAGTGGAGGTGCTCGCCCGCGTCGACACGGAGTGGCGGCGCATGCTGGGAGAATTCCTGAAGGCATTCATCGGGGAAGGGGAGAACGCGGGTGCGTGCGTCCTGCTCAACCCCGAGGTTCTCGATTTCCGCGAGGACGCGAATTCCGGCAGGCTCACCGCTTCCACGGACAGCGTGCTGCGGATCGAGAACAGGGCGCTCGGGTACAGGCTCTACGCCCGCCTCGGCATATTCGACTGGAGCGTGCAGGAGGAGCAGGGACGCTACCTGCTGTACCCCCGGTTCGAGGCGCTCACCCCCCGCGACAGCACGGAGCAGAGCGCCTGGACGGAACGCCGGGCCCGGTGCTACCTCGGATCGCTCAAGCACTTCCTTGCCTCGCTCGTCGCAGGGAAAGACGAAGAAGAGCATTTCGTGATCAGGACGGGAACGCTCACGGAACTCCAGACGGGACGATCGCATCCGCTCGCGCCGGAGGACATCAGGATCGAGCAGGTTCCCCGCCAGAGGTTCTGGAAGGTGGCGTTCGACTCATGGCTCCGCGTGGATTTCCGCCGGGAGGAGGAGCGGCGCAGGAGCTACATACGGCTCGCCGGGCAGCCCGCAGTCGTCGACGGTGCGGGAAACCTGGTCAACCCATTCAGCCTGGAGGTCATCGGGGACTGGACGAAATCCCGCGTGGCCGACATGCTACCCATACAATAACCGGAGGCCGAAGATGACACGTGCTACCATCGTGCTGACGGGTGTGCTGCTCCTGGTCTGGGGCTGCGCATCCTCTTCCCGGCAGCGTCTTGAGGATGTTGTGCCCGACCGGGTCTACCACCGCCCGTTCAAGGAGGTGTTCGAGGCCATCCGCCTCTACAGCCTCAAGGAGGGGTTCACGCTCGACCGGTACGGGGAGGAGGCCGGCAGGGTCATCGGGCACAAGGTCACGAGCTCTTCCAGCGAGGCGCGCCAGCTGTCGTCGATCGGCGCGACATCGACGCTCGTGGTGATGAACCTGAAGATGCGCCGCGTCGGGGAAGGAGAAACGGCGGTCACCGTCAACTTCGCGTTCGAGAACGGGCATGTCGTGGTGTCGCGGGAGGAAGAATCGATCCTGCTGGACTGCTACAACACGTTTTTTGATTTTATGAAGGACCATGCCGGGAGCTGACCGCCGGACCGCCGCCCTCCTGCTCGCCGCGCTCACTGTTGCGCAGGCCCGCCCGCCCGGCGATCCCGGCCCCGTCGGCACACTCGCCGGCAACGGCTGGGTCGCACGGACGCTCGATTTGAAAATCGCCTGTCCGGGCGGCGGCACCATCCGCTCCTGGTTCATCCTGGCGCCCCCGAGGGCTCTGTGCACGATCAGCGTCGACGGGGCGCGCCGGTTCCGCGGCCGTTTCGGCAACCTGTTCATGTCGCGCGCCAGCGTGATGGCGAGCGCCACCGGAAACGACGGGTTCACAAGCAGATACTTCTCCGTGACGAACACGGCACTGGAAAACGGTGCCACCGCCGGCCACAACGCGTACTTCGACATCCCGTTTTCGGATTCCGTCAACGTGCGGATCACGGGAGACACCGCCTGGGCGGCGTTTTACAACATCTTCTACGAACGGGGAAGACGCGCGCGGGGCCGGTACAGCGAGTTCTACGCGGTGACGGGAGACAGCCTGCTTGCGGATGCGAACGTCAACGACACGCTTCTGAGCCTCCCGTCCTGCGGCAGGGGCGCGTACTGGTCGCTCTATTTCTGGATGCTCTCCGACAGCGTCACCGGGAACAACCGGGCATACGAGGAACGCGACTTCTACTGTGTCTGCGACGGCCGGAATATCCATCTCTCCACCGGCACAGAGGACTACTGCGGCTACTACTACAACTGGGAGAGCGCCGCCGGGCTCGGATCGCGAACGTCTGATTTTCACGGCTCACCCACGTTCGGACGGCGGAAGGACAACCGCTACCTCGATGCCTTCTACAGGATACACGAGATCGACCGCATTCCGTTCGACAGGAGTTTCACGCTCTACTGGGAGTCGTGGTCAGACTGGCCCCGTTACCCGCAGTCGCGGTACTGCCACATCGGCTACACCGTGATCTACTATCTTGAGCACCCGCTTCCCCGCGCGCAGGGCGATTGATATACCGCGGAGGAATGCGTACCTTTCATAAAGCCTACCCCGACAGTGAACTCCAACCGAGCAACGATCGAAGCACAGGCGGTCGCCGCGTTCGCGGCCCGCTTCGGGAGCGCGCCGCAGGTCGTTGCGTCCGCACCCGGCCGTGTCAATCTCATCGGCGAACACGTCGACTACAATGACGGGCTGGTCCTCCCCGCGGCCATCGACCGCACCACTGCCATCGCCGCCGCCCCGCGCGACGACGGGCGCCTGGTGATGGTCACGGACGCCGGACAGGAAGGGTCCGCCCCGGTGGACAGGCTCTACCCGTCCGATCGGAGGGTGTGGACGGACTATCTGACCGGCGTGGCGTCGCTACTGCAGGAGAGGGGGATGCCCGCGCGCGGCGCAAGCCTTGTCGTCGCGAGCAACGTCCCCCGCGGAGCCGGGCTCAGCTCGTCGGCCGCGCTGGAGCTGGCCACGGCGTTCGCGCTGACGGAACTCGCCGGCATGCCGATCCCGGGTCCCGAGGCGGCCCTCCTCTGCCAGCGCGCGGAACACGAATTCGCGGGGGTCAAGTGCGGGATCATGGACCAGTTCATTTCCTGTCTCGGCCGCCGCGGTCATGCGCTCCTGCTGGACTGCAGGACGCTCGCATACGTCCATGTCCCGCTCCCCGAGGACGCGGATCTCCTGGTCTGCGACACCGGGGTCCGCCGCGCGCTCGGCACCTCCGAATACAACAAGCGGCGCGATGAATGCGCACAGGGACTGCAGCTCCTGGCTGCGAAGCTCGGACCCCTCGCCGCGCTGCGCGACGTCTCGCCGGCGCAGTTTGCCGAGCACGGCGCGTCCCTCCCGCCGGTGGTGCGGAAGAGGTGCGCGCACGTCATCAGCGAGATCGCGCGTGTCGAGCGCTCGGCCGCGGCGCTGCGCGCGGGGGGCCTCTCCGAGTTCGGGAAGCTGATGTACGATTCGCACTTCAGCCTGCAGCACGACTACGAGGTCAGCTGCCCGGAGCTTGACCACCTCGTCGATATCTGCGCGGAGGCTGAAGGGGTGTACGGCGCGCGCATGACCGGGGCCGGCTTCGGCGGGTGCGTGATCTGCCTCGTCCGGCGCGAGCACGCGGAGGGGGTCATCCGGAGGATAACGACCGAATACCCCGCCGTGTGCGGGAAAAAGGCGTCGGTGTACGCCTGCACGAGCGACGACGGCGCGCAGTCACGCCGGCTGTCGCCATCATGATGACCAGACAGGAGATCCGATGAAACAGGCAGTTGCATGTGTGCTGATCGCCGCAGCCCTTGCGCTCTCGTGCGGGAAAAAGGGAGACCAGGCGGGCACCAGGACCATCGGGGTCGCGCTCCTCACCCGGGGACACATTTTCTACAAGGATCTCGAAGAGGGGTTCCGGGAACAGGCCGCGGCGGACCATTTCGAGCTCGTGGTGACATCGGCGGAATTCGATCTCGGCAAGCAGATCAGCCAGATCGAGGACTTCGTCGCGCGGAAGGTCGACGCGGTCATCGTCTGCCCGGTCGACTCCAAGGGGGTGGGTCCCGGCATCCGCAAGGCAAACGATGCGGGGATTCCGGTCTTCACCGCCGACATCGCGGCACAGGAAGGGAACGTCGTGAGCCACATCGCCTCCGACAACGTCGCCGGGGGACGCCTGGCGGGCGAGTACCTGGCGAAGGCGCTGAACGGGAAGGGGCGGGTCGCCATCATCAACAACCCGGTCGCCACCTCGGTGCTGGACCGCGTGCAGGGGTTCCGGGAAGCAATCGGGAAGTATCCCGGCATCGCCGTCGTCGCGGACGTGAACGGGGAGGCCGTGCGCGACAAGTCGCTCCAGGCCACGACCGACGTCCTGCAGGGAAACCCGCAGCTGGACGGGATCTTCGGCATTAACGACGCAAGCGCCCTCGGCGCCCTGGACGTCGTGCAGCAATTCAAACGCGCCGGCATTATCATCATCGGCTACGACGCGACTCCCCCCGCGGCGGATGCGATCACGCGCGGGACCGCCCTGAAGGCCGACGTCATCCAGTACCCGAAAAAGATCGGCACGGTGACGATCGACATGATCCACGACTACTTCGCAGGAAAGAAAGTGCCCCCCGTCGTCCCGATCGAGGTCGGGATCGCCGATTCCGCGTACTTCATGGCTCACCCCGCACAATGACCTCCTCCCCGCTCCTTGCGCTCGCGGGCATCACGAAGCGCTACCCCGGCGTGGTGGCGCTGGACGGTGTGGATTTCACACTGCAGGCCGGGGAGGTGAACTGCCTCGTGGGCGAGAACGGGGCGGGGAAATCGACGCTGATCAAGGTGCTCTCCGGGGCAATCGTGCGCGACGGCGGAACGATCACCGTGGCCGGCGAGGAGGTGGAACTCGGCTCGCCCGCCGAATCCCAGCGGCTGGGGATCGGCGTCATCTACCAGGATTTCAAGCTCGTGCCCGCACTCACGGTCGCCGAGAACATCCTGCTCGGCAGCGAACCCGTGCGGCCGGGCACGCCGCTGATCGACAGGAGCGCGATGCATGCCAGGGCGCGCGCAGCGCTCGCGCAGCTCGGCGAGGAGATCGACACCAGCGTCCCCGTCGGACGGCTCAGCGTCGCCCAGCAGCAGATGGTCGAAATCGCGAAAGCGCTCTCCCGCAACGTCAGGATCCTCGCCATGGACGAGCCGACGGCGCCGCTGACGGGGCGGGAAATCGAGGGACTCTTCCGCGTCATCCGCTCCCTCAAGGCGCGCGGCGTGGGGATCATCTACATCTCCCACCGGCTCGAGGAGATCTTCGAGGTCGGCGACCGTGTCACCGTCCTTCGCGACGGCACGCTCGTCCACACCTGCAGCATCGGGGAGATCGACAGGCGCGGCCTGATCCGGAAGATGGTCGGGCGGGAGCTGGAAAACGAATACCCGCACTCGGACCTGACGCAGGGCGGCGAGATCCTCCGCGTTGAGCATCTCACTTCCGAGCGCGTGCACGACGTCTCGCTGACGCTCTACAGGGGGGAGATCCTCGGACTGGCGGGACTGGTGGGAGCCGGGAGGTCGGAGCTGGCCCGGCTCGTGTTCGGAGCGGACCAGCGGAGGGGCGGACGCGTGATCCTGGAGGGGAGGGAAATCGCCCCCCGGTCGCCCTACGAGGCGATCAGGGAGGGGATCGGGCTGCTGACGGAGGACAGGAACAGGTACGGGCTCATCATGCAGATGTCCATCCGGGAGAACATCACGCTGGCCAACCTCAGGGCCGTGCTCACCGGACCGTTCATCGACCGGAAGAAAGAGGAGACCGCCGCGCGGGCCCTGGCAGACGATCTCAGGATCAAGGCGCCCGGGACAGGCACAAACGTCGAAACCCTGAGCGGCGGCAACAGGCAGAAGGTGGTGCTGGCGCGGTGGCTGAATACGAACGCCCGCGTCCTCATTTTTGACGAGCCCACGGCCGGCATCGACGTCGGCGTGAAGTACGAGATCTACACGCTCATCAACCGGCTCGCGGCGGAGGGGATCGGCGTCATCGTCATCTCCTCCGATCTCCCCGAGCTGCTCGGGATCTGCCACCGCGTCGCGGTCATGTGCGAGGGGCGGCTCACGGGTGTCGTCGCGGGAGCCGAAGCGACACAGGAGACCGTCATGACATACGCCCACGGCAACCGCCCATGAACGCACGTCGCCTGTCGGCAAAACTCACAGGGGAGTTCGGCATCGGGATCGCCTTTGTCCTCGAGTTCATCCTCTTCGCCATCCTCTCCCCCTACTTCTTCACCCCGGACAACCTGCTGAACGTCAGCCTCCAGGCGTCGATCACCGCCATCATCGCGGCCGGAATGACGTTCGTCATCCTCACCGGGGGAATCGACCTCTCGGTGGGCTCGCTGGTGGCGTTCGCCGGGATTGTCGCCACCTCCACCCTGAAATCGGGGCTTCCCCCCGCGCCGGCCCTCGCCGCGGGCATCCTCGCCGGGTGGGCCGTGGGGGCGCTGTCCGGGGCGTTTGCCGGGTTCTTCATCACCAGGTTCAACATCGCCCCCTTCATCGTGACGCTGGCAACAATGACCATCTGGCGCGGGGCGGCGTTTGTGTGGACCGACGGCAGGCCCGTGTGGGAACTCCCGGAGGCGTTCGCGTTTCTCGGGACAGGCCGGCTGCTCGCCGTTCCCGTCCCCTCGATCATCATGGTGCTGACGTTCGTCGCCTCGCACATCATCCTGACGCGGACGCGCTTCGGCCGGCACGTGTACGCCGTCGGGGGGAACATCGAGGCGGCGCGCCTGGCGGGGATCCGCACGGGACGCGTGCTCAGGAGGGTGTACGTGCTCTCCGGCTCGCTCGCCGCGTTGAGCGGCATCCTCCTCTCCTCCCGCATGAACTCGGGACAGCCGAACGCGGGGGTGGCGTACGAGCTGGACGTGATCGCGGCGGTCGTGGTGGGAGGCACGAGCCTCTCGGGCGGCACCGGGTCGATCATCGGCACGTTCATCGGCGCGATGCTCATCGCGGTGCTCAGGAACGGCCTGAACCTCCTCAACGTCAATTCGTACGTGCAGCAGGTCATCGTCGGCGTGGTGATCCTCCTGGCGGTGATGCTCGACAGGATACGGCGGCGGTGAGCCTGCGCGGCGCATTCTTCAACAACGAAAGGCTTCGGCAATGAACATGTACAGGGTCCTGACGCTCATGGCTCTTCTCCCGGCGGCGCTGACGGCACAAACGAGCGTGGACCGGCTGGTAGCGCGCCTCGAGGCGGCAACCAAGGGATCGACCGACGGCTGGAAGTACAGCACCGATTTCTCGCAGGACCCGACGAAGGCCGGCTTCGACGACTCGAAGTGGGCCCCGATCGGCTTCGATCAGCGCCTGATGATCGATTCCTGCTGGATCAGGAAGGAAGTGACGCTGCCCGACCGGCTCGTGGGCCTGCCGACCGGCGGCACGGTGCGGTTCCTGGTGACCGTCGACGACTACGGCTGGCTCTACGTCAACGGTGAGAACCGGGGGATGTTCCCCTGGGACGGAGAGTTCGTGCTGACGAACAACGCACACCCGGGCGAGAAGTTTGTCATCGCGATCCGGGCGATCAACTCCGGGGGTCCGCTCCGCCTGCTGCGGGCGCGCATCGTGCCCGGGAGCGACAACCCGCTCGCCGGGACGGTGGACGACTTCACGCTCGGGCTCCGCGTGGCCCAGAAGCTGCTCAGCTTCGACACCTATCAGACGAACGCCCATGCAAAGGTCGACCCGGGGACCGACAGGTCGCATATGGACCGCCGGGAAAAAACCCGGCTGAATACGCTGCTGCAGGAAACCGCCGCCGCGGTGGACGTCGACGCGCTCTCGCAGGGTTCCGTGGACCGGTTCCGGATGTCGCTCGCCGCGGCGCGGTCGCGGCTGGCGCCCGTGTCGCAGTTCGTCAAGCGCTTCACGATCTACCTTGACGCGAACGCGCACATCGACGCCGCCTGGCTCTGGCGCTCGAAGGAGACAATCATGGTCTGCCGCAATACGTTCTCCTCCGTGATGAACATGATGGCGGCCCGCCCGGAGTTCACCTACACACAGAGCTCGGCGGCGTACTACGACTGGGTGGCGCGGCTGTACCCGGACCTGTTCGCCCAGATCCGTCAGCGCGTGAAGGACGGGCGCTGGGAGGTCATCGGCGGGATGTGGGTGGAACCGGACTGCAACCTCCCCTCCGGTGAATCCTGGTCGCGCCAGCTCCTGTACGCCAAGAAGTACTTCCGCGACAGCCTGGGCGTGGACGTGAAGGTGGGGTGGAACCCCGACTCGTTCGGCTACAACCTGAACATGCCCGCCTTCTACGCGAACGCCGGCATCAACGCGTTCATCACGCAGAAGATCGGCTGGAACGAAACCAACGTGTTCCCCTACAGGGCGTTCTGGTGGGAGTCGCCCGACGGCTCGAAAATCCTCAGCTACTTCCCCTTCGACTACGTGAACACGATCGACAACCCGATGCAGCTTGCCGACTGGATGCGCCAGTTCGAGGCGAACACCGGGTTCACGAAGATGCTCATCCTGTTCGGCATCGGGGACCACGGCGGCGGGCCGTCGCTGGAGATGCTCGACCGCATCGACCACCTCAGGACGCTCGATCTCTTCCCCGCGATCGAGGAGGGTACCGCGGGGCACTACCTCGACTGGCTGCGGTCGAACGACCTGACCGATCTCCCCGTCTGGAAGAACGAGCTGTACCTGGAGTACCACCAGGGAACCTTCACGACGCAGGCGGCGATGAAGAAGTTCAACCGCTCCAACGAGACGCTCCTTACGAACGCGGAAAAGATGTCATCCTTCGCGACGCTCGCCGGCCGCCCGTACAACGGGGCGGCGCTGCAGGACGCGTGGCGCAACGTCATGTTCAACCAGTTCCACGACATCCTGCCAGGGTCGGGCATCCGCGAAGTGTACATCGACGCCTCGGCGACGCACCGTGAGGCACAGGAGATCGGGCGGCACGAGCTCGGCGGCGCCCTTGCGCGCATCGCGGCGGCGGCGAACACGTCCTCCTTCCGGCACGGGATTCCTTTCACGGTGTTCAACTCGCTCGCCTGGACGCGGACGGACATCGCCACGCTCAGGCTCCCCGAAGGGGACGAGAAAGCATACGCGGTTTTTGATGCCCGCGGGCAGGAGGTACCTTCGCAGGCGGTGCAGACCTCCCGCTACGAGCGGCAGGTGATGTTCATCGCGAAAGACGTGCCGGCGTGCGGATACACGACGTACGAGCTGCGGCCCCGGGAAGCGGCGCACGGAGAGGGACCCTCGGCATCGGCGCACGGGCTGGAAAACGCACTGTTCCGTGTCGCCCTCGATACGGCAACCGGATGGGTCAGCGGCATTACGGACAAGCGCACCGGCAGGGAAATCCTCGCCGGGGAGGGGAACCGCCTGCAGCTCCTGGAGGACCTGCCGAAGGAATGGGACGCGTGGAACATCGGGCTGACCGGCAGGGAGTTCCCCACGGCGTTCCGCGGGGCCGAGGTCGTGGAGCGGGGGCCGGTGCGGGCGGTCGTGCGGCTTCGCCGCGACTACCTGAAACCCGGCGTGAAGAAGGATTTCCCCACGGAGGACTTCCCTTCATCGTTTTTCACGCAGGACGTCATCCTCTACAACGGCCTGGACAGGATCGATTTCGCCGTGAGCGCCGATTGGTGGGAGGACCACACGATGGTCAAGCTTGCCTTCCCGCTTGCCTACGCCGATACCGTCGCCACGTACGAAGCACCGTACGGGACGATCCGCCGCTCCACGCAGATGCGGAACAGCATCGAGCAGGCGCAGGTGGAGGTCCCGGCGTCCCGCTGGGCGGACGTCTCCGCGGACGAGGAAGGCGTGTCGCTGATCAACAGCGCGAAGTACGGCTATGACATCAAGGGTAACACGATGCGGCTCTCGCTCCTGCGGTCGCCGAAGTGGCCCGACCCGACCGCCGACCGGGGAAAGCACGAGATCACATACGCGATCTACCCGCACGCCGGCAGGTGGCAGTCGGCCGCCACGGTCCGCAGGGGATACGAATTCAACACCCCGCTGCTCGCGATGCTGGCCGAGCCGCACAAGGGGACGCTGCCGGCTTCCAGGTCGTTCCTGTCAATTGCGCCATCCAACCTGGTCCTGACTTCCGTGAAGAAGGCGGAAGGAGACAACGCGTGGGTGCTGCAATGGTACGATGCCCTGGGAGAAGCGTCCACTGCCGTCGTGACGCTTCCCTTCCACCCCTCCCGGGCGGTGCTGTCGAACTTCATGGAGGATGACGGGGCGCCCCTCGATGTGCAGGGTGAGTCGCTGCGCGTCCCAACGACCGCACACGGGATTGTCACGGTGAAGGTGTACCCCTGAAACGACGGCTCCAGCGGGGGGAGGAGCCATGGCTCGCGCACATGATATCCTGAGGCAGCTGCAGAGGACCGACAAGCACACACTCGGCGGGGGGAACCGCCTTCTCTGGGCTCCGCCGGTCCCTCTGTTCACCGCATCACCGGGCCTCTGGGATGAGGCCCACTATTTCAAATTCCCCGTACGGCCGCTTTTCACCTGGACGCTCCTGGACGGCGACGGGCACGAGATCGTGCTCCGCACGGGCACCCGGCGCTGGGATCCGTCGGCCCTCACCAGGACATACGCGGGGGAAACGGCACACGGCGTCATCTCCGTCAAGGAGACGCTCTGCATCCTCCCGTCCGACGTCGCCTGCTGCGACCTCGAGCTGAAATTCCACGGCAAGGGGAAAGCGGCGGTTCACCTGGTGGCCTGGACGGCGTTCGAACACGGCGCGGGGGAGACA
>Ga0335069_10014252_pt1 | contig 11140 bp, 9 predicted proteins | sample Lox_Sample_11_FD_206714 | JGI IMG/M metagenome (GOLD analysis project Ga0335069, IMG submission 206714) | Soil microbial communities from Loxahatchee National Wildlife Refuge, Florida, United States - Lox_Sample_1.1 | ecosystem: Environmental > Terrestrial > Soil > Wetlands | place: USA: Florida... | reverse complement strand
GGCGCCCAAAAATGTTGCGTTGGTAAGCCCTTCGCGCGAGACCCGCGGAATTCAGTTTGAGTAGCAAATAGCAGCTCTTGCTTCGGCGCATGTTTCGGCCGCGGCCACCGCTGCATGACCATGTCTATCTTTAGCGGGGCGCAAGCCCGGCCATCTGCTGAGGATCTAAATGCAACTGGATAGCGCCAACTCCGTCATGAAGCCAGTCACGGTTATTGCTGGCCTCGCGCTCACAGCCTTCGTCATCGATCGCGTCGTCACCGCGTTTCTATTTCTCCTCTCGTACTTCTGGGAGCAGTTCGATCCCACTTTGTTCGATGGCCACGAGCGCGCCGAGGCGGAACGACTCTACAAGCTTGTTTATTTTTCTCTCGCCAGCATCCTGGCGATTGGTGCCTACCATTACATCTTCCACGCCGGGGCCGTCTTTGCCGCGCTTGATTTTCAGGCCAACAGCGTGCTCGACGCTATCGTAGCCACACTCGTGCTCGTCGGCGGCGCCGAGCGCGTTGCCGCCATGCTGAAGGCGCCCGACGGCGAAAAATCCCATGAGCCGCCGCCTCCTGTGCAGGTTGCCGGCAGCGTCATGCTGGTCTCCGATTCCGGCAGCGCAGAGCAGAAGACTGGCACATGGCGTACCCGCCTCGAAGAACTGCCGAGAAAGTAGAGGGAGCGATTCGATGGCATGGAAGGTGGAACTTCACGCCGAGATACCGCAGCGTCGACCTCGCCCCAAAACCTGGCGATTGGATTGGCGTGCAGGCATTCCATTGCTGATTCTGGGCGCGGCGCTCTTGCACGGTAACGAAGCTCCACAACCGGTGCAGCCGGCCATCGCTTCCGTTCCCGGTCGGCTGGAGTTCGGCAAGCTACCCGTCCCCACCTCGCGGGCAAAGACCGTGCTGGTTCGCAACCAGGGATCGTCTGATCTGAATGTGCGCTTCGTGGGCATCGCGGTAGAAGAACAAAGCGACTTTCGCGTGACCGGTACCACCTGCGAAGGCGCTCCTCTTCCCCCGGGTCACACCTGTCGTATCCGGACGGTATTCCACCCGTCCGCACTCTCGAGGAAGACCGCCAAGCTCCTCATTGCCGACAACGCCGGCGACAGCCCGCAAAGCGTGACTCTGATCGGCACCGGCGTGGAGGGCGACGAAGCTACGCATCAAACCAGCGCCTGGAAAGATGTCGAACTGCACAACACCGGTCAAGCTACGGTAATGGTGAAGGAACTCTATCTGCCGCACGACAACGACAACTTCAAGCTCGATCCTCGCAACTGTCTGCACAAGACGATGGCTGGCGGAGAGCACTGCGCGGTCAAGGTGCAATACACTCCCACTTTGTTGCCCTCGGGTGCAAGTTGCACCCCGGAATTGGTCCTGCAGGAAAATATGGGACACACTGCCGAGGAGAAGAGAGGCGAATTGGTGGTTAAAGTCTGCCAGGAAGTTGACGAATCCACCAGCTACACCGTGCAACAAAACCCGTGTCAATACACCGGCATTACCTTCGCGGGAGTGTGCGTGCCGGGTAAGCCTTAAAGACCCTGTGCAAGCCGCTGTCATCCTGAGCGCAGCGACCGCGCAACTATCGTGACAACCGCGCATTCTGCGGTTGGCGCGATAGTTGCTCCGGTCGCGGAGTCGAAGAGCCTGCCCTGAGCTTGCCGAAGGGACCCCTATAGCCGCCATCAAGCTTCGCCTCGTTGAACGTTGCGCGCTCATCAGCGCCGTCGTCAGCCGGCAGTCGTGTCGGTGACGAAGACGAAAGTGAATAGCCCAGCATTGATCGTTGCGTGCTCATCAGCGCCGGCGCGGCAAACGCCAGAGCCCGGAGGGCGGTGCACAAGATAGCCCAGGACGGAGCGCAGCGGAGTCCTGGGTAGGCTCGCATTTTGAATCCAGAGCCGGCGTCAGCCGGCGACACCCTAACCATCAAACTATCTTCACGACGCTGTCATCCTGAGCGCAGCGACCGCCCCGGTCGCGGAGTCGAAGGACCCCTATAGCCGCCATCAAGCTTCGCCTCGTTCTTCGTTGCGTGCTCATCAGGGCCGGCGCCGCCCGTTTCCACACGACCCCACTATTTGGTCTCTTGACAATCGCTGAGGCACAACGCAGTATGCGCACTCAGTAGGCGGATGCGGTCTATGTGCAAGACATCCTTCTTTGCTGCGGCAGTGCTTATCTGGACGATCGCCGCAATCGCGTACTCTCAGGAAAACGTGAACAAGGTGCCTACTCCCGCCGAACTACTCACGCGTGAGCACGTACCATTGACCAGACCTGGCCTGCTCTCGGCATTAGGTAGCGACAGTGCGAATATCAGAGACCTAGCGGCAGCCGAACTCGCGGTCCAACACGCGAAGGATGCCGTACCGGATATCTATGGCGCCCTCATTGTTGAGCACGTGCCGGCGGTTAGGGTAAATATGGCCTATTCGCTGGCTCAACTCGGAGATCCTAGAGGCCGCAACTCACTCCGAGACGACTGCACGACTCGTGGATTGCGGATGGACTTGAGGCTGACGGCCGCGTCGTATCTGGCTCAACTTCACGATGCGTCTTGCATCGATACGATATTCGAAGCCCTGCAGCCCAACGTGTCCTCTGACGTGCAGGTACAAGCTCTATCGTTGATTCCCGAATTCGCTAAGCTGGACGAAAGAATAGCGTCCCAGTTGAACGCTCTCCTGCTGCGTTCACTATCCGCGGGTGAGGCGTCGGTGCGACTTGAGGCAAGCGACGTGATACGCAATCTCGGCGATAGATCGGCAATCCCTGCGCTCGAGGCGGCAATCGCGGGCGAAAGCGATGACGAGGTCCGGGCCGTGATGCAGGCCTCGCTCGAAACCCTGCGCAAGCCTAAGCCCTGAAGCACTGTCCGCAGCGCATCTCAAGACCTCACCCAAATACATTCGTTGTATTCGGTATTTCCGTGGCGAAGCTATTCTCAAGGCGTGCCGCCGGCGGAACCCGGCTCCGACTCATCAAAATTGATCGTTTACCCAGCGCTTCCGCGCTGGGCTACTCACTTTCGCGCCTGCGGCGCTGATCTGCCTAGCGGCCGTCCCTTACCCAAATCTCGAAACCACAAGAACCCGCAGCACCCAGCGCCGATCGCGCAGAAGCCTTGACCTAAGAAATTCCGTGCCCTCCGTGCCTCCGTGGTGAAAACGATTTTTCTACGGTTCCCACTTCGGGAAGCTTTACCAAAGTTAACCCTTTTCTCCCTTGCCTCTATCCCAATCGTGCTTCCATACTATCCACGTTAGGGTAGGATCCGCCTTCACCCCGGCGCTCCTACCCTATTTCTGTCTGGGGGTTTGGAGTTGTCGTTTGCAGTCGCCACTATCTTCCCTTCCCATATTCCATCCAACTCCTCCGGCCTCGCAAAATTAACCGTAAGTCTCCGCCGCTCAATACTATCCATGCAACTCGCATGGGCTAAAGATTTTGCGGAATACTTTGCGGCTAAAGCGAGAGCCATCAAGATTTTGCGAACCGCTGGGGGGGGAGGGGGGGAGGCAGTGGATAGTGGGCAGTGGATAGTGGATAGAAACCACAACCTCTGCCAAATCTAATTACTAGCTACTAGTTACTAGCTACTCAAGGATACGAACATGGAACCATTACAACCATGCCACAATTCGAATGATGATGGTGATTACGAAGCGGAATTTCAGGAAGAATTACGCCGGGCCAGGAAGCTGCTGAAGGTCAAACCCGCCAAACGGGTGGCGCTTTGCCGGCACATCAAGACCAACGGAGAGTTCTGCGGATCGCCGGCCTTGCGCGGGCGTCCTTATTGTTACTTTCACCTGACCTACATCGGCCGCCGCCTGCGCGCCGAGCGCCAGGCTCGCGCCCAGACATCGCCGGAAGACGCCGTCCTGGCCTTGCACCTGCCGCCGTTTGAAGACGCCGACTCCATCCAGCTGTCACTCATGCAGGTGGTGGACGCCATCCTGCACAACCACATCGACAGGAAACGCGCCGGACTGGTGCTGTACGCCCTGCAAATCGCCAGCTCGAACCTGGGGCAAGGCGCCGACTTCACGGCCGCCTCGAAGACCGCGGTTGCCGCCGGCTACGACGATTTCGAAGACGACTACGAACTTGGCGATGAGGTACCCGAGCTCACGACGGATGCCGACGAGGACGAGGAGCTCGACGAGGAACACGAAACCACCATGACCCTGGAAAAGGTGAGGGACGTCTGCAACGCATTCGAGCATGCCGAGCGGGACGCCTGGAGCCACGGACAAATCGTCAAGGATGAGGATGGTACCGAGTCTTTCACTTGCGATCCTATCCAGGCCCTGATGTGCTCGCTTTACCCTACGCGCAAGGATTGGCAGACGTCCGGCAAGAATCAGGAGTACGAGTTCGAGGCCTCGAGCCAGCGGCTGGAGTTGCTGCCGACTCTCGAAGCGGAAGAAGAGCCGGACGACGCTAGCCCGCCGGACGAAGAGGAAGGAGGCGCGGCAGCGTAAAGCGGCCGTTACAACACTTAACCCGACTTAACGCGCCTCGGGCAGAGTTGCGCGTCACACTCAGCGTAGAGAACGCGGCAGCAGTCTCGCCGCAGGAAAGGAGCCGCCATGAATGGCAAGCGAGTCGCGGCCGTGGTGACGCTGGTGTTGGTCTCGGCGATTGGTGGTTATCAGCTGAAGGTGCACGCGCAGCAGGAATCGCATTATCCGACGGTCTGCCGAGTTGTGGTGCCCGCGGAATGGGGCAAGTTCAAAGGAGTCGCCGCAGGATCGGGCATGGTGTTTGAGGACAAGGACGGCACGCTGCGTGTCATAGCTGAGATGCCGTGCAGCATCGAGGGAGCGGTCCTCGGCCCGCCAGTAGTAACGGCGGAGATCAGGCGGCGATAAGTGCGTAACAACCGCACGTCAGGAGGCGGAATACCAGGGTGATCGTGCTGACCGAAATGGGAACGGGAAGGCTAAATCTTCGCCACAAGCCTATAAGTGCGATTGACATTTTGTCGCGCGGTGCTACGGTGAAATTGCTCAGCTGCCCCGGAGAAGTGACGACACTGAGTGGACCATCGACCCGCTCCCCATCGCGGTCGCGATGTAAGCGAAAGTTCAGCGCGGTACCCTCTACTCGGCGAGATCATCCCAGGTCGAATTGCTCGCCCTATCGCGTTGCCAGAAACGTCGTCAGCGGTGCTTCTGTTCATATTCTTAAGGGCCAAGCCACAACGGGCCGGCGAGCCAAAGCACCTGACCACCCTGGAATCCCGGTAAAAAGACCCGGAGCGGGTCGCTGCCCACAATCCGAAAGAGGTCCCCTAATGAAAAGGATTGTGCTGCTTATCAGTTTCGTGGCGGCTGTAGCCCTGTGCGCCGGCGCGCAGGTCTTCATCGACTTTCATGATATGCCGATTGCCACGACTCCAACCTTGATGCCGGACCTCTATCCCAGCGGCATGAACATGTTGTGGGACAGCTTTTACTATGTCACGCCGGGTATGTGGAGCGAAGCGGGACCGGGCTTCTGGGTCGATCCTGCCACGCAACACAACTCGGTGGCGTTCTTCGGCGGTCCGATGTGCGCCCTGTCGGTCCCGTGCAGCGGCTCGATCAAGGAAAGCCAGATCGTGATGACTCCGCGGAACCGGACCTTCATCCCCGTCGGCATGATCGCGTCGTCGGGATGGGCGGACAACGAGGTTACCGTGTTGGCTTACAACAATTCCAGGTTGGTGGGCAAGTTGGTCTGGAAATTAACAACCGAGCGGCAGAGGTTCTACTTCCCGGCGGCGTGGAACGTCACTCAGTTGGTGTTTACTCCAGGCTTCATCAATGCCAACACCACCAATCCCAAGCCGGGATCCATGGTGATCTATGACTTCGCCATAATGGCTCACTAACAACATGGGGGTAACCGAGGGCGGCGCGAAGGCCGCCCTCTTTTTGTTGGAAAAAATGTTCAGGGTTCAGAGTTGCCGACGATCCCGATCTGCGCATCGCCGACTATCACATCCGCTCCGATCGGCAAACCGTAGGAGTTGTTCTGGTTTACTACCAGCTCAATCATGCGGATCTCGGTCGTGTTTGGATTGGGAAAGTTGCGGATGATGTGCTTCAGGTACAACGTTCCCAATCCGAGGAGATCAACCTGAGTGTTGTAGCTAACACCATCGGTGATCTCGGGATGACCTGCGACCGCGATGCCGGTGAAACTTCCCACCGCGCTCTGGAAGACGCCTTGAGTTCCGTCGATGGTTGTGTCAACGCGTCCATAGATCGCGTTTACCGTGATCAAACCGCTTAGCAGGTTGAGGTTCTCCACCGAGCTTGTCATCTCTCCTGTGGAATACGGGAAAAGCAGCGCGGACTTGCCGGTATTGCTGATTGTGCCGCTGCTCAGAACACCCGCGAGATTCAACTGCGCAACGCTATTGGTAAGCGTTTGGCCTGCGGTGCCGTAACACGGCAGGTTCACCGGCGCCGAAGGACTGGAGTTGAGAATCCCCGCGACGCTGACCGAGGTTCCAAACGACGTACCAACCACAACCGCTGGCGCATAGGCGCGAACAATGCCGCTGCTCGCACTGGAGACGACGATCTCCGTGCCAACGGGAATTCCCAGCAGGTTGGTCACATTGACGTACACATGCAGCATGTTCACCGACAACTGCCCTTCGATGTTGTTGGTGAATGTCCTCTGCTCATTGAGCACGATGTAGCCGATGCCAGGAAGACTGATTTGCGTATTGGGCGCTGGCAATCCGTTGTAGGGAATTCCCAGAACCACAAGGTTGGTGAATGACGACCCAGCTGCGCTGAGGTGAAATCCACTATTGTCGAGAGAGGTGGTGCTTACGGACTTGATTTCCTGCGCGGAGATCAAGCCCGCAAGCAGATTGACGCTCGCTACATCGGCAACTGCCTGCGAGGTCATAGTAGGCGAACTGGAAGCGGAAGTGTTGGACGCGCCACCCGAAACCAGCGGCAAGTCGCTTACGCCAGCTGCGGTACCCGTTACCAGTTCGTTGTCCTGGTCGGTACCGCATGGTTGTTGCAGGCTCGCCTGGGCGGTTGGTCCAACTTGAAGGACGCCAGCCAAGCTTGCGGAAACGCCGTAGGCGGAAGCCTGATAGAGGACGGTCTGCACCTGAAACGGCGGTTGAGAAGCGGCGAAGCTGGTGCCCGCCGCCAAGAGTAGCAACAGTGAACAACTGAAGAGTGGTTTAGTTACCACCTGAGACATACACCTGGTGCGCAACATAAGCATCCTCCTTAGTAGTGTGAGAGGCGCTGTAGTCTGCGCTACCGTGCTGTACGCCGAGCTACAGCGACAACTCAGTACAGATAAGTTTTAGGGGAACCCCGACAAGACTGGATCGGGGAAACCCCGACGCAGCATGGTTACTAGTCGCCTGATCGTTGTCTTGCCGTGTTTATGGACCAGCCTAGCTAGTAATAGCCTGCCGCGACAGGAGCCCAGAACGACAGTTAGTGGAGAAGCAACTTATCTGCCAGGCATAAAGTCAAGAGACGCCATCTTCCGCCTCGGCTGACTGTGCACAAAATTACCTAAGTTGGTCAATATTACTCTCAGGGTAAGTAGATGAAGGGCCGCGGCTAGATACACGAAGCGGCTATATAACCTTGCATCAGATCCTTATTACGACCAGGGGTGGATAGTAAACGGGCAAGATTACTGGGACTATCGTAACTGCTCATGCTGAGTACTATAGTGGCTATACATGTTAGCTTACGGCTATACCGTCGCTGCTGCATATAGGGGAAAGTATGACTTGCCCAGAAGGCTGGGTGCGAGGAGGCCGCGCTAGCCATCAGTGGATTGTCGGAGCTACCTTCCACTCCGCGTTTGGTCGGTGATCCAGTTGACTTCCCAGGTTTTCCCGCCATCGTCGGAGAACGACTGCTCGAAGTGAGGAGTTGCGGTAGTGAGCTTGGTCCAGCGGAAACGAATCAGAATGGTCTTGCCATTGATCGTATCCTGGGCATAAAACTCGCCGACGCCATCCTTGAATTCGCCTACCTGCGGTGGATCGAGAACGCCGACTTTCTGGTTGTCCCAGTACAGTCTCCACTGGTGGGATTGCGGATTGTACACACGTAGTGTCAGGCCAACAATGCGACCGTTCGGGCCATTCCACTCGCCCTGATCGATTTGCGCGCCATCGAACAGGTTGCGGCAGGTGCCGGTTCCCTCGAATTCCACCCACTCATTGGAACCGGTGAGCGGATGCAACCGGCGCCTCAGGTGATACTTCCAGGTGCCGATCAAGGGGTCAAAGTCGTGCGAGCCATCGCGTTGGTCCGCGGAAGCGGCAGGTTTCGACGCGGTGGACGTGGTTTGCGCCAGGCCGTTCAGGGCAGGCATCAGCGCCAAAATGCATAAAAAGAGCAAGGTTCGATGCATGGTTTCTCCAGCAGCTCTAGCTGATTGTTTCGTTTCATCCTAAGCGGCGAGCTCGCCGTGCTTTCCGGCGAGCATGCCTATTGCGAGTCACGCAGGCGCGGACTCGAAGAGCCTGCCCGAGCGCAGCCGATGGCACTGCTATCGTCAACCCGGCGCAAGGCGGCTTCGAGGACGCGACGCGGCAACTACCACCGGCAAAGCGCGAGCGGCGGCGCTTGTCAGGGTAGTTGCACCGTCGCTCCGCTCAAGATGACACCTTTCGAATGATACGATTTCTAGAACGGCTCCGGTGTCGATTACTGGTTAATATCCTGCTTAGCCTGTAGCTTGGTCACGAGGCTTTGGACGCCTTGCTTGGCGCCATCGGGAGCTCCAGCCAGCGCCAGCTGCATCTGCTTGGCCGCCTCGGAGTAGTTCCCTTCTCCGCAAGCTACGCGGGCCAATCCAGCGTGCGACAGCCAGTTGTCGGGATATTTCTGTGCCGCTTCCTTATAGATGTTGAAAGCTTCGTCCTGCTTTTTCTCGCGCTGCAATTGGCGTCCATATCCATAGAGTTGCTGTGCGTTAGCCAGAGCCAAGGCCTTGTCCTTTGCCTGCTGCGCCTCGGTGTCCTGTCCCATGGCTTTCAGGATGCGGTATTTCGTCATCTCATTGTCGTAGCGGTCTTCATTGGCAATGGAATTGTTCTCCCACTTGAGCGCCTCGTTGAGATCAACCTTGTTGTCGACCAGGTAAGTCGCGGCGTCGTCCCAGCCATCCCAGGTGTACTGTGAGAGCCCGCGTAGCTGATTATTCAAACTCGCTTCGACAATTTTGTTTACATCGACCGACATCTTGACGGGCACGGCCACCTTGTCCCAGCTCATGACGAGCACGCTCGAGTCGGGCTGAAGTTGGTCGAAGTCATAGGTGAGCGCGTTGTGGAATTCAGTCGCCTGCGGCTTGACGCTCACTCTGAGCGCATCTTCGGATTCCTTATAGGTAAAGCTACCCCAGGCGGTATGCATCTTCAAAAAGATCACTGTCCACTCATTCTCGCCAGGAATCATGTGCAGGCCATAGGTGCCGGCGGCCAGCGGCTTGCCTTCTACGGTTACATCATTAGGGAAGGTAATGATTGTGTTCTCGTTTGCGCCCGCGCGCCAGACCTGTCCGTACGGCACCAGCCCGCCCCAAATTTTGCGGCCATTCACCAGGGGGCGCGAATAGACAATGGAGATGTCGGTGATGCCGATGCGCTGCGTGAGCTGTGCGCGCTGGCTCTGCCGCGGAAGATTCATCTGCGTCGATTGGGCGCTGCAGAGCGCCGCGACCAGCAACAAGCATGGGAGTATCAACAAGCGAACCTTGTTCATCGGAAACCCTCTTTCTTTGTATGAAATCGTAGGCCCGGCTGATGGAGCCGTGGCTCACCCCAGAGCGGTCTTTCGGAGTGCTTGGACGTGAGGCAGGCTGGTGATGTGAGCGACTGAGGGACGAACGCAAGGGGGGAGATTGCGGGCTGCATTGGGGTGGGACAGGAGCGGCAACGAAACGCCTGGACGCTAATGGCTTACACGGCGACTTTGAGGGTTTCGTCCGCTGCCCACTGGGTATTAACAGGCAAGAAAACAGAGAAAACAGTCCAGCTTCCGTCGCGTTTTGTGGAGGTCTTCAGGGAGATCGTTCCCCCGTGCTTTTCGACAATGGTCTTACAAATCCACAGACCGAGGCCGGTACCGACTTCCTTATTCGAGCTGACGAACGGTTCGAAGAGTTGCGGCCGAAGGTGAGACGCGATGCCACACCCGTTGTCGCCAATCGTCAGGCGCACCCCAGCCGTATTGCTGGCGCGCTGGGTTGCGGCAGACACCCGAATGCGAATGCGGCCCCCTTGCGGCACGGCGTCGATGCCATTGGTGAGCAAGTTGGCGATCACCTGGCGGACCTCTCCCGGCACGGCGAATATCTCCGGATCACTGCGGATTTGCGTCTCAACTTCGACTTCCTTATTGCGAATCCTGGAGGAGAAAACGGCGATTAACGAATTCACAATGGCGGCCAGCCGCATGTTGCTGATGCCGGCTGTCTGGCGATAGAAGCCCAGAGTCTGCTTCGTCAGGTGCGATACGCGGGCCAGTTCCCGCTCGGCAGCGGCAAGATACTCACGCACATCCGTCTCGCTGGCGAGGCTCTTGGCCAGGTAGACCAGGTTGGTGACAGCCTCGAGCGGATTATTAATCTCGTGGGCCATGGTAGCCGCCAGGCGACCGGTTGCCGCCAGTTTCTCCGAGCGGCGCAAGGCTTGTTCGGCCGTCTTCTGCTCCGTAATGTCGGCGGCAGCACCGAACCATTCGACGATTTCTCCATCGGCATTGAGTAACGGCACCGCACGGGAAAATGTCCATCCCAGCGAGCCATCCACGCGAAGCACGCGATGCTCCAGTTCGAACACGCTCCTGGTTCTAATAGCCTCGATGATGGCAGCGGTAACCCGTGGCTGGTCATCGCGGTGAATGTACTTGTCCAGCCAGCCGGTAATAGGCTCGGCGGTGTCGACGACGAATTCCTTCCCCTCCATTTGGCGCATCTCGCTCCAGTCGGCGCTCATGGTGTAAATCACATCCGCGCTCGCGGTGAGGAAGGCCCGCAGGCGCTCTTCACTGTGGCGAATAGCATCCTGAGCTTGAGTGCGCTCGGTAATGTCGCGGGTGGTGCCGGCAATGGCCTCCACCTCGCCGGAC
>Ga0335069_10014251_pt1 | contig 11140 bp, 9 predicted proteins | sample Lox_Sample_11_FD_206714 | JGI IMG/M metagenome (GOLD analysis project Ga0335069, IMG submission 206714) | Soil microbial communities from Loxahatchee National Wildlife Refuge, Florida, United States - Lox_Sample_1.1 | ecosystem: Environmental > Terrestrial > Soil > Wetlands | place: USA: Florida... | reverse complement strand
GACGGCCGAGAGGCGTTGCGTGGTGCCGACACCCACAATCGCACCCGTGATGGTATGAGTTGTGCTGACGGGAATGCCCGCCAGCGCCGTCATGCCGAGCGTGATGGCTCCCGCGGATTCGGCGCAGAAACCTCCTACGGGCTTTAGCTTGGTGATCTTGCTGCCCATCGTATGCACGATTCGCCACCCGCCGAAGTACGTGCCCGCAGCAATGGCTGCGTGAGCGGCGAGAATAATCGGCCAGTGGAGGCGTCCCCAGTCATGGGTCATGTCGTACTTGGAGATGATGCCGCCAGTGTAGAGCGCTCCGGCTACGATTCCCATTGTCTTCTGTGCATCGTTGCCGCCGTGTCCGAGGCTGTACGCCGCGGCTGAGAGCAACTGGAGCTTGCGGAACAATCCGTCCACCTGGCGCGGAGACTTGCGTCGCATGATCCAGTAAACGGCCACCATGAAGATGAAGCCGAGGACAAAACCGATCAACGGCGAGAGCAAGATGAACGAGACCGTTTTGGTCCAACCACTGGGGATGATGACTTCCGTCGAGTGACGCCAGCCGCGCACGATTGCTGCCCGCGCCATCGCGGCCCCCGCGTAGCCGCCGATCAATGCGTGAGACGACGACGTCGGCAAGCCCCAAAGCCAGGTCAGCAAATCCCAAACGATCGCACCCAGCAGTCCCGCGAGAACGACGTACTGGGTGACAATGTCGAGCTGGATCATACCCTTGCCGATCGTTTTGGCGACCGCCGTTCCGAGCGCGAATGCGGCGACGAAGTTGAAGAAAGCCGCCCAGACGACGGCCAGGCGCGGAGAAAGCACGCGCGTGGAGACTACGGTTGCGATGCTGTTGGCGGCGTCGTGGAATCCGTTAATGAAGTCAAAGGTCAGCGCGACCACGACGGTGATTACGACGAGTGCGAGTCCTGTGGTCACAGTCGTCTTTCCTACGCGTTCTTCAAGACGACAGTTTCCAGCACATTGGCGGCGTCTTCCGCCTTGTCAGTCGCGGCCTCGAGAACCTCTAGAACTTCTTTGATCTTTATGAGGTGGATCGGATTCGTCTCGTGCTCGAACAAGTGAGCGATGGCGTGGCGGCTGATGGAATCAGCCTCGTTTTCAAGCCGGTTCACCTCGACGCAGTGCTCTAACAACCGCTGTGGGCTCTTCTGCAGCAGGCGGACGGCCGAGGCCAGTTCCTCCGCCTGTCGATAGACAACTGTAGCCAGCTCTTCGCAAGCGGCAGGGGGGTGGGTGATCTTGTACAACACCAAGCGGTCGCAGGCGGAGTTTATGAAATCGAGTACGTCATCCAGAGAGCTTGCGAGAAGGTGAATATCTTCACGATCAAAGGGCGTGATAAAGCTCTGGTTGAGCTTCACGAAGACCTTATGTGTCAGGTCATCGCCTTTGTGTTCGATCCCTTTGATCTTGTGCACGGTCGCGGCAACGTCGCGGTAATCGGCAAAGAGTTCGCGAGCGAGCCGTGCTCCATGAGTCAAGTTGTCAGCCATTTGAGAGAAGAGAGCAAAGAACTCGCCATCTTTAGGAATGATACGCACTTGGATTCCTGATCAGGACCCGTTTTGCGGGCCGATAATTCACAGTGTTTTAACAAGATTGTAACAATTCAATATCGCAGAGCGGGCGGCGCGAGTCAACCTGAGTAGATGGAATATGAGGAATGGGAGAGTGCCAAGCAGGTCCAGAGCTCTGCGGTGACAATGATTGAAGGCAAGCGAAAGGGCCGCCCATTGCGGCCCCAGCTGCTTATTGATGCACGCTGTTCTACAGCGTGGATTCGATTTCGAAACCCCAGGCTTCCAACAGAGGTTCGGGAATGTACTTGGAGTTCTTGTTGCGACGAGCCCATTCGCGCAAACGAGTGGAGCGCAGATACTGATCGGGCTGCAACTTAAACTCGCGAACTACTTGTTCAAACTCAGTGATGGTGGGCGTAATCGGGCCAATAGGCTCTGGCTTGCCCCAGTTGGGATTGCCACGTCTCTTCGCCATGAAGAATTTCCTACCTCTTTGATGGATTGATCCGGGGGATGACGGGAGTTCTCTCCTCGTTGTTGGACGCATCAGCGCGGTTGCGGTTAGCCTCTTGAACCGCTTACGTGACCCGCTTGTGCGTCGAATCCCACCCGGCTTGCTACTAGAGTCTACGGTGAAATAAAAACAACATATTATAGTCCGAAACATTGTCCGTTCTCAACGAGGATTTTTCATCCTACATCCAAAACGGAACACACTTTTCGGGGGATTTTTACAATTTCCTTACATTCAACAACTTGAGTCAATATTTTTCTACTGATACTCAACGCTCCTTTGTACTGTGTTGCAGAAACGAGACACGAAGTTACGAAATTCTTGCCCGGAATTTGGAAGTAGGGTTTCCGCAGATTCGGCCACTGGGGCCGAATCTGGAGCATTCAGGCGCGCTTCAGCAACAAAGCCGCGCCACGGCAAGTGGGCGGCTTCGTCACATCACACCTGGCGTATCTAGCAATGCACAATCTTTGGTGAGTTGATGCCGCTAGTGGCATTGCGGGTATCCACGACAAGTTGGGCTTCGTCGACGATACGCTGGTAGTCGTATTGCGAGTGGTCGGTCACAATCACTACGCAATCGAACTCGCGGACCTTCTCGAGCGGCGTGCAACTCATGTTCAACGCGTACTTGCGTCCTTGACCAACGGTCGCAAAGAACGGATCGTTGTATTCGACATGAGCTCCGCGGCGCTGTAGCAGCTCGATGATGGTGAGCGACGGCGACTCGCGCAGATCGTCTATGTTCTTCTTATACGCCACGCCGAGCACCAGCACGCGCGCGCCGTTCAGCGGCTTGCCACGGCGGCTCAGCGCGTCGATCACGTTCTCAACCACGAAGTACGGCATGTTGACGTTCACTTCGCCGGCCAATTCGATGAATCGCGTGCGGAAGTCGAGTTCTTTCGCTTTCCACGAGAGATAGAACGGATCGATCGGGATGCAATGGCCGCCGAGTCCGGGGCCGGGGTAGAAGGCCTGGAAGCCGAATGGTTTGGTCTTGGCGGCCTCGATGACCTCCCAGATGTTGATGCCCATTCGCAGGCAGAGCTGTTTGAGCTCATTGACGAGCGCAATGTTCACGCAGCGATAGATGTTCTCCAAAAGCTTGGTCATCTCGGCGGCTGCGGGTGTGGAAACCGGGACAGTCCGGCGGAAAATGCTGCCGTAAAGCGCGGCCGCAATCTCCGTGCCGCGCGTGTCGAGCCCGCCGATCACTTTGGGAATGTCGTGGCGCGCGACCGTGTCGTTTCCCGGATCTTCGCGCTCGGGAGAGAAGACGACGTAAAACTGGTTCGGAGAATCCGGTTGGCCGTTGCGAGCAGCCTTTAAACCCAGTGGACTCTTCTTTTCAAGGATGGGTACGAGCACTTCTTCGGTGGTTCCGGGGTAGGTGGTGCTCTCGAGGATGATGGTCTGGTTAGGACGCAGATGCGGCGCCAGCGACTCGGCGGTTCTCACGATGTAGCTCAAATCGGGCTGATGGTACTCGTCCAGCGGCGTAGGCACGCAGATGATGACGATGTCCATCTCGGAAACGCGCGAGAAATCGGCAGTGGCCGAGAAGCCGACCTTGCGGGCAGAGTTAATTTCCGTGGGCTCAATGCGCACAATGTAGGACCCGCCATTGTTGAGAGTCTCGACCTTGCGCTGATCGACATCGAAGCCAGTTACAACGAAACGCTCACCGCTGAAAAGCAGGACAAGCGGCAGCCCGACATAGCCCAGACCTACCACGCCCACGCGTGCCGTGCGGGCTTGAATCTTGGCCAGGATATCGGAGTGCGTAGCTGCATTTGGCTGCATCGCAGATTGGGACATCGACATGCTCCTGATCTATTCAGATTGTTTTCCATTGTATTTCATGGGAACGGTTGAACAATGCGACAGAGCGGGCAGGCAAGTCGGTTTTTATCCAACTTTCGTATGAACGTATTCAGGAGTTCACAATTTAAGATGTGATGTATGCGCATTCTTGTGACAGGTGGTGCTGGGTACATTGGCAGTGTTGTGGCCGATCAACTTTTGCAGGCCGGACACAAAGTCACGATTTACGACAACCTCTACAACGGCCACCGTGCGGCAGTACCAGGCGGAGCGGAGTTCGTTGAGGGCGATCTTGCGGAAGCAACCAAGCTCGACCAGTTACTGGAAAATGGCCGGACCGAAGCCGTGATGCACTTTGCCGCACTGATTGAAGCGGGAGAGTCGATGCGTGATCCCGGCCGATTCTTCGCCGTGAATACATCAGGAGCTATTAACTTGCTTCGCGTCATGCAGAAGAATGGCGTGAGTAAATTTGTGTTTTCGTCGACGGCAGCAGTGTACGGCGAGCCCCAGCAGGTCCCCATTGCAGAAGATCACAGGTTGGTTCCGACGAACGCTTACGGCGAAAGCAAGCTACTGGTCGAGCGAATCCTTGCGTGGTTCCACCGTATCCATGGACTGCACTATGCCAGCCTGCGATATTTCAATGCTGCCGGAGCGACCTCGGACCGGGGGGAAGAGCACCGTCGGGAGAGCCACTTGATTCCGCTGGTGCTTCAGGCGGCCTCGGGCAAACGGGAACAGATCGCAATTTTCGGCGACGACTATCCCACGCCGGACGGCACGTGCGTGCGCGACTACATTCACGTGAGCGATCTCGCTTCGGCTCACCTGCTCGCACTCGACGCGTTAGCGCAACGCGATTGCCTGATCTACAACCTCGGCAACGGACGCGGTTTCACGGTGAAGGAAGTGATCGACGCAGCACGCAAGGTGACAGGTCGCGAGATCAAGGCCACAGTGCAACCACGTCGCGCGGGAGATCCGGCAGTGCTTGTCGCCAGCTCAGAGCGCATTCAGAAAGAGCTGGGCTGGAAGCCGAAATTGACCTCGCTGGAGCAGATTGTGGGCTCCGCGTGGGAGTGGCACCGGTCGCACCCGAACGGCTATAAATAGGACGCTAGGCTCTTTTGAACGACGCAAACACAGGCTGGTTCGACTCCGCACCCAAACTCGCGTTAGGGCGCTGCACTCACAATGACAGTTCCTAAATTCACGTTTCTATTTATCCCGCTCGACTACGAATTGCGGGATGAGCATCAGCGCGCGCTTATACTCGTTGTCCGGGAACGGTGCGAGATCGGTTTTCGCGGATTCGGCGTAGTGCACCGCCGCGGCGTTCGCTGCTTGGAGCGAACCGTATCGGTTCAAAATGGCCAAGATATCCGCGTGCGTCACTGACTCGAACGAGCGCGATTGCAGCACTGTCTCAATCTGCTTGCGTTCTTCGGGCGTGCAGTGCTCAAGCGCGTGGATCATGGCCATTGTTGCCTTGCCTTCGCGCAGGTCGCTTGCGACCGGTTTTCCAAGAACCGCCTCGGAAGCTGTAAGGTCGAGTACATCGTCCACAATCTGGAAGGCCATACCGACGTTGCGCCCGTAGGAGCGCAGCGCCAGTTGCTGCTCCTCTGTGCCGCCGGCCAGCATTACACCGAGCTGCATGCAGGTTGCGAACAGGCATGCGGTCTTACGGTATATGAGGTCGAGGTGCTCATCGAGGCTGATGCACTTCCCGAGTTTCTCATCCTGCAGCAGTTCGCCCTCCACCATCGTCTTCGTAAGGTCGATCAGCAGGTCGAGCATGCGGAGATTGTTCTCACGCAGGGCAATCTTGAACGACTGCATGTAAAGCCAGTCTCCGGCGAGCACGCACTTGGAGTTGCCCCACATGACGTTTGCCGCAGGACGTCCGCGACGTGTCTTGGCTTCATCGATGATGTCGTCGTGCACGAGCGTCGCCGTGTGGATGAGTTCAACCACTACGCCGAGCCGAGTTGCACTCTCGCCCGAATAGTTCATGAGCCGCGCAGCAAGCAGAAGCAAGGCAGGGCGGAGCCGCTTGCCGCCGCCGTTGCGCAGGTACTCTCCGATCTCCGTGATCGCTCCAACGTGCGAGTCCGTTTGGCGCGCGAACTCGTGCTCGATAGCGACGAGATCGTCGCGCAAAAGGTCGAACATTTCTTTACCCGTGGCTGTGGCTAGGCTACTCAAGCGAAGTCCCTGATTATGGATTCTGAACCGTGGCCGAGGTATTCACGTCCCCGGCTCGAGCGGTCTGTTCGTTCGACCGTTACTTGAATTTCTACTCCGCGTTTTCTCCGCGTGAAATACACATCGCGAGCTACCCGCTAGATCGAGCGGTAGTTCACGAACTGCATGTCGATGCCGAAGTCTCTGTTGCGCAGCAGGGCAATGATCTCTTGCAAGGTGTCGCGATCCTTGCCGCTGACGCGCACCAAATCGCCCTGAATCGATGCCTGCACCTTTTTCTTCGAGTCTTTAATGACCTTTACGATCTCGCGCGCCTTCTCGGTCGGAATGCCCTGCTGCATGGTGATCTTCTGCCGCACAGTTGCGCCCGCCGCAGGCTCAATCGTCCCGTAGCTCAGAGCCTTCAGCGGCACATTGCGTTTCACCAGCTTCGTTTGCAGTACGTCGGTAACTGCCTTGAGCTTGTACTCATCGGCGGAGGCCAGCAAAATCGCATCTTTGCCTTCCAAGTTGATGGAGGAATGCGAGTCTTTCAGGTCGAACCGTTGCGTGATCTCCTTCAGCGCCTGCTGAATGGCGTTGGAAACCTCCTGCACGTCGACCTTGCTTACGATGTCAAACGAATTTTCGGCTGCCATTGACCTTAGTGTAACGAATCTCCGGCAAGTGAGATAGAGCGAAACGAAAAGACTTACTACGGCATTAGCGAAATAGTGCCAGGGGCTGTATCAGGGCGCGCCTTCAGCCAGCGCCGCTCTGGTTGGGAGCGCAAGCGGAATTAGCTGCTGGGGCCGAAGCATAGGGCTGCACCATCTTCTTATTTGGGGCGGCTGGGGTAAGGCTGAAGCTGCACCCTAATGCAAAAGGCACAAATCTGCACCTACGGACGTGGAAGATCGAAGAAGCGGAAGAAGTTTTCTGCAGCGAGGGTGCCTGCTTCTTCGGGGGCTAGGCCGCGAAGCGTGGCAACCTGTCGGGCCGTCTCGCGCACGAATGCCGGCTCGTTGCGCTTGCCGCGATGAGGGATTGGCGCGAGATAGGGCGAGTCGGTCTCGATGAAAAATCGGTCGAGCGGAACCATTGCCGCCGCATCGCGGATGTTCTGCGCCTTCGGGAAGGTGATATTTCCAGCGAAGGAAATGATGAAGCCGAGGTCGAGCGAAGCGCGTGCGTGTTCGACTTCGCCGCCGAAGCAGTGCATCACGCCGCCCAGGCCGCTCGATGCCCAGTGCTCGCGAAGAGTCGGCAGCAGATCGTCCCATGCGTTCGTAGAATTCTGCGAAGCGCGCACGTGAATCACGATGGGTAGCTTGGCGGCCTTTGCAAGCTCAAGTTGCTCGATGAACACGCGTTTCTGAACGTCTCTGGGCGAGTAGTCGTAATGGTAATCGAGCCCGATCTCGCCCCAGGCGATCACCCTCGGATGCCGGGCCAACTGCTCCAGCTTTTGCCATGCGGCTTGATCGGCGAGACTCGCTTCGTGCGGATGTACGCCGATGGTGGCCCACACCCAGTCATACTTTTCCGCGAACGGAATCGCGCACTCCACGTTCGTCGGGCCGTCTCCGTTGCCGATAGCGAGCACAGCCGCGAGGCCTGCTCCTCGCGCGCGGGCGATCATCTCCTCGCGGTCAGAGTCGAATTGCTTGTGTTCGAGATGTGCGTGGCTGTCAACAAGCATGATGTAAGTTAGGCAATCCGGTTCGGCTGTGGGTTCGGGGTTACTATGGCGGCGAACCAGTTCCTAAGGGTTTCAATTTGCTCAGACGAAAGCACGCGTTTTGGCAAGGTGATGCTGCAGCTACCGTCGTTGTAGTCGAAGAGAGTGATGACGTTGGAAGTCTCTTTCCAAGAGCGAAATGAAGGCCAAAAGAATTCGAAGTTCCCTCGCTCGGATGAATACGAAACTCCACGCTCATGAACAGTGAATAAGACTTCGGTATCGCCAACCTCCCAAGCCCGGTACGCTCGTGCCGCCCTGATCCGTGGGGAGACAATGTCCAGGTAAAGAATTCCGCCTGAGGCAAACCAGAGTGCGATCCCCACTACCGCGGGCCCTAACGTTCTACCGGCGAAAACCGCAACGGCACCAAGTACCGCCATGCCGATTACAGCCGGCCAGCGAGGCTTCCGTAGAGAGGATAAGTACGCTTCGACGTACTCGTCTTTCGTCAGTCGGAAAGCGACCTTGATAGAAGCAGCGGCCATTGCTTAAGTCCTATTCGTTACTTCAATCTCGCGCCGATCTCGACTTCTTCGAGGAATGCGGCTAGCGCGGGCGTTGATTCCTCATTCAGCGATGCGGCGACGATCATGCCCTTCGACTCAAGTCCGCGGAGTTTGCGCGGAGCGAGGTTGGCGACGATCACAACCTTGCGGCCGATAAGCTTTGCAGGATCGTAGGCTTTCGCGATTCCGGCAACCACCTGACGCTGTTCGAATCCGAGGTCGACTTCGATGCGCAGCAGCTTGTCCGCGCCTTGAACCTTCTCCGCGAACTTCACCTGGCCGACGCGCAGATCGATTTTCACAAAATCGTCGATGGTGATCTCCGGTGCAAGCGGGATATATCGCGGCGCTTCGACTGCCGCGTTCTCTACTGCGGGCGCGGGGTCAGCGACAGCGGTGGTTGTTGCGGTTGGGGCCGAGGCCGGGGCGGCCTGTGCGGTGGCTGCGGCGGCTTCCGTCGCGGCCTTACGCTCGAGTTCCATTTGTTGCATCCTTTCGATCGCGCTCTTGTCGGCGCGTGGAAAAACGGGTTCGACCTTGCCCAGCTTTGTGCCAATACCAAGCTGGCCCCACTTCAACTCGCGCAATTTCAGTTGGCGAATTTCGCCCATCCCGAGTTGTGCCCAGATGCGGGCGGTGGAGTCTGGAATGACTGGGTGCGAGAGCGCGGTAACAATGCGCAATGCTTCCGCCGAGGTGTAGAGAACTGTGGCGAGTCGCGCACGCTGATCAGGTTTTTCGGCAAGCGCCCACGGTTCGTTCTCAACAATGTATTTATCCACGGCGGCGACCAGCGCCCAAGCGGATTCCAATGCGCGCGAGAACTGGAAAGAATCGAACAGCTCGTTAAATTCAGCAATGGTTTTCGTGGCCTGCGCCGCAACCGCCTCGTCGGCAGGAGTGCGGGCCGCACTGGCCGAAGGATACGGCACCTCGCCGTTGAAGTAGCGCGTAATCATCGACAGCGTGCGGCTGGCGAGATTGCCCAATCCGTTCGCCAGATCGGAATTGAAGCGCTGCACCAGTGCGTCGAAGCTGAACGCGCCGTCCTGCCCGAATACCACTTCACGCATCAAGAAATAGCGCAGGGCATCTGCTCCGAGCACTTCGAGGATGGTCTCGCTACGCACGATGTTGCCACGCGACTTCGACATCTTGCTCTCTTCGAAAAGCAGCCAGCCGTGCGCGACGATTCCTTTCGGCAGCGGCAAGCCAGCGGCGATCAGGAAAGCCGGCCAGTAGACGCAGTGGAAGCGCACGATCTCCTTGCCGATCATGTGCACGTTGGCGGGCCAGTACCGGTCGAACTTGCTGGTGTCGTTTGAGCCGAAGCCGATGGCCGTGATGTAGTTGCACAGCGCGTCGAGCCAGACGTAAATAACATGCGATGGATCGTCCGGTACCGGGATGCCCCATTTGAACGTTGTGCGGCTGATCGAGAGATCGCGCAATCCTGAGCGCACGAAAGCGATGACTTCATTGCGGCGCGTCTCGGGACGAATGAAGTCAGGGTTCTCGGTGTAGAGCTTCAGCAGCGGCTCTTCCATAGCGGAGAGCTTGAAGAAGTAATTTTCTTCCTTGACCGTCTCGGTCGGACGCCCGCACTCGGGGCAGGGTGCGCCGGGCGTGTTCACGTCGACGTAGAGTTCGTCGTACACGCAGTACTGGCCGCTGTAGCTTCCCTTATAGATATATCCGCGCTCTTGCAGGAGGCGGAACATGGCCTGCACGCCACGCTTGTGCTCTTCGCTCGTAGTGCGAATGAACTTGTTGTAGGTGATGCCCATGCGATCCCACAGCGCACGGAACTCGCCGGAGACCTCATCGGTGAACTGCTGCGGGCTCGTGTTGGCCGCGTTCGCCGAGCGCTCGATCTTCTGGCCGTGTTCGTCCGTTCCGGTGAGAAAAAACGTGTCGTCGCCAAGCAGACGATGACGCCGCGCGATCGCGTCGCACACCAGCGTTGTATAGGTGTGGCCGATGTGGGGACGCGCGTTCACGTAATAAATCGGCGTGGTTATGTAGAACGTTTGTTTGCCACTATCCATTTTGAATTCCTAAATCTCATTTGCGGTCGAGTACCGCTTGCTGGCACAGAAAATCACTCGCGTACCGTTTCCTTCTCGACTCGCGGCAAGTGCGAGTCAAGGTGCTCAAGGTAGAGTCGCACCGCTTCCTGCAAAACCTTCTTCAAGGGTACGCCGTGAGCCAGGGCCGCAGCGCGGCAGTCTTCATACTCCGGCGAAAAATTCTTCACAACACCGTTCAGTCGAGCCACCTTCACGCGCAGTGGTCCCCATTCGGAACTCACGGTAACGAACTCGCGGTCGAGAATCACGCGCTGCTCGTGGCGGGTGCGAACACCGATAGTCGAAGTCTCCGAAAGGAGAATATCGACCATGCGCTGCTCGTCGTCGCGCTTGGCAAGCACGGTTATGAGCGCGCCCGGGCGGCTCTTCTTCATCTGTACCGGAGTCGTGAACGCATCGAGCGCACCGGCCTCAAACAGTCTCTCGAGGGTGTAGCCGATTACCTGCGGCGTGGAGTCGTCGACATTGGCCTCAAGCACGGTAACCGTGTCGCGGCCGATGTTCGCTGCTTCGGCCTCGACGGTTTCGCCGATGGTGATGCGAAGCACGTTCGGTGTCTCGGCGAAATCGCGCGCCCCTGCGCCGTAGCCGGTCGAGTTCACCCGCATAAGCGGCAGGGCGGTGAACTCCGTGACCAGCGAGCAAAGAATGGCAGCGCCGGTAGGAGTTACAAGCTCTTTTGTGATCCCAGACGAGTAAATCGGCGCGCCCTTCAGGATTTCAAGTGT
>Ga0335069_10014249_pt1 | contig 11141 bp, 8 predicted proteins | sample Lox_Sample_11_FD_206714 | JGI IMG/M metagenome (GOLD analysis project Ga0335069, IMG submission 206714) | Soil microbial communities from Loxahatchee National Wildlife Refuge, Florida, United States - Lox_Sample_1.1 | ecosystem: Environmental > Terrestrial > Soil > Wetlands | place: USA: Florida... | reverse complement strand
ACGCGGCCTTCGGGGTTGTCGCTGCGGCGAAGCAGGTGGCAGGTGGCCCTGGCCATGCTGACGCCGTCCACGAGGTAGTCGGCGTCCACCACCTGGATGCGCCGGCCCTCGCGCACGGGGCGCACCGAAACCTGAGCGGGGGCCATTTCCGGCAGGCGGTAGAGATCGATCGTATAGCGGGCCGGGATCATCTCCGGATCGCCGACGAAGGCCTCTACCTCGGCGGCCAGCAAGCCCGATGCGACCCGCGCGTGGAGCGTACCCGCGCCCCAGGCGCCGTGGCTGATGGGGTTTGGCCGGTACACAGCCCCGTCGCGCGCGAGGAAGGGTTCGTGCTCCATGGGCGCGCTCAGTAGGCCCGAGCGATCAGCACCTCCTCCACCGCCGGCCGGCCGGTGAAGAGGCAGACGCCGCCAGCGGGCGCCTGGCCGAGGGGCGCATTGCGGATGGTAAGCTTGAGGCCCTTCAGCCGCTCGTCCACCGCATTGAGTTCCGCGCCCGTAGGACGCGACCAGGGCGCGCGGATCCAGCCCCGGAAGGGAGACCCTTCATCGTCGTCGCCAGCCGCCCCGAAATACTCGGCCAGTTCGTCGAAGGAGCGGATATCGGTGCGAATGTTCGACTCGAGCCGGGCCTTGGCCTCGGCGAAAAGGTTCGCCTGAATTTCGGCCAGCATAGCCGGCGCCTGGGCCACGAAGGCGTCCCGGGAAACGGCGTGGGAGGCGATCTTCTCGCCCTGACGCAAAGCGTCGCGCCGCATAAAGGTGACCTGGCCGGCGGCCGCGTCGCGCGGACCCACCTCGACGATGATCGGCGCGCCGCGCCTGACCCACTCCCAGCGCTTGTCGGCTGACCTCAAGCCGCGCTTGTCGAGCAGGGGCCTCAGCCGCTCGCCGAAGACGGTTGCCGCGCCCAGCGCCTTCGCCAGCGCCTCGCCATAGGCCAGCACCTCGGCGTCCTCCGGCTTCTCGCGCAGCATCGGGACGACCACGATCTGGCGCGGCGCGACGGCGGGGGGAAGTCTCAAGCCATCGTCGTCGCCGTGGGTCATCACCACCCCGCCGATCAGCCGGGTCGAAACCCCCCAGCTGGTGGTGTGGCAATAATCCAGTCCCCCGGACGCGCTTTGAAAGCGGATGTTCTGCGCCTTGGCGAAGTTCTCGCCGAGGTAATGGGAGGTGCCGGCCTGCAGGGCCTTTCCGTCCTGCATCATCGCCTCGATGGAGTAGGTGGCGACGGCGCCGGGGAAACGCTCGTTCTCCGGCTTTTCGCCGGCGATCACGGGCATGGCCAAGGTGGTCTCGGCGAAGTCGCGATAGACCTCCAGCATCCGCATGGTCTCGGCGCGCGCATCTTCCTCGTCGGCGTGGGCGGTGTGGCCCTCCTGCCAGAGGAACTCCGCGGTCCTGAGGAAGAGCCGCGTGCGCATCTCCCAGCGCACGATGTTGGCCCATTGGTTGATCAGCATGGGCAGGTCGCGATGGCTGCGGATCCAGCGCTGGAAGGCGTCGCCGATGATGGTCTCGGAGGTGGGGCGGATGACCAGCGGCTCCTCGAGCCTCGCTTCGGGATCCACCTCCAGCTTGCCGTCGATGCTCTTGAGCCGGTGGTGCGTGACTACCGCCATCTCCTTGGCGAAGCCCTCTACGTGCTCGGCTTCCTTGGCGAAGAAGCTCAAGGGGATCAGCAGGGGAAAGTAGGCGTTGACGTGGCCCGTCTCCTTGATGCGGCGATCGAGGTCGCGCTGCGTCTCCTCCCAGATCCCATAGCCCCAGGGCTTGATGATCATGCAGCCCCGCACCGGGCTGACCTCCGCCAGGTCAGCTTCGCGGCAGACCGCCTGGTACCACTCCGGAAAGGTCGAGCGATTGCCGTCCATCCGGCCGACGCTCAAGGCGTGCTGCATGGGAGAGCCTCCTGATGGGACTCCTTAGCGGCAGGTCCGGGCGGGCGCCAACCCTCCTGCTGGCGGGCGCGCCTCGTGCGAAAACGCGAAGGTGATGGTAATTCCGCCGTAATTTACTTGATAATCGTCACCGGGACGGCTCTACCCTAAGCGGGGGCCGAGACATGCCCGATCGCATGAACGAAGCATCTGGTAGGCCACGAAAAATCCGCCTGACGGGCGAGGTGATCGCACGCTCCAAGACGTTCGAAGTCTTCGTGGACGACGACCGCTACACGGTGCCCACCCTCCACCTGGTTTCGGCCGCGGACGAGCGGCGTGCGCGGGAACTGGCCGAGTCCCTCATGCGGGAGAGCGCCCATCATCGCGGAGTCGAATTGCGCTGGGAGGGCGCGAGGCTCTACGGCGCAGGCTCGTTGGCGGGCGCCGCGTCGGTCTTGGACTGAAAGCGCGGACGCCCGGACCGTCACCGGCCCTGGGGCCGAATCTCCAGCTTCCAGGCCGTGGCGTCGCGAAGGTAGCTCTGCGCGGCCTTGCGGACGTCTTCGGCGGTCACGCGATCGAGACCGGCTTCGGCGGATCGCAGGACGGCGAGCCTTCGCGGGTCTGCTTGCGCGCCGGAAAGACCGGCCAGCCAATATTCGTTGGTGGCTTCGGCCTTTTCGAGAGCCTGGACCGTCGGCGTCTTGGCCCGCGCCAGCTCGTCGGCGGTGGGACCTTTTTCCCCGAGGTCGGCGGCGATCTGGCCGACACGGAGGAAGAAGTCGTCCAGCTTGGCGGGGTCGGCCTCCATTTGCGCGCTGACGAAGCCCCAGTGGGGCCATACGAGGCTTGCGCTGGCGGAGGCCTGGGGTGAGTAGGTCACGCCGTCGCCAAGTCGCAACGTCTCCACCAGACGCGACTTCAGGATCTCGGCGAGGATGATGTCGACCCGCGCCGTCCGCGGATCAGCGAAATAGTCGTCCGTGGGCCAGGCGACGAAGGCCACGCCCTGGTCCGGCCGGCCGGTGTGGGTCTCTACGATAGGCTGGACCGTCGGCTTGGGAAAAAGGGGCCCATTCTGACCCGCGCCCGGGGCTGGAGGGTCGGGTCGCCGCGGCAATGCGCCGAAGGTTTCGCTCACGGCCGCAATAGCCTTGTCCACCGTCACATCGCCTACCACAACGACCTCTAGGGCCCCATCGCTCAGGGCGGGCGCGAGCTGGTTCTTGAGCTGGTCCAGGTTCTCCTGATCGATCTGGCTCTTGGATGGAAACGTCCAGCGCCGATCTCCGCCGTGGATCAGGCCGGGCAGGTCGCGCCCGAAGACGCCCATGTCGGTGGCGGCGTATTGAGTATCCAGCGTCTCGCCATAGGCCTTGATCCGCTGGAAGGCTTCCGGCCGCCAGCCCGGGTCGGAAACGTATGCGGCCAGCACCTGGAGCTGGGTGGAGAGGTCGTCGGAGCGGGTCTGTCCCGACAGGGTGAAGGCGTCGTCCTCCACCCCGATGTTCAGCCCATAGACCTGGGCGGCGAGGGCCCGTTCGGCGTCGTCGGCGGAGATCTGCTTCAGGCCCCCCTCGGTGAAGGCGGCGCCGGCCCAGGCCATCGACTGGGCGGCCGGAGACATGGTTTTCAGGCCATCGCCCATGCGCACCTTCACCAGGACCTGGTCCTCGCGGAACTTGGTCGGCTTGATGGTCAAGCGCACGCCGTTCTCGAAACGGACAAAGACGGTGTCGAGATCGCTGACCTCGGTCTGCTCGGCGACCTTGCCGGGCGTTCCGAAGTCCGAATAGGGCCAGTCGACTTGCCTAGGCGCGGCCGGCGCGGCGAGGGGACCGCCTTTGGCCTCGTCGAACGCGGCTCGTAGCGCGGCCTCGCCGCCGGCGGGCGGATCGGACGCGGCCAGGAAGACGAGGGGACCCTGGCCCTTGAAGGCGTCCTTCAGGGCCCCCGAGACGGCCTGCGGGGAAAGTCCCTTGGCGACGGACTCGAAGAAGGCGAGGTCGTCGGCCGGGCTGGTCTCCACCAGGTCGTCGTCGAGCGTGCTGGCGATCTCGTCGGCGACAAGAGGGGTCCGACGCGTCGGCGCGCCGTCGGCGGCCGCCTTCAGCCGGGCCTCCTCCTCGGTGACCTCGCGGGCGAGCTCATCGGGGCGCACGCCGTACTGTTCGGCGCGACGAACCTCACTTTGCGCGGCCGCCAGGGCCGGCTTCCACTGGTCGGGTTGGGCCTCCGCGAGGACGGCGGTGACCTTCTCCGTACGGAGCTGGTCGCCGCGGAACGCGCCGGCGGCGATGAACGGGGGATCGTCTTGCCGGGCGAGGGTGGTCAGACGCCGATTGAGCACCGCCAACGCCAGCCGATCGATCCATTCCCGCCGTCGCTTGGCCGCGCTGTCCGGCGAAAGGTCCGGCGGCGCCGTCCAGGCCAGCTCCAGGGTCGTGGGCGCGCCGTCGGCCGCCGCAATGCTGAAGGCCGCCCCGCGGTTCTTCACGTGGCCGAGGTCAGGATCGGAGCCCGGCGGGCCGACCCCGCGCCAGTCGCCGAAGCGCGCCTTGATCTTGGCTTCCATGGCGGCCGGATCGAAGTCGCCGACGGCGATGAGGGTCGCCCGCTCAGGCCGATAGTAGCGATGGTAGAATTCAGCGAGGGTGGCGGCGTCGGCCTTGTCGATCACCGATGTCAGGCCGATGGGAAACCGGTTCGGCGCCTTTTGCCCTGCCATCAGAAAGGCCATCCGCGCCTTGCCGATGCGATAGGCCGGCGTATCGCGCGTCCGCTCCTCCGAAAGGATGACCCCGCGCTCGGCGGCGACCGCATCGGGATTTAGGCTGAGCTCGCTGGCGGTCTCGCGCAGCAGCATCAGCGAGACGTCTGTCGTCTCGTCGTCCGCCTTGGGCAGATCCAGCTTGTAGAGCGTCGACTGGAAGGTCGTCTCAGCGTTGGTGTCGGCGCCGAAGGCCAGGCCGTGGCGCTCGAGGATCTTCACCATCTCCCCGCGGTTCGGGACGGCCTTGGAGCCGTTGAAGGCCATGTGTTCGAGGAAGTGGGCGAGGCCCTGCTGGGCGTCGGTCTCCATCAGGGAGCCGGCGGCGAAATAGAGGCGCAACGAAGCCTGCCCCGGCGGGGTGGCGTTACGCATGACGGCGTAGCGCATGCCGTTGGGCAGGACGCCGAAGCGGATCGCCGGATCGGCTTTCAGGTCGGACCGGTCCTGAGCCCAGCCGCCGTAAGTCGCGGGGGCGCGAGGAGGGGCCATCGAAGGAAAGAGGCTGAACGCCGCGCCGGCGCTCGCAAGACCCAGGGCCATCGCCCCGCCAAGCAAGGCCCGGAAGACGTATTTCATGCGCTACTCTCGAAGGGCCCCGCCGAACGCAAGCATGAAGGTTGGCGCAGGCCGCTTCAAGGGCGCCGGCCGAGCGGCCCGCCGAGCCAGGGGGGCTGGGGGGCTGTTCAGGGTCCTGGACCGGCGATACGCCGCCCGACCGACGATCCCTTCATCGCTCGCCGATGCGGCCGCCGAAGGACGAGACTTGGGCCTTTCGGCGGCCGAGTGTGCCTGCGCGGATACAGGGCGGCGGCGATTCGTCTTGGCGCTGACGGCCCCTCTTGCCGGAAGTCCGAAGTTGACAGAAAAGTAATTCGAATTTGGCTTGGCGGCTGCAATCGGCCGTCGGGGAGTGGGGAAGGCTGGCGCGCGGGCGCCGCGGAGGCGAAATCCTCCGGCGCGGACAGCCTATTAGAGCGCCGTAGAAGGGCGATCCCAGCCGCTGGGATCGCCCTTGTCACTTTGAGGCCCTGCCAGGCGCGCACGGAGAGCAGGATCGGTGGATCAAACCGAGCTGGAGGGATTTCCGGGCCGTAGCGACGGGCGCGAGCCCCTGCTGAACGCGCCTTGGACCATCCTCGCGCTCAGCCTCGGGCTGATCGCGCTCTATGGGCTGCAGGCCTTCACGCTTTCGGATGCAGACCTGATGCGCCTGGCCCTGTCCGCTCAGGGTCTGGCGGCCGGCCGCTGGCAAGGTCTCTTCATTTCCCTCTTCCTGCACGGCAGCTGGGCCCATGTGCTGATGAACAGCGTGGCGGCCCTGGCCTTTGGTCCGCCGGTGGCCAGGCTCATGGGGACGGGCCCGCGCGGCTCGGCTGTCTTCTTTCTTTTCTACCTGGTCTGCGGAGCGATCGCCGGCCTGGGTTATGTCGCGTTGAACCCGCATGAGCAGACGCCGCTGGTGGGCGCTTCGGGCGCCATCTCCGGCCTCCTGGGCGCCGCCTCCCGGCTGATCCAGGGAAGAGGCCGGATCGGCCCCATGTTCGGGGGCACGGTGATCGGCATGGCGGCGGCCTGGCTGATCGTGAATGCGATCCTGGGCGTCACGGGCTTGACGCCCGGCGCGGCGGGGCTCGTGGTCGCCTGGCAGGCCCATGTGGTGGGTTATGTCGCCGGCGTCATTCTGATCGGGCCTTTCGCCCGGCTCGCCGGCCGCGGCGCGGAAGCCTTCGCCAAAGCCGGTCATTGATTCGCCGCGCGATCGGCGCGACCCTCCCCCAAAATGGGAACCAGGGAGGAAATCCGTGCTTGTGTCCCAGATCCTCAAGGAAAAGGGCGACGTCGTCTTCACCGCGTCGCCCAGCGAAACCGTGCAGGCCGCCGCGGCCCTGCTCCACGCGCGGCGCGTAGGCGCCATGGTGGTGCTCGACAGCGGCCAGAAGATCGTCGGCATCGTCTCCGAGCGCGACATCGTCCGGGTCGTGGCGGAAAAGGGCGCGGAGGGCCTGACGCTCACCGTGGCCGATTGCATGACCCGCGATGTGGTCTTCGCCCACCCTCAGGAGACGGTGGACTCGCTCCTGGGCCGGATGACGGACCGGCGCATCCGCCATTTGCCGGTCTGCAACAAGGAAGGCCGGCTCGTCGGCATCATCTCCATCGGCGACCTGGTGAAGAGCAAGATCGCCGAGACGGTGGCCGAAGCGGAGGGCCTGAAGGCCTATATCTCTGCCTGAGCGATTGGCGCTTCCGCGGCTGAACCCAGCACCTCCACCTTCTCCAAGGTGACGAGGGCGATCCCCTCCATGCCGGCGATCCCGGCGGCGAAGGCGCGCAGCCGATCCTCCGCATCGACCATCTCGATGACGAGTGGCAGGTTCGCCGACAGGTCCAGGATGGCGGCGTTGTGCAGCTTGGCCGAGCGGCCGTAGCCCATGGGTCCGCGCAGGACCGTCGCGCCGGCGATCCTCTCGGCCCGCGCCTTCAGGACGATGGACTCATAGAGCGCCCGGGCGCCGTCGCGGCGGGCCTCCTCGGTGTAGATCCGGAGCAGGGCGGCCTGGGGGGCCATGGGCTTTCTCCCGCATGCGATCGCGGCTCAATATATAGCTGACGTCCGGGCCTTATCGGCGCACTGAAAGGGCGCGGGTCACGAATCGCCGCGTTCGCGGGAGCTTAGGGCTTGGTCACCTATCTGTGGATCGCCCTCGGCGGCGCCCTGGGCAGCGTCGCCCGCTTCGGCGCCTCCAGCCTCATCGCGGGGTGGATCGGCGAGACCTTTCCTTGGGGCACGCTCATCGTCAACGTCAGCGGCTCCTTCGTGATCGGGCTCTTCGCCGGCCTCACCGGCCCTGACGGGCGCGTCCTCGTCGCGCCCGACGTGCGCCAGTTCGTGATGGTGGGGATCTGCGGCGGCTACACCACCTTCTCGTCCTTCAGCCTGCAGACCCTGAACCTCGCCCGGCAGGGCGAGTTCGGCCCGGCTGCGGCCAATGTCGGCCTCTCTGTCGGGGCCTGCCTGCTGGCTGTCTGGCTGGGCTCTGCGGCGGCTATCGCGATAGGTCAGCTCAAGCGGGCCTGAGAGAGCCGCCTGAAGCCGTCGTCGCTCCAGGCTTCGCTGTCGACGCCATGATGCACGAAGAACAGGCCGTCGGGATCATAACGACGCTTCACCTCAAGCAAACGTGGATAATGCTCGCCCCAGAACGCCGTCTGCCAATTGGCTTGGAAATAATCGGATTCCGAGACGTAGGCGGCGGGTCTCGGAGACAGCGCCATCAGCGGCGCCATCGCCGCGCGAACGACCTGGGCGTCGCGTCGGCCACCCGCAAGGTTTGGTTCGTGGCCTGGGATCCCAGGATAGGCGGGGGGCTCGCCGGCGCCCGTTATCGCCAATGCGAAGGCGTCCAGAACCGCCGGGTTCATCGGGGTGTCCTTCGTCCACGCAAGGGGTTCGGCGGGAGCGCCCGCAAGTCCTTTACTGAATTGAAGCGAGAAACCCCACGTCGCCGCAGCGGCGACGAGCGCGTCGACTAAGACCGGCAAGCGTTCCGGCTCGAGAAGGTCCCGCGAGAGCCACGTCGTTTGATAGGCGTGCAGGAATTGCCCGACTTGGCCGGCTTCTCCCGCCCAGATGAAATGGCCTCTGGGCGCGCCCGGGCGATCGTCGGGGATGACGCCTGGGCGGGGGTCCCAGAAGCTTACGGCGGGACTGGCCGACACCGAATGCTCGGAGAAGGCATAGTCCGCTGGCCGGGCGGTGATCCGGTCGAACAGCGGTCTCCAGATCTCTTCAGCACGCGCTTGATCGAGCCCTTGAAATTGCATGTCGACAGCGAGCAGCCGTCGGGGCCGGAAAGCTATCTCTCCTCCCCAATGCCAGTTCATCGTACTGGCGCGGCAAAACGACATCACCTGCTCGACGAGCGCGCGGTAGGCCACATCCGACGTCGCTTGGACCCTGGCCCGCACGACGCCAAAATAGGCCGGCAGCACATGCGTGCGCAGCGTCAATCGCGTGACGACGCCGAAGGTCCCGCCCCCGCCGCCCTTGATCGCCCAGAACAGATCCGGCTCAAGGCGAGCGTTGGCCACGCGCACCGCGCCGTCGGCGGTGACGATCTCCGCTTCCAGGAGATTCGCTCCGGCGGCGCCGTAGCCCTTGGAGAAGACGCCGAAGCCGCCGCCCTGGACCAGGCCGGCGACGCCGACGGTCGTGCATCCCCCGCCCACCACGAGGCGCCCGCCCTTCGTAGTCACCTCGTGGTAGACGTCCAGCCAGATCGCGCCGGCTCCCACGCTGACCGCGGGCTCGGGCGCGGCTTGGCCTTCACAGCCTTTCGGAACGAAGGCGTCGTGGAGCTCCACGGCCCGCATCGCCTTCGTCCAGATCAGCAGGGAATCGGGGGCGCTGGAGCCACCGAGATAACTGTGGCCGCCCCCTTTTACGACCAGGCGCAAACGGTGCGTGCGGGCGAAGTGCACCGCCGCGGCGACATCTTCGCTGGTCTCGGCCAGGACGGCGTACTCGCTCGCCCGGGAGGTCCAGGCGTCGGTCCAGCCCAGCGTTTGGGTCAAGGCGACGTTGTCGCCGATGAAGAACGAATTGTGCAGGCTCTTGAACAGATCGGCGCAGGCGGCGCCTTGGGGGGCTTCGATGCAGGCGGCGAAGGGCGATTCGACCTTGATCAGGCGCCCGCCGACGGACTTGCCCAGGGCTGCCCATTGGATCGGGCCAGGCCATTCCGAGTCGCCAGGACGAACGCGTGCGCGAGGCTGGGCGGCGAAAGCGGAAACTGCGGCGTTGAAACAGGGAGTCAGCGGTAGGGCGGCGACTCCTTGCAGAAGGCTGCGTCTCAGCATCGCGGACTCTCCAAGGGGATTCCTCTGCGCCGCCACGAGATCAATGAGAACCGCCGTCGCCCCCACTGTTCGCGACGGATGCACGCTGATATGTCGTGTCTCTGGGGTGGGGCTGACCACATGAATCAGCTTGTCGTCGAGTTGCCAAGCAACCGCGATCTGTGCGGTCAGCTCACCCTGTTCAACGCCGCCGGCGCGCTAGTCTGCGGCCCGTTCCCGATCGCCGCACGCTCGAGTGACGCGCTCGCCTCTGTGAAAGGCAATCCAAGCCGGGATCCTCTGCGGCGCTATGGTGACACGCCCACGGGCAGGTACATCGTCACGCGCCGGCTCAAGAGCGGCAAAAGAACGCCATTTCCCACTGACGAATTTGGACCCCACGGTGTTATCGTGATCGAAGGGACAGGCGGCGACGCCGCCTTGGCCGAGGCCAACGGCCGCTTCCACTTCCTAATCTGCGGCGGCGACCTTGCCGCGAACGGAGAACTGCGCTCCACGGCGGGCGGTTTGCGCCTGGCGAACACCGCGATGGCCGTGCTCTTCTCCGCCCTGAGGCGCGAGGCGCGTACGTTCTGCGAAATCGTGACGTGTGACTGCGGCGAGAGCGCCGGGCGGGTCTTTGCCGATCCTGCCTACGAGGATGACGACCCGGTGAAATTGCCGCCGGAAAAATCGCCAGCAAGGTCGCTTGTTGCGAGTCGGGAAGCTCTGCGCGGTACGGCGGCCGGCGCGATGTTCTTCGGATTTACTGTGTCCTTCGTTGTCGCCCAGACGCCGCAGGCGGCCCACGCCACGACAACCGAAGCCCCAAATGCCTCGCCGGCAATGCATGATAGCGGGCAATTTGCTCCTTCGGCAGCGTTGCCCAGCCAAAACTACGTAAGATTGGCCTACGGTCCGAATCCTTCGGAAGGCGCGACAACGGCGCCCACCGGCGGGACGGAAGACAAAAATGGCGCGGCCGGCGCTAAGAGTGGGGACGAAGAGAATAATCAGGCCGCTCCTCCGCCCGCCGCAACTGGCGGCGGCGAGGAAAACAATCAAGCCGCTTCCCCGGCTAACGCGACGAGCGGCGAAGGCCCCGAGCAACAAGAAAATGCGCCGCAAATTCCAGGCAACGCGAATGGCGCAGCCGGACAGGCAAATAGCGCCGAGTCGGACTCAAATGCGGCAGCTGGCGCGCCAACTCCGGAAGAAGCAAAGACACGAGCAGGTAGTGCGTTTGGAGACAACGGAGGTTCGTCGGGCTCATCCGGCTCCGGCGCCCCTGGCGCTATGCCTGCGCCATCCACCACGGTTGAACCACCCGCCGCTGAGCCGCCAGGAACCGAGTCAGTTCAGCCGACGCCTTTGCCGCCAGAGGCCGAACCGCCCGCCACTCCTGCTTCTATCCCGCAGGCTGAGCCGCCGCAGCATCCCGAGGCACAACCGTTGCCTGAAGAGGCTGCGCCGGTTCCTGCCGCGAGCGAACCCGCGCAACCGGCGACCTTGCCGCCAGAGGCCGAACCGCCGGCCGCTCCTGCTTCTATCCCGCAGGCTGAGCCGCCACAGCATCCCGAGGCACAACCGTTGCCTGAAGAGGCTGCGCCGGTTCCTGCCGCGAGCGAACCCGCGCAACCG
>Ga0335069_10014248_pt1 | contig 11141 bp, 10 predicted proteins | sample Lox_Sample_11_FD_206714 | JGI IMG/M metagenome (GOLD analysis project Ga0335069, IMG submission 206714) | Soil microbial communities from Loxahatchee National Wildlife Refuge, Florida, United States - Lox_Sample_1.1 | ecosystem: Environmental > Terrestrial > Soil > Wetlands | place: USA... | reverse complement strand
CATCGGTCAAGTTGCCGAAAAGTCGGGAACTTTCACTGGCGCCGGCCACAGGGAAGCGACAGCTTTCGGTCGAATCCCTGGCTGTGCACGGGTCTTGCTTGCGTTTCCCGTGCGCTGTTGCACCTTGCGTCCTAAGGAGCGGAGCGAGGGCTGGTCGGCGTGGCCGCGAAGGGAGACAGGAAAGCAAATGACGGACAAGGACAACAAGGGAAGCATGACCGTGGCGGAGGCCGGCAGGAAGGGCGGCGAGACGGTCCGGAACGAGCGCGGCCGGGAGTTCTACGAGACGATCGGCAGAAAGGGCGGGGCGACCGTCAAGGCGGAGCGCGGGCGCGCGTTCTACGAGGAGATCGGTCGCAAGGGCGGCGAGACGGTGAAGGCCGAGCGCGGCGCCAAGTTCTACGAGGAGATCGGCAAGAAGGGCGGCGACCGGGTGAAGGCCACCCGGGGGCCCAACTTCTACGAGGAGATCGGCCGCAAGGGTGGGCAGAAGGTCAAGAAGCTCATCGAAGAGGGAAAGCGGGCGGCTCGCGAGGCGGCTGCACTGGCCGGGAACACCGGACACGAGCCCCCGAAGGGTTGATATTCGGGGGGCGTGACCGCGCCCCTCGTTCCGGTCGACGGACAGCATCCGCAGCCGAGGACGGTCGAGCATGCCGTGCAGGCGCTCCAGGACGGCGAGCTCCTCGGCTACCCCAGTGACACCACGTACGCCCTCGGCTGCGATGCCCATCAGCGCCGCGCCGTGGAGCGGCTGGCGCAGCTCAAGCACCGGGACCCGAAGAAGCCGTTCGCCCTGCTGGTGGCCGACCTCTCGGACCTCGCGCGCTACGCCCAGCTGAGCAACTTCGCCTATCGGGTCCTGCGGCAGCTCGCCCCCGGACCGTTCACCTTCGTGCTCCCCGCCACCCGGCTCGTCCCGGAGCTGCTCCTGCACCGAAAGCGCGAGGTCGGCCTCCGGATCCCGGATGCGCCGGTGGCCCGGGCTCTGGTGACGGGGCTGGGCCGGCCGCTGGTGACCACCACTGCCACCGCGTTGGAGGAGCGGCTCGACGGGGGCCGCGGGCGCACCGTCCGGGTCGAGGGTGAGCCGCTGTCCGACGCTGGCGAGGTGCGCGACGTCTACGGCCACGCGCTCGCCCAGGTGCTCGACGCCGGACCGCTGCCTGGCGATCCCAGCACCGTCCTCTCGCTCATGGGGGACAGCATCGAGGTGCTGCGTCAGGGCGTGGGCGTGGTTGCTGGACTGTAGAAAAGTTCTCCCCGGCCCAGACAGGGCTACCGTGCGAGGCGCCGAATGCCCGCATCGCCGAGCCCGCTGGAGCCGTACCTCGACGTGTTCGTCGCCTACTTGAGGGCAGAGCGCGGGCTGTCCCCGAGGACGGTGGAGGCGTACGCCAGGGACCTGGTCGGGTATCTGGAATCGCTCCGGGCATCGCGTGTTCGGGCGCCCGGCGCGGTCAGGCAGGAGCACGTGCGAGGGCACCTGGCCACGCTCGGCCGCCGGCTCTCCCCGCGGAGCCAGGCCCGCCACCTGGCGGCCATCCGCATGTTCCATCGGTTCCTGGTGGCCGAGCGCCACGCGCCGGACGACCCCACCGAGCAGGTGGAGACGCCCCGGCAGTCCCGCCGGCTGCCGGTCTTCCTCACGCTCGACGAGGTGGAGGCGCTCCTCGACGCGCCCAGGGACACCACGGCCGCCGGGCTGCGCGACCGAGCGATGCTGCACGTGCTCTACGCCACCGGGCTCCGGGTCAGCGAGCTGGTGGGCCTGACGGTCAACTCGGTCCAGCTCGACGCCGGATACCTCATCGCCCGCGGCAAGGGTGACAAGGAGCGGCTGGTCCCGCTCGGGCGGCGCGCCGTCGCCGAGGTCCGCGCCTGGCTCGGCCGGGGGCGTCCCCAGCTTCTCCGCGGGCGCGCCTCGCGGGCCCTCTTCGTCGGCCCACGAGGGACTGCGCTGACCCGCCAGGGAGTGTGGAAGCTGCTCCGCCGGCATGCGCTCGCCGCTGGCATCCGGAAGCCGCTGAGCCCCCACAAGCTCCGCCACTCGTTCGCCACCCACCTCGTCGAGCGTGGGGCGGACCTCCGGGTGGTGCAGGCGATGCTCGGCCACGCCGACCTGGCCACCACCCAGATCTACACCCACGTGGACGGACGCCGGCTGCGGGCGGTCTACGACGCCGCCCACCCGCGCAGCCGGAGCGGTTAAGGTGCGCCGCTCCGCACCATGCGCATCCTGTCCGGCATCCAGTCCTCGGGGAAGCAGCACATCGGCAACTACTACGGCGCGCTCCGTCAGTTCGTGGCCCTGCAGAACCGGGGCGAGGCCCTCTACTTCATCGCCAATCTCCACGCCCTGACGACGGTGCGCGACCCGGCCGCCGCCGCCGCCCTGACCCGCGAGACGGCAATGGCCTTCCTCGCGCTCGGGCTCGATCCCGCGAAGGCCATCCTCTTCCGGCAGAGCGACGTCCCGGAGATCACCGAGCTGTACTGGATTCTCGGGACGGTCGTGCCGCTGTCCAACCTCGACCGCGCCCACAGCTACAAGGACAAGCTCGCCCGCGGCATCTCGGCGGATTTCGGGCTCTTTGCCTACCCGGTGCTGATGGCGGCCGACATCCTCGTCTACGGCTCCGACCTGGTCCCGGTGGGGAGAGACCAGGTGCAGCACCTCGAGTTCGCCCGCGACTGGGCCACCAAGTTCAACCTCACCTACGTCCCGGGCTACGACCCGGCGGACCCGACGGGAGCAAGGACCGGCAAGCCCGGCGTCCTCAAGCTCCCCGAGGCGCTGGTGCAGGAGGCGACCGCCGTGGTCCCGGGCACCGACGGGCAGAAGATGTCCAAGTCCTACAACAACACCATCGACCTCTTCGGCGAGGAGGGCGAGGTGAAGAAGCGGATCATGGGCATCAAGACCGACAGCACTCCGGTCGAGGCCCCCAAGCCGGTGGACACCCCGCTGTACCAGCTCCTGAAAGTCATGCTGCCGGAGAGCGAGTTCGCGGCGGTGGACCGGTCCTGGCGCGAGGGTGGCAAGGGGTACGGCGACTTCAAGAAGACGCTCCTCGCCGCCTACCACGCCACGTTCGACGCGCCGCGGGCCCGTTACCAGGCGCTGGAGAAGGATCCGGGGGCAGTGGACGCCATCCTCCGTGCCGGGGCGGAGCGGGCCCGGGCGGTCGCCGCTCCGGTCATCGGCCGGGTCCGGCAGGCGGTGGGGATCGAGCGTTGACCCTCCGCGGATGGGGCTGGTAGGGCCTCGCGCACGGTGCCCACCCATTCAAAGACCCCGGCGGAGGACGTCGCGCAGGCGGGCGCCGCCGGGCTCCACCCCGGCCTGCAAGTCAAGCTGCCCAGCTTCGAGGGCCCGCTCGATCTGCTGCTGCACCTCATCCGCGAGCACAAGCTCGACGTCTTCGACATCCCCATCGCGCTCATCGCCGAGAAGTACAACCGGTCCCTGGCCGAGATGGTGGCGCTGGACCTGGACGTCGCCGGGGAGTTCCTGGTGATGGCGGCGACGCTGGCGCACATCAAGAGCCGGCTCCTGCTCCCGCGCACCGAGTCGCCGACCGAGGCCGGGGAGGACGCGGAGGAGCCGGGCGATCCTCGGGCCGAGCTGGTCCGCCGGCTGCTCGAGTACCAGAAGTACAAGGACGTGGCACGCCAGCTGGCCGAGAACGCGCTGCTCGATCGCGACGTCTTCGCCCGGCGCATCACCCCGGCGGCCGCGGCCCGGGTCGAGTCGGCAGCCCTGGCCGAGGTGAGCGTCTACCGGCTGATCGAGGCGCTGGACCGGGTGCTCAAGGCGCTCGAGCCGCGGGTGGGCCACGAGGTGGTGCGCGATCAGCTCACCCTCTCCGCGGCAATGCAGGGCATCGGCGCACGGCTCCACCCCGGGGAGCGCGTCTCGTTCTTCCAGCTGTTCGAGGGTCAAAGGACCCGTGGCGCGGTGGTGGTCACCTTCCTCGCGCTCCTCGAGATGGTGAAGCTGCGGCTGCTCCGGGTGAACCAGGACGAGGGGTCGAAGGACATCTGGGTGTCGGCCGAGGCCGGTGCACTCGAGGGCGGGACCCCGGAGGTCGACGAGCGTGAGTACTCCTGAGAAGCCGGGCGAGGGCGGCCAGCACCCTGGCTCGGCGGTGCCGTTCAGCGAGGCCGAGGTCCAGTCGGTGGCCCAGCCGGCGGCGGATGCCGAGCTGGACGACGTCGAGCCCGCGGAGATCGACGAGCAGCCGGTGGAGTTCGAGCCGTTCGAGCGGCTGGTCCAGCGCAGCAAGCGCCTGTCACCCGAGCGGGTGCGGACGGTGGTCGAATCGCTGCTCTTCGTCACCGACAAGCCGGTGACCATGGACCAGCTGCACGAGGCGACCGGCATCGATCGCCCGCGGCTGCAGGTGGCGCTGGAACAGCTCGGTGACCTCCACCGCGAAGGGGTGAGCGGCACCGTGCTCACCGAGGTGGCGGGTGGCTGGCAGCTCCGCACCGACCCGGACAGTGGCGAGTTCGTCCGGCGCTTCCTCCGAGTGAAGCCGCACCGGCTCACGCGGGCCGCGCTGGAGACGCTGGCGATCATCGCCTACCGTCAGCCGGTGACCCGGCCGGAGATCGAGGACGTGCGTGGCGTAGATTCGGGCGCGGTGGTCAAGGCCCTCCTCGAGCGGCGGCTGATCAAGATCCTCGGGAAGAAGGACGAGGTCGGCCGGCCCATCCTCTACGGAACGACGCGCGAGTTCCTCGAGTTCTTCGCCCTGAAGGACCTCTCGGCACTGCCCACGCTCCGCGAGTTCCACGAACTCTCCGAGGAGCACCGCACCCTGGTCGACAAGGAGGCGCCGGCGCCCCCCGGGCCCGAGAACCTGGTCGAGGAGCTTGCCGACCCGACCTTCGAGCAGGGCCTCGAGGCGGCCTCCCCGGGCGCGGAGGAGGCGATGGCGGCGCTGGAGCAGGCGATGGAGGAGGCCGAGGCGCGCTCCAGGGCGGCCGCCGCGTCGCTCGGCACCGAGTCGCCCGCACCATGTCCTCCGTCCGAGGAGACCGACCGGTGAGCGAACGGCTGCAGAAGTTCCTCGCCCGGGCGGGGGTGGCCTCGCGGCGGCACGCCGAGGGGCTGATCACCGCCGGTCGGGTGAGCGTCAACAACCAGCGCGTCACCGAGCTCGGCACCAAGGTGGAGCCGACCGACCTGGTCACGGTGGACGGCACCCTGGTGACCGCGCCGGAGAGAACTTCCTGGTACCTGTTGCACAAGCCGCCCGGGGTGGTGACCACGCTCTCCGATCCCGAAGGACGGCCCACCGTCGCCGGGCTGCTCGTTGGCGTGGAGCAGCGTGTCTTCCCGGTCGGGCGGCTCGACTGGGACGCCGAGGGCGCGTTGCTGCTCACCAATGATGGCGAGGCCGCGCACCGGCTGCTCCATCCGAGCTTCGAGGTGCCCCGCACCTACCTGGTGAAGGTGAAGGGCGCGCCGACGGCCGAGACGCTGGCCCGGCTCCTGGAGGGTGTGCGGCTCGAGGACGGACCGGCACGCGCGCTCCGCGCCGAGCGCTTCGAGGCCACCGAGCGCAACACCTGGCTGCTCCTCCAGGTCGGCGAGGGGCGGCCCCATCTGGTGAAGCGGCTCTGCGCGTCGGTGGGCCATCCGGTGGTGCGCCTCTTCCGGCCGGCGCAGGCGGGCATCTCGGTCGCCGGGCTCCAGCCGGGCCAGCTGCGGCCGCTCGAGGCCGAGGAGGTGCAGCGAGTCCAGGCGGTCGCGGCCGGCGAGAGCGTGCCCGAGCCGGCGCCGTTTCTGCCGCCGAGGCGCCACGGCCGGGCGGACGAGGACGAGGAGCTCACCGCGGCAGGTGACGCCGGCGCAGGCGCACCCGGCCGGGCGGAGCGGCCCCCGTCGGAGGCTCGGGGCCGCGGCCGCACCGATCGTCGAGGGCCTGCGCGCCGTGTCGGAGCCGCACGAGGTGGGTGGAGCTCGACGGGGGCGGGTGGGGCGTCACGGTCCGAGGCCCGTGAGCACCGGGGCGCCCCGCGTGGGCGAGGCTTCGGCCAGGGCGCACGCGGAGAGGGCGGAGCCGCTGAGAGGCTCGGCCGTGCTGGCCCAGGCGGTCGAGGAGCGGCGTTCGGTGACCGGAAGGCCGGAGCTCCTGACCGCGGCGGTCGAGGCGCCGGCCATGGAGCCCGGGGCACGACCGAGGGACGGGGGAAGGGGTTCAGCGACGCCCGGCCCGGGGGCCGCGCGCACTCTGGCGGCCGGGGCGGAGCCTTCGGCGGGGCGTCGGGCGAACGCGAGGGACGGAGACCGGGGCGCGGCGTCCCGATGGAGGGACATGGCGGCGGGTTTCGCGGCGGTCGTCCAGGAGGCCGCGCTGGAGCGGGTCCGGGTGGCCGGGGCGGTGGCTTCGGCGAGGCGTCGGGCGAACGCGAGGGACGGAGACCGGGGCGCGGCGTCCCGATCGAGGGCCATGGCGGCGGGTTTCGCGGCGGTCGTCCAGGAGCTCGCACTGGAGCAGGTCCAGATGGCCGGGGCGACGGCTTCCGCGGAGCACCGGGTGGAGGCGAGGGACGCAGGCCGGGTCGCGGCGCCCCGTCCGACCGACCCGGCGGGTTCCGGGGCAGACGTCCTGGAGGCCGTGGAGCGGGTCCGGGTGGCCGGGGCGGCGGCTTCGGTGGAGCCGCGGGCGGAAGCGAGGGACGGAGACCTGGTCGCGCCGCGCCCTTCGGGCGAGGCGCCGGCGGCTTCCGCGGAGCGCCGGGCGAACGCGAGGAACGGAGAGCCGGGCGCGGCGCCCCGTCCGACCGACCCGGCGGCGGGTTCGGGGGCGGTCGCCCTGGAGGCCGTGGTGCGAGTCCGGCTGGCCGGGGCGGCGGCTTCGGTGGAGCGGCCGGCGGAAGCGAGGGACGGAGACCTGGTCGCGCCGCGCCCTTCGGGCGAGGTGCTGGAGGCCGCGGCCGCTTCGGCGCGCTCCCGCGAGGCGGCGGAGAGCGAAGGCCACGACCGGGTGGACCGCGCGGTGGAGGTGCAGGTGGGAGAGGCGGCGGCCGTCGCTGATCCAGCGCTCACGACGCGTCCTCCGGGTGAGGTAAAACCCCGTCCCATCGATGGATCCTGCCCGGCTCAAAGCCGATGCCGGTGCGGCCCTGGCCGCAGGACACTTCTCGCGCGCCGCCTCGCTCTACGCGGCTTACTGCGCCAGCGCTCCCCGGGATCGACAGTCGCACCTCCGGCTGGGTGACGCCTACGCACGCGCCGGCGAGAAGGCCCGCGCCATCGACGCCTACCTCGCCGCCGCCCGGGGGTTCGCCGAGGACGGCTTCCTCGCCCGGGCGATCGCCGCCAGCAAGCTGGTCCTCGAGCTGGATCCGAACCACACCCAGATGCAGCGGATCCTCGCCGACCTCTACGCGAAGCGTGCGGCCGGAGGCCAAGCCCTGCGGATGCTGCTCGGAAGGCCGGAACTCACCCGCGATGAGCCCCTCCCGGTGCGCCCTTTCGAGCCGCTCGCCGCCGAGGCACCGGCGATCATCGAGCCCGGGACCCCCAAGCCTGCGCCTGCACCTGGCGAGGCAACACGGCTCCCGTCTCCTGAGCCGGCGGAGCTGCTGGTCACCGAGTACATGCTCGAGCCGGACCCCAAGGAGCCAACTCTGGAGGAAGTCCTCCGCACCGAGGCGGACCACCACCTGGACACGCCGGTGCCGCTCGGGCCCCCGGCCGGGCCAGCGGCGAGCGTGGCCCCGCCGACCTCCGGGCCAGCCCCGGACGCCGCGCCCGCCGCACCGCTGCCGACGCCAGCGCCTGCCCCGGTACCCCGCTTCGTGGAGCTGAGCCTCGAGGACGCCGGCGGCCTCGAGGGGCTTCCCGTCGAGACGCCTCCGCCCGCCCAGACCAGGACCGGGGAGGACCCCGGCTACATCGACCTCCAGCTCGACGACGAGCCCGCCGCTTCCGCGCCGCTCCCGCTCGACCCCGGCCCGCTCATCCACGCGCTCGAGCAGGCAGCGGAGCTCGCGCCGGCCGAACCGTCCCTGGCGCGCAACCCCTTCGTCGCCCCGGCCGCGCGCAACGTCCCCCGCGCCCCGCTGTTCTCGGACCTCTCCCACGAGGCGTTCATCGAGCTGCTGGAGCGCGGTCCACTCCGGCGTTTCGATGCCGGCGAACGGATCATCCAGCAGGGCGAGCCGGGCGACAGCTTCTACGTCATCTGCGAGGGGCGGGTGTCGGTCCTGCGCGAGGACGACGGCGTCGCTCACCCGGTCGCCGCACTCGAGGCGGGCGAGTTCTTCGGCGAGGTGGCGCTCCTCGCCGGAGGCCCTCGTACTGCCTCGGTCTACGCACTCACCGACGACACGCAGGTGCTGGAGATGTCCGGAGAGCTGCTGATGGAGCTCGCCCGCCGGCACCCGGGGGTCGCCTCGGCCCTGAAGACGTTCTGCCGGCAGCGCCTGTTGAGCAACCTCCTGTCCACCTCGGCGCTGTTCCGGCCGCTGGAGCGGAGCGAGCGACGGGAGCTGGCCACCCGGTTCCGGGCGCGCGACTCGCTGGCCGGCGAGGTGGTCATCGCCCAGGGCGGACAGGGCGACGGGCTGTACGTCATCCTCGCCGGCGAGGTGGAGGTGCTCCGCAACGGCGCGACGGCCGGAACGCTCGGCGCCGGGGACGTGTTCGGCGAGATGTCGCTCCTCGACGGCGTGCCCGCCAATGCCACGGTGCGGACCCTGCGCCGGACCTCGCTGCTCCGCCTACCTGTTTCCGAGATCTCTGCGGTCCTCGAGCGCTACCCCGCGGTGCGCGCTCACCTCGAGGCGCTGCGGGATGCGCGCGCGGAGATCAACGCGCGGCTGCCGCTCACGCCGGACGACGAGCCGCTCTTCGTGGTCTAGCCTTGGAGACAACACGCCCGTGACCCTCCGCCTCGCCGCCGCCTCCGTTCTGACCCTCGGCCTCGCCGGCTGCGCCCACACCACGCTCGAGGGGAGCGACCTCGACCAGGTCCAGCACCCTGCATTCGTCTCGCGGGTGGCCGACGAGGCCGGTCCCCGGGTCACGGTGTACCGGTCGGATTCGGCCCAGGCCGCGAAGCTCGCCGGCACCTCGCCCGATGACGCCGACCGGAAGCTCGAGGAGAGTCTCCGGCCCGTTCTCTCGCGGTTCGAGGCGGCCGAGCGGCTCCGCTCGCACGTCCAGGCTGCCATCCAGTCGGAGAAGCCCTGGTCGCAGGCAGTTCCGCCATCCCAGGTGGCCAGCGCCCTCGAGACGTTCCTGGTGCAGGAAGTTCCGGGGACCCCGCCGGACTACGCCCGGCTCCGTCCCCTGGGGGCGGACTCGGTGGTGGAGTTCGTCATCGAGGAGTACGGGGTGCGCACCGAGAAGGGCGTGCCCCAGACGTGGGTGCGCGGGACCGGCCGCATGTTCCGCCTGGGGGACGGGGGGGAGATGTGGCGCTCCGGGTTCGCCGGCACCTCCACCGAGGCCGGTCTCGCGCCCCTCGACCCGTCGACCCTCGCTGCCAACCCGAGCCCCTTCCACGAGCAGATGGTCGCGGTGCTCGACTCGGTCTCGCTCCGGCTGGCGCGGCAGCTGAGCCCCAGCAACCGGGCCGGTGGCGCGCCGACCCCGCCCGGCACCGGAGAGCTGCGGGCACCTGGGGACGAGCGCACCCCCCTGGAGAAGGAGATCGAGAAGTCGAAGGCGGCGCCGCCCCCGGACGCCACGGCCCCCACCGATGTCCCGGTCGACGTGGGCTCGTCCAAGAAGAAGCCACCGCGGGAATCCGCGCCTCCGCCGGACGCCACCGCGCCCACCGAGGTCCCTGTCGACTCGAAGAAGAAGTGAGCCTCACCGGCGCCAGGCCGCGTCACAGGGGTCTCTGGTAAGCTCGATGGTTCCGTTTCGTGTCCGCGAACGCTCCCATCACCGTCGACGGCTCGGCCGGCGGTCAGTCGCTACGGACCGCGTTGACCCTGTCGCTGGTCACCCAGCGGCCGTTCCGCGTGGAGTCGTTCTGCGCCGCGCGCATCGCGCCGGGGCTTCGGCCGAGGCATCTGGCGCTGCTGCGTGCCGCCGAGGCGCTCGGGGGAAGGGTGGAGGGCGCGCAGGCCGGAGCGCTCGCGTTCGCCTTCCAGCCGGGGCCGGTGTCCGCCGGGAGCCACGTGCTCGAGCTCGGGGCGTCCGCGCCGGCGTGCCTGGTGTTCCAGTGCCTCTTCTACCCGCTGGCGCTCGCCGGGGGAGGAGAGCTCCGGCTCCTCGGGCTCACCCATGCGCCCAAGGGGCCCACCTACCACCACCTGGCCTGGGTCTGGCTGCCGCTGCTCGAGGCGTATGGACTGCGGGCGACGCTCTCGCTCCAGCGGGCGGGGTTCTGGCCCGAGGGGGTGGGCGAATTCCGGGGCCAGGTGCAGGAGCCCGGCGAGCCGCCGCTCCGGGTGGAGGTTCCGGCGCGGGGCACGCTCCAGGACGTCGAGGTGAGGAGCCTGGTCGGCGGCGTGCCCTTCGACGTGGCCGCGCGCCAGGCACGGGCGGCGGAGAACGCGCTCCGCGAGCGGGGCATCTACTGCCACGCGGAGAACCTGCCGCTCCCGGTGGGAAAGACGCCGGGCACCCTGGTCTTCATCCGGGCCCAGTTCGAGAACACCTTCGCCGCGTTCGCCGCGGTCGGCGCCAAGAACGCCGCACCCGAGGAGGTGGGGACGAAGGCCGCCCACGCGCTCGCCGACTTCATGCAGTCCCCGGGCGCGCTGGACGAGCACCTCGCGGACCAGGTCCTCCTCCCGGCGGGGCTGCTGGCCTCGGGCAGGCTCGGCGCCTCGTCTCCGGGGACCACCCGGTTCACCGCTGCCCGCATCACCCCCCACCTCCGGGTCACCGCCGCGCTGCTGGAGGAGTTCCTCCCGGTCCGGGTCGAGATGAGGGAAGAGGGGGAGGTGGCAGTCCTTCCCCGCAGCCCGACCTGAGCTTGCTTCCGACGCGCTCACCCGAGGGCGGGGCGTCGTCGCGATGGCGGACTGAGGGTCCTTCGAGTCCCCGGAGCCCATTGACGTGCGCTGGGCGGGCGAGAGGCGCTAGACAGTACGCGCGCCCGTGCTCCGCCTCCTCGTCGCTTCCCTGGTCAACCTCGCGCTGCTGCTGGTGGCGGCGGTGC
>Ga0335069_10014247_pt1 | contig 11141 bp, 1 predicted proteins | sample Lox_Sample_11_FD_206714 | JGI IMG/M metagenome (GOLD analysis project Ga0335069, IMG submission 206714) | Soil microbial communities from Loxahatchee National Wildlife Refuge, Florida, United States - Lox_Sample_1.1 | ecosystem: Environmental > Terrestrial > Soil > Wetlands | place: USA: Florida... | reverse complement strand
CGGTCGAAATACCGACGACTGTCGGCTTTTGCATGTACATTCGCCGCGAATGCCTGGCTGAGGCGGGCCTGTTCGACGCCGACGCATTCGGCCTGGGCTACGGAGAAGAGAACGATTTCTGCATGCGAACCGCCGCTGCGGGGTGGAAGCACAAACTGGCGTGCGATGTTTTCGTATATCATTCCGGCAGCGTGAGTTTTGGCGAGGCTTCCGCCCGGCAGCAGGCCGCCATGCGCACGCTGATCTCGCGGTATCCCCGCTATCCCGCGCTGGTAAGCTCCCACGTACAGGCGGACCCGGCAAACGCATTCCGCATTGCCGTGACGGCGCAGAGGATCCGCAATAGCGGCAAGCGCGTGTTCCTCTCCGTGGTGCATGCCTTGGGAGGCGGCTTGGCGGAACACGTCCGGCAGCTCGCCGGGCTGACCAGCGCCCACGCGATCTGGCTTACCCTGCGGCCGATCTCGTCCCGCGTCTGTATCCTGGAGTGTTCGCAGGAGGACTACCGCTTCACCCTTACGCTCCAGCCGCATCGCGAGCATGCGACCCTGGCGGCCGTCCTTCGCGCATGCGGAACCGAGCGCATCCATATCCACCATCTGATGGCACACGCCGCGGATCTGGCGCGACTCGTGCAGGACCTCGGAGTACCATTCGATTTCACGGTTCACGATTACTACACCATCTGCCCACAGGTCACGTTGAGCGATGAACACGGCCTCTACTGCGGAGAGCCGGACGAGGCGGCCTGTAACCGGTGCATCGAAAAGCGGATGCCGCCCAACGGGCTCGTGGACATTTCATCCTGGCGGGTGGCGCACGCCTGGGTCCTGCTGCATGCGGATCGCGTGATCGCACCCTCGGCCGACGCCGCCGCCCGGATGGCACGATATTATCCGGAAGCGCGCATCACCGCCGCGGAGCATGCCGGCTCCGCCACCTGCGGAATACCGGGAAGCCAGGCGATGGAGCAGCACGAACCTCTGCGCATTGTCGTGCTCGGCACGCAGGCGATTCATAAGGGATATGAACTTCTGCAAGAGTGCGCCAAGACTGCCGCGCACCGCGATTTGCCGCTCGAGTTCACCCTGGCCGGCAGTGTGGAAACAAGCCTCTCGCGCGGGCCCCACGCATTCCCCGAGACCGGCCGATACGACACGGCCGACCTTCCGGGCATCCTGCAACGCATGGCGCCGCACATCGTATGGTTCCCGGCCCGCTGGCCCGAGACCTTCAGCTATACGTTGAGCACCTGCCTGGACCTCGGTCTGCCGGTAGCGGCACACGACCTGGGCGCCTTTCCCGAGCGGCTCGGCAAACGGCCGTGGTCCTGGATCCTCGGGCATCACACTTCGGCGGACGAATGGCTGGACTTCTTTCTTCGCGTCCGCGAGGAGCATTTTCTCACCGGCCAAGCGCCTGTTCCCCCCGAGACTCGGGAACGCGCCGCTGGCGGCTTTTATCCCGACGGCTATTTCGCGACCACCACTCCCACTGCTCCCAACCGGCAGCACCCGGGCCGTAAGGCCCGCCGGCCGATCACAATTGCCGCGGCCGTAGCGAGCCACGACGATGGCCAGATTCAGGCCTGCGGATATGTGCGGGTGATTCAGCCGCTGACGCACCCCGCGGTCGCGGATACCGTACAACTGACGCTTCGCTCGCCGCGAGACCTCGTCACGGCCGAGGCTGACGTGATCCTCGTGCAGAGGGTAGCGATTCAGGATATGGAAATCGCCTGCCGGGTTGTCGACGCTTGCCGCCGCCGAGGGTCGAGGCTGATTTTCGAAATAGACGACGATCTGTTTCACATTCCCCCGGAACATCCCGAAAGCGAGTACTACGTACGGATCACGGAAGCCGCCCGGTGGCTGGCCGGCATGGCGGATGCGGTGCTTACTTCGACGGAAAACCTGCGCCGGCAAATGCTTTCGTTCAACGCCAACACAGTCCTTCTTCCGAACTTTCTGGACGACCGATTGTGGCGCCCGCCTTCCGAATCGCCAGCATTCGACCCCAACGAGGTTCGGGTTCTTTACGCTGGGACCATCAGTCATCGTGAAGACCTTGAATTTCTCGGGCGCGCCGTGCGTAAACTGAGCGTCGAGCGGCGGAAGAAGGTCCACATCGACATCGTGGGAGTGGCCAGCCAGTCGACCGATTGGTATCGCGCCCTGCCGGTTCCCGGCGGCGTCGCAGCCTCCTACCCGCGCTTCGTCGAATGGCTCTACCGGCAGAATCGCTGGCACTGGGGAGTCGCGCCGCTGCTCGATACATCTTTTAACCGGGCAAAGAGCGCGTTGAAATTCCTCGAATACTCTGCCCTCGGCCTGGCATCGATCTGTTCCGACATCTCCGTCTACCGGGGATCCGTTCAGACCGGACACACCGGTATCCTCGTAGCCAACGACCCCGGTGTCTGGCGCGACGCTTTCGAAATGGCCCTTTGCGATGAGGCTCTTTGGAACTACCTGCGGAATAACTCTCGGGCCTTGGTCAGACAAAGTGCCATCGGCGCCCGCGCCCAAGACATAAAGGCGGTCTGGACAGCCCTAGCATCGGGAGTGCCGGCCGGCGAGATTGGTACTGCCCATAACTCCTGCTAACTAGCCTTGTTTCTCCCTGCTCTCCGATTGCGGCTATAGGCGCACCATGCTATAGTGCGGGGGCCAAATGGGTGATATTCGCGCGGTGCCGTCTCACATTTCGCCGACCCAGGAGACCCTTTCTTGCTCCCTTCCCGTGTTCGTGCCGCCAAGTCAGCACAGTTTTTCTGCTGCATCGCTTTATTCCAGGCCGTAGCTTTCGGCCAACAGACTGCCAGTTCCATAACCGTCAGCACTTCGGTTAACCCGATTACCTATGGACAGCCGGTCACCCTGACCGCCACGGTCACTTCTGGTGCGACGGGAAAGGTCACCTTCTACGACGGCGTCAACGTACTCGGAATCGTCGCAATTTCCGGCACCCATGCGGCATTCACCACACGGATGCTGTCATCGGGGACGCGGTCGCTCTGGGCGCATTATTCGGGTGACACGACTTATGCCGCCAGCAACTCGACGAGGGCGGCGGAGACCGTAGTGCCGCGGCCATCGCTCGGGTTCCGGCCGGCGGTCATGTACCCGACCGGCTCGGGAGCAGATGCGATTGCAGCGGCAGATTTCAATGGCGACGGGAAAATCGACCTGGCGGTCACGAACTATAGTGCTTCGACTCTCAGCATCTTGCTCGGTGTCGGAGACGGTACTTTTGGAACGCCGGTCAATTATACGATCGGCTCATATCCCGGCACTATGAAAACGGGCGATTTTAATGGTGACGGTAAGGTCGATCTGGTTGTGCTCGCATATGCCAATTCGAACTACGTCGCGCAGATCCTGCTGGGGAACGGCGATGGCACGTTTCAGACAGCCGTCAACTATCCTGTCAGCGCCAATCCGAGTTCGATCGCCTTGGCGGATTTCAACGGAGACGGGATCATCGATCTCGCCGTCTCGACCGCGTCCTCCACAGGCGGCGTGGATGTGTTGCTGGGTAAGGGCGACGGCAGTTTTGGCACCAAGGTGAGCTACACCGTCACGGCATATGCAGTGACCGTGGTAGTAGGCGACTTCAACAACGATGGCAAGGCGGATATTGCCGCCCCCTCCGCTGCGTCCGTCGATATTCTCCTCGGCAACGGCGATGGAACGTTTCAGAGCGATCTGATCACTCAACTGTCTTACATCAACATCCGGTCAATGAGTGCCGCTGACTTCAACGGGGATGGGAAATCCGATCTGTTCGTTTGCTCGTCATACGGCTACGGCACGATGTTGCTCGGCAACGGCGACGGGACATTCCAGGCGGGGTCAAGCAACATCGGGGCATACAACAACAACAGCGTCATCGCGGAGGACTGGAACGGCGACGGATATTTGGATGTCGCGCTGGGATCCAATTACGCCTACACCAATACGCAAGGCATTCAGTTATGGATGGGTAACGGGACCGGAGGCCTGCAGGCAGGAGCTGCTTTTTCCACTGCGGTGGCTGTTTACGGCCTGGCAGCAGCCGACTTCAATGGAGACGGAATCATCGACCTGGCCGCTGGGGCCTACTACAGCAACGGCGTGGCCGTGTATCTCGGCGGCGCCACTCCGGACCTGACGATTGCGCTGACGCATGGGAGCGGTTTGACCCAGGGACAGACTGGCGCCGCATATACCGTCACGATCAGCAACCAGGGGCAGGTGGCCAGCTTAGGATCGGTCGGCGTGACAGTAGCGCTGCCGTCCGGCTTCGCGGCTACGGCGATCTCCGGCAGCGGCTGGACCTGCGTGTTGGGCACGCTGGCCTGTGTGCGTTCGGATTCCGTGGCGGTCGGCGCCAGTTTTCCCCCCATTACCGTTACGGTCAATGTACCCGCAACGACGACCGGGAACGTGACCGCGGCCGCCACCGTATCGGGCGGTGGCGATGCGAACCTTTCCAACAACACCGCCAGCGACACGGCCTTCTCACGCTACGCAACCACTACCACCCTGTCAGTGACTGGCTATGGCTCGTCCGGCCAGGCTACCACCTACACCCTGACGGCGACGGTCACCTCCGGAGCAACCGGCTCAGTGACGTTTTACGATGGAGCCACAGTTCTCGCCATTGTCCCGCTAGCGTCCGGGCAGGCCATCTTCTCGACAGCGCTTCTCCCCGCCGGGCTGCGGTCCCTGCGCGCCCGCTATGACGGTGACGCTACTTATGGCCCGAGTTCTTCCGCCATCTGGTCCGGGTACGTGAACGCGGCCTCGGCATCCGGGTTCCAGGCCGGCAGCCGGTATCAGTTCCCATACTCTCCTCTGGCGGTAGCAGCGGGCGACTTCAATCACGACGGCAAGAGCGACCTCATCGTGGCTACCAGCGGCAATTCGACCGGTTCCGTGAGTGTGTTGCTGGGTAAAGGCGATGGGACCTTCCAGGATGCGAAGACCTCCCCGGTTGCCGGCAACAACTATCCAAATAGTCTCGCCGTCGCTGATTTCAACGGCGACGGCAATCCAGACGTAGCGATCACAAGCACCTCCGGCTACGGTCTCAGCGTGATGCTGGGCAACGGAGACGGGACCTTCCAAGCTGCCGTCAAGTACGGCTCCACATCGGGTTATTACTATCGCGTGGCGGCCGGAGATTTCAACGGCGACGGTGTAGTGGACCTGGCCATTCTCAACAACGGAGTTCCGACCGTCCTTCTGGGAAACGGCGATGGCACCTTCCAGGCTCCCGTGGCGGCGAACAACACAAGCTCCACCACCTATTCCTACCTGGCAGTCGCGGATCTCAACGGCGATGGCAAGGCTGACCTGGTATGCATGACATACAACCTGCTGGCGGTCTTTCTGAGCAATGGCGATGGCACGTTCCAGCCACCCGTAAGCTACTCCGACAGCAGTATGGGCTCTCCGTACAATCTGCTCACCGGCGATTTTAATCGCGACGGAAACATCGATGTCGCAGTCGTCTATTGGGTGGGCGCAAGCGTATACCTGGGAGTGGGAGACGGCACCCTGTCATCGCCGGTCAAATCGACTCTTTCCTACGGGATCGGATCCGCGGCGGTGGCCGCCGATTTCAACGGGGACTTCAACCTGGATATCGCAAACGCCGGATATTCCAACGGCCAGTTTTTCATTGCCCTGGGCACAAACACAGGAGCCCTCCAATACTCGAGCGCCGCGCCATCCAATATCTTTGTCACCGACGGCACCGTGGTGGGCATGGCCACGGCCGATTTCAACGGCGATGGGAGGACGGACATCGCGGTTGCGAACAACGGTTCGTACAACAACGCGACCGTACAGGTGTTTCTGGGCGGCCAGTTTTCGGGATTGACCCCGGCCGTCAGACACACCGGCAGTTTCATCATTGGCCGGACCGCCAGTTACCAGATCACCGTGAGCAACTCTCACTACACGGCGACCTCCGGAACCGTGCAGGTCAGCGACACACTTCCCACGGGAATGACCGCGACCGCGATGAGCGGTATCGGTTGGAGTTGTACTCTCGGCACGGTCACCTGCACCCGCACCGACAGCCTTTCGAACAATGGCGGTTTCCCCGCTATTTCGCTCACGGTCAGCATTTCGGGTAGCCTCTCCCCGACCACGCTGGCGAATTACGTCCTGGTGACTAATGGCGGTACGAGCGTCTGGGCAAACGACCCCACTCCGATCGTTTCATCGACGGCCATCTCGCTGGCAGCTTCGCCCAATCCGTCCACGCTGGGCCAGGCGGTAACGCTCACCGCAACCGTAACGAACGGCGGCGCCGGGACGGTGATTTTCTTCGACAACGGACTGATGATCGGGACGGCACCGGTCTCGAGTGGCGTGGCGGTCCTGAGCACGACCGGACTCGCCGCCGGCACACGGCTGTTGAAAGCCACCTACAGCGGCGACACGACGCACGGTCCGAGCAGTTCCACTTTGCTTTACCAGACGGTGAATGCCTCTCCCACCAGCGGCGAGGTCCCAGGCGCGAGCCTCACTACCGGGACCGGACCGGTGGCCATCGCCCAGGCGGACTTGAATCGGGATGGAAAGACAGACCTGGTCACGGTCAACACGACGGCGAATACCGTCAGCGTGCTGCTGGGCAACGGCAATGGGACCTTCGCGGCTAAAGTGGACTATCCCGTGGGCACGACGCCAAAGGGAATCGTGATTGGCGATTTCAATAACGACGGAAAACCCGATCTGGCGGTCGTCAACAACGGCAGCTACAACGTCAGCGTGCTATTGGGCAACGGCGACGGCACCTTCCAGGCGGCTATCAATATCCCTACCGGCGGTACTCCAAATGCATTGATTGCGGGAGATTTCAATGGCGACGGCAGGCTGGACCTGGTGGTCTCCAACTCATCCGCTTACACGGTCAACCTGTTTCTTGGCAATGGAGACGGCACGTTCCAGGCAGGCGTAACGATTTATAGCTATTTCGCCTACGCATTCGCGGTGGGCGATTTCAATGGCGACGGGAAGGCCGATCTCGCGTTGATGAATTACAGCACGTATGTTCTTCTGGGCAACGGCGACGGCACCTTCCAGTCGAATACCTATGTTTCCAACAATGGGTACTCCTACACGGGTCTGGCCGCGGCGGATTTCAACGGCGACCGCAAGCTCGACCTCGTCGTAGTAGGCTACGGCGGCGCCTATGTCTGCCTCGGTAACGGCGATGGAACTTTCCAGCCAGGGTCCGTGGCGTATGCTGCCGGAAGCAGCCCCTCTGGCGTTGCCGCCGCGGACGTGAATGGTGACGGTAAGCTCGATGCGATTGTGGCCAACGGCACCAGCAACAACGTCAGCGTCCTGTTCGGCAACGGCAACGGGACACTGCAGACAGCCATCAACTACGCCGCGGGGAGCAGTCCGAGCGGTGTAGTCGCCGGCGACTTCAACAACGACGGCCGCACCGACATCGCCGCGTCAAACAACGGCAGCAACAACATCTCGGTCTGGCTCGGCGTCCTGACACCGGTGCTTACTGTGACCAGTACCCACCCGGGAGCGTTTTATCTCGGAGAGACCGGGGCCGCGTACCTGATCACCGTGACGAATTTCGGACCGGGCGTAACTTCGGGCACGGTGACCGTCGTCGATACCCTGCCCTCCGGTTTGACCGCGACAGCCATCTCCGGTTCGGGATGGACATGTACCCTGGCCACCCTCACGTGCACCCGAACCGACCCGCTGGCCGCGGGCGCGAGTTTTGCGCCGATTACGTTGCGAGTGGATGTGGCCGCGAACGCCTCTTCGCCTCTGACTAATCAGGTGAACGTCTCCGGCGGTAGTTCCCCAGCGACCGGCGCCACCGACGTCGCTACCGTCAACGCACCGCCGGTCGCACTCCGCTTCGTGCCGATCACCCCCTGCCGTATCGCCGACACCCGTAAACCCGTCGGTGACTTCGGCGGCCCGCAGATCTCCGGCGGCAGTTCCCGCAGCTTCCTCATCCCCAACAGCTCCTGCGGCGTCCCTGCTTCCGCCCAAGCCTATTCTCTCAATGTCGCCGCCGTCCCAGCCGGTCCGCTCGGCTACCTCACCATCTGGCCCACCGGTCAGACTCAGCCCATCGCCTCTACCCTCAACTCCCTCGATGGCCGCGTCAAGGCCAATGCCGTCATCGTCCCCGCAGGCTCCAATGGCGCCATCAGCGTCTTCGCCAGTAACCCCTCCGACGTCGTCCTCGATATTAACGGCTACTTCGTCGCCGCCACGGATCCCTCTGCTCTCGCGTTCTATCCCGTCACCCCCTGCCGTGTCGCCGACACCCGCAAACCCACCGCTCCGCTCGCCGGTCCCTCTCTAGCCGGTGGCCAGAGTCGCACCTTCCCTATCCTCTCCGCTTCCGCCTGCAACATTCCCGCCACTGCTCAGGCCTACTCCCTCAACTTCGCCGCCGTGCCCAAAGGCCCCCTCGGCTACCTCTCGGTCTGGCCCTCCGGACAGGCCCAGCCCGTTGTCTCCACTCTTAACGCCCTCACCGGCACCGTCACCGCCAATGCCGCCATCGTCCCCGCCGGTTCCAACGGCTCCATCGACATCTTCGCCAGCAATCCCACCGACCTCGTCATCGACATCAACGGCTATTTCGCTCCCCCTGCCACTGGCGGCCTGTCCCTCTACAGCATCACCCCCTGCCGTGTCCTCGATACCCGCCAGCCCGCCGGTTCTGCCCCCTTCTCCGGCCAACGCGACCTCAACGTCGCCGCTAGCGCTTGCGGCATCCCCGTCGACGCCCAAGCTCACATCTTCAGCGCCACCGTCGTCCCCTCCACCGCGCTCGGCTATTTGACCTTATGGCCACAGGGGCAGAGCCAGCCGGTGGTAGCGACCTTGAACGCGATCGACGGCGCCATTACCTCCAACCTGGCGATCGTGCCCACAACGAACGGCAGTATCAGCGCCTGGGCGACCAACCCGACGCACCTGATCTTAGATATCGCCGGATACTTTGCGCAGTAAATGATACAGTTCTATGACATAATCGCAAGCGTTGCCGGGCCGTGCTATAGTGCTCGACCCTCGACCATATATGACCGCTACTCGCACGGTACGGTCTTACATTTCCTCGGTCCAGGAGACTCTTTCTTGTCCCATTCTCATGCTTGTGCCGTTAAGTCAGCTCTGCTTATCTGCTGCATTCTCTTATTCCAAGCCGTAGCCTCCGGCCAAAAGACTGCCAGTTCCACAAACCTCGGCGCTTCGGTTAACCCGGTTACCTACGGGCAGCCGCTCACACTAACCGCCACGGTGACTTCGGGCGCAACCGGTAAGGTGACCTTCTATGACGGCGTCACCGTGCTAGGAATCGCTGCGCTTTCGAGCGCACAAGCGGTATTCACCACCCGTCTGCTGCCATCGGGGACACGCTCGCTCTGGGCACATTACTCGGGCGACGCGATTTATGCGGCGAGCAACTCGGCGAAGATCTCGGAGTCTGTGGTGGCGAGAGCGACCTTTGGCTTCCGGCCCGGCGTGACCTATCCGACCGGGCAGAGGCCTATATCGATGGCCGTAGCGGATTTCAATAACGACGGGAAGGCCGATCTGGTTACGGCGAACTATGTGTCCGGCACCGTCAGCATCCTGCTCGGCAACGGCGACGGCACTTTTGGCGCGGCTACCAGTTATACAGCCGGCGTATCTCCAGAAACGGTGGCCACTGGGGATTTCAACGGCGACGGAAACGTCGATCTCGCGGTTATCACGAACTCCGGCACCAAAGATGAAGTGGCGATCCTGCTCGGAGCCGGTGACGGGACGTTCCAGCCGCCCATCTATAACACTTCAGGCAACTTCACGACCAAGCTCGCACTTGCCGACTTTGACGGCGACGGCATCCTCGATCTGGCTGTCAGTGGCTTGGACTTCCCTGGCGGTGTTTATGTTTTGCTCGGCAACGGTGACGGCACATTTCGTGGTGCTGCGCTGTATGCCACTTCTAACTTTGCTGTGGCCCTCGTGGCCGGCGATTTCAACGGCGACGGTTATGCTGATATTGCATCGATTGCCGGTAATAGCGTCAGCATTCTGCCAGGAAAGGGTGATGGGACTTTTCAGGCTGCCATCTATACCAACATTCCTTCCGGCAACTCGGTGGGAGCCGCTGTAGGTGACTTCGACGGCGACGGAAAGCTCGATGTCGCAACCGGGCTTTCTGAGTCGGGCGGGTTTATGCTGCTGCTGGGAAAGGGTGATGGAACTTTCCAGGGTCCGGTGACCTATCCGGGCGTTTATGGGGCTTTCGATCTTGCCGCCGAAGATTGGAACGGCGACGGAAGGCTCGATGTCGCCGTGTCGCAGGGATATTCCACCCAGGGTATTCAGGTGTGGTCCGGCAATGGCGACGGCACGTTCCAGACGGCCGCCAATTATTCGTTTTCAACCACGGTGTGGACGATGGCGGCTGGCGATTTCAATGGCGATGGCATACCTGACCTGGCAGCCGTGGAGAACAATACGGCCGCTGTCGCCATACTGTTGGGAGGTGCCGTTCCAGACCTGACGATCGGCATGTCCCGCGGAAGCGGTTTGAGCCAGGGCCAGACCGGTGCCGTTTACACCATCACCGTGACGAATGTAGGCGGCGTGCCCACCGGGGGCACCGTCTCGGTAACCGCGACACTCCCTTCCAACTTCACCGCTACGGCTATCTCCGGCGATGGCTGGACCTGCACCCTGGCAACGCTCACCTGCGGACGCTCCGATTCACTGGCCGGTGGCGCAAGCTATCCAGCGATTGCCATCACGTTCAATGTCCCGGCCACCTCCAGCGGTAACGTGACCGGCAGCGCCACGGTTTCCGGCGGCGGTGAGCAGAACTTTGGTAACAATTCTGCCAGCGATACAACCTTCGTGCGCTACGCCACCACCACCGGTTTGTCCGTGTCACCCACCAGTGTGGTCCTCGGGGAAACGGTCACCCTGACGGCAACGGTCACTACCGGGGCGACGGGCCAGGTTACGTTCTACGACGGATCGACCATCCTCGGTATTGCCCCGCTCTCCGCTGGACAGGCAGCCTTCGCCACAGTCCTCCTGCAGCCGGGTACCAGGGCTCTGCGCGCCCACTATGGAGGCGATTCTACCTACGGCCCCAGC
>Ga0335069_10014246_pt1 | contig 11142 bp, 6 predicted proteins | sample Lox_Sample_11_FD_206714 | JGI IMG/M metagenome (GOLD analysis project Ga0335069, IMG submission 206714) | Soil microbial communities from Loxahatchee National Wildlife Refuge, Florida, United States - Lox_Sample_1.1 | ecosystem: Environmental > Terrestrial > Soil > Wetlands | place: USA: Florida... | reverse complement strand
TTCTCTTGTTCTCAGGCGCCATGCCGGTGGCCCACAGCCGGCTCGCCGTGGTGCAGGATTTTGTTCCCCTTCCGGTGTTGGAGCTGTCGCACTTCTTCGGGAGCCTCGTTGGCCTCGGGTTGGTGCTGCTCGCGAGCAGCTTACAGCGGCGGTTGGACGCTGCCTACGGTATGGCCGTCGTGCTGCTGGCGTCCGGGGCGGTGTTGTCGCTGCTCAAGGGATTCAAGTACGAAGAAGCGTGGGTGCTGGCCGTGATGCTGGCGGCACTGCTTCCTTGCCGCCGGTACTTTTATCGCCGGGCATCGATCATCAGCGAGCGCTTCACACTTGGCTGGAGCCTGGCGGTCATCTGCATCGTGGCCGGCTCGATCTGGCTTGGGTTCTTTGTGCATAAACACCACGAGTATTCTCGAGATCTCTGGTGGGAGTTCAGCCTGTTCGGTGATGCGCCGAGATTCCTACGCGCCAGCGTCGGCGTGGTCGCGGGAGTGCTGTTCTTTGCTGTGGCTCAGCTCCTGCGACCCGCCCCTGCCCGAGCATCAGTACCGAGCGCCGAGACCATCCAGCTAGTACGTGCCATCGTGTCATGCTCGCCGCGAGCCTCTGCCCACTTGGCACTGCTTGGTGATAAATCCTTTGTGTTCAGTGATGATGGGCGGGCCTTCATCATGTATGCAGTTACCGGCCGCAGCTGCGTCGCCATGGGTGATCCCGTGGGCCCGCCGGAAAGTCACGCTGAGCTGGTGTGGCGGTTCCGCGAATTCTGTGACCGTTCCGACAGTTGGCCCGTGTTTTACGAAGCGAGCGCGGCGAACCTGCCATTGTACCTGGACGTGGGGCTCGACCCGCTCAAGTTCGGTGAGGAAGCGCGCGTCGCGCTGGGAGATTTCTCGCTGGAGGGGAGCGCCCGTAAGGTGCAGCGATATGTGGTGCGCCGTATTGAACGCGACGGTGGCTGCTTCGAGGTTTTGGCGCCCGAGGATGTGCCTACGTTGCTGCCGCAGTTGAAGGAGATCTCCGACGAGTGGTTGCACCAGAAGCGTGCCCGTGAGAAGGGCTTCTCCTTGGGCTGCTTCGACCCGCACTACCTGAGCGAGTTTCCAATGGCGGTGGTACGTGCCAACGGTAGAATCGTGGCCTTTGCGAATCTGTGGTGCAGCGGTCGGCAGGAAGAACTCTCACCGGACCTGATGCGCCACAGCACCGAGGCGCCGCAGGGCGTCATGGAATACTTGTTCCTCAAGGTCATTCTCTGGGGACAGGCTCAGGGGTATCGCTGGTGCAATCTCGGGATGGCCCCGCTTGCGGGGCTCGAGTCGCGGGCCCTCGCGCCGCTGTGGCACCGGGTCGGCGCTCTGGCCTATTTGTATGGAGAGCCCTTCTACAGCTTCCAGGGATTGCGATTGTTCAAGCAGAAGTTCAACCCGGAGTGGCGGCCACGATATCTGGTGTGCCCCAGCGGCTTGCTGGTACCGCGTGTGCTCGCCAATGTCGCGTCGCTTGTTTCTGGCGGGCTGCGCGGTGTGGTGACCAAGTGACGATGCAACAACTGCGGGCGGGAGTCTACTTCTGCTCAGATGCGGCTCTCAACCGGCGTGCCGCTCCGTCGAGGATCTTCTGCGCCAGCGCCCGGTAGTCACCGTCGAAATGGTGACCGCCGCTCGTGCGGATGATATCGACCCCCGAAAGCTGCGGAGCCCGGCACAGCGTATCTGGTTCTTCCGCACCGTAGAAACACTGAAAAAGTCCCAGGTTCTGGTGCAGGATTTCTGGAAGGACCTGCGGCGCCCCAATGCCTGGCTCGCCCCCGAACCATCCGGAGAGTTTCACCTCAAACTCGGCGCGTGGTTCCAGGCCGAGAAGGGAGACTTGCACTACCCGGGCGCGATCCTCGATGGACAAATGATTAAGGGCAAAAGGGAGGATGCCGGCGCCAAATGAGTAGCCGACCAGCACGACCTTCGGTGTGTTCCACTCGGCGCCGTAGTGCCGAATAATCTGCGACAGGTCGCTGGCGATTTCCCCGGGGGGCTTCGCGCGCCAGAAGTATCGCAGGCTATCGACCCCAACGACGGGCATGCCGTTCTGTGCCATGGCCTCGCCGATCTGTTTGTCGATATCGCGCCAGCCGCCGTCGCCGGAGTAGATCACGGCCATGGCTGGCCCCGGTCGTTCAGCCGGCAGCTCCGTCAGAGGGAGATCTGCGAGTGCGGATGACGCCCTCTTGGCGCCAGAAAGGGAACTACGAACCACTGCGAGCAAGCGTTCCAAGGGGGTGCCCCGCACGTCGACGACCTGGCCCTTCGATTGTTCGACCACCGCCGCGAACTCAGGAGGAAGAGGTGTAGCCGGCGAAATACGCCACCAACCGTTGAGCTGGGTCTGCGGCCCATAGATGAACCCACCGCCTTCGGCGGGTGCGTTGGGTGCACCCGCGCATAGGGGGACCTTGGTCTGCAGTACGGCCACGGGGTCGACACTGACTGCCCCGGCGATTGTCGCACTGGGCGACTGGGCGAGCGCCGCGTATGTGAGCGCCCCACCAGCGCCGATGCCAGCGAGGATCGGGGACTGGTAGCGGACGAAGTGGAAGTCGCGTTGCAAGCGTTCACTCAGATCCTCGATCTCCGCGATGACGTAGTGGCAGCCGTCGTTGCTGGCCGCGAGGTTTCGGACATATTGAGGAACATCGACGCCGACGACTACCACGCCCATTCCGGCGAGCGTGCGAGCGACACCGTCGTACGCGGCGGTCCAGCCCTTCAGGTCGGAGAACACGAACACCAGGGCATCGGGGGGCCGTGCTGGGGTCGACACCGAAACCATGCCCAGTCGACCGGCGTTGAAGATTCGCTCGCTGACACATTGCTGGCACGCGAGCGAAGCGCACAGCGAGATCAGCGCGAGCAGTGGCAGTTTGCACTGGTGCGCATGGGGACGAGCCTGCACGATGGATAGAGTATCATGAGCGGTTCGCGGAAGTGTCTAACCAGCCCCGCTCTGCAGCTCAACGCCCTCGACGCCACGCTGGGCGGGGCACCACTGGCGGCGGCAACACAATCACCTCTCTTACGAACATGTCGTTCGCATCGAAAATCAGAGCGTAGTTCCGGCCGCGCAGGATCTGGCGTAAGACGTCCTCGACAGGTGCCGTTGACACGACCATGTTTACCGGGGATCGCTCGATCCCGTCTTCGATCGAAACTTCAAACCCGGCCTTGGAGCCAATCGCTTGGAGCGTATCCGCAATCGTTGCTCCGCGCGCGTCGAGCTCGATCTCTCCGGTCGTGTTCAAATCGACGCGCAAAACTGGCTTCTGTTCCGTCCCCGCTTGCACCGTAGTGCTCTCGCACACAACCAGTAGAACCACCACGACGGCGAGCACCGCACGGCTACCGGCGCCGCGGCTCCTCTGCAGGGTAGTCACCTCCATCAGATCCTCCCACGCTTGTGGCTAGGACGAGCCGGCGTGTCCGCGCTTGCTTCCGTCGAGTTGGACGGCTCAGTGTGAAGTAGGTCGCCCTATCTCCGCAAAATCCGTCACCTTGACGACATGATCGATCATGAGTTTGACGTCGCGGAGAGAGTCGTCGGACTTGTTGACCACCGTCCCCGATACGACTCCGTCGTGCGTTCGCACGTCGGTGGTGATCACCTCCTGCGACGCTTGTCGCGCAGTAAGGATGTCCTCCCTCGTCGCAGCGCGGCCGCGGGTCGCCAGCGCCGCGATCGTCAGGGCGGCGACGGCACACACCGACATCGGAGCCTTGCCAGCGGTCATCTCGCACCTCCTTTCGTCTGCTGCAGTAGACGATCGAGAGGCCCGGTTGCTTCACTCGTCGAGCAGTGCGGCTTCACGATTGTGTCGATCAATCTCGACCGCCGCCTGCGTCACGCTTCAAGGGGTCGGGCAGGGTGACACCGAAGACTTCTTCACATCGCCTACCTCATCGAAGCGGTCGCTGATGCTTGCCGCGTGGGGGTAGGCCTCTTTGCGCTAGCGCAAGGAAGCACCTTGGGATTCCTGGGGCGCGTGTCAGACTCAACCACGGAGATTGTATGAAGTCGCTTCGGATCGGCTTGCGTTGGTTCGCTGGCGTTGCGCTGGGAACCCTTCTCGTGAGCGCGCCCTGTGCGCACTCCGCCACCGACGGAAAGGTCTGGATTCTCAACAGCAACAATTGGCAAGAAGGGAAGGATCTCCTCCCCGAAGTCGTGCTGCGGCGGGTCAAGAGCGGCGATTACTGGTTCAAAGTCGTGCCGGTGGATCCCGACACCTTCAAGCAGAACTACTCGAAGAGATTCTGGGACGCGAGTGAAGCGAACGCCGGCAAGTACGACATCGACGTCGCCACGTGCGGATTGAAAGATGTCACGACGCGGAAGATGCCGGACTTCTACTTCGGTTACCCATTCCCAAAGATCGATCCGAAGGATTCCAACGCCGCGTGCAAAATGGCGTGGAACTTTACTGCTGCGAACCAAATGGGCAACGGGCAAGGCGCGACGTTCACCCTCAACGGCATAGATTCCAGCGGCGAGTTCAAACGCATCAAGCTGTGGCTGCAGGGCAACGCCTTTCTTGGCCGCTCGGCTGGACCCATTCCCAATCCTGAAAATCTGCGCGGCGTCAGCATGTCGAACGTACTCGAGCCGCAGGATGTCGACGGCGTCGGCGGCCTGACGAAACAGCTGAACGACTGGACCTCACAAGATCAAGCGTGGTTCTACGTGCCCACCACCAGACGCGTGCGCCGTGTCAACGCTGCTACGCGTTCCGACCCGGTCGCCGGCCTCGACATCTTCGGCGACGACGTCAACTGCTACTCGGGCAAAGTCGAATATTACAAATGGAAACTTCTCGGCGAGGGCAACATACTCGCACCGGTGCTGAGCCCCACGCCATTAGCACAGAAACAAGTCAGCCCAACGCGCTGGGAGGTTGAGATCCCCTATTACAAGGGAGCCTATGAAACCCCGGGGGCCAAGGGCGCCCCGTGGTTGATCGTCGAGAACCTCAACATGATTCCGCGCCCGGTGTGGATCCTCGAAGGTGAGTCCGAGGACCCATACTACAACTTCGGTAAGGTGATCATGTACATGGACAAGGACATGTACCGCATCTACTGGAAGCTGGTCCACAACCGTGCCGGCGAGTACTTCTACAATGCCATGTGTTCGTACCACTGGTCGAAGAGCGCGGACGGGACGTTCTCCGCAGTGACGCCGGATATGGTAGTGGGCGTGAACGACAAGACCAACCGTGCGGCCATTGGCGGGCGCTACACCTCACAATTCATCGAAACCGACTATCCCCCGGACTTTTTCACCTTGCACCATCTGAGCCATATGTCGGATTGATGTCCTCCGTCGACGTCCAAGGACCAGCGCTGCCAGGCCTTGACCAACTGCAGCCGCAGCGTAGGCAGCGATGCAGGGTGATCCCGTAGTCACTCAACCATCCGATCGGAAACGGTTGACCATGGCGGATCAACGCGCCCGCGAAAACGACTCGCGGCCGACCACGACCGTACGGCACCGGTGAAGGGCACATGTCCAAGCTATTCTAACCTTACTCGGCACCACCCTCCGCAGAAGTGGGTTCCGGCGTCGGGGATGTAGACCTGTCGTTGCGATCACTCTGAATATCTATGAAGAGGCCGCTACTTTGACGAGGACTAGCGCGCTGTAGTCGTTCGATGTCACTGGGCCGTCCCACGATAACGAGGACGTTTCTGCGCCGAGCGGTTGCACTGACATTGCTCCAGCGGCAACGCTACACTACACTTTTCTGGGATTTCAGGATGCCTGCATCGTTCTCCGTGGAAACCTTGCGTGCACCGTCGTAAGCATTTGCGAAGAACCGTTCCGGTATGTGGATCGTTCGACTAGCGCTGCGCCGACCCCTGTCCGTGGCCGTAATGGCCTTGCTGATGATGGTGCTCGGCGTTCTGTCCTTTGAGCTGATGAACGTCGACATCTTTCCGGCCATCGATCTGCCGGTGGTGCTGGTGGTGTGGAACTACCCCGGCCTCTCGGCGACCGACATGGAGCGCCGCGTCGTGCTGCTGAGCGAGCGCGCCTTTTCCACCACGGTCAACGGCATCGAACACATGGAATCGGAGTCGTTCTCCGGCATTGGGATGATCAAGGTGTACTTTCATCCCGGCGCGACGGTGGCCGGCGCCGTCGCGCAGATGAGTGCGGTCGCTGAGACCATCCTGCGCATCATGCCGCCGGGCATCCAGGCGCCCAACATCATCGATTACAATGCGGCCAACGTCCCCGTCGCGCAGCTCGATGTCGCCAGCGAGACGCTGCCCGAGCAGGAGCTGTTCGACTACGGGCTGAACTTCATCCGCGTCAAGCTGTTCACGATCGAGGGCCTGTCGTCGCCGGCGCCACTCGGCGGTATGGGCCGCGCGGTGATGGTGAATTTGCATCCGACGGACTTGTACGCCAATGCGCTGTCGCCGCAAGACATCGGCAACGCGCTGGCGGCGAGCAACATCATCATCCCCGCCGGTACCGTGAAGATCGGCGACCGCGAGTACAGCGTCTCCCTCAACGGCAGCCCGTCGCGCGCCGACGATTTCAACCAGCTGCCCGTCAAGGTCGCCAACGGCACGCCCGTGCTGCTGGGCGACGTTGCGCCGGTGACCAACACGCATCAGGTGCAGACCAACGTCGTGCGCGTGAACGGTAAGCGCGCAACCTACTTGCTGGTCATCAAGCATGCCGCCGCATCCACCCTGGCCGTAGTCGACCGCGTCAAGGCGATGATTCCGGATATCCTCGCAACCGCCCCCAAGGGCCTGGGCGTGTCGCTGTCGTTCGATCAATCGAAGTTCGTGCGTGCGGCCTTGTGGGACGTCGTGCAGGAGGCGGTCACCGCGGCCCTGCTGGTCGCAATCATGGTGCTCGTCTTCCTGGGATCGCCGCGCAGCATGCTGATCGTCATCATATCCATCCCGCTATCGATTCTCACGGCGTTCGTCGCCCTCAAGCTGTCCGGCCAAACGGTGAACACGATGACATTGGGCGGGTTGGCGCTCGCGGTCGGCATGCTGGTCGATGACGCCACCGTCGAGATCGAGAACATCCACCGCAATCACGCCATGCACAAGCCATTGCTGGTGGCGATTCTCGACGGTGCGGCGCAGATCGCCATGCCGACGTTCGTCGGTACTCTAGCGATTTGCATCGTGTTCTTCCCGGTCGTTCTGCTCTCCGGTGTTGCCAAGTTCCTGTTCACGCCGCTAGCGCTCGCCGTGGTCTATGCCATGCTCACATCGTACCTGCTGTCGCGCACCCTGGTCACCACCATGGCGCGCTACCTGCTCACCGAAACGCCTGCAGAGCACGCCGGCAGCGGCGCCTGGGGCCGATTCATCGGATGGTTCGACGCCGGTTTCGACCGCGTGCGTGAGTGGTATCGTGTCGCCCTCGGCAAGTTCATCGCGCGCCGCGGGTTTGCGCTGCTGTGCGTCGGCGTCGCCATCGCCGCGTCCTTCTTGCTCATAGTGGTCGTTGGGCAAGACTTCTTCCCGACCGTTGACGCCGGTATGATGAAGCTACACGTGCGCGCTCCGACCGGGACGCGCATCGAGAAGACCGAGCGCATCGTCGACGAAGTGGAGAACACGATTCGCGGCCTGATTCCCGCCGATGAGCTCGCGGGCATCAGCGACAACATCGGCACGCCCATTTCCTACAACCTGGCTTTCTACCAGACTGACAGCATCGGCCCGCAGGACGCTGATATCTTGGTGCAGCTCGAACCGACGCACGCGGCCACCGCGATGTACCAGGATAAGATCCGCCGCGCCCTCAGTCGCAAATTTCCGGACACCGACATCTATTTTCAGGCGGCGGATATCGTCAGCCAGGTGCTCAACTTCGGATTGCCGGCGGCGATCGATGCACAGATCTCCGGAGGGAACGACCTGCAAATGCAATACGACATCGCGACACGTCTGAAGGCGGAGATGCAGCGCATTCCGGGTCTCACCGACCTGCGCATCGCCGAACCGATCGACTACCCCACCCTCAAGGTCGACGTCGACCGATCGAAAGCCCTGGAGCTTGGCATCACGCAATCCCAGGTCGCTTCCAGCTTGCTGACTTCGCTCAGCACCAGCTTCCTCTTACAGCCGAACCAGTGGCTCGATCCGGCGAACGGCGTGAACTACAGCGTGCTGCTGCAAACGCCGCAACACCTGGTGGATTCGATCGAGGCGCTCGCCGAGACACCGTTGAGCGGCGCGCCACTCGACGGCGTCGCCATGTCACCGCAGCTGCTGGGGAACATCGCGACGATCACGCAAGGCATCGAGCCGGCGGTGATCAATCACTACACGGTGCAGCGGGTTACCGACGTCAACGCCGGCGTCGCCGGGCGCGACCTGGGCAGCGCCGCCGCGGCGGTCGAACGTGCCATCCAACGGTTGGGGCCGCTGCCGCCGGGCGTCAAGGTGGTGGTACGCGGGCAGAGCCAAGCGATGCGCGAATCGTTCATCACCCTCGCGGAGGCGCTCGTCCTAGCCGTGGTTCTTGTCTACCTATTGATGGTGGCCAACTTCCAATCCTGGCTCGAGCCGTTCATCATCCTGCTGGCGGTCCCCGGTGCTTTGGCCGGCGTGCTGTGGATGCTCGTGCTCACCGGCACCACGATCAATGTGGAATCGCTAATGGGTGCGATCATGGCGGTCGGCGTAGCGGTCGCGAACGGAAACCTGCTGATCACGTTTGCCAACGAGCTGCGTGAGGAAGGCTACAGCCCGATGGCCGCAGCCATCGAGGCTGGCCGCATCCGTCTGCGGCCGATCATCATGACGGCGCTCGCCATGATCCTGGGCATGCTGCCGATGGCGCTGACGCTCGGCGCCGGCGCCGATCAGAACGCGCCCCTCGGCCGCGCCGTCATCGGTGGTTTGATCATGGCGACGCTCACCACGCTGTTCGTTGTGCCGGCGGTCTACTCGGTCGTCAGCCGCAACGTCGTCGGCAAACATCACCGCGATGCGGAGATCGAAGCGGTGGTGGCGTCGGACGCGATGCGGAGCTGAGTCATGCAGGACGATCCACGCAGCTATATGCCGCGCCCGCCGGGAAAGTTGTTCACGATCGGCTGGGTCAGTGCGGTCGTGATCACCGTCTGCGTTGCGGCGGCGCTGGTGTGGGCGCGCAACCTCAACGTGCGCCGCCAGGCGGACAGCCTCGACCAGGAAGCCGCACAGGGCCAACGTGTCTTGGTTGTCCGGGTCCAACACGCACCGCCGAACCGCAGCCTCGACGTTCCGGCGACGATTCATGGTTTCGTCGAAACACCGATCTACGCGAAGATCGCCGGCTATCTGAAGACGATCACTGTCGACAAAGGGGATCGGGTCGATCAGGGACAGGTGCTGGCGGTGCTCGACTCGCCCGAGATCGATCAGCAGGTCGCCAACGCGCGCGCCAACTACCAACTGCAAGCGGTGACCGACGAGCGCAATCAGAAACTGGTGCATGACGCACTGATTGCCCAGCAAGTGGCGGACGAGTCGCACAGCGCCATGCTGCAAGCCAAGGCGACAGTCGAGCAGCTCGAAGCGACCCAGGCATACAAGGTGATTCACGCTCCGTTCAGCGGCATGGTCACAGCGCGCTTCGTCGATCCGGGCATGCTGATTCCGCAGGTAACGACGCCTTCCGCCGGCAGCCCCATCGTTACGCTGGCGACACTCAGCCCGGTGCGGGTGTATGCCAACGTCCCGCAGAGTGTTGCCCCGCTCATCCAGAATGGTGATCCGGCGACGATCTCGGTCACCGAGTATCCCGGCCGCGCCTTCACCGGAAGCGTGACACGACACCCGGACGCCCTGCAGCCGGCGACACGTACGATGTTGGTTGAGGTCGACGTGCCGAACGAGGACTCCGCCTTCTACCCAGGCATGTACGCCACTGTACGTTTCACGGTCGCGCAACCGGCCGGGCCCGCGCGGGTGCCCGATGACGCGCTGATCTTCCGGAGCGGCAAAGTGTATGTGCCCGTTGTCCACGAGAATCGGCTGGCGCTCGCTGAGGTCAGCCTCGGGTACGATGACGGCCGTATGGTCGAAGTCACGTCGGGGGTCGGAGAGAACGACTTGGTGGCGATCAACGTCGGGCAGGCGGTGCGCGACGGCCAGGTGGTGCAGCCGATCTCCGCCGAGACGCCATGAGGACGATATCGTACCGGCCCGTGATTTTCGATCTCGGGGGTGTCGTCGTGGGCTCGCCGCTGCACGCTCGGATGCGATGTGGCAGAGCAGGCCAAGCAAGCTGGTAAGGATTCCGATCCATTTGCGCACGCGGCCTTTATCTGCTCGTCCGGAGCGCTTTCAGCGACACGGACGCTCTTGCCCGTGGCCCTGTACAAGCCAGCTGCAAATACGGCTGCGGCAATTGCAGCCAGCGTGGCAACCCAGGTTCCAGCGGATGGCCCGTCACCGGAAGCGGGACCGTGCCACGGATATGGCTACCGGGGAAGCGTATTCTGTTCGCGTTCAGAAGGAACTCATCCGTGTGATGGATCGCCTACTGCAGCGCGATCGATCCTCGCGCTGCGAAGGCCGAGGGTGCCGACTATGGACCGTGGCACTTGACCGATTGGCCCACCCTCTCGGGCTCGCAAACCAGTTCCAGCCTCTTCGGTGGTGGAGGTCCAAGAAAGCCCGCGTGCCAGGCTTCCCTCAGTCCCGCTCCGGTATCGATGCAGACCGTCACCGGCGCCATTGGATCACCGTGCAGCACTAGCACCGGATAAAATCGGCAGCGTTCCTCGAAGTGAAAATATCCGCTCGCGTCGACCTTCGCGTCCTCGCCTGGGCGCTCGCAGAGCGGGCGCGTCGTGTCCACTGGTCCCGGAAGGATCTGATACGGCGGCAGCACGCGCTTCACCCGCACCTTGTCTGCCGGCATATCGGGAGCGACGACGGTGCCGTTGATTTCCGATGCGCGGCGTTCCATGTGCGGGAACGGAACACACCCGACAGCGAGAAATGAAACAACCACAAGTGCCCACCGCACCCGCACGTCACGTTGCTCTTGGTTGTGAGAGGTTGCCACAGCGTCGGCTGATATATATCCCCAAACCGCCCGCGGGTATGTGGCGGAGTC
>Ga0335069_10014245_pt1 | contig 11142 bp, 10 predicted proteins | sample Lox_Sample_11_FD_206714 | JGI IMG/M metagenome (GOLD analysis project Ga0335069, IMG submission 206714) | Soil microbial communities from Loxahatchee National Wildlife Refuge, Florida, United States - Lox_Sample_1.1 | ecosystem: Environmental > Terrestrial > Soil > Wetlands | place: USA... | reverse complement strand
TCTTTGGACCAGGAGATTAACCCCTGGGAAGCTCAAAGCGCGCGGTTCGACTTTGCAGCTCGCAAACTGAACCTCGACGAGGGACTGTGGAAGCTGCTTCGGACTCCAGCGCGCGAAATTATTGTTCATTTTCCTGTAGCTATGGATAGCGGCCACATGGAAATCTTCACCGGCTACCGCGTTCAGCATTCGATCGCGCGCGGACCAGCCAAGGGCGGCATCCGTTATTCGCCGGAAGTGACTCTGGACGAAGTGCGTGCGCTCGCGAGCTGGATGACGTGGAAGTGCGCGGTCGTCAACATTCCATTCGGTGGCGCAAAAGGCGGGGTGATTTGCGACCCCAAGAGGATGACCCAGGGCGAGCTGGAGCGTTTGACGCGGCGTTATACCGCCGAGATCGTTGATTTCATCGGGCCGGAGAAGGACGTTCCCGCTCCCGATGTCAATACAAACGAGCAGACCATGGCCTGGATCATGGATACCTACTCCATGCATTTGGGGCATACGGTCACAAGCGTTGTCACCGGAAAGCCTCTCAACATCGGCGGCTCACGCGGGCGCGTCGAGGCGACTGGGCGCGGGGTGATGGTTGTCTGCGACGAGAGCCTTCGCTATCTGAATATGCCCATCGAAGGCTGCCGCGTCGTCATCCAGGGCTTCGGCAACGTGGGTTCGAACGCTGCCCGCCTGATGATGGAGCATGGCTACAAGATCGTGGGCATCGCGGAAAAAGACGGCGGCCTGCAGAATGCAAACGGGATCGACATTCATCAGCTGCTCGAGTACAAGTACCGGAACGGGACGATCCTCGGATTCCGTGGCGCCGAATCCATGCCCAGCGAGGAACTGCTCATCTCGGATTGCGACATTCTCATTCCCGCCGCGACAGAGAACGTGATCACCAGCCGCAATGCGGACAAGATCAAGGCGCGCATCGTGGTGGAAGGGGCAAACGGCCCAACCACCGCGGTCGCTGACGAGGTCCTCGCCGACAAGCGCATCTTCATCGTGCCCGACATCTTGGCCAACGCTGGCGGAGTCACCGCCAGCTACTTTGAGTGGGTGCAGGACCGCCAGGGCTACTTCTGGAAAGAAGCCATCGTCAACGAGCAGCTTGAGACGATACTGCGCGACAGCTTCGACGATGTCGTTCGATACGCCGAAGCTCACAATGTGAACAACCGCATCGCGGCCTACATGCTGGCCATCGATCGCGTGGCGTTCACCATCAAGCAGCGCGGCATCTACGCTTAATAACCGCTGGTTAGAGCAGCATGACGAGGGCGGGCCGTGATCGCGGCCCGCTCTCTGTTGGTGCGAGAGGTTCGGGATCGAGATCCTATACTGGTTCGGATGGCTGGGCTCAGGAAGAGAAGCGCAGGCTTGTTGATGTACCGCCGCCGCAATGGCGAGATCGAAGTATTCCTGGTACACCCGGGAGGACCCTTCTGGGAGAAGAAAGATGAGGGCGCATGGACGGTTCCCAAAGGCGAATGCGCGCCCGATGAAGATCCACTCAAGGCGGCAAGACGCGAGTTTCAGGAAGAGACTGGATTCTCAGCCGGAACCGATTTTCTGCAGCTTGGCGAAATCAGGCAGGCGAGTGGAAAACTGGTCACCGCCTGGGCCTTCGAAGGGGATTGCGACCCGGCTCAACTGGTCAGCAATTTATGCCTGATCGAGTGGCCCCCGCGCTCCGGTCGCCACGTCGAGATTCCCGAGGTCGATCGCGGAGCGTGGTATTCGATCCCGGCCGCGCGCGTGCGCATCCTGAAAACCCAGGAGCCTTTCCTCGACGCCCTGCTGCGTATACTCATGCCCGGCAGCCGGGAAGTCTAAGCTCGCAGCCGGAACGAAGAAGGGCGCTGCATCTCTGAAACGCCCTTCGGATCACCTCTCGCTGCGAAGGCCTACGCGTCGTCGTAGTCCTCGGTCAGCGATTTGAGAAATGCCGCCAAAGCCGCGATGTCGTCCTGCGTCAGGTGCATGTTTGCAAACTCCGGAGGGGCATGGCGCAGCGCTCCATTGTGGGCTAGTTGCGAACTCAGGATGTAGAACGCAACCACATCCTCAAACTTGTTGCGGGTCCCGTTGTGAAAGTACGGCGCCGAGTCCTCGAGATCGCGCAGAGTCGGCGTCTTGAACTGCGCGATCGTGCTCGCCAGCCCCCGATCGACCGAGCAGTCTCTCCCGGTGGAACACACAACCGCGCCCAGCGCAATCTGCGGATCGGGCTTGTCCGGGTTCATATAGATGTTCCAAAGCCCGAGATCGGCCAACCCGGAATTGGATGCCGACGCGGCGTGACGAAATGCCTCGACGGCATTGGGATGCGCAGAACTCGCCGGCATGTACTGGTCAAAGTTCGCCGTCCGCTCTGCCTGCGTGGGAATGTGCAGGTTGGCGAAAGCTCCTGCCCCGTGAACATTGTCGTACTCGTCTTGCGAGACGCCTGTGTTGTGAAACAAGAAGTCAGTGAAATCCGGCGCCTGGTGGCAGGCCGCGCAGTTTCCCGCGTGCTGATCGTCGCCCCCGTTCGCTGTTCCAACCTTGAGGAAGACGATCAGACCGGCCAGCTCCTGCGGACCGAACTGATATGCCTGGTCGTGATACCTGAAAGAGCCGTCATTAGCCGTGATGTAGATCGGATTCTTGAGCGCAGTCACTTCGTTGAACAGCCGCTTGTTGTAGTCGGCCTTGGTCTCGCCCGCAAGCGGTTGTACCGGCAGATGGTTCACGCGTAGAAAGTTGTCGTACGGCGACCCGATGTAGCGTCCAAACTCGTCTTGCGAAAAGAGCAGGTCGCGCATATAGGTGGAGACCATCATTGCGATCTCGTCTACGATCTGTTGGTCGGTCGCGGTCTTTACGTCAAGGCGCTGCGACGGAGGCAGTAGAAGATCAGACGTAATGCGCCTGTCGGTGCCGAGCATCAGCGTTCCGTAGGAGAGCCCGTTGGTTCTTTCGGCCGCCAGTTGGCTTGATCCGTCGTCTTCGCGAACGACGCGCGCAATGTGGGCGACTGCCTGGTTGTACTGTGTCGGGTCCCAGCCGAAGTTGCGTCCGGTCATGGTCGCTGCCACCAGTGACTCCGGCGTTACGAATTCGCCGTCGAAGTGCAGAAAGGTGGCTCCTGCGTGAGGTTGCAACGATCCCACCATCTGCATCGAGTTGCGCGGTGTGTGATCGAAGGTGCCCATGGCGCGTGGAATCGGGCTGCGCGTGGTGAAGTCGGCATACGTGCGGTTGCCCGCGTGAGGCACGCCCTGGAACTCCGTGACAAAGTGGCAGGACCGGCAGTTGATGGACTGGCCTGCAAACGGACCGGGGAGAGTGCCGTTTCCCGTCTCAACCGTGCTCACAACAGGATCGCCCACAGACAACGGATCGTTCACCGCTGTCATGTGCGTTGCGAAGTACTGCGAGAATCGCGTATCGAGGAACAGCCTCTCTCCGATGGTGTCTGCGGGCGGCGTACTTTCCGATTCTGTTCCAAACGCCGGAGCTTTGCCGGAACCGCATCCGGCAGCGAGGCCGGAAAGGACAAGAGCGAAAATCGCTGCGGAGCGAGAAATGCCTGAGGCGCGGCGAATCCTCCGGTGCAGATTGGCATTCATCATCACTTTGCCCTCCGCGGTTCTGTGGTCTGCGGTGGCAGGCTGCGCAGGTAGGCGATGATCTGCCAGCGTTGCTGCTCCGGCAGGGAACTCCAGGAAGGCATACCCTTCCATAAGCTCCCGTTCTTCAGCAGCCACGCCAGTTCCCCGTCGGTTGCATGCGCAACCCGCTCGCTGCGCAGGCTGGGCCGACTGTGCTTTCCGTCGGCATCTTTGCCGTGGCACGTCGCGCAGTTGCTTTGGAACAGGACCGCGCCCGCGGCGACTGCTTCTCGGTTCCCCCCAAATGGATTCACGCGTCTCCGCTCCGCGTCAGGCACCTTGCTGAGCCAGCCGCCTGAAGCCGCCATCAGCATCGATGAACAGGCGAGCAGAATCGACAGCTTTGGCCATCCTTTAGTGCTCATCGCGGTTCTCCTTTCCGAAACCAGTCTCGGAATTGCTGGATTTCGTAGGAGACCCTGAATCGCCAAAGCACGGTCGCGGCGTTGTCATTCAGGCCAAATTGCGGAGAAAAACCAATTGTGGTCCCGCGGAGGTTGAAGTTCAAGGTCGGGCCTGCATAGTGCGACGTGCCTTCGAGACCGAAATCATGAATCGTGGCCAGACCTCCGTAGAGTTCCGCGCCGGCCGCAAAGTTCTGTCTGCAGAAGATGCAGTCGCGGCTCCGCGCCACCAGCGCCAGCGGACGGCTTGCTGCCACCGCATATCCAAACTCCCATGGCTCATTCGCCAGGTTTTTTTCGGCGATGAAATTCTCTGAGAAGTTCCAGCCCTTGGCATTGCTCGACAAGATGAGCTTGCCCTCGATGGCACGCTCGACGTCTGCGCGGCCTTCCGCATTCGATACCTGAAAATCGGTCACGGTATCGTGCCCCGTGATTTCGAGAAGACTCTTGTCGGCGCGGTTGACGTTCTCATACTCGAGATAGAGCACGGGGTTGACCCAGTGTTCGGCCAGCAATACGCGGAAGCGGTTCTCCCAACGGAAGCCGGTGAAGATGGCGGAGTCGTTGTGGGTCGCCTGGCCTTGCAGATAGACTTCCGTCGTCCACCAGCCCGTAGCGCCATACTCCAGCTCCAGCGTCGGGCTGAAGAATGCGTTGGCGTCTTGCGGTGAGCCAGTCAATCCCTTGAGCCCCACCTCAAGATTGCCGGGCTCCTCGAGCTTGTCCGAGTACGTGACAAAATACGGCGGCTCCTGCGCCGCAGCCTGCATCGGCACCAGAAGCCACGCAAAGGCTGCAACCAACAGGACAAATAACTCTTCAGATTTGAAAACTCGATTTGTCGAACCGGGCGCAACACTCCCGGTCGGTCGAGGCGCACAACAGCGCCTGCGTCGCAAAAAACAACGCACTGGCCAGGCCATTCAATCCCTCTCTGGAAAGGTGGCCGGGGTTCCGCTATGCTAGGGGAACCGTCAGCTCACAGGTTGTCGGTTGAGCGGTCCTGGTGGCGCTTCGCGAGAGTCTACCGCCGGGGCCGCCCCTTCATTGCCTGATCAAACGCAGCTTCCGCCCCGGGAACACGTACAAGCCCGTCACAGAAAGCCGGAAAGAGCTTCGAGATTTGCGGATAGTTTATATCCGACTGATTTAGTCCTATATGAAATTAGCATAGCGATAGCCCGCTTGCAACCACTCGAAATCGCGCTTGATGAAACTCTCGTGTGACCGCCCCCGGCACTGCTGAGGCACGATCTTGCCCACGGTGCAATAATGGACCCTGACTCCACTCCGCGCACATCCGAGGGAATCGATCGGTGAATCTTCCCAACTCCATCACGATGAGCCGGATCGCCATGATCCCGCTCCTGCTGTGGATTCTCTCGCCGCATTTTCCGTGGCAGGGGCCAAACGGCGAGCAGGAGATACTGGCTTCGATTCTGTTCATCCTGGCTTCAATCACAGACGGGCTGGATGGCTACCTGGCCCGCAAGCGCGGCCAGATTACGACCATGGGGATGCTGCTCGATCCTCTCGCCGACAAGATTATGGTGACGGCTGCGCTTGTCGCCCTGGTGGCCTACAACCCCGATGTGCTCAAGGTCTGGATCGCTGTCGTGATCATCGGACGCGAGTTTCTCATCTCCGGCCTGCGATCGATCGCTTCGTCCGAGGGGTACACGATTCAGGCGAGCGATCTCGGCAAGCTCAAGACCGTCGTGCAGATCGTCTGCGTGGTTTCAACCATCCTGGCCCACCACTGGTATGAGTGGGTCTTTTTTGGAGTCCTTGTCATTCCCGTCAAGTGGTTCGCGATCGCCGCGGTCTACTTCACGGTCGTCGTTTCCACGATCTCAGCGATTGATTACTTTGTGGGCTTCTGGAAGCAGATCGATCACGCATCGCGTGACCGGCGCGCCAGCTTCGTGCTTACGCGACGCAAGGGCGCCACAACGCCCACCAGCAACTGATCCGCAGAATCGAACAGCCCCGGAGACTCTTCCGGGGCCGTTTCGCTTTTGAGTCTGATTCTTGAGTTATGCGATTGCGGCAACCTCTGCCGAGGTCCCGGGTTGTGCGGGAATTGCATCTGTCGTCGGAGCAACCGGATGCGCTGGTGCATGAGCCCCGCGGGTGAGCCGGTGAACAAAATGATACGGCGGCCACGGCCCGGAGAGCTGCATCTGGCAATCGCGCATTGTGGCGCTCGTGCTTGCAAACTTGTTCTGGTAGCGCTCGATGTATTTCCGCTCGATGAGGTGCGCAATGTCGAGCACCATCTTTCCGTTCTCCGTCAGGCGGCAGCTCACATCTTCGTCGAGCGGGATAAACAGCCGATGCATCTGGAAACTCACGGCGCGGGCGCGTGTCTGGCGTTCGCGCTGGCGGGTGGCCGTTTCCCTCAGATTGGTGAGATATCCACGGCCTACCGTGTCTGCCGGCATGTGCCGGTCCAGTTCGCGGCTGCAACAACAGTCGTCCACCAGGATCCTGAGGTGCATCTCCGTCTTGCCGCGGAGCTTCTCGATGTTGCCCAGGAACTGGCGCTGATTGGAACGGATCGACTTGCGCAGGCTCTCGTCGTCGTTGAAGACCGTGCCAAACCGGAAGGGGAGAACGGTGGAGTGCTTGAAGCAGTCGGCGATCACCCTGGCATGGTCGACTCCAGCCTTCTGGCTCAGCGTCTCGGCTGGATTGTGTTCGCTGACGATAATAGCAAGGTCACTTGCCGGGTATAGGAAGACCTGGTTGCCGCTGACTCCGTGGACGGATTCGAGCGGTACGGGTTTACGATGTCGGGCTAATTCAGGGAAGGCTTGTTTTTCACCAATGCAGTAGGCATACCATGCCATATGGAGGCACTCCGTATGCGGACGCCGGTAAGCGCGCCGCTCGTTAGTGAAGCTCTGTGAACTCAGATGGAACAGCGGTTTGACACAGGGCAGAAAATCCCCAATTGAACTACCGGGAATACTAGCCCGCCGTAAATACGACTGGCAATGCTCTGGATCACAAAGCATCTAAATGCCGTCTAAATATCCAAAAGTGGCATTCGCATAATCAAAAACTGTGTTAGCTATATCGAACCAAGCCCGAAATCTAGCCAAAAGTTGATCTGGCGAACGAATCTTTCGTCAAAAGTGAAAACCAGGCGTCTAGAAACAGGGTCTTGTGCCTCCGCGAACCCGGGACAGAGCTCTCTAAAGCCGCAGAATGTACGCCAGGCGGACGCAGACCAACGTCGTGAATCCGATCGAAAGCGTCAGCAGGATGAAGATCATCCACATCAGCCGCGTAAGCCTGCGCCGCAGGCTGAGCTGATCCGCGGCCAACTCGCGAAGATCCGCGCTGTTGCGCTCAAGGTCTTCCCTGATCGTCGCGAGGTCCTGTTCGATCGAGATCAGCGAATCCCTCTGGTCTGACAGCTGCCCGCGGAGTGTACGCTGGTCTGCCTGCAGTCTGCCGATCGCGGATTTGACCGGTTCAAGGTCAACGGGGCGCGAGGTCGGCGTGAGAAAATTCGCCGCAGCCGATGCGACATTGCCTTCGAGCAGCGGAAGCATCTTCTGCACGACAGGAAGCACCACTCTGGCGGCGCTGATTGCCCGGGCAAAGGCGCTGGCCTTCTCCTGCCGTGGCTGAGTCCGCGCAGGGACCTTCGGTTGCAGGACAGCGGCCTCATGGGCGTGTTCGTGATGCGCGGCAGGGGCAGGTTCCAGCTGCGGGGCAGGAGCTTCAACGACGTGTTCCTGGTGCTGGTGGCCGTCATCGGGAACAGCCTCAGGCCTGGGCTCCACGCCGTCCTGAGATTCGGCTGGCTGCGCCGGTACGCCCTTGGAAACCGGATGCCCCGGACCGGGATTCCAGGGATCATTCGAGTGAATCATCAATCACCTTCCTCTTCACTATAAGTGAGTTGGCGCGCATCCGGCAGAAGCGCTCGCGCTCCTTAAGTCGCGTATTCTCGATTGCAGGAGAACCCCGTGAATCCTGTCATATCTCGACCTCTGCGCAGTCTGCAGCGCAATATCTTGGCTGGAATCATTACCATCGGGCCTCTCTTCGTTACCTGGCTCGTTTTCAGCTTTGTTCTCACCAATCTCGCGAAGGCCGGACTGCCTCTCGTTCAGCTCCTTGCGTCCTACTTTCCTCAAATGTGGACCAGCGAGCCGTGGCTCAGATCTACATTGGCGGTGCTCCTTACGCTCGCCTTGTTGTATGTGCTTGGCCGCCTCACATCTCTGATGATCGGAAGGCAGGTCTTTGATCTCTTCGAGTCGTTGCTGGAGCGCCTGCCGCTCGTGGCGAAGATCTACGGATCGGTGCGGCAGCTGCTCGACTCCATGCTCGCAAAGAAGGACGCAAACCAGCGCGTGGTCCTGGTCGATTTCCTCGCCCCCGGACAGAAGAGCATCGGATTTCTGACGCGCACGCTGACTGACTCGGCCAGCGGAAAGGAACTGGCGGCAGTTCTGCTGCCGTGCGCCATCAATCCCACATCGGCGTTCCTGCAACTGCTTCCTCTCGATCGCGTCACCATGACCGACCTGTCGATGGAGCAGGCAATGAGCATGCTGATGACGGGCGGAGCCGTTGCGCCCGAGAGCGTGCAGTTCAGTCAGCCCGTCGCTGGTTCTCTTGAAGACGCATCAAGCCCGGGGCTCACTCAGCCACGCTAGTGGTAGTTCTCGGAAGATCTTCCGCGATGTGCTCGCTATCATGTGTGATCTTCCGCAGACTCACGTGTTCAAACTGTGCCCAGATCAGGCCGACGGGCACGACACACAGGAACGTGGCGAGCAGAAGTGTCGCCGCGCAGGCGGTGGCTGCTTCCGGAGCTGCTCCGTAGAAGCTGGTCAGCGCGGCCGCTACAAACCCGATCTGCGTGAACCAGCCGATCACCGGCAACTGTAGTGCGCTTACCGTTCCGCTGAGCGCGAGCAGCAACATGCAACGCGCCCACGACATCGAGGCCAGCTCGGGACTGGCCACAAAGGCCCTGACGGTCCACAGATAGGCCAGGGCAATGATGAACCACATAGCGATCGAGAGACCTGCAGCCCGGCAGAAGTCGCCAAACGTGCGCATCGTATCCAGGCCCGCCCGAAATGTGCGGATCTTGTCGCCGATTGCGGCGCCGAGCCTTTTTGAAACGAGCCCAAACGTGTGCTCAAAGAACGAAGCCACGACCCCGCCGGCAAGCCGGATTGCGACCAGGAAGAGCGAGCCCGCGACCGTAAGCAGCATCCCCCATTCCCCGGCTCTTTTCACAATCTCAGGGTGCGTGAAGGCGCTCGCCGGAGTGAGCAGAATGGATACGGAAAAGATCAACGCCATTGAACCGGCATCAAAGAGACGCTCGACCACGTAGACGGCAAGCTGCGAACTGATGGGGAGCCCGGTCCTCTTTGCCACGAGATAGGGCCTCACCGGATCGGCCACGCGACCGATCAGTGCAACCGCGGTGAACCCGATCACCTGTGTTCCCAGAAGAGAAAACGGTGGAATGTGCTTGGTGGGGCGCAGAAGAAGCGCCCAACGCAGCGCCCGAAAAACGTACGCCACATAGATGCAGCCGGCGCCGAGGGCGATCATATGCCAGTCGGCCTGGGCAACCTGGCGGCGAAAGACGTCAAAGTCAAAGTGGAACTTCTCGCGGCCCCAAAGAAAAAGTGCAACCAGCGCAACCAGCACGAGCAAGCCGACAATAAGCTGTCGTTTCTTCAAGCGTTCTCCGTTTTCAACTGCTACTCGATTCTAGGGGAAGACACCGCCATTGTTGTTGTCCCGTATGAACGCGGCCTTCCGTGACCAGGGTGTGAGTCTGCTGGAACAAGATGAAGTCTATCGTGTTGATGAGGTTGCGAGACTGACCGGGAGAGCAGTGCTTTGTGGAGAGTGCGCCTGCCGCACCGCTTCGTTGCGCCGGGCAAGCACGCGCCGGTTGAACTCGTGAATCACGCGCGCCACGTACACCCGTGTCTCGTGATACGGCGGAATCCCGTGATACTTGTCCACCGCAGCGGGACCTGCGTTATACGCGGCCAGGGCCAGGGTAAGGTTGTCATGATAACGCGCAAGCATCTCGTCGAGATACTCCGTTCCACCGCGCACGTTCTCATCCGGCTTGAATCTGTCGTCCACGCCGTGATCGCTCGCCGTCTTCGGCATCAGTTGCATCAGGCCGCGCGCTCCGGCATGGCTTACCGCACGCGCATTCCCGTTGCTCTCGGCTTTGACCACGCTCGCCAGCAAATCGACATCGACGTTGTGCTGCTGACCGGCCGCCGCCAGCATCTCCTGCAGGTCAGCCGCGCTCAGTTTCGCATCCTGAGCGCCTCGGGCTGAGGCAGGCTTTTCGTTTGGAGGATCGGCAACGTGCTCCACTGCCAGGATATCCTCGGGCTTCCGCTCGAGGTAACTTCCTTCTCCCGGGTCCAGATAAAGCCGGATATGCGATCCGACCTGTGCATGATGGTCGCAGCGCATCTCGAACCCGTTGCTCAGTGTGACGCGTTCGCCCGCGCGCACCGGCCGCGATGATCCCACGACGCCCAGCAGGAGTCCCGCCGCCATCACACGTGCGAGTTGTTTTCGAAGATCCAAAACAAACCCTCTTGCGCTATCTGGTCAATCTAGCAGAAGTCCGGCGCGCCACAGCCGTCTCCAAAGTCACCGCCACGCCATCCTGGTCATTCGGTGGAGCCTGCTTCCACCCGCGCGACTTCGCCAGGGTGCGCAATTCCTGTGCGGCATTGCCCATGATTATGCTCTGTCCGGCCCATTCGAGCATGTCCACGTCGTTCCAGTTGTCTCCGATCGCCATGGTCTCCTTGCGATCGACGCCAAGGCGCGAAGCGAGCCGCTCCAGCGCCCAGCCCTTCGAAACGCCGGGCGGCAGCAGGTCCAGAATGGACAGGTCGCGCGCAGGGTATTCGGTGCGTACCGCCTCGCAGCTCGCGCCTAATGCGCTCGCTTTCAGCACCTCTTCCGCGCGCTGCATCCTCATAAGACCGCCCGTGACCATTCCCTGAATCGGGTCATTGCCGTCTTCAAGGGCGCGCTCCAGCGGCTTG
>Ga0335069_10014243_pt1 | contig 11143 bp, 3 predicted proteins | sample Lox_Sample_11_FD_206714 | JGI IMG/M metagenome (GOLD analysis project Ga0335069, IMG submission 206714) | Soil microbial communities from Loxahatchee National Wildlife Refuge, Florida, United States - Lox_Sample_1.1 | ecosystem: Environmental > Terrestrial > Soil > Wetlands | place: USA: Florida... | reverse complement strand
TGCGGCAGCCGCACATGGCTGCCGCACTCCGGAAGTGCTCGCAACCCTTGACCGCTGTTCATCTCAGTAGGAGCGTCTCGTGAAGTGTTCAAAATGCCAAACTGAGAATCTTGCCGACTCGGCGTTCTGCGAAGAATGTGGCGGACCGCTGGAAGCCGCCTGCCCGAGCTGCGGAACCAGTAACCGACCGACCGCCAACTTCTGCCGCAAGTGCCGCGCGGAGTTCGTCGGCAGTGGGCAGGCGGCGGCAAGCAGCTCTCTTCGATCCCCGACGCCCGATCCCCGGAGTTACACTCCGAAACACTTGGCGGACAAAATCCTGCAATCGAAGTCGGCGCTCGAAGGCGAGCGCAAGCAGGTCACGGTGCTGTTCGCCGACGTGAAGGGCTCAATGGATCTTGCCGGGCAGCTCGATCCCGAGGAATGGCATCACATCCTCGACCGCTTCTTCCAGATCCTCACCGATGGCGTGCACCGCTTCGAGGGGACGGTGAATCAGTACACCGGCGACGGCATCATGGCGCTGTTCGGCGCGCCCATCACGCATGAGGACCATGCCCGCCGCGCCTGCTACGCCGCGCTGCACCTGCTCGATGGGCTGCGCAGCTACGCCAACGAGCTGCGCCTGCGCCGCGGTCTGAGCTTCTCGGCGCGCCTCGGAATCAATTCCGGCGAGGTGATTGTCGGCAAGATCGGCGACGACCTGCGCATGGACTACACGGCGCAGGGACACACCGTCGGCCTCGCGGCGCGCATGGAGCAGATCGCCGAACCGGGCAAGGTGTATCTGACGGCGCCCACCGCGAAGCTCATCGATGGCTACTTCGCGCTCGCCGATCTCGGCGCGATGGAGATCAAGGGCGTGCACGGGGCGATGCACGTGTTCGAGCTGCAGGGCCTCGGACAGATGCGCACTCGCCTCGACGTCTCGCGCAGCCGCGGTTTCTCGCGCTTCGTCGGCCGCGGCGACGAGATGCAGGTGCTCGAGTCGGCACTGGCACGCGCCCGCGAGGGCAACGCCCAGGTCATCGGCATCGTCGGCGACGCCGGCCTCGGCAAGAGCCGCCTGTGCTTCGAGTTCCTCGAGCGCTGCCGCTCGCGCGGCCTGATGACCTACGAGACCACCGGCGTCGCGCACGGCAAGGCGATCCCCTTGTTGCCGATCCTGCGGCTCTTCCGCGCCTTCTTCGGCGTCACCGAGCAGGACAGCGACGCCACGGCGCGCGAACGCATCGCCGGGCGACTGCTGCTGCTCGACGAGCGCCTCCGCGACAGCCTGCCGCTCAACTTCGAGTTTATGGGTGTGCCCGATCCCGAGAATCCCGCGCCGAAGATGGATCCCGAGGCGCGCCAGCGGCAGATGTTCGACATCGTGCGGCGCGTGATCCAGGCGCGCGGCCAGAAGGAGACCACGGTCACGCTGCTCGAGGATCTGCACTGGTTCGACGGCGGCAGCGCCGCCTTCCTTGAGCCATTGATCGACGCCGCCGTCGGCACCCGCGCCCTCGTCCTGCTCAACTTCCGCCCCGAGTACCAGGCGCCGTGGATGGGCAAGTCGTTCTTCCATCAGCTCCCCATCTCGCCGCTCGGACCCGACGCCATCCGCGAGCTGGTCGACGCGCTGCTCGGCAGCGATCCCAGCACCCGCGGCCTCGCCGAGGCGATTCACCAGCGCACTGCCGGCAACCCGTTTTTCACCGAGGAAGTGATCCAGAACCTCATCGAGTCGGGAAAGCTCCAGGGCAGCAAGGGCGCCTATCGTCTCGTTACACCGATCGACAAGCTCGTCGTGCCAAGCTCCGTGCAGGCGCTGCTGGCGGCGCGCATCGATCGGCTGGCGGAGCGCGAGAAGGACGTGCTGCAGACCGCCGCGGTGATCGGGCGCGAGTTCGACGAACCGACGCTCGCCGCCGTCGTCGAGCAGGACGCGCCGCAACTGCGCGAGGCGCTGCAGAGACTCAAGGACACCGAGTTCGTCTACGAGCAGTCGCTCTACCCGGTCGCCGAGTACCTCTTCAAGCATCCGCTGACGCAGGAGGTCGCCCTGTCCTCGCAGCTCCAGGAGCGGCGCAAGCGGCTGCACGCCGCCGTGGCGCGCGTCATCGAGGCGGCGCACCCCGACAAGCTCGACGCGCAAGCCGCATTGCTGGCGCATCACTGGGAAGAGACAGATGACGCGTTGGTCGCGGCTCGCTGGCACCGACGGGCGGCGCAGTGGGCAGGCACCAACGACATTGCCGCGTCGATGCGCCACTGGCAGCGCGTGCGCGAGCTGATCGAGGCGGATGCGGACTCCGCCGAGGCCGCGGAGCTCGGCGCCGATGCTTGCCGCCAGACGTTGGCCGTCGGCTTCCGCCTGGGGCTCTCGCCCGAAGAGGAAGCGCGGGCTTTCAGCGAGGGGAAGCGCTGGGCCCAGCGGAGTGGTGACATCAGAGCCGACGCTCTGCTCGAGACGGCTTACTCGATCGTCGCGAATAGCACCGGCCGGATCGAAGAGGGCGTGCGGCACGCTCTCGAAGGCCAGCGCCTCCTGCTGCAAACCGAGGACGAGGAGTTGCGCGCACTCGCGCCGTGGACGGCCTCCTACCCGCTCTTCTGCGCCGGGCAGTTGACCCGCTCGCGCGAGCTCTTGGAGGCATTGCTCGAGTCGTCGCGCGGACGCCCCGAATTGGGCTTCACCCTGTGGAATCTCAGCGCTTGGGCGTTCAGCCAGTTCATGTTGGGACAGATCGAGATCCACGTCGGCAACTTGGACAGCGGGAGAGCGCAGATCGAGCACGGCGTCGAAGTGGCGCGACGGTGCGGCGATACGGAGAGCGAGGGTTGGGCCCTCTCCTGGCTCGGTGCGGCGGCTGACATCGCCGGCGACGTCGAGGGTGGTCTCGGTCCGTGCCAGCGGAGCGTCGAGATCGCCGAGAAGATCGGCAGCCCCTACTCGCGTGCCGTTGCCTACTACCGCCTCGGGGTTCTGGTCGGCGGGGCCGGAAGGTGGGCGGAGGCGGTCGAGACCCTGGAACAGGCACTGGCAATCGCGCGCCAGTGTCGCACCTATCTCGAAGCCGAAGCAGCGCTCGTGGCCACGCTGGCGGAAGCCTTCCTGGGTGCCGGGGATGTGGCGCGCGCCCGCGCGCTCGCCGAGGAATCGGTCGCGCTTGGACGGCGGATCGGCGCACCGGTGTATTTCTTCCCCGCGCTGCGGGCGCTGGCGCACGTGCTCCTCGTCGAGGCGGGCGCTGCGGCAGCGCCCGCCATCCGTGCCGCCCTGGACGAGGCCGAGCGGCTCATCGCCGAGACCGGCGCGACGAGCCTGACACCGCTCGTCCTGCTCGACCGTGCCGCGCTCGCACGCCTCGAGGGCGACACCGCCGCACGCCAACGCCTCCTCGAAGAAGCCAAGACGCTCTTCGCCGAGCTGGGCGCGCCGATGCGGGTGCAGCAGATCGATGCGCTGCTCGCCGAGTGACGGCAATGCAACCGGCGCTTGGCTATTCGGCGGAAGGGGAACTGACATCGTGAAGTGCTCATCCTGTGGGGTCGAGAACGCCGCCGGCCGCAAGTTCTGTGTCGAGTGCGGCGCCAAGCTCGCGCTCAGCTGCGCGGCATGCGGAACCCCGCACGCGCCAGCCGAGAAGTTCTGCGGCGAGTGCGGCGGTGAACTGAAAGGGGTTACGGGGTTAGGGGGGTACAGGGTTGAGGGTTCGACCTCCGCCCCAATCTTCAATCCCGTAACTCCGAGCCCCCTCTCCTACACCCCCAAACACCTCGCCGACAAAATCCTCCAATCGAAATCCGCACTCGAAGGCGAGCGCAAGCAGGTCACCGTCCTGTTCGCCGATGTGAAGGGCTCGATGGAGCTGGCGGAGCAGCTTGATCCGGAACACTGGCACACGATCCTCGATCGCTTCTTCGCCATCCTCACCGACGGCGTGCACCGTTTCGAGGGCACGGTGAACCAGTACACCGGCGACGGCATCATGGCGCTGTTCGGCGCGCCGATCACACACGAGGATCATGCGCAGCGCGCCTGCTACACCGCGTTGCACCTGCTCGACGAGGTGCGCGGCTATTCGCGCGAGCTGAAACGCACGACCGGACTCGACTTCGCCGTGCGCATCGGACTGCACTCGGGTGATGTCGTCGTCGGCAAGATCGGCGACGATCTGCGGATGGATTACACGGCGCAGGGTCACACCGTCGGCTTGGCCCAACGCATGGAGAGTCTGGCGGAGGCCAACTCCTGCTTCGTCAGTTCCGCCACGGCAGCGCTAGCGTCGGGATACGTCGCGCTCGACGACCTCGGCGTCTTCCGCGTTAAGGGCGTGGCCGAGCCGGTAAATGTTTTCGTGTTGCGCGGGCTCGGTGCGGTGCGCACTCGCTTCGACGCCTCGCGCGCGCGCGGCCTCACCCGCTTCGTCGGGCGCGACGATGACATGCGCACGCTCGAAGCGGCCCTCGTTCAGGCACAGGCCGGGCACGGCCAGGTGGTCGGGGTCGTGGCGGAGGCGGGAACCGGCAAGAGCCGCCTCTGCTTCGAGTTCGCTCAACTCTGCCGCGCTCGCGGTCTGGTGGTGAACGAGAGCCAGGCCGTCGCGCACGGGAAGAACGTCCCGCTCCTCCCAATCTTGCAGGTGTTCCGTGCCTACTATGGGATTGGCGAACGCGATGACGAGCGCACGGTGCGCGAGAAGATCGCCGGGCGACTGTTGCTACTCGACGAGAGCTTCCGCGAGGTCCTGCCGGTGATCTTCGACTTCTTCGGTGTGCCCGACCCGGAGCGGCCGGTGCCTCGCATGGATCCGGAGGCGCGCCAGCGCCTGTATTTCGCCGTGCTGCGCAAAGTGGTGCAGCGCGACGATCCCACCGGCCAGCCGCCCGTCACGTTGATCGAGGATCTGCACTGGATGGACCCCGCCAGCGAAGCGTTCCTCGCCGAGTGGGTGGAGGCGATCGGCGCCGCCGGTCGCTTGCTGGTGGTGAACTTCCGTCCTGAGTACCGCGCGGCGTGGATGCAGAAATCCTACTATCGACAGATCGCGCTCACCCCGCTCGGCCCCGAGGCTATCCGCGAGCTGCTTTCGGACCTGCTGGGGAACGACGAGAGCACCGCCGGCCTCGCTGATACGATCCATGCGCGCAGCGGCGGCAACCCCTTCTTCGCCGAGGAGATCGTGCAGACGCTCATCGAGTCAGGAAGCCTCCAGGGAAGTCGCGGCGGCTATCGCCTGACGACACCAGTGGCGCGACTCGAGGTGCCGCCTTCCGTGCGCGGCCTACTGGGCGCACGCATTGACCGGCTCGAGGAACGCGACAAGCAGGTGCTGCAGACCGCGGCCGTGATCGGCAAGGAGTTTTCCGAGCCCATTCTGCGTCAGGTGCTTACCACGATCGGCGGAGCAGCTCTGCCGGGGGCTCAGCTCGGTGAGGCGCTTGCGACGCTGCGGACGCGCGAGTTCCTGCACGAGACGGCCCTCTATCCGGTCGCCGAGTACACCTTCAAACATCCGCTGACGCAGGAAGTGGCGCTCGGCTCGCAGCTTCAGGAGCGACGGCGGACGATCCATGCCGCGGTCGCGCAGGCGATCGAATTCACGCACGCCGACAAGCTCGACGAGGTTGCGGCCCTGCTCGCGCATCACTGCGTCGAAGCGGGCCAGCCGTTGCCGGCAGCGCAGTGGCACGCGCGGGCGGCGACCTTCCTCGCCCGCAGCAACGTCACCGAATCGGCTCGCCACTGGCAGCAAGTGCGCGAGGTGTTGCGCAACATCGCCGATGATCCGCGCGCGCCAGTGCTTGGTGCCAACGCCTGTTTTCGCGTGCTCGGCCTCGCGTTCCGCCTGGGTGTACCTGAACCGGAGGCGGAGGCCGTGTTTCACGAAGGGCTCGACTGGGCCGCGCGCACGGACGACCCGCTTTGGGCGGCCCGGTTGCACCAGGCCATGTCGGTGTTCGAGAGCGGCAACAATCGGTTCGATGCCGGGCTCCGCCATGGCGTGGAATGGGAGCGCATCGTGCGCTCGTTGCCCGACGCGGAGCGGCGTGCCTGCGCCCTCTGGCCGACTCTTGTGCCGTTGCTCGGCAAGGGAGACTTGGCCACCCTGCGGATCAACTGCCAGCAGCAGATCGCCTGGACCGAGACGCATCCCGAATGGGGCATGCGAGATTGGGGCGTCAGTGCACTCGCGGACGTGCTCAACAACCTGGCGTGGGTCGAGCTCCGCGACGGGACGTTCGCACGGGCGCGTGCGTTGATCGAGCGTTCGATCGACCTCGCACGAGGGCTGAACAACGAATCCGAGGTGTGGTGCTTGGGAGGCCTCGGAGATCTAGGATTCCTCGCCGGTGACCCGGAGCTGTCTCGAGCAGCTGTCGAACGCGGCGTCCGAATCAGCGAGCCACTGGGGGTGTTGGCACGCCAAATTGCCCACAGTCGGCTCGGTCGACAGCTCTTGCTCGACGGGCGGGCGGCGGAAGCGGTGGAAGCGCTCGAGTACGCGCAGTCGTTCTCCAAAGACGGAAATCGCACCCAGGAGCTGTTCGTCGCGCAAGCGCTGGCCCAGGCGAGGCTCGAAGCAGGCGAACCCGCGCGCGCGCGGGCGATGGCCGCAGCCGCGCTGAACGACTCTCTCAAGCTCGGCGCCCGCCTCGGCGCGATCGATTCCGCGCTAGTGTTGTCGGCCGCCCTGCGCGCCGAGATAGGCCTGGGAGCCGCGCCGCGGATCGAAGAGGTGCTGGCGACCGCCGACCGCCTGATCGCCGAGACCGGTGCGTGTAACATGACGGCGTTCGTCCTCGTCGAGCGCGCCGCGTTGTCGGAGTTGCGCGGCGAGGTGCCGCAGCGGCAGGTGTATCTCCGCGGCGCGCTCGACGCGTTCAAGCAGATGGGTGCCACGGGCCAAGCCGCTCGGCTCACGCGGGAGATCAGCTCGTGAACTGCACTGTCTGCGGGCACGAGAACCGGCCGGGCGCCAAGTTTTGCGAACAGTGCGCCGCGCCGATCAAGCGTCTGTGCGCCGGCTGCGGAGCCGAGCTGCGTCCAACCGCGAAGTTTTGCGATGAGTGTGGCGCGGAAATCAGGGTGCGAGGTGTTACGGTGTTCGGTGTTAGGGAAAATCCGGATCCCCTAACAGCGAACACCCTAACAGCGAACAGCCTCTCCCCCCGTACCTACACCCCCAAACACCTCGCCGACAAGATCCTGCAATCGAAGTCCGCGCTCGAAGGCGAACGCAAGCAGGTGACCGTGCTGTTCGCCGACGTGAAGGGCTCGATGGAGCTGGCCGAGCAGCTCGATCCGGAAAAGTGGCACACCATCCTCGACCGCTTCTTCGCCATCCTCACCGACGGCGTGCACCGGTTCGAAGGGACGGTGAACCAGTACACCGGCGACGGCATCATGGCGCTGTTCGGCGCGCCGATCGCGCACGAGGATCACGCCCAGCGCGCCTGCTTCGCGGCATTGCATCTCTTGGAAGCGCTGCGGCCACATGCCCGCGAAGTGAAGCGCGAGCACGGGCTGACGCTCTCCTGCCGCGTCGGCCTGCACTCCGGCGAGGTCGTGGTCGGCAAGATCGGTGACGATCTGCGCATGGACTACACGGCGCAGGGCCACACCGTCGGGCTGGCGCAACGCATGGAGGCGCTGGCGTCGCCGGATACCGCCTACCTGAGTGCCCACACCGCGGCACTGGCGGAAGGCTATTTCAATCTGGAGGACCTCGGCGAGTTTCCGGTCAAGGGCGTCAGCGAGCCGGTCCGTGTGTACCAGCTGCGCGGGATTGGCAAGCTCGGCACACGCTTCGAGGTGTCGCGCGCCCGCGGGCTGACGCGCTTCGTCGGACGCGACTCCGACATGCAGACATTGGAGTCGGCACTCGTGCAAGCACGCGCCGGCAATGGCCAGGTGGTCGGTGTCGTCGCCGAGGCGGGTACGGGGAAGAGCCGGCTGTGCTTCGAGTTCCTCGAACGCTGCCGCGCCCGCGGGCTCAACCCGGTCGAGGGGCGCGGTGTTGCCCACGGCAAGAACATCCCCTTCCTGCCGATCCTGCAGGTGTGCCGCGACTTCTACGGCATCACCGAGAACGACAGCGACCAGCTGGCGCGCGAGAAGATCGCCGGGCGCCTGCTGCTCATCGACGAGGGCTTCCGCGAGGCGCTGCCGCTGCTCTTCGACTTCTTCGGGGTGCCGGACCCGCAGCGCCCGGCCCCGCGCATGGACCCCGAGGCGCGCCAGCGCCAGCTCTTCGGCGTGCTCAAGCGGCTCTTCGAGCGCAGCGATCGAGACGGGCCGGGAGTGGTCCTGCTCGAAGATCTCCACTGGATCGACGGCGGCAGCGAAGCGTTTCTGGCGCAGTGGGTCGATGCCGTCGCCGCGACTCCGACGCTGCTCCTGGTGAACTTCCGCCCCGAGTACCGCGCCGACTGGATGCGGATCTCCTACTACCACCAGTTGCCGCTGGCGCCGCTCGGACCCGAAGCGATTCGCGAGCTGCTCGACGACTGGCTCGGAAACGACGCGAGCATCGCCGGCCTGGCGCAGGCGATCCACGCCCGCACCGGCGGCAACCCGTTCTTTGCTGAGGAGGTCATACAGTCGCTAATCGAGAAGAGGCATGTTGAGGGCGAGCGTGGCAACTACCGGCTCGTCACCAGAGTCGACCAGCTCGACGTCCCGCGAACGGTGCAGGCGCTGCTGGCGGCGCGCATCGACCGCCTCCCGGAGCGCGAGAAGTTGGTGCTGCAGACCGCAGCCGTGATCGGCAAGGAGTTCCCGGGAAGCATCCTCGAAGCCGTGAGCGACCTTCCACAAGCGCAGCTCGAGGAGGCACTGCGCCACCTCAAGCAAGCCGAGTTCGTCCACGAGAAGTCGCTCTACCCGGTCGCCGAGTACGCCTTCAAGCACCCGCTGACGCAAGAGGTCGCGCTCGGCTCGCAGCTACAAGAACGGCGGCGCCGCTTCCATGCTGCCGTGGCGCGAGCGATTCAAGCGGCCCACGCGGACAAGCTCGACGAACGCTCTGCCCTGCTCGCCCACCACTGGGAAGAGGCGGGCGAGACGATGGAGGCGGCACGCTGGCACCGCCGCGCCGCCGAGTGGGTGGAAGCGAACGACTTCGCGGCGGCGCGCACCCACTGGCGCAAGGTGCTTGACCTCGCCGGCGTCCTCGTCACTGACGTGGAGGCCGCTCGTCTCGCCGGCCATGCGTGCTGGCGCCTGCTGACGGTGGGCTGGCGTCTTGGGATGCCGGCCGAAGACGCGCAGGCGATCGTCGGCAAAGGCCGGGAGCTTGCCGCCCGCTGCGCCGACGAGATGCTGCTGTGCAATCTCCTCTTCGGCTACAGCATCGTTCTCGACCTGAGCGGAGAGCTGCTGGGCGCGTTCGAGCAGATCGAGGAGATGCTCGGTATCGTCGAGCGCGTTTCCAGTGACCCGCTTCACGTGGCCGAGTGCAAGGGGCTGCGCATTGATATCCTTCTCAATACGGGGCGCCTCGCGCAGGGACTCGCGGCCTGTGATGAGCTCGCCGCAGCGACCGAGCACGACGTCACCTACGGGCGCGAGATCTGGGGCGGGAGCGACCACGTCTGGGCGGTCGCACGCCGGGGCTGGGTGCTCTCTCTGATGGGCCGTCTCGACGAGGGACGGCAAGAGATGGAGCGCGCCCTTGATCTTGGGCGCCGTATCGAGGTCACGGAGGTGATCGGCTGGATTCGCACGGTCCAGGCGGTGATGGACGCTCTGCGCGGCGATGTCGAGCCCTTGCTCGTGAACGCGCGCGAGGCGATCCGCATCGCAGAGAAGAACGGCAGCTCCCTGTCGCTGTCGCTGGCGCACTGGGTGCTCGGCAAAGCCCAGCTCGATAGGGGCGAAGTGACCGAGGCGACGCGTGAGCTCGAGCAGGCGATCGCGATCGCCCGCGAGCGCCGTACGAATCTGCAGACCGAGGTGCGCATGCTCGCGGACCTCGCCAACGCGTACCTCCAGGGTGGCGACCCGTCCCGCGCCCGCCAGACGGCGCTGGCCGCCGTGCAGCGTGGCGTGCAACAGGAAGCGCGCTTCTGGGAGTGCCAGGCCCAGCTCGTGTTGGCGCGCGCCCTGTGCGCCGAGTCGGGAGCGCAGGCTGGCGATGCCATCGAGCGGGCCATCGCCCGCGCCGCGGCGCTAGTCGAGGAGACCGGTGGCCGCAGCCTCGAGCCTGAAGTGCACGAAGTGCGGGCTCGGCTCGCGGCCTTGCGCGACGCCCACGCCTTGCGGGAAAGCGAGCTGCGCGAGGCCGCGCGCCTGTGGCGCGAGATCGGCGCGCCACTGCGGGCTGCGGCGCTGGAGCGGGAGCTGGTCGCATGAAGTGCTCCGGGTGCGGCCACGCGAACCCTGCCGAGTCGAGCTTCTGCCTCGAATGCGGCAGCCGGCTGGTGCCGGCGTGTGCGCAGTGCGGAGCGCAGCTACCTCCCAATGCCAAGTTCTGCAACAAGTGCGGCGCGCCAGTCCAGGTCTCGAGTGCCAGGCCGCAGGTGTCAGGCCCGGACACCCACCACCCGACACCCACCACCCAAAGAGACCCGCTTTCCTACACGCCCAAACACCTCGCCGACAAGATCTTGCAGTCCAAGTCCGCCCTCGAAGGCGAGCGCAAGCAGGTGACCGTGCTCTTCGCCGACGTCAAGGGCTCGATGGAGCTGGCCGAGCAGCTCGATCCGGAAGAATGGCACCGGATCCTCGACCGCTTCTTTGCCATCCTCACCGATGGCGTGCACCGCTTCGAGGGCACGGTGAACCAGTACACCGGCGACGGCATCATGGCGCTGTTCGGCGCGCCGATCGCCCACGAAGATCACGCGCAGCGCGCATGTTACGCGGCGCTGCATCTGCGCGACGAGATCGCGCGCTATGCCACCGAGGTGAAGCGTGAACATGGCGTCGGCTTCTCAACACGCATGGGCATCAACTCCGGCGCGGTCGTCGTCGGCCGGATCGGCGACGACCTGCGCATGGACTACACGGCACAGGGCCACACCGTCGGCCTGGCGCAACGAATGGAATCGCTGGCATCGCCCGATACCTGCTACCTCACGGCAGCGACGGCCGGCCTGGTGCGCGGCTATTTCGCGCTCGACGACCTCGGCGACTTTCGAGTGAAGGGGGTCG